>ENA-ORBV01010864-ORBV01010864.1-microbial-mat-metagenome-genome-assembly--contig:-NODE-10864-length-14451-cov-3.952275_pt1 | contig 14451 bp, 11 predicted proteins | sample MGYA00237777_ERZ505514 | MGnify/ENA primary metagenome ERZ505514 (study PRJEB26160, sample SAMN06269048) | microbial mat metagenome | isolation source: Oligotrophic lake microbial mat | place...
CCATCCTGTATTGAATCAGGTTCGTGTCCTGAAACTCGTCGACTAATACGTGCAAAAAGCGTCCTCGCAGGTCGGCGCCGGCCGGGCAGTCCGGATCTTCGACGAGCCGCGCGACGCGCAGGATCAAATCGTCGAAATCTACTGCGTTGGAGAGCGCCAGTGCTCGCTCGTAGCGGGCATACACCTCGAGCGTGACGTCCGTCAGCCGGCCCAGCTCCTTCGCCTCGCGCGGGCCGCGACCTTCGCCTTTCTCGCCGCTGATGGCGCTGAGCAGCGGCTTGGGGGGGAATTGCCGCTCGTCGTAGCCCAGCTCGCGGAGCGCCCGAGTGACTACGGCCTTCTGATCCGAACCGTCGTAGATCACGAAGTCGCGCCTCAGCCCCACCGCGTCGTGGTAGCGTCGCAATAGCCGCGCGCACACGGAATGAAACGTGCCGATCCACAGGTCTCGCGTTACCTCCGGAGAGGTGAGCTGCTCCACCCGGCCCTTCATTTCGGCTGCGGCCTTGTTGGTGAAGGTCACGGCCAAGATGCGATAAGGCGCCACTCGGTTCGCCAGCAAGTTGGCGATGCGGTACGTGATGGTTCGGGTCTTGCCGCTGCCAGCGCCGGCGAACACCAACAGTGGGCCGTCAACGTGGGCGACTGCCTGTTTTTGGGGTTCATTCAGCTCGGCCATCGACCCAGCTGGGTGACACCGCGGGGCTCCTGGCGCAAGCGTCGAATCCGCCCCTTGCCCCAAGGAGCCGCGTGAGCTCCGAGATCAGCGCAGAGGAGCAGGCGCGCGCAGGCACCGAGCGGATTTCGGTGGTAGCGGCCGCCGCAGTGCTCGGGCTGTCCTCGGCCGCGCTCTTGCCGCTGGTGTTCCCGTGGCAGGGAGCGCTGGCGATAAGTAGCGGAGTGCTCGCGTTCGCGCTCCTGCCCTTCGTATTGTGGCAACTATTGCCGCGGGGCCGGCAGCGGCCGGTCGCTTTGCGCCCCCACAGCAGCGGAGTCATCGCGCTCGCGCTGGCTTGCGTGGCGAGCAGCTGGCTTGCCTTGATTCCCATCTGGGGCGTCCACCGCGGGCAGGTACGCGTGCTCAATCACGGCGAGCAGCCGTTTTCTGTGTTCGTCGACGGGCGGCTCTTGGCCCGTGTCGAACCGAGCAGCGGTGAAAGCACCCGCGCCGGAGTCGAGCTGAGCCTGCCCTCCGGGCAACGAGCGCTGCGCGTGCTGAGCGAGCCCGAGGGGCGCGAGCTGTTTCGCGCAGCCGAGCAAGTGTGGGGCGGCAAACCTCACTTGTTTGCGCCTGCAAGCGCCGGCTACTGCTTCCAGATCGAAAGGCGCAACTACGGAGTCGGGCAAGACGAGCCGGTACAGGTCGAGCCGCTCTCCGGCACGACGCCGTTTTGGGTCCTCCCGGAGGGCATTAGCTGGTTCACTCCCAACCCAGAGCCCGGCAAGTTTCAGACGTCAGGCGGCAGTTTGGCGTGCCTACGCCAGTTGCGCTGCGCGAACTAGGTCCTGTGCAATCGCGCAAGTCAGATGAAGCCAGGTTCCCTCCCAACGGCCCGCGGGAACGGGAGGTCACTCGACCCCACGGTACGCTCGCCACCAGCGTCCGAAAGACGACGCTGACGCAAAGCCCAACTCGCTGGCTATCGCATTCTGGCTCATGCCCTTTGCTTGCAACTCGGCGACGCGCGCTGCACGACTCGCGTTGATGAAAGTCTGCACCGTCATGCCCGTTTCTCGCTTGAACACTCGCAGAAAGTGGAACTTGCTGTAGCCGGCCATGCTGGCTAGGCCTTCCAGGTGATCGCCGCTACCCGCGGTGCTTCGCAAATGGGCTTGCACAGCGCTGACGACCTCGGCGACCCCCACGATGGGAGCTCGGTTCGTATGGGTCGAGAGCACCGTCCTGAGCACTGCAGCCGCCAGCGCCAGGATCACGTAGGGCTGCGCCGAGACGGGTGACCCGGCAAACCACGTCGACCAACTCACTCCGAGCTCAGCTTCATCCAACAAGAAGCGAACCCGTTCATCGCGCTCGGCCCGGCCATCAACCCCGACCACGCGCGACACTGCACACTGACCGGCGAGCAAACGTACCCAGAGGTGATCGAAGTTGCCGGAGGCCGGAGGATAACCAGCATCGTGAGCCACGCCCGGTCGAAACCATAGGACGCGCCCCAGCTGAACTCTTACGAAGCCGCTGTCGATGCCGTAGACCACGTCGCCTGCGAGGGGAATGACCAGCTCGTGGGTAGCGTGTTGGTGTGGATTGTTTCGACTCCAGCGGCGCCGAACAGCGGTCACCAAGAGTCGTTCACTCGGAGCGTCCAGCACTTGCAGCGCGGGACACGGGGGCAGCTCGGGCAGGCGCCAGTCCGACATGATTCAGCGTTAGCAACATTCGCACGCCACTGGCAACAATGGTTTATTGTGAATAGCTGCGCCTTGGCTATGCTGCGTGTCTATTCGCCCGGCGGTCGGTACCTGTGCGACGCCGGGCGGCAATCTGGATGGAGGCACCGGCATGGCTCAGTTGGCTCTACTCGGAGGTCCCGCTGTGGGGGCTCCGCCGCGTCCGCAATACCCGCAGTTCTCGTCGGAGGCGATTGCGCGAGTCACACAGCTCTTGCAGTCGGGGCAAACCGTGGCGCTCGGGCGGAACCATCCAGATCTCGCCGAAGCCGAAGCTCGCATCAGTGCCTTCCACTCCGGCAGGCACGCGCTGGCATTAAACTCAGGCCACGCCGCTTTGATGTGCGGTCTGATGGGTCTCGGAATCGGTCCGGGTGATGAAGTGGTCACCACCCCCTACACTTGGGGCGCCTCCGTTTCGTGCATTCTGGCGGTCGGCGCCACTCCGGTATTTGCCGACGTGGACCCCATTTCTGGTCTGCTCGAGACCGGCTCGGTGGAGGCTTCGATCACGCCGAGGACCCGCGCTATTCTGGCAGTCCACCTGTATGGGCAACCGGCCAACATGCCCGAGCTACAGCGCATCGCGCGAGCTCGAGGGCTGGCCGTGCTCGAAGACGGTAGCCAGGCGCATGGCGCGACGATCGATGGCGAAGTCGTGGGCAACTTTTCCGACGCAGCCGCCTTCAGTTGCATGGGTTTCAAGCTCCTAGCGACCTCGGAAGCTGGCTATCTGGTGTCCCCCGACGAGTCGTTGGTATGGAAAGCGGGCCTCATGTGTCAGCACAAGGGCCGCTCCGATCAGCAGGAGTTTCCTAAAGAGCTCCTGCCCTACGTCGATAGCCTCGTCTACACCTTTCGGTTGTCGCCGCTGGTTGCAGCGCTGTTTCCGAGTCAGCTAGACAAGCTGCCTGCAGAAGTCGCAAACCGCCAGGCGAATGCAGCACTGCTGAAGGAGGTGCTCGAAACTCGCGGCTGGATTCGGTTTCCGGAACTGCCCGAGGGGTATCGCTCTTCCTTCCACTACTTGACGCTGTGTGTGGACACAGCGGCCTGCCCCGTGTCACGCGATCGGCTGCTCCAGGCCCTCAGCGCAGAGGGGCTGGACTGCACCGCCTACGTTCCCGCGCCGATCTACCGCTGGAGGCGGCTGGCGCAACAGGGCTACTCGGGACCTGTCCCGCACTGGCAGCCGCAATTGCGATGCGCCTCGCAGGACTACGCCACGCTGCGGCTGCCTGGCTGCGAGCAAAAGGTCAGCACATCGATTGAGCTGTCTTGGAACTTTACGGAACGGTCGCCGCAAGCCATGAACCAGATCGCCGAGATCTTCCACAAGGTGTTCGACCACGTCCATGAGTTGAGGACCATATGAGCGGCGAGACCTCGAGCCTAGCGACAATGCAAGGTCGCCCTGGACAGCAACGTCCGGACACGGGTCAGAACGAGTGTTCTTCACCCGGTGTCAGCTTAGTGCGACAAAAGCTCAGCGCCTTGTCCACTCGATCCCTGTGTTGGGGTGCTGTCCTGCTGACCCTCTCAACTCCGGCTTGTGATTCCCCAGCCAAAGCGAGCGGAGACGCAACGCCAGCTCCCAACGGCTCCGACGGCGCTTTCACCACTGAGCCCACAGCTGGCTGCACGGCCGCGCTCAAGACCGATGCCGCGCTGATCAACGTCCACTACTATCAAAACGCCATCCGCGACCTGCTCGGCGTGGACGAGCCGCCAGCGCTCAGTACTACCGGCCTCGACCCCGACCTACTGCTGAGCGCGGGTACTGACCGAATGAGCGTTGCGTTGGCGTTCGAGCTCCGAGAAAACGCCCGCTCCATGGCGGGCACCGTGGTCGAGCAGGCGCGGGCGGGTGGCTGCACCGATCCCGGCTGCACGTTCGCGTTTGTCAGCGAGCTTGCTGAGCGAGCGTTTCGGCATCCGCTGAGCGGTGATGAAGCCACGTCCTTGCGTCGGGTCTTCGATCAAGGCCTGGGCACGGAGCTGGATGTGGCCGGCGCGGCTGAACTGGCCGCGGAGGCCATCCTGCAGGCTCCGTCCTTTCTCTACTTAACGGAGCTCGGTACACCCAGCTCTGCGGCTGATGGACGGCGCGTGCTTACCGACCACGAAGTCATGGCCCGGCTGGGCGCGCTCTTTCTCGAGTCGGTCCCGGATGCCGGGTTGCGGGCAACGGCGGCAAGCGGTGGACTGTCGACTCCCGCGGGCATCGCAGCGGAGGTGGAGCGGTTGCTGGCCGAACCTCGAGTCCAGGCACACGTGACCGACATGCTGCTGCGCTGGTTGGCAACTGGGAAGGTTCGCACCTCGCACAAGCAGGACCCTGCCTTCACCGTGGAGCTGCGCGAGAGCATGATCGAGGAAACGCGCCGCTTCGTGAACAGTGTGCTCTGGTCGGGGAGCAACAGCGTGGTCGAGCTTCTTACTGCGACCCATAGCTTCGTCAACGCCCGTACGGCCCCGCTTTACGGACTGGACGCAGCGGGCTTTGGCCTCGAGCTGGTCGACACTCCGCTACCGGCCGGCGAACGCATTGGCCTGTTGACCCAGCCCAGCCTGCTGGCCCGACTCGCCGACGTGTCGGCAACGTCGACCGTGCAGCGTGGCTTGTTCGTGGCGAGCTCACTTCTGTGCAGGGCGATCCCCGCCCCGCCGCCGGACGTCGCCGCAGCCTCGCAGGCAGAGCTGGACGCTCTCGAAACGGAGCGCGAGCGTGCGCTGTTTCGGCTTGGTCTGCCCACCTGCCAGGGTTGCCACCAACAATTCGAACCGCTGGGAGTACTGTTCGAGAACTACGACGAGTTGGGCCGCTATCGGACCTCCGCGGCGGGCCATCCGATCGACGCCTCGTGGGATCTGCTTGGCGACGACAGTTTCGCCGGCCCTACGCCGAACGTGATCGCATTCTCTGCACGCTTAGCAGACAGTCCTGAGCTTTCGAGTTGCCTCACTCGCCAATTTAGTGGCTTCGCCATCGGGCGCCAACTCACGACCCAGGAGACGTGCGCCATCGAGCCAATTGCGGCCGCGTTTGCCCAGTCGGGCGGACAGATTAACGCGCTGCTTCGCGCGATCGCCGGATCCTCTTTCCTCAGGATCCGGGAGGTTGCACCATGAAGCGCATTGGTGAAGTTCGAGTCGAACAGGCGTCCTCGTGTGGCTACCAGAAGTCCCGTCGCCGTTTCTTGTGGGGGTTGGGTGGAGCCGGTGCAGCTACCGGCCTCGGCGGCTGGCTGCGTTTGGGGGAGTCCTTAGCGCAGGAGGCCCCGGGCGCGCGACGCCTGATGGTGATCCACCGACCCAACGGTACGATTCGCAGCCATTGGCTCCCGCAAGGCGGCGGTCCGCAAGCAGTCCTGGGCTCCATTCTGGAGCCGTTTGCAAGCCTGAGTGATCGCATGGTCGTCGTCGACGGGTTGAAGCTCATCCCGTCACGGCCCGCAGCTGATCATGAGGCTGGCATGGTCACGCTCTGCACGGGCGAAGCCTTCGGCGAGGCCAGGGACGGGAAGGACGACTACGTCAACACCGCGCCCTCCGTCGACCAGCTATTGGTGCAAAGCTCCCCACTGCTCGCCAACATGCCGTTCGCCTCGCTACAGGTGGCCGCGCATGACGGATTGGAGTCCTCGGCGCGCACCATCGCCGATCGGGTGCTTTCCTACTCGGGCCCGGACCAGCCGATGTTTCCCGAGCTCAAGCCCCGTCTGCTCTATGGTCGGCTCTTCGGGGCACTGATGGCAGGGGGCCCCACACCAGAGAATCAGGCTGCGTTGCTCAAAGCGCGGGCCAAACAGCAAAGCGTCTTAGACTTCATTCGAGCCGATCTGAACCGACTTCGCAGCGTGGCGCCGGCGGGCGCTCGAGAGCGGTTCGACGCCCACGAATCCGCCATTCGCGAGCTCGAGGTCGGCCTCGATAAGAGCAACGCCGCCCGCGCCTGTTCGACTGAAGCCGCCGCGGTCGCTGCCGATATCGAGGTGCGAGACTTCCGCGACGTCGCGGTCGTCGGCGCACAGCACCTCGCGATCATCCGCGCGGTGTTTGCTTGCGACCTTTCTCGAGTCGTAACCTACTCCTGGTCTCCGGGCGTCAGCGGACTGGTCTTCCAAGGTATTCCCGCGGGCACGTCAGATAGTTTTGCGCACCACCCTCCGACCCACGGCAACCTGGATAATCCAGACCTGCAGTTACGCCTAGCCGGTGTAGATCGCTGGTATTCGGAGCAAACCGCAGCGTTCATCAACGGGCTCGCCTCTACCCCGGACGCCGATGGGACTTCACTCTTGTCCAACACCCTGATTCTCTACGTCAACGAAGTTGCGGCGGGCGACCACAGCTACGACGATATGCCGCTACTCGTGTTCGGTGGCCCGGGCGTGGGGCTGAGCGCCGGCGGCATTCGACGCTTCGAGGGCCGCTCCACCAACGATCTGTGGCTCAGCGTGGCTCGGCAGTTCGGCGTTCCGTTGCCAGGGCTCGGCCAGCCGGGTCAGTACAGCGGCGCGCTCGAGGGTCTCCTCGACTCGGTCTAGGGAGGCCAGACCACGCTGCGTGGAGCGCGCTCCGTGCGTTCAGCCCAGGCTGCCCGGGCGCAAGGCTCGGGCACGGGCCGAACTTCAGGGCATGCGGGTCGTGCCGTCGCGCTTGGCAAAGGGCTGCGTGTGGTTATACTCGCCGCGCCGTGCCCGAAGAAAACGAGAATCCCACGCCAGATCCCTCGACCAATGACGCTGAAGCAGGCGAATCGCCGCCCCAGGGGGATGCGCCCGCCAGTCAAGATCCACTGGAGCTTGCCAAGGCCGAGCAGCAAAAGCTTCGCGAACAGCTCCTGCGTACCCTGGCGGACTTCGACAATTTTCGGAAGCGGTCGCGGCGCGAGCTCACGGACGCCGAAAGGCGCGGTCGCGAGGACGTGATCAAGGATCTACTGCCCGTTTTCGACAATCTGGAGCGGGCGGGAGCGCACGCCGAGAACGCCACCGACATGAAAGCGCTGGCCGACGGCCTTCAGCTCGTTCTGCGGCAATTCGGGGATACGCTCGCCAAGCTCGGTATCGAACGGGTGCTTTCGCTGGGTCAACCCTTCGATCCGTCCCTGCACGAAGCGGTTCAACAGATGGAGACCGCGGACTTCGAGCCTGGAACGATCGCGGCGGAGGTCCAAGCCGGTTACAAGAACGCAGAGCGACTGATCCGGCCGGCCCTGGTAGTCGTAGCCAAAGCCATGCCCAACTGAGCTTGGCTTTACAGCGCCGTCAGGTATGCTGGAACGCCTTGCATGGGGAAAATCGTCGGCATCGATCTGGGTACAACCAACTCTTGCGTCGCAGTGCTCGAGGGCACGGGCGCCAAGGGTCAGCCCGAAATAAAGGTCATCGCGAACGCTGAAGGCGCGCGCACGACGCCTTCGGTCGTAGCGTTCACGACCAAGGGTGAGCGTCTGGTTGGCCAGGTCGCAAAACGCCAGGCCACCACGAATCCCGAGAGCACCGTGTATGCCGTGAAGCGGCTAATGGGTCAGAAGTTCTCGTCCAGCGTGGTCACGCGCCAAGCTGGCTCGGTCGCCTACAGCATCGTCCAGCACGAGAACGGCGACGCTTGGGTCAAGACGGGCGATCGCACGATGTCGCCGCCCGAAGTGTCTGCGCTGGTGCTGGCCAGCATGCGGGAGATCGCAGAGACCTACCTAGGCGAGGCGGTGACGGAAGCGGTGGTGACGGTGCCGGCGTACTTCGACGACGCACAGCGCCAGGCCACCAAGGACGCCGGCCGCATCGCCGGGCTGGATGTGAAGCGCATCCTGAACGAGCCCACCGCTGCCGCGCTCGCCTACGGTCTCGATAAACAAGAGGGCGAAGTCATCGCCGTCTACGATTTGGGAGGTGGCACCTTCGACATCTCCGTCATGGAAATTGCCGCCGGCGTTTTCAACGTCAAGGCGACCGGCGGCGACACGCACCTTGGCGGAGAAGACTTCGACCGCACGATCATCGACCGCTTGTCCGACGAATTCCTGGAAAAGACGAAGATCGACCTGCGCAAGGACCGCACCAGTCTGCAGCGCCTGCGCGAAGCCGCAGAGAAAGCCAAGCACGAGCTTTCCTCCTCCCTGGAGACGGACATCAACCTGCCGTTCGTTGGCATAGGCCCGACCGGTCCAGTTCACCTCGAGCGCTCGCTCAAGCGCAGCGAGCTCGAGATTTGGACGAGGGAACTGGTCGAGCGCACGATCGCTTCCTGCAAAGCCGTGCTGACGGACGCCAAGCTGACTCCGGCCCAGGTGGGTCAGGTGGTGCTGGTGGGCGGCATGACTCGCATGCCCGCGGTGCAGAAGGCGGTGCGCGAGTTTTTTGGGAAGGACCCCAACAAGGGCGTGAATCCGGATGAAGTGGTAGCGGTCGGCGCGGCCATTCAAGCGGCGGCGCTCGCTGGGCAGATCGACGAGGTGCTGCTGCTGGACGTGACGCCACTGTCGATCGGTGTCGAGACGGGTGGCGGGGTCTTCACCAAGCTCATCCCACGCAACACCACGGTCCCCACGGAGAAGAGCGAAATCTTCACGACCAGCGTCGACAATCAATCGTTCGTACCCGTGCACGTGCTGCAAGGCGAACGCGAGATGGCCGTGGACAACCGCAGCCTGGCTCGCTTCGAGCTTACGGGTATCCCCCCCGCCCCGCGCGGGCTGCCCAAAGTTCAGGTAACGTTTCGCATCGACGCCAACGGCATCCTTTCCGTGGAAGCCAAGGATATGGGCACGGGTCGCAGCCAAGCCGTGAACGTCACGCCGACTAGCGGCCTTCAGCCGGACGAGATTGACCGGTTGGTGGGGGAGGGCGAAAAGTTCAAAGAAACGGACCAGCTTCGGCGTGACTTAGCCGAGATGCGCAACCAAGCCGAAACCCTGATCTACACCACCGAGCAGGCGCTGGATGGCTACGCCGACTTGCTAGAAGCCGAGCGACTGGAGAAGGTGCGCTCCGAGCTAACCGTGCTGAAGAAGATGCTGGAGACCGGCGCCACCCTTGACGCCCTACGCGACGCCTACTCCCAACTAGAAAACTCGACCTTCGAAATCGCCGAAGCCATGTACGCCCAAGGCTGACCCGTCGCTAACCAGTAGCGTTCGTGCGACCGGTTCAGTTCCTTAGCCGCAAAGACGCAGGCCTTTCAGGCCGCCGAAAACCGCAAGAATTTAAGGTTCAGATCGGGCAACACGACAAGCGGCTCTCTCGAACCCTAAAACGCAGTCTGCGCGGGCGAAGCCCTCTGCGCCTTTGCGGCAAAGAAATCCCCCAGCTAGCGAGACGTCTACAGGAATACCCAGCCGTCGGGTTAAGCGGACTTGTTGGAATCGGCGTCGCCTTGGATGTCGGTTAGGGAGACCTTGGCGATGCTCGGCGTCTTGGCTGAATCGGTCCAAACGCTGACAGTCGTCGCGTTACCCGGAAACAGCGTGTCCACGCGCATGATTTTGCCGACTCGACCGTCGGTCAATAGGACCATGCGCCGCTCGTTCATCATTTGATGGAGGTGGCGAAGGGTTGCCATTGAATGCTTCTCGTGTCCTCCCGGGAAGCATACGGCTTCCGAGGAAATGGGGGGAATTTCCTGGCGAGGCGCAGTGCGTCAGGTGTGCACCCTGCCGCCTCTGAGTCTCCAGGGGCAGCGTTTCGGCTGGGTGACGCGCAGGTAAATTGATGCGGTCATGGCCATTGCCGGGTGCGGAGGTCTCGCGGGCTCGTCCTGAAATTTGGCCGTTTCTGTCGCGAAATTCTAGGTTTCGTATCGCCATGGGTCTGTCTAAAGCCGTTCGTTTCGCGCTCGCCTTCTCCACCCTCGCTTGCGGTTGCCTGGCGCACCACGACGCCAAGGTACAGACCGCGCTACTGCCGCCGCCTAGCGATTCCCCCGCCCGGCATACCGGACGGCTGTGGGTGGAGCTCGGCGACGCTACGTGGGAAACGCAGTGTCGGGTGCCGAAGGGGCAACGAGAGCTGTGCTTCGCCGGCGTGCGCAGGGCCATGTTCGCAGCGTTGTCGCGAGGGTTATGGACCAGCTTCCCGGACGTATTGCTGCGCGATCAGGACAGCATTCCGCTTGGCGACTACCTGCTCGTGCTGAACGTTTCGATCGACGCGCTAGCGCCGGACGCCGCCGGTCCCGGCTGGTCCGCAGCGGCGAGCGGCGGCTTCCGTCTCTCACGCGACGGCAAGACTTTGGTCGAAGAGAAGCTCGGGTCGCGTTCACGTCCGTCGTTCGCCTACGGCAGCGCGCTCGGGGTTGGCGCGGGTGAGGTGGTCGATGCCTTCGCGACGCACGTGGCGCAGGTTCTCGGCGGTGTGCCCGAGGATCGCCCGCTGCGAGCCGCGCCACTACCGGCGGTCGTCGCCGAGTCCGTCGGACCGAGAGCACCCACGCCGATAGCGCCCGCGCCGATAGCACCCGCGATGGGCCCGGCGACGGAACCGGCCCTGACGGGGCCAGTAGAAACCGCCGAGCCGCCCGCTGCTCCTGGCGTCAGTCTTCCGACGACGCCAGTCGCTGCTCGATAGCCTCTAGATGAGCGCTGACCTGAGGGTCGCGCTGACGCAGGGCCTCCACACGACGCACCGCGCTCATGACGGTGGTGTGGTCACGGTTGCCGAACGCGCGCCCCAGCTCGGGGAAGCTGCATTTCAGCCGCTGTCGGCACAAGTACATGGCCACCTGCCGAGCGAACGCCACGCTCTTGTGCCGGTCCTTGCTCAAGAGCTCCGAGTTGGAGAGCCGGAAATGGCTACACACCGCACGCTGGATGTCCTCCACGCTCATCAGGTCGGGCCGGCGCGGTGACACCACGCTCATCTCGCTGCGCGTGAACTCTTCGTCGATGGGGCGACCGGTGAGGGAGGATTTGGCGGCGAGGCGAATCAGCGCGCCTTCCAGCTCACGAACGTTGCTCTGAATGTTTTGCGCCAGCAGCACCGCCACCTCGTCCGACAGCGGAATGCACTCTAGCTCGGCCTTTTTGCGCACGATCGCCACGCGCGTCTCCAACTGTGGCACCTGGATGTCTGCCACCAAACCGCTGGTGAAGCGCGAAACCAAGCGCTCTGGCATGCGCTGAAGCTGCTGAGGATACTTATCGCTCGTGACGATGATCGGGCGATCCGCGTCGTGCAGCGCGTTGAACGTGTGGAAGAACTCCTCCTGCGTCTGCTCCCGACCAGCCAAGAATTGAATGTCGTCTACCAGCAGCAGATCGCAGTCGCTGCGGTAGCGAGCGCGGAACTCGTCCATCTTGTGGTGCTGGAGGGCCTCGATGAAGTCGTTGGTGAAATGCTCGGCCGAGACGTACACGACACGGGCATCGGGCCGTTCTTCCAACACCTTGTGCGCGATGGCATGAACCAGGTGCGTCTTTCCGAGCCCGGTGCCTCCCGCGATGAAAAGCGGATTGTAGCGGGGGCCTCCGCCGCCTGCCGAGGCGAACGCCGCCGCGTGCGCGAGCTCGTTCGAAGGGCCGACGACGAAGTTGGGGAAGGTGTGCTTGGAATTCAGTGTCGCCAGAAACTGCGCTCGAGAGTAACGAGGTGCTGCGGGGGGGCGCTCGGAGCGACGAGGAGCGGGGACGGCTTCTGGCTTCGGCGGACGAGGCGCGCTTCGCTTGGGCTCGCACACAGGCCGCACCAAGCGGTTGGAGATGCTCCAGGTGACCCGCAGGGCTGCGCTGGCGTCGCCTGACAGGCGACCGAGGTTGACCAGCAGGTCGGGCAGGAAGTGCGCCTTGACCCAGTCCCGAACGAACTCGTCACGAGCCGTCAGGCCAAGCACGCCATGCTCGAAGCCTTCGAACTGAATGCTCGTGAACCACTGCTCGAAGGACGCTGGAGAGCGCCCCCGGGTGTGCTCGAGAGCCTCGCCGAATACGTGTTCGCCGGCTCGCGGCGCGGAGGAGGTTGTTTCCAGTTCCATTACGAGAGAAGCATCCCCAAATTGTCCACAGGGCTGTGGACACCAGAAACCCTAACCATACTGCTGCCTTCGGCCGCTGGGGGCGGACCCACACCGATCTCGGATGTGAGGGAAGTCACAGCATCGAACCGCGAACGAACCCGTCGCTCTCCTGCGAAGCCGTCTGCGTGACGAAGTCGCCCTCGAGCCAAGGGAGGGGGAGCTAGCACTGACCCGGAGCAAAGTTCAACCAGGAGATTTGTGACACGTCGGAAGTCAGCAAATTACCGCGCATCGGCCGTTCGTGGAAGTTAGATGCGGATGAGTTTGTCGAGCACGTCGTTCGCGAGCCGTCACTAACCTCGCAGACACATGCGACATTCCGTTGCCGCGCCGACACCGCGTCGTGCGTTGGGCGTCAACTTTATTGGTTTCCCACGTCAAGCGTCGACTGCCAAGAAGCGCATGAGATTTTTCGGAGCTGGCCGAACGGCCGCCATAGGTGAGCGACACCCACGGATTTCTTGGCCATCTTGCGATGCTGCAGGTAGTGCCAGAGCCAACCTTCCGCCTCGCTCATGCACACCGCGCCGATACGTCACTCGCGATGGAACCGCGCCTCGGCTCGCTGCCTTGCTGCGTGCGTCTGCACTTGCATTTTCTGGAGCACAGCCGCTGCCGCTGATCCGAGCGATCTGCCTCCCGAAGTTGGCTACAACTACGACGAGATCGAGACCGGTCGCGTCGCGGGCAAGAACGGCGCAGACCTCGCCCTCGGTAGCTCGGTGAGCGCGCTGTTTCAGAATCCAGCGAACATGGCCGCGTCGCGCGTCTACCATTTCGGAGCCCTGCTACAGATCTGGCCGGAGGCGTCTCGGCAGAGCTACGGCCTCGGTGCTGTCGACTCCGTAGCGTCGAGCTCGCGCTTGGCAGGCGGCTTGGGCGCGACTTGGACGAGGCAAGATCCGGACGGCGTGGATCGCACCGCGACCGACTTGCGCTTCGCGATGGCGTTCCCGTTCTCGGATAAGTTTTTTGCGGGCGTTGGCGGGCGTTTCTTGTGGCTGAATCAGAATGGCGACGGCCCGCTGGGACCAAGCTACGCGTCCGGCGGTCTGGATGGCGAGAAGATTCTGAAGAGCTTTACCGTAGACCTTGGCGCCACCTTCAAGCCTGGCGGAGGGCTTGCGCTGGCCGTAGTGGGAAACAACCTCAATAGTCCCGACCACGGCTTTCAGCCACTGACCCTGGGAGGCGGTATTGGCTACGGGTACAAGACCTTCGGTATCGAAGGGGACCTGGTGGGCGACTTCGTTACTTGGGATGAAACGAAGCTGCGCGCCATGCTGGGAGCTGAGATTCTGTTGGCAGACCATGTGGCAGTGCGGGCGGGCTATCGCTTCGACCAGGGTGCCGCTAGTCACTCGGGGTCTTTGGGGCTCGGCTACATAGACAAGGTCTTCAGCGTCGACGCCGGTGTACGTCGCGTGCTGGCCGGCGACGCCGTGACTGCCTTCGTGCTGAGCTTCGCGTACCACCTCGAGTCGACCGGGCTCACTCCCACCGCGAGTGAGACTTGGTGAGCGAGCGCGCTTGGCAGCGCGAGCGTTAGAGTCGGGACGAGAGCAGATCCAACAGCTCCCGCGAGCCCGCGACCAGCGCCTCCGGACTGCACTCGGTGTTCGGCACCACGGCCGCTTCCGCGCGCAGCTGCTCGATCGCGCGCGGGTTTCGGAACCAGTCGTCATCGTGCACGCGAGTGAGCTCCGCGTAGCGTGTTGCGGCAAGCCACAGCCCCGCGACGCGTTGCCCATCGTCCGCTGCAGGTCTGAATAGAACGCCTGCCGCGTTGGGGGTGACCTCGAAACCCAGCGCCAGGCTGGTAGACTCGGAGAAGGCCTCTGCGAAGCTTCGGGTGCCTTCCAAAGCGGCATTTCTGAGCAGAAATTTGAGCGAGAGCCGGCGCGAGAAGAGCAGCGCACTCCGCGAGAGGGCCCGGGAGTGACCGAGCGCGCGCTCGCGGCCCAGCCCCAGCTGGCGCGCGCGGCGATAAGTGCGCGTCCACCACAACAGCATCTGTCTCTTATA
>ENA-ORBV01010866-ORBV01010866.1-microbial-mat-metagenome-genome-assembly--contig:-NODE-10866-length-14448-cov-6.323777_pt1 | contig 14448 bp, 14 predicted proteins | sample MGYA00237777_ERZ505514 | MGnify/ENA primary metagenome ERZ505514 (study PRJEB26160, sample SAMN06269048) | microbial mat metagenome | isolation source: Oligotrophic lake microbial mat | place...
TTCTTCACCTCGACCGAGGCGGGAGCGCCGGCGGGCGAGGGTGAGGGCGAGGGCGCCTGGGCAAAGGCGGCCGAGGCGAGAGCGAACACGGCGAAGGGATTGGCAAGGCGTCGGGTCATTCTTGTCTCCATCGGGGCGTCATACTACCGGGAATAATCGAAGCCCCGCGGACGAAGTCCCGCCCGCCTCTCGAAGGTGGGGCAGGCGGGGGCGGCCGACGATCGCCCTTTGCTGTGAGACTGTGATGTCATGCCCGATATCACAGTCACGGTCAGCGCTGCCACCTATCGTCGGGCTCGGGTCCGAGCGGCCGAGCTCGACACCTCGGTCAGCGCGGTCGTCGCGAAGACCCTGGACGAATTCGGCAAGGGCGGCACGGCAGTTGAAGACCGGCGCCTTCGCCTTGATGAACTCCGCGCGCGGACTCCCGCCTTCTCCGCGGGCAAGCGTCTCTCACGCGAGGAGCTCTACCGGGGCGGATCGGGCCGCAAGTGAAGTTCCTCGACGTGTGTAGCACGGCGGAAGCTACGGCGGCATTCGAGTCCACAACCCGTTTCGGGAGGCCTAGCTGCCACGCAACCTTGCCCCTCGCCCTCATCAGGGAGTAGTGTCTTCATCCACGTGGACATCCCCGACTCTCTGATCGCCGCCGAGCGGGAGCGCCTCGCGCGGGTCCTCGATGAGGCGGCCCGCGCGGGCGCCGCGCCGCGCGGGCGGCGGCACCTGAAAGGGCTTCGCAAGGTGAGCGACGTGGTCGAGCGCACCTGGGTCAGCGCCGGGTGCTTCGGAGAGGTGGTTCAGTGGAAGCTCAAGCCAAGGGCCTAGGTACCGTCGGCGCGCCCGACCGGGCGATCGTGCCGGCCTGGGACCACGGCCTTGGGGACGGCCCTCGCCACGTCCTCCGCCGGGAGTACTTCGGCGTGCTCGTTTACGACCGTGAGACCTGCCAGTACGTTCCTTACGACGCGGCGGCGGCCGACCTGCTCCTGGCCCGCAGCGAGGGGCCCGTGCCCGCGGCCTCACCCTCCGAGGAGGCCTTCCTCGGGGCCCTCGCCGCCGAGGGGTTGATCGACGGCCGGGGGCAGCTCGCCGCGCGTGTCGTTGGCGATCGGTCCGCGGCCGATCGGCTCTCTGCCCCGCTGACCGTGTATCTCGGAGCCACCCAGGGCTGCAATCTCGCGTGCGGACATTGCTCATCCGGCTCCGCGCCGGGCCCGCTCGGGGCCCTCGACGGGAGGCTCATGCGCCGCCTCTTCTCAGAACTCCACGACCTCGGCTGCATGCAGGTCCACGTGTCGGGGGGCGAGCCGCTCCTCCACCCCGAGCTCCTCGAGGCGCTGGACGTCGCCTTCGGCCTCGGGCTCAACGTGCTCCTCACCACGAACGGGACGCTTGTGACCGAGGCGCTCGCGGACGAGCTGGCGAAGCGCCCCTTTCGCTGCCTCTCCGTGAGCGTCGACGGGTGGGACGCGAGCTCAAACGACCGCGTCCGGGGACCGGGCAGCTTTGCCGCCGCTCTCAAGGGGCTCGGACGCCTCGCACGCCGCCGCCCCACAGGCGTCACCGCCACGTTTACACCGGCCCTCCAGGGAAAGCTTGCCGAGCTCGTCCGGCTCTGCGAGGAGGTCGGGGCTGCTTCACTGTCATTGCGCCCGGCCCTGCCTTCTGGACGTGCCCTCAAGCACCCCGAGCTCATACCGACCCAAGCCGACTTCGAGGCGGCCACGCGCGAGCTCGACCGCCTCCAGCGTGACGCCGCGATCCCGCTGTTCCACCCGCCCGAGGTTCCCCACCAGGCGACCTCGGCCTTCGTAGTCGAGCTTGAAGCCGATGGCGAGCCCTGCCCTTCTCGTCGCCTATGCCGCAGAAGATCTTGTCGCCAACGCGGAAGTGCGGTGAGCCCCAGGTCAGCGTCTCCCGGGTATTGGGCAGGGAAAGGCAGATGGCGCGCAGCTTCGCGAGTGCAGCGGGATCAGTCGCCGGCTTCGGCTTCGTCGCTACGGCCATGATGTCAGTGCGCGGGCGGCGTCGCCAGGCGGACCTTTCCGCGGAACTGACGAAAGACAAAGACGCCGTACCCGATGGACAGGATCATGGCCGCCGGCCACCAGATGATGGCGAGGACCAGGCCGGGCCCGGAGACGGCGCCTTCATAAGCAGTCACCGAATGCGCGACATCGAAGGTGGAATGGAGCATCACCGGGAAGACGCTCGCAGCCGCCGCGGCCAGAAGGCCGGCGATGAAGGCACAGCCGCCGGCGAAGCTCATAAGTTCTCGCCCAGCCCGTTGACCCGCCACCACCGCGACCGATCCCCCCACCGCGAGTAGAACCGCAAACCAGGCGAGCGGCCGACTCATCATCTCAGTGAAGAGTTCGGGGCGAACCACCGCGGTCCCCACGGTGATCGGGGGCATGAAGACAAAGACGGCAAGCCAAAGCTGCCGCGCCAAAGCGAGGCTGCGGTCACGAACCCTTCCCTCGGTTCGCCAGACGAGGTAGGAAGCACCGTGGGCGGCGAGGCAGACCAGGGTGAAGACCGCCACCGCAATCGTGTACCAGTCGAGGATCCCCACTTCGCCTCGGGTGCGGAAGTCGGTGAAGAAAGCGAGAGAGAACTTACCTGATGGGCCGATGGGAAGTCCGCGGAGCAGATTCCCGAGGGCGGCGCCGAGGAGGATCGCGATGAGGGCATTCGTCACTGCGAACGCCACGTCCCAGAACGTCCGCCACATCGAATCGTCGAGGTGGCCGCCGAACTCGAGTGACAGGCCTCGGCCCACCAGGCACCAGAGGAGAACGAAGACCGCCAGATAGAAGCCCGGAAGTGCGGTCGCAAGGACGAGCGGAAAGGCAACGAAGAGGACGCCTCCCCCGGCCACCAGCCAGACTTCGTGCCAGGTCCAGAGTGGACCGATCGCGGCGATCACCTGTCGCCTTTCGGCCGGGGTGCGCGCCACCAGAAACTGGACGACGCCGCAGCCGATATTCCAGCCATCCATCACGGCGTAGCCCGCGAGCATCAGGCAGAGGATGGCGAACCAGATCTCAACCATTCACCACCTCCGGATAGAGACTGTGTGGTTCGTGACCCCCGCCCGGTCCTTGCAGCACCTCGCGGCCGATCATGAAGAGGTAGAGCAGGCCGATCGCGGCGTACAGACCCGCGAAACCGATCAGGGTGAAGAGGGCATCACCCTGGCTCACCACATCGCTGTACCCGGCGCTGGTCTTCATGAGACCCCAAATGAGCCAGGGCTGACGTCCGAGTTCCGCGGTCATCCAGCCCGCGGTGTTGGCGATGTAGGGGAAGGGGAAGGCCAGCATGAGAGCCCAGAGCAGCAGCTTCGTCTCCATCAGCTTCCCGCGAAGGCGCTGGAGGTTTGCGAGGGCCATGAGGCCAATGAAGATGGTCCCGAGCCCGGCCATCACATGGAACGAATAGTAAAGCAGCTCGATATTGGTGGGCCACTCCTCCTCGGGAAAGTCGTTCAGGCCCTGGACGTTGCTGTGAAAAGTGCCGAAGGCGAGGAAGCTCAGAACCCAGGGCACGGCGATGGGATTGTCGAGGCGCCGCATCTTCACATTGGGCTGGCCGATGATATTCAGTCCCGCGCGCGCTCCGCTTTCGAAGCGCCCTTCCATGGCGGCAAGGGCCACCGGCTTGTGCTCGGCCACGTACTTGGCCTGGATATCACCGGTGGGAAAGGCCACGAGCACCGCCGCGATGAGGCCCATGGCGGTGCCCCACTCTACGTAGACCCGCGCCTGCTCCTTGTGCTCGCCGCGCAGCGCGTAGAAAGCACCGACCGCGGTCACCACGAACGCCCCGGTGACGAGGGCGGCCGCCTGATTGTGCGCGAACATCACGAAGGCCCACGGGTTGAGCAGGTACACGGCGAGATCGCCAATGATCAGCGTGCCCTGCGGCGTCACTTCATAGCCCGTCGGGTGCTGCATGAACGAGTTCGTGACCAGGATGAAGTAGGCAGAGAGCCACGCGCCCAGAGCCGTCAGGCAGGTCGCGATGAAGTGCTTTTTCGGACCCAGACGACGCTCGCCCCACACCATAGCGCCTACAAAGGCGCTCTCGAGGAAGAACGCGAACATGCCCTCCATCGCCAGGGTCTGGCCGATAACGCCGCCCGAATATTTCGAGAACTCCGACCAGTTCGTGCCGAACTGGAACTCCATCGGGATGCCGGTGACGACACCAAGCGCGAAGTTGATTCCGAAGATCCGGCTCCAGAAACGCGCGGCCTGAGCGTACGCCTCGTTGCCGGTCTTTAGGACCCGCCATCGCCACAGCACCAGCAGTGGGGCCAGGCCCATGGTGAGCTGCGGGAAGAGGTAGTGATAGGTAATCGTGAACGCGAACTGCAGCCGATGCCAGAACGCCGGGTCGTCCATGGCGGAACTTTACTCCCAGGGCCGACTCGGCCAACGAAGTTTGCGCCGAGCGAACGGATAGCCAGAGCGAAGGGGTTGCTTCGTGGCCCGAGGCCAGGCTGCGCGCTCGCCTTCGTTCGATGAGCTTCCTCGCAATGACGCGAGGTCAAAGTGATATGGAGTGGCGGGACCGCAGAAAGGGCACCCACGAGGGGTGCCCCTACATACGAAACAGGTAGCTGAACTTCATGAAGAAGCCGTCGCGGGATCGGCTGAGGTCGCGGAAAGCGAAGGCGTCGGCCTCGTTGAGCGAGCTTCCGTAGCCGGCGAAGAAGACCGTGCCCGGCGTCGGCTGCCAGGCGAAGAGGGCGTCGAGCCGTAGACCGTTGCGGCGGCTGGCCGTGGCAGGGCGGTAGCCGCCAGCCCCGTCGCGCAGAAAGATCGGGCGCTCGGTTCGGGAGTCGTCGCGCAGCGCATCCTGGAACTGCGCGTCGTACTCCGCGATCAGGCGGCCGAAGATGGAGCGCGTCGCCTGGTACTCCATCTTGAGACGTGGGATCTGTCGTCGACCTACGACCGACCCGTCGGTCCGACGCTTGAACTGCTGCAGGTTGTAAGTGGTGTTAAGCCGAAGTTTCTCCGTGGGGCGCCAGTCGAGCCGCACGGTCACGTAGGCGATGTTGGCACTCGACCATTCGAAGAAGTTCTCGTCCTTTCCCCATAACGCGTTCACGTAACCAGAGAAGCGTTTGAACTCGGGGGTGGTGAAACTGAGGACCCAGTCGAGGTTCGGCAGTCGTGGAACCCCAACGTAGGGCAGGTATTCCCCGGGACGGTCACCTCCGAGGGCATAGCCCGCGTAGAGGTCGGGGTCGTATCCGAACGACTCGATGAGAACGGAGGCTCCCGCTTTCCAGCCTCCGCGCAGGGTCGCGTTGTTGTTGATGTGAAGCTTCTTGTCCTGAATACCTCCCTCGCCGAAGAAGGCGCGGTACTTCCAGTTGCCATCGAGAACGAGGTCCGTGTTCAGGACCTCAACCGTCCCCCCCTCTTTCCCAAAGAAGCTGACTCGCTGGGTCAGGGCCACGCGCGCCACGCCGGGTCGTGAGATAAAACCGGCGCGGGCGCGGAACTCTTCGTCGATGCCGCTCAAGGTGGCGCGCGTTCCGAGCTTCTTCCCGTTCCGATTGAAGATCGCCTGAAACAGCGGGGCGGTGGTGCGCGTGCCCGCGCGCTCGTCGCCGGAAAGGGCGCCCTGAAGGTCGAGGGTTGATACCTCGCTCAGAGCGATGCGGGCGTCCACCCCGAGCACCCGGTTCCAATCGTCGCCATCCATGCGGTCGGTGTAGGCAAGACCCACACGGGACCTGGTCCCGACGTCCCGCCGGGCGCGCAGGATATTGAAGATCGGATGATTCTCCCCGGTGCGTGAGGTGACCTGATCATCCACCGCCGAAAGGAGGCCGATGCTGGTGCCCGAGAGGGTGCCCGTCAGTTTCGCGGCGGTGAAGGGGGCGGCGATCCTGCGTGTGTAGATCAGCCGATTCGGAGTAGCAAACTGCTCGAGACCATCGAGAAAGAACGGACGCTTCTCTTCGAAGAAGACCGCGTTCCGCGGGTCGTATTGAATCTGGCTCGCGTCCGACTCCACCTGCGAGAAATCCGGGTTCACGGTGCCGTTGAGGGAGAGGTTGGGAGTGACGCCCCAGCGAACGTTGCCACCGATTTCGGGTCTTTTTCCGTCGTAGCCCCAGTTCCCGGACGACCGAGTGCCATCCGCACGACCGGTGAACTCGGGATTCAGGTCGAGAACCAGTCCGGGACGAAGATCCCGGATGCCCTCGAGCACGCCGCCCTGGGCCAGGAAGGACGTGGCGTCGCGCCGCGCCGGAGCCCAGGAATCCTCGTAGCCGGTACTCTGGCTCTTGCGCAGCACGTGCAGACCCCAGCTCTGGGTTTCGGCCTTCTGATAACGGAGGCTCTTGAACGGAACGCGCACCTCGATCTCGTACCCCTGCTCGGTGAGGCGGCCTTTCGACTGGAAGACGAAATCGGGGGCGAGATCCGGAGCTTCGCGTCCGGTCGAGATGCCCGAGAACCCGCCGCCGCTGGCGGCCGCACTGAGCCCCTCGATGAGGGTTCCATCCGCCTGGACCCCCAGGGGATTGACGGTGAGGGCAATGGCCTGCCGGCCATCGTTGAACGTGGACAGGAGGAACGTGATCGAGTCTTCGGCGCTCAGCTTGTCCCGTTGGGCGAGGCTCGCGCGCACGCTCCCCGGCGAGGCCTCGGCGCGGACGCCAAAGTGAACGGCGCTCGCGGAATAGAAGACGAGAACCTCGGTGTCCTGCTCAGCGGGCCGGCCATCGGTGGGAGCGTATTGAGAGAAGTCCGTGAGCCGCGCGGCCCTGGACCAGGCGGGATCGGTCAACTGGCCGTCGACCTCGACGGTCTCCTCAAGCCGGGGAACCTCGACCTTCAATTGATGGTCCCGCCCCTGGTAGGTGAGAAGAGGAGAAGGCAATACGAGGGCGGTGAGCAGGATGGGGAAGATCATGGAGAGGTGCGCCAATACTATTTCGAAGGAGCCTCGGGCCGTCCTTCGGTCAAATTATCGGCCACGCGGCGGCGCGTCGCCGACACTTCTTTGCCGGGTATGCTGCTCGCCCATCTCGCTCGCAAAGGGATCGCCACTCGGGCCTTACGAGATCATCGCCGCCATCGGCGCAGGTGGCATGGGCGAGGTCTTCCTGACGCATCAAGGCACCTCGGCGGGGATGATCCTCGGCACGGCGGCCTACATGTCTCCAGAGAGGCGCGCGGCAAACGGTCGATCGGCACACGGACATCTGGGCATTCGGAGTGGTGCTCTTCGAAATGCTCACGGGAAAGCGCGCCTTTCTGGGCGACGACGTCTCGATCACGCTCGCCAACGTGATGAAGGACGACGTGGCGTGGGATGCGCTCCCGAAGGACCTGGCCGAGCCGATCCGCCGTCTCCTGAGGCGCGGTCTCGAGAAGGATCCCAGGAAGCGTCTGGGCTCGGTCGGCGATGCGCGACTGGAACTGGACGAGGACGCCCCCTGATGGGCAAGGCCGGGCGCGGCGCCTTCCGGGATCTCTGGAAGGGAACGCTGGGTGTGGGCCTCGGTGGCCGGTCTCGCGTTGATGACCGCAGTGGCGGTCGCACTCCGCTCCGCCCCGGAGCGCGAAGTCGCGGCGCCCATGATGCGGTTCGCCATCCCGCCGCCGAGCGAGGGTGGGCGGGGGGCGGTGCCCCGCATGGCGGTCGACGGAGGCCCGCTGAATGCGGTGACGACCCTCGATTCATCGAGAGGGTCCGGGAGGGCCTTACACCCACGATGCGGCCGCGGACGGGCAGCGATTTCTTGTCTCGCTCCCGCCTGGTGGCGCGTCCGTCAACGCTCCGGCCGTTCCATTCACCGTGATCACGAACTGGACGTCGCTCCTGAAGAATCCGAAGAGATAAGCAGGCAGCGGCCGTGAGCCGACTGTAACCGTGCGCGCTAACGAAATCTCTTTACGCCTGCCTTTTTCGCAGCCTTCTGTAGGTCGTCGTCAAGCGTCGCGAGAGGCAGGCCGCGGCGGAGGGCCAATTCCAAGTAGGACGCATCGTAGGCGGACAGCTTGTGCCGGCGCGCGAGCTGAAGGGTACCCGTTCGCGCGTGGGTAAACGTGGCGGCATCTGCCTCAATGCTCACGCCTTCAAGGAGGGCAAGGAACTCCCCGCTCCGCGCCTCGGTCACCAGGGCCTTTGCTTCCGCCCGGGCGATGACGTTGGCCACTTCCAGTCCCCAGGTTGCAGGGACGATCGCTGTGTCGGTTCTGAGTGCGTCCAGCACCTTGGCGGCGAAGGTCAGCTCTGCCGGTTTTCCATCGCCGAAGAACCAGCGCATGGTCACCGAATTGTCCAGGACGAAACTCACGCGCGTCCTTCTTCGATGAGCCTCTTGATGGGAACGCCGCGTATCGGATCTGCGAGCATGAACTCCCGAAGTCTCGCTACGGCTTCAACTCTGTTCTTCGTTCGCGCGCCGGTGTTGGGCACAAGGTCCGCGATCGCCTCGCCACGATTGGTAATCGTAAAGCTCCTGCCGGATTTCACTTGCCTGAGCAGCTCCGGAAGTCTGGTTTTCGCTTCGTATGAGCCGATTGCTTCGTTCATGCGTTTCTGTGGCTTTCCTTCTGAGTAGACCAGATGATAGACCAGTTGAGGCGCGTGCTTCTGGATCGTTTCGAGATCCTTGCTCGAAAGGCGGAGACCGATTGGCCCAAAGTCACAGTCATGCACTTTGACCTCCAAACAGGCAAAGCGACCGAGTTGGTTCGCGTCGACGTTGCAACAACAAGCTTTCTTCAGGACTCAATGAGGTTCGTCTAACCGTTAGAACCAGGGAATCACTGACGAGGCTTGACGGGACGGCAATGAACCTTCGAGGGCAGGTGTCTCTCTCAATTATTCTTGGGCCGACAGCGCGGGCGCTGACGAACCGGGCGGAGAGCGAGTCACTCGCTCCTTAATCGGGCCAGGGACCTATCTGGTAACGGTTCGTGTGTGGGATCTGGCCAATGTCTACTGGTCCCGAGGCAAGTACGCCGAGGCAGAGACGCTGTTCAGACAGGCGATGATTACTCAACGCCGCGGCTTGGGTCCCGAGCACCCGGACGCGCTGCTGTCGATGGGCAATCTGACCGATACCCCAGAATGATCGAACGAAAAGGAAAGCTCGGATGGATGGGAGCCTCGACCGCGCGTTACCTCGAGGCGAGCGGGTGGATCGTTCAGCTCCAAGAGGCGTGGGGCAAGCCGGACAAAGCCGCGGAGTGGGGTGAGAAGTGAGAGAGAGGCGGCGCGAACGATCAAGAGATACGGTCGCTGGGGATTCTTGGCTCTCACAATGCGTCCGTCCTCCCGAGAAGAGTTGCCATCGCGACGCTCCATAGGCTCCGGAAGCTTCCTGCTAAGAATCCGCGCGCATGACCGAGATGGGATTCACACGCACCGCACGGAGAGCGGGGATCAGACTGCCGAAGATCGTCATCAGGCCCACCAGGGCGGCGGTGGCCCCGAAGGTGGGCGCATCCGCCGGGCTGATTCCGGCGAGGAGCGCCTCCATGCCGACACTCGCGAAGTAGGCTGCGATGACACCGAGCAACATGCCGAGGGCGGCGAGTCGCAGTCCGTCTCCAAGCACGAGACGCAGAATGTCGGCGCGGGCCGCGCCGAGGGCGATCCGGACGCCGATCTCCTGAAGCCGGTTCGACACCGTGAACGCGAGGAGCCCGTGGATGCCGATCCCCGCGAGCAAGATGGCGATCAGCGCGAACGCTCCGAGGATGCGCAGCTGGGTGGACCGCGAGGAGGTCTCGGCCTCGACGATGGCGGTCATGGTCCGGACATCGGAGATGGGAACGAGCGGATCGGCGCGCCTGATGATCTCGCGCACCGAGGGAAGGAGCGCGGCCGAATCCACGGTGCTTCGTATGGCGAGGTCCTTGGGCGCGTAGAAGGGCACGGCCCGGTCGGCAACCTGCTGATAGGGCAAGTAGACCTGCGGCTCGCTCTGCCGCTCGAGGCCTCGCACGCGGACATCTTTGGCCACCCCGACCACGATGCGGTCCTGGAAAGTGACGTCGAAGATTCGGCCGATGGGATCCTGGCCGGGCCAGTATTTGCGCGCGAAGGACTCGCTCACCACGGCGGCGGCTGGCGCAAAACGGGCGTCCTGGGCGTCGAAGTCGCGTCCGCGGGTCAGAGGAACACCGAGGGTGGCGAAGTACTCCGGCGTGATGAAGCGCATGCTGACCTTGTTTTCGCTCGGGTCTTGCGGGAATCCCTGAACCTTCACATCCCAGATGCCGCCTCGCATCACCAGGGGAAGGAAGCTGGCATAAGCGGCGCTGCTGACCCCGGGCAGCGCGCGGATTTCGGCGAGCACCCGGTCGTAGAACTGCGCGCGCGCGGTCACGATGCCGTAACGGTTCATGGGAAGGGACGTGCGCAGGGTCAGGACGTCCGCGGCTTTGATGCCCGGGTCCACCTGTTGCACCTTCCAGAGAGCGCGGATGAGGAGACCGGAGGACACGAGCAGGATCACGGAGATCGCCACTTGGGCCAGGACCAGCGCGGAGCGCAGCCGCTTCGGTCCGCCCACGCCGCCCCGGGCGCCCTCGCGCAAACCCTCGAGATTGCCATCGCCGCTCACCCTCAGGGCGGGCAAGACCCCAAACCCGATGCCCGTGATCGCGGTGATGAGAGAGGCGAAGCCGAGAACCCGCAGGTCGATGGGGGCCATGTTGGCGATGGGGAGATTGGCGGGCGCCAGCTGGGAGAGGAGCGGCGTGACCATCGCGGCGAGGGCGATGCCGAGCGCTCCGCCACCGACCGCCAGGGTGGCACTCTCGGTCATGAGCTGCCGCACCAGACGCTCGCGACCCGCCCCGAGCGCGGTGCGAACCGCGAGTTCCCTTCTGCGCTGAAGAGACCGGGCGATCAACAGGCTCGCGAGATTCGTGCAGGCGATCAGAAGCACGCAAAGCGAAGCGCCGAAGAGTGCGGTGAGCATCAGACGCGCCTGGGCCGGTACCTGATCCTTCAGCTCGACGAGGGTGATGCCGTTCTCCTTCGGGTGCTCGGCTCCCAGGCGGGCGCTGACCACCCCCATGTCGGCGCGAGCGGCCGGAAGAGAACTCTCCCGCTTGAGCCGGGCCACGAGGTGGAGGTATTGGTTCGACCGATCCTCGAAGTCCGTCGACTTGAAGCGGATGGGCACCCAGAAACGGGAGGTGCGGTCGGGAAACGTGAAGTTCGCCGGCATCACGCCCACGACGGTGTAGCTCTCCTCGTCAAGACGGATGGTCCGGCCCACCACGTCTTCTCGGCCGCCGAAGTTGTTCTGCCACAGGCCGTAGCTCAGGAGGACGGTGCCCGCCGCGCCTTCGATATCCTCGTCGGGGCCAAATAGCCGGCCGTGAAGCGGGCGAACGTCGAGAATCGGGAACAGGTTCGCGGTGACGGCCGTGCCGAGCACGCGGAGGGCTTCGCCCTCCGACACCAGATTCATCGACGCGTTGGCGTGGGCGCCGACGTCCTCGAAGGAACTCTGCATCCGCCTCCAGTCGCGGTAGTGGGCAGGCGACGGCTCGAACCTCGAATAGCCGGGCTCGGACTGGAAAATCTTCACGAGGCGATCCGGGTCGTTGAAAGGCAGGGGCCGGATCAGCGCGCGGTCGGTGACGGAGAAGGCCGCGGTGGTGGCGCCCACGCCAAGGGCGGCTACCACGATGGCGGTGAAAGTGAAGCCGGGCGCGCGCCCAAGAGCGCGCAGCGTGAAGCGCATGTCCTGACGAAGGATGTCCCAGTGAACGAGGACCGCGTTTGGAATCACATCGGCCAGAGCTTCGAACCACAACCTGGCGAGAGCGATGGCACCCCGAGTCGCGCGAAGGCGCTCTATGAACATCCGCTCCATTTCTTCCCCGTACTCGATGCGGAAGGATTTGGGAAACAGGCACAGTAGCGCGGCATAGAGGTTCATTTAGGTGGTCTCCGGGGCAAGGCCCGCGGCGCGGGCGAATCCGACCAGTTCGGTGAGTCGACGGGCCTCCGCCCGGGTTACCGCGCTCCCCAACCGCGTTATGCGGTAGTAGCGACGGCGTTCGTCATCGAGCTCGGGCGCGGGCCGCTCGCGCATCTCTTCGATCAGGCCATCCTCGAGCATGCGCTGAATCGACCGGTACAAAGTGCCGGCGCTCAGCCGGAGCGCGCCGCCGGTACGTACCTCGACATCCTGAATGATCGCGTAGCCGTGGCGGCTCTCCTCGGCCACGGCCAGAAGAATGTGGAACGTGGCCAGAGGGAGTGGCAGAAAGGGTGCGGGGTCGAGAATCTCATTAGTCACGAATGGAATATATCCTCAATGGATATAACGATCAAGGCTAGATATGTGTTCTGGTCGGTAGCTGAACGTTTATAAAGTGATTAAAAATAAACACTTGATAATGTGGTCGAGAAATTCTCTTGACCCATATGAACAACGTGACCATACTGAACGTCGTTAATTATCAGTACGGAGTTAATAATGGGAATCGCGGAACGAAAAGAACGAGAGAAGGAGGATGTGAGGCGCAAGATCCTCGACGCCGCGCACGATCTCTTTGAAACCCGCGGCTATGAGAACGTGACGATGCGCGCGGTCGCGGACGCGATCGAGTACTCGCCGACCACGATCTATCACCACTTCGCCAACAAGGAAGACTTGGTTCAGGCGTTGTGCTTCGCCGACTTCGAGCAGCTCTCGCAGGCCATGGGCAGCCGGCCCCTCCCTGAGAATCCCATCGAACGTATTCGTACCCTAGGCCATGCCTACGCCACTTTCGGACTGGCGAATCCCAACCACTACCGATTCATGTTCATGACATCGGGGGACTGGAAGAAGCACGCCCATGAAAACGACACGCCGCCCGCGAGGTCGTATGCCTTCCTCCGCGACGCGGTGGTCGATGCGATGGAGCAGGGTTACTTCGAGAAGGGGGATGTGGATCTCATAGCCCAAATCCTCTGGTCCGGGCTTCACGGCGTGGTGTCGCTCCTCATCACCTTCAAGCCGGAGCAGTTCCCGTGCGTGCCGCCCCGTCCGGGTCTGATCGAAGCGTCCGTGGAAACGACCCTGCGTGGCCTGCTGGTCCCGCGAAAGGAGAAGTAAATGGTCTCGCTCGCTCGCAAGAACCTTCTGCACGATCGGATCCGTTTCGCGATCACCCTCGCGGGAGTCGCCTTCGCGGTGACCCTGGTCCTGGTCCAGGTGGGCTTGTTCCTCGGCCTCCTGCGGAAGGCCACCGTCACCATCGAGAACTCGAACGCCGACATCTGGATCGTGGCCAAGAACACGCCGAACGTGGACTTCGGTAATCCGTTTTCGGAGACCGTGTTCCTGCGCGCGCGCGGTGTGCCGGGCGTGGAACGAGCGGACAACGCCATCGTCCAGTTCGTGAACATCCAGCTGCCGAGCGGCGCCACCGAGAACGCCCTCGTGTATGGCCTCTCGGATCCCGCGTTCTGGAACCTGCCTTGGTTGGTGGAGGCCGGTCGGACCGAAGACTTGCACCGCGGCTACAACCTCATGATGGATCGTTCGGCCGCTCTTCGTTTCGGCCCCTTCGACGTGGGGGACTATCGCGAAGTGGGAGGGCGGCGTTTCCGAATCATCGGCCGCAGCGGCGAGGCCGAGTCTTTCACCACCACTCCCATTGTCTTCATGGACTTCGCGAACGCCCAGAGCCTTCTCGAGCAACTGAGCGGAAACACGACCTACGTTCTGGTCAAGGTCGCGGAGGGGTCGGATCCTGTGGAAGTGGCGGCGCGGCTGCGTCCCATGTTCCCATTCAACAACGTCCACACCCGCGAAGAGTGGGCGGCGGCTTCACGTGGCTACTGGATTGAATCCACCGGCCTCGGCATGAGCATGGGCGTCACCGTGTTCCTGGGAATCCTGGTCGGCGTGGTGATCGTGGCCCAGACCCTCTACACCTCGGCGGTCGAACACATCCGCGAGTTCGGCACGGTGAAGGCCATCGGCGGCTCGAACTGGGATATTTACAAGATCCTCGGCGAGCAGGCCCTCATCGCGGCCGTCCTTGGCTTCCTGCTGGGAGCGGGGGCTTCATACGCGGTTCGGCCGGCGATGGCCAAACTCCATCTCACGGTCCTGCTGACCCCCGAGTTCTCCGGCATCGTCTTCGTGGGTACCGTGGCCATGTGCCTCGCGGCCGCTCTCTTCTCCTTCCGTCGCGTGGCTCTCATCGATCCCGCGCTCGTCTTCCGAGGTTGATGTTATGGATCCGAACAAAAGCAACCAACCCGAAAAGAAAGCGGAGGGCGATTCACTCGCCCGAAGCGACCGGGGGTGCGGGGGGCAGAGCAGGCAGTCGATGACCATTGCGGCCCCTCAGCCTGAAGAAGTAGCGGAGGGCGATTCACTCGCCCGAAGCGACCGGGGGTGCGGGGGGCAGAGCAGGCAGTCGATGACCATTGCGGCCC
>ENA-ORBV01010867-ORBV01010867.1-microbial-mat-metagenome-genome-assembly--contig:-NODE-10867-length-14446-cov-6.528290_pt1 | contig 14446 bp, 11 predicted proteins | sample MGYA00237777_ERZ505514 | MGnify/ENA primary metagenome ERZ505514 (study PRJEB26160, sample SAMN06269048) | microbial mat metagenome | isolation source: Oligotrophic lake microbial mat | place...
GAAGCACTGTAAGGATTTTAAAAAAAAAATGTTTCCTGTTTGTTTTTACAGCAATGACCGCAGAAACAATTCCTACAAATTGTGACAAGTCAGTCACTCTGTCTTTGCTGTTTGACACCATTTTTGTCTTGTCAAACTGTTTGTTTAGATGAGAGAATTAAGGCTTTGCCCCAGCAAGAACAATCAGTTTCTAAGAAATTCCGAAGAACACACATGCACCCAAGGTTTTGCAAAATTCAGGCAAAGTGCAGGCTGTGCATCTGATGTGTTGAATTTGTGTGCAAATGTTGATGTGTTTTTGGTTGCATTTTCCTTTTTAATGGTCCTTCCTTTGGGGGTCCAAAAGGAGAAGGAAAATCCAATGCTCTGTGTTTTCCTCTTGTCCTGATCCTTTTCCTGCATTTTCTCCTCCTTCAGAAAGTGTCAAAAGAAACACCAAATCTGAGAAAAAGTGAAGGAAAATGAAAAGCTAGCTGGTGAACTTTTGTTTTTCACCTTGACTCACAAACACTGGTAAAAGTTTCCAATCAAGATCAAACTGTTGTGAACTGTTGTTCACAAGTCCACAAGCTAGCACTGAACAACACAAACAAAGACATGCCACTGTTGGCTTGTCACTTCACCCAGCGCATGAGTGATGTCGCTTTGACAAGGAAGCCAACTTGCTTAGTTTGCCAATCTTCCCTCTTGCAGACACCATGACATTGCCAAGTCAGGTGGTCTGATGCAATTCAAACAAACAAAAACACTTGTGCCATTTGCGGATCACCGGCCTTGCAGTTGGATGAAAAAAATTGACATTTTTTTAAATTCAAAAACATTCAAAACAATTCAAAACATTAAGATCTGAGTCATGTTTCCTCAGGAGCAGGAAATCACACCAAACAGCAAAGAGTGACTGATTTGCAGTGAATCTTTGGAATTGTTTCTGAGACTAGTGCTCTGGAAATGAACAGAAAAAAAATCTTGTTGTTGGTCCTCACAGTGCTTCCAGTAAGACATCAGCTAGACAAACATTGCAAACAACAAAATCTGTGGTAACTTCGTTTGTTGGGATGACTCTTTTGTCATTGATTGACTCATTAGTGCCGGGGGTGGTCTGCTTCACAGACCTGTGGAAACGTGGTCTGTGTCCGCAGGCACCGCAGATTTCGTTGTTGGAGTTGATAAGAAGTTGTGGGTTGGATCTGGATTGTTTTGGAATTGCAAGTCTCTCTTTGACACACAGGGCGCAGTTTTTGGTAGTGAAGTTTTGGCTGCACTGATTGGATCACCTTGACCGATGATGCTGCAGGTTGTTCCTCCATGTTGGTTGGTTGCGGACGGATTGGTGTCATGGAATTGAGTTGCAAAGTGTTTGGCGCATGAGTCTGATTTCTCGCGAAGTTTGACTGGCTTTTCTGCTTCATTGAAATGTTGTTGCATTCTGGTTTTGAACTTTTGCTGTGTGTTTCTTATGTGCACGTTTCCTGTGTTGTTGCATTTGGCTTTGCAGACTGCTGTTGAATTCCTGCACATGTTGTTGTGGCCACAGACACCGTTTCCGCCAGTTCTGCAATTGCAGGGCAGATGTTCAAAATCTTAGGATGTTGACCCAACTGTGAGTTTCCTAGATGGATCTCCTTGAAGGATTTCTCTAAGGTTGGTGAATCTGTGGTAAGACATGGACACTCTCAACCATTGAAGATTGAATTTGTCATTGATCGATTTGATGATTGAGTGGACTGGTTTGGACCAAATGTTGGAATGTCCAATGCAAAAGCAGGGAACAGGAAATGGAGGAAATTGCTCTGAGTCATGCTTCCTCATTTTCTTCAAGGAACAAGGAACTGAAAACAGCAGTTTCTGAAAGGAAATGCAACCAATGATGTGTTGGATGTCAAAGGCAAAAAGGAACACAAAAATTCCTGAAGGTGGGGCCATCCTGCTGTTTTGGATGAAGCTTCTTGACCCTCCAATCTCAATCTTGCTGTTGCTCTGGATCACTGACTTGCACACAGATTCACAAAACAGAGGGACATTGGCTGTGCAAATTGCAGCATTGTCATCAAGACTTCTTTGAAAATTGCACATTTCGCTGTTTACTTTGCTCGTGAGTTGGAACCCTCTCCTTAAATTTATGCTGACGTACTCGTGACAATTTGAATCACGTCCGACCTTCCGCGTGGCTCTCCTTTCGTCCGCACAACCCGACGTTGAAGTCTTTCACCCACGCACACGCATGAGAACCACTATTTTCCTCTGCTACTCCGACTTCAATCTAGTAGAGTAGAGATAGCTACGACGTACCAGTAGCTATTAGCTACCAGTAGCTAGCTAGCTAGCTAGCTAGCTAGCTAGCTCTAGCTAGCTAGCTAGCTAGCTTGCTACTAGTGTATCAGCTCGAGTAGTCTACACCGCATGTACCATCACGTCAAAAGGCTGTTAACGTCAGACAACATCTGAGCAATTTGATTGATGGATTTTCTTGAAGCCGATTCATTGATGCAGCAAGGTAAGTGATGGCCGATGAAGTTAGGTTGTAGCGTAGCATTACATCAACACCACCAGCCTTGATAGATTGTTCCATTGACTGACTGACTGACTAATAACTTCTGTTTTATCCGGAACTTGTTGTCCTCTTTTTTTTTCCCATTTTGGACCAGGAAAGATATTATTTCTCCTCCGCAGAATTCACAAAGTTAACCACTACTAGTAGCATCTAACTAAGACACTTCAGTAAATCAAGATGGGCAAGAAAGCAAAGACAGCGCAAGGCAAGAAGAAGGCAGCAACTCGCAAGTTGCCCAAATCCGAATTGCCGCCTCCACCGAAACCACTGGATACAGAGGTATGTATTCATTGTATTGCTTTTGCTTGGTTAAACTTGGTTATACCGTACTGTAACGAACGGGATATATCTGGGTTGGGGAACCTCCCTTTTTCCAGGGAGTATGTACAGTAGACCCCACTACGCCGCATGGTCTCTAACATTGTATTTGTTTTACCTTTTTGCTCTATCATCTCCACATCACCCACCCTCCTGAATATCTACCTATACTGCCGCGCTGCCTTCCTCCTCCTGCCTTTATTGTCTACCCTCAATCGACTCCTATTCAAACCTCAACAACCGCTCTCTCTCTCTCTCGATTACTTACCATGCTTTATCCAACGCCATACTCATGACAACTGCTACAATATATTTATATATCAATCGAACCACCCCACCAAACAAATCAACGAACACGATTTCACCTTCACCAACCATTCCATTCATATTCCATCTTGGATGTTCCACTGTGTCCCTCTCTATACACGCACACATGATGATACACGCACACGCACACGCACGCACATTCCTATTTATTTACACACATTATATAGGTCGGTTCGGCCAAATTGTTGGATGAACCCACTTTGCCCGGGAGTGGCTACAAGGCGCTCGATCGTGAAGGCTTTGATGATGGCGGTGTCGCCGATTTGACCTTGGTGATTGATTTGGAAGATTCCGTCTTGCGTCGCAAACGTGGGGATCAAGAATATTTCAATGCTCTTCGACAAGATTTGTTGCCCCGTGTCACTCGCGGACCTCTGGCCAAGGATTCGCGGCGCGATCAGAAAATAAAGCTGGCCAAGTTATTGTTTTCGGAAGAAGAAAGTGAAGAAGATGCCAATCCCTCGGAAGTCTACGTCGAAAACGCCGTCGATGGCAATGAAGATGAAGCGACCTTGAAGTATCGTCAAGAACGTTTGAATTCCGCCAGGAACGCACTGTCGTTGAGTACCGTCTTGCGAGAACCTGCCTGCGCCTCCTTGAGTTTGAGTGAAATTAGCAAACGTCGTTTGGCATTTTATGGCAAAGATGGCGCCGAAGCAGCTTTGCGTTGTGCCGACAAGGCCATTGAAATTGCCGGTGATGGTTTTTATGATACCGATGAAATTGATTTGGAGGTATGCATATCTTTTCTTTTGTTGTTGTTTCACTTTTTGCAATGTTGTTGTCTTCCTGTTTCAATTGTTTTCATCGTACTTCATTTCTCCATCGATCCTATGATTTTCTTGTCGGTTGGTGTTGGCCAATTGATTTACAATTCTTTTCCTGCATCCTCCCCTTATCATGACATATTATTAGATTCAAGAGGAACCCAAAATCGACGTTAAGCACGAAAAGAATGCTACCGCTCCTGGATTGGCACATGCCACGTCGCTGAAGCTCTTGCCCATTCGTGTCAGTCACTTGTGTTTGCGCAGTGCCTTCTTGCATCGTGGAAATGCTCTCGCTGCCCTCGGACGTGAAGATGATGCTCGCGAGTCCTACCAAAAAGTCTTTCCCATGCTGGATCCCGAACCTCGTTGTGGACGTTTGGATTGGGAACGTAGTTCGCTCTATGTCAACATTGGTAATACCTTTAGCCGTCAAGGTGATTACGGCAAGGCCGAGGAGCAGTATATGATTGCCGAGAAGCTTGGAAAAGACCACGTGGAGACGCCCGAGGGTAACAAAACAGACGGCATGGGTATGATGATTGTTGCCATGCGTGCTCGTGCCTTTGCCTTGAAGAAGCATTCTCGTGAAGCCGAAGGCAAAGATTTGCTCAAGAAGGTCATTGAACTTCAGTTGCAGCTAAATACCGAGAAGGCCAAGGAAGAAGAGGAAAAGAAGAAGCAGGCGGAAGAAGCTGCTGCTGCTGGAGAGACACCTGAAGGTGGGGAGCTTGCCCAGACTCCCATGGTGACCGCCTAAGTAAGCAGGGACAATTATTGTTCAGGGCCCCCATTGCACTGCATTATTTGTCTGGATTAGTTTTAGGTGGCGGTGGATTGGTTGACTGCTATTTACGGTGCCGAATGGAAGCGCCAAGGGAACCGATTAGGAAGTTATAACTGACATAAAAAAAGCCCTGGAAGACTAGTACTACATAAGAAAAATAATATTATTTTAAGAATAAGAAATGAAAGAACAGTCCAGCCATGGAAGCATGACAATCTGCTCCTAAATGCAAGGACACCAAAGAATAGTTTGGCTCCAATCTCAGACAAGGGATTGGGTGTACGAAACAAAGTTGTGGCCTCTACTCTAGAGTAGTTGGGTTTTGTGTGCCACTGTGACTTTGGGTTAATAAAACTATCCCATGAATGTGGTTGCAAAGTGTTTAGCATGTGAATCAGCTTTCTTGCCAAGTTTGATAAGCTTTTGAACTTACCAAAGTGTTGCTTCTATTTTTGTTTGAACTTTTGTTGGGTGTTCCCTGTGCATGCTTTTCCAGTGTTGTTGCATTTGACTTTGTGGACCACCATTGAATTCCTGCACATGTTTTTGTAGCCACAGGCACCAGTGCCTCCAGTTTTTCAGTTGCATGTTAGGGGTTCAAAGTCTTGGGATGTTAACCCGACAGTGAATTTCCTGGACATCCTTCAAGGAAAATCTCTCCAAGGTTGGTGAACATGTGGGCAAGACACAGACACGCTATGCAGATTGATCTTGTCTTTGAATATTTTGATGATTGAATGGATGGGTCAGACAAGAGATTGGAGCATCAAATGGAGAAACAGAATGTTCCCCGTTTCACAGAAGGAGCAAGTGTCAGAGACACATGAAACACTGCTGAAAGGGTTTGGGGCTTCAGAGGCAAAATTGTCACAAGCAACAATCAAGTGTCATTCATTTGCTAAATTTGCATGAGTTGATGCCAAAAACCTTGGACCAAAAAAAAATTGCACCATGTCTGCGCTGAAGACACAAAAAAGCTAACAGCAATTGTAGCATCCTCAACAAAGTGATTTTAAACCATCAGCAACAGCTGTGATGAACCCAAAATGTCTGTAGTGTGATGCATTGGTTTCCCTTCTTCTTTCACTAGCCAGTCTAGCACCAGTCTGGAAGCTGATTTCAGGATCCTTGTCTGGCTTAGCACTGGAACCACTGTGCGTGAGGCCAACTAGAGAGTACGAGACTACGAGTACATGCTGCACGTAAATTCCCTTTTTTTTCACTTGGTCTGTGCGCCACCAGGCCACTCGACTGGCTGGCGGCCGGTGTCGGTTTGACGCAACGTTAACAAGCAACAACTCATTCAGTGTTGTTAGGCCGCGGCTTCCCGTCTCCAACACAACCAAACAGCGATATATACAGTAGTATTATTCTTGGAATGCTCTCCATGCCTTTTCTATGCCGTAACAACAAGCTTACTACAGTACGGCACTCACTGCCACAGCGACTACCTTGAGAAAATCGGATGCTGCAAGGCCGACGACTGTGATGATAAGAAAGAGATAATTACAATGGATCGAAAACCAAACGATTTATTTTTCACGGAATCCAAAATGGCCCCGCTTCGACACATTGGCAACAACAACATGCTATCTATTCAGACCCCACAATGTATGCCGACTCCAACCGGGGATGGCAGCTAAGCGCCTTTGTTAGTGTCACCGTGTCAACAACCGAGCAAAAGTGGACGAACATCCAGCTCCAAATGATCCGGCTGACGAAAGCCCAGGTCCAAAAAAAGTACCAAACGATGAGCAATCAGACACAGATGTCTTTCTATCCCCAAGGTGCACTGCGATTTCAACACACGCAGAGACAACTGATAGGATTCCTTTGCGAATTTCTACCCTGCTAGAGAAAAACATGTGTGGGATTGCTGCTGGCAATTGAAATAAGATTTGTTCGCTTCGGATCATTGTTGTTTGCCTAAAACCACTGAAATCGAGAACTATGCGCCCAACTCGTTGTGCGTCTCCGTTTACTCGAGTTTCTCTTCATAATAATTGCTTGTACAGAATTTTATGAACGACAATGATTCTCTATCCTTACTCTTGCCTCTGGTTAATCCTTCTCCTTGCGTCGTCCAATGCCGATGCTGAGATTGTCACAAACGCTGAGTTTGCGGGGTGCGACTTGCCCTTCCATTTTACGTACTTTCAAAAGTCAACCGGGTACTTCTGTAAAGCCCCCACTCAGTATTTGGAAGAGCAATATGGTGGGTCCTTTTCTACCGACACCAACGGAGTTGCCCGGGAAACCACCGATCCCAACGTTTGGTTTACTATTCACGAGGTCACCACGTGGGATGCCTTAAGAGCCCGCTTTTCCGAACTTGATCTGGGCATTGCAGGAACCTCGTTTGTCCACACACCGTCCTTGTTCTGGGACGGCCGGAACGATGTCTTTTGGCACGCCACTGGCGACGAGGACACCATTTCGACGCAATTCAAATCGTACGTCGACGACCACGTGCAGGCCTGCCGTGAGATGGAAGTCTTGAATGAGACGTCTACCACCAACAGCACCATTTACATCGTCAACAACGCTACCAACACTTCCAACAATACCAATACGAGTGCTACTGAATCTCCATCCGAAATCGACAAGGGCGATGGATGTTCCTTGTCGGAACCTTCGACAGTCACGACAGCCGTCTACAGCACTCTCCCTTGGGAACACAACTCTACTGGCCACTGCTTTGTCTTTTTCTATTCCTCGGGTTGTCCCCACTGTGCCAAAGTCATGTCCTACATGGAAGGAGAATTGAAGGAAGAAGCTCTTGGGATTCCATTCCACTATGTGACTTTGGAAGTCCACGGGTCCGACAATTCCAAGCGTCTGATTGCTGGTTACAACTATTTCGACTGGGATGGATCACAAGTGGTACCGACGATTTTCATTGGAGATGAAGACGACATGACGGTTCTAGTTGGTGAGACTATGATTTCTGATTATCTATTGCCTTGCTTGCAAGAACTCAATCAACAATCCATGTCCACGGATTGTTATGACTTTGAAAAGCTATTGGAGGAGAACCAGGAACTCGCTGACACGAATCTTCATTGGGGAGTTCTTACCATGGCCGCTTTGGTAGACTCCATCAACCCTTGTGCCATTGCAGTACTTCTGATACTCCTGGGCGGGTTGATTCAATCGGCCGTGCCCGTCCCGCCGCCGGCCAAGAATACGGGCCAAGTTCACCCCGAGCATGCATTGGATCCTGCTGCCGAGGCAGCCATGCCACAGCAGGATGCAACCTCTATCTCTGGAAGCGACGCCAAAAAGGACAAGACCGAGCTAAATAATGAAGATGCAGAGGCACCAAATGATGTAGCAGAGATCAACGTCTTGGGTGCAGATGAGGAAATGTCTGCACCGGAACCTGCCGCAGGTGTGGAAGAAGCCAATAACCCGAATGATGAGACTGGTGAAAACGATGACTTAACGCTGCGTCGCCGTCGTCGTATATTCCTTTCGGGCATGGCTTTTATCACGTCCATCTACATCAGTTACTATGCCCTGGGATTTGGTATCTTCTCGGCCGTGAGCTCGACATCCGTCTCGGGTGCTATTCTGTTGGCGCTTGGCATCTTTATCATCTTGCTTGGGGTTTGGAATGTCAAAGACTTTGTTTGCTACAATGTGGGCTACAATGTTGAAATCCCTCGATCCTGGCGACCCTTGTTGAAGAAAGTGTTGGGTGCCGTCGCATCCCCCCTCGGAGCCTTTGCGGCTGGCTTTTTGGTGTGCTTGTTTGAGTTGCCTTGCACGGGAGGCCCTTACCTTTTTATTTTGGGATTATTGGCCGACCAGAGCACTCGGACGGAAGCCGCTTTTTTATTGTTGTATTACAACTTTGTCTTTGTGCTACCTTTGATATTGATTAATCTTTTGGCCTATTGGGGCTCCGGTGTGTTGCAAAGGGTAGGGTCTTGGAAAGAAAAGTACATTCGGCATCTTCATTTGTTTGCTGGACTGGTCCTTATTGCTTTGGGTGTGCTTGCTGTAGTGGACTCGAAAGTGGACCTCTTCTGAACATTCTTTTAGACGTTGCATGTAACTGTTTACTGTAACCCTTCACTTACAATAATTATCGGCATTACATCGTTTGCCTTTTGACTGGTATTGTAGCTTTTAGTAGAGACCATTGGATTTCCCGGTAATCGAAGCTTCTCAAATTTGAGCCGCAATGTTGCGTAGCTAGTCGGACCAGCTACATTCCTCGATGCTCCCTCTTGGATGGTGGTGACTTGATGATTTTCCACTGGTATTTTTAAAGGATAACCTTCGAGATCATTGCATTCTGATCATTCCAGAAGAACTGTTGTGAATAATTTTGTCTCGTACAACTAAAAGTAAAGCTATTCAATTGTAAATGTAGTTATTATTATTTCGTCGTCAGCCGGAGCCCGCAAGCGCAAGTGAAGGTCTGTCAGGCCTTCCTGGCAACCAAGCCATAGTATAGTACAGTAACGCACAACAAGCGACGCCAACTGAACAACAACGACAACAAAGCAAGCCAAACAACTTCACCGGCGATGACGAGAGAGCTACCAGTGCTGTCTGTTCATGAAGATACAGAGACCCTTACCATCCGTTGCTCTTAATAACACTACCATCAAAGCTGCTTCCTTTTGCTGGACGAGTCTATTCCTCTTGATCGCAATTAACCCGAACACTTTCGGACATTCCAGGATATTTTGGGTGGAGGCAGCCACCGCCACGTCGACGACGACTGCTACGAAAATGCCAAACTTAAAGCCCTTGATTGTCTTTTGTCATGGGTCTGGTGATACCGGATCGGGCGTTCAAGCTTGGGTCGAAAGTTTGGTGCCGCAAGCAGTCATGAATCAATTTGATTGGAGTTTTCCTACCGCCAAACCCATTCCCTATGCCCTCAGTGGCGGCGCGATATCCAGTGTTTGGTACGATCGGATTGGCGGCTTTGATCCCTCCTTTCCCGAACACACGGCATCTGTGGAAGCGTCTTGTGACAAATTACTGGCATTGCTGGATGACGAAGTTGCCAAAGATGGCCGTGATTCTCGCCAAATTGTTGTGGGTGGCTTTAGTATGGGCGGTGCCATTGCCTACCAAACCGCTGCACGATGGCATGCAACACGAGGAGTTCATGGCAAGCCATTGGGAGCAGTCTTTGCACTGAGTTCTTATTTATGCCATGATTCCAAAGTCTGGTCATTACTACAGCAAGACACAATGCCGAATTGGCCACCCACCTTTGTTGCTCATGGAGCAGATGATGATTTTATTCTTCCAACATGGGGGCAGGAAACTTATGACCGATTTGTTGGAATGGGAGCCCCGAATTCCAAATATCAATTGGTGCCTCATACCCATCATGAAATGGTTGGACCGGAAATGGCACAACTCATTGAGTTTTTGAGCAACCATGTCTTGGAAGAGGATCAAGACAAAAGTGCAACAACGACAAAGGCATCTCCATCAGAATTGTAACGCCCAGGGGCATCCCTCTCACGGAATAATCTCCAAATGGTGTTATAGAGCTAACCAAATCACATCAGTTGCGTGCAACACCGGAAGTGCCGTCTAACCTCTGACGCGGCAGTTGGCGATTTTCGAATGTTTCATAATAACCATGTCCTCTTATGAAAGAAGGCCGTCATAATCTTCAGCCTTGGTTCGTTCGCCAGAACCACAACCTTCCACCTCTTTCCCCAACAAGTTCAACAGCTTGCGAACTTTTCCTTTTGCTGGGTACCTGCATGGAATGCTGTCTTGCAGCTTTCCCAGCCTTTCCAGGAAATACGGGATGTCGCGCTTCAGTTCGGCCACCCACAATCCGACACTTTCGTGTCTCCAAAACGCACCACGAGCTTAGCCAAGCGGGGTTTACCCGAGTCAGTCAATCTAGTGGCAGACGATGCGTCCAAAAGGCTGCCTTCGGCCTCGCGAAACAGTTCGTGGGCTTTTCTTGCGACAAACTCACAAGTTGGCTGGATAAATGCCAGGTCGGTCAAATCCAGATCTACTACAGTTGTTGCCCAGGTTTCTTCCCCCATCTTAGTGGCTTCTATTGGAGACCAAACAATGAGTGTTTTCCTGGACACACGTTCTGCCGGGGGTTGAGTGAGACCTGCATTGGAACAACCAATGGCACCTGCTAGCTAGCCAAACTATGATTAGTTAAATCTTTGGATTCATTCCTTCTACTTTCTGCGCTGTGCCTCCACCATTAGTGCAAACTCTTCTGCTCTTAAAAGTACATTAGCTATTACAATTAAACTTTCTGAAAAAGCCCTGACACAACTTTCGTGATTCCATTCATTACCACTGCAAGGTCAGACAGTTCAGCAAGGCTCCGTCAGGTTGCTTTGTTTTGGATGTTGATAAATCCATTTCGCTGGATAGTTCTGCTATGCTAGAAGCTACACCAGAGTCAAGTGGGCTCATGATCATTACGGCATTGTTGTTGCTGTTCTCTGCCTGAACACTCAATACTGCACTTGATTCAGCAGGTTGTTCCGCTTTCTTCCGAGATGTTGTAGGTGTTGTAGTGGACGATTTAAAAATACTTTGTCCGACAGTCACACCTTCTGGGAGACCTTGCCGACTGTAAGCAATCTTGGGAAGGAATATCATTAGGAGAATTCCCAGATCACCGAATCCAACAATACAAAGGAAGATGATAAAACTTGCTTCCACAGCATTCTCCCCAACTGCAATCATGATGGGAATACCCACAAGAAGGAATTCACAGGCATATACGGATGCCATGCCTACATACTTGGACTCTTGGTATCGGTCACTGACATGTCGAATTTTGTACAGCAAGTAGTTGGTAAATGCCATGATCGAGACATGCAAGGCAAGGAGTGGGCCCGCCCAGAATCCAAAATGTTCACATGAACATCGTCCATAGGTTTCATAGGTCATGACTCCCAGCTCATGATCCACTACGGTTCCCTGATCAAAGCGCTTCCATTCCAGAGGATCCAAGATGGTCCAGGGAATGATAATGGCCCAATTGAGCAAAAGGAGTAGGATTATAATCTTGTACATATCCGCCGCTGTGACGGTCTTTCCCTCCATGTTCTCGGCCGCTTTCATGGTATGGTACATACGGTACGATTTGGCACTCAGACTCCCGTACTGCAAGATCCAACCGGTAGCATACAAAAAGGGCAGGGCGGTGCAGGCTCTTGTCGCTGCTGTTTCATCTTCCAAAGACCCAGCTTGAATGGTGAAGGCAATAATGGAGGATGTCGATATCAAGGGTCCCAAGGATATCAAAAGTAAAAACTCCTTTTGACCAATCCGTACCACCGGATCTTCTCGATGCCGAATTGTCCAAATGGCAAATCCAATGGAACACGCAAATACAACCGCCACCACGAAATATCCAAAAATGAGCAATCCAAGTGGAATCATATTGTCTTCCAGCTCGACACAAATGGTGGCGCCTCGTTGTTCGTCCGTATACGACCCAGCCACACAGACATGACAAAAAGTGTCGGCATTGACCGTTTCGTGAAAGGTATTGACAGGACACAAATCACACTTGTTTCCCAACAAGTCGGGATTGTAAATGACATTGGATTCATTGACAAAGGATCCCGGTGGACAATCCTTGGAGGCTGGAGCAGGAAAGACCACTGCGGCGGTTGCTTGATCAATGGGTGATACCAACAAGAGTGCATAGGTTTCGCTGGTGGAAACATCGTCCTCGTCGTCGCCGTCATGCGTAATGTTGACACTGACAGCATTGCCTGTCCTGGGAAGAGACATGCCCTCATCACGGGCAGGTAGTCCCCATTGCATGCCGGCACTTCCTCGTCCCGCATTGCGTCGATATTCATCAAAGGATGTAGGTCCATACAAGGTATGAGGCAAGGACAAATCCATCATGCTACGGCGCAATTCTTCATAGGCCCCGGGATCATCAAAGGTTGCTTGGACTTGGGGGGCGTCTTTGCCTTTGAAGAAGGACTGAACATTCTTGTACATGAGATAAACGGCATGATAGGCTCCCAGCGCCCCATAACTGGGAACGTAACCAAATTCGTCCGTCATGTAATCAATCATTTCTTGACCACTCCCAAAGTATTCATCGGAAAATTTCATGGATTGATGCCATTGTCCCCCACTCTGTACGTGTGGGACCATTTCGGGAAACTTCTCAGGCCATTCCCAAGAGGCTACCGTCAACCACAGCATGTTTAAGCGACAACCATTGTCTCGAAGTCGTTGGAGGATCGTATTGGTTTCTAGATCGGTCAAGAAACAACCCCACACGGCAATGCCGCTCGAGTCTTGAGCATCTTCCTTACTGCATGCATCATCGGCCAATCCCTGCAAGAAATCAATATCCTTGTGATTGCGGAGTCCATCTTGGTCATGATCCCCATCGGGATTGTATTCAATGGCTTTGGTTTGGTAATAGCCTTCGGCCACAGCTTTATCATAGACGGCTCGACACGTCGAATAAAAGAATTCCGATCTGTCTCGATATAGAATTCGAATCTTTTGTTGAGCACGTTGGGATTGGGCATTGGTGTCAAATCGCAAGGCTTGAAAGGCGGGTATTCCATAATCTTCCGAAGGTATATGGGCCCCAAAGACATATTCATTGCTTCTGTTGGCATTGGTATAATACGACTGTGGTCCTACTTGGGCCATGAGCATGGTTTGATAAAGACCAGCCCATTCCCGTTCCAAATCGGAATCAAAACTGGAGGTTCCCAAGATATATTGGGGCTTTAGATCCTCGAGGAGAACGCGCAACATTTCTTGATGGGCTGTTTCGTACGCCTCGGGTCCAATGTTTTCCCGATTGCCGGCAATCCCCACCACAAATCTGAATTTGACATAGTGATCCCGATAATATCCAATGGCGGCTCCCCGGCCATAATTATCTTGGTTGAGTTTTTGAATGGCCACCATGCCCCCATCTCGATGCATATCCGCCGCACTGTTAAAGACTCCAATCACTGTGATGATCGTAGTGACATTGTCAAAGGCTGTTGCACTAGTAGTATTTGACTGGAGTGGTAGTAGTAGCTCGGGGAGAGTATCGTAAAAGATACACGGCTCGATTTGGGTCGTACGATCGGCTTCCCGCAAATCGGCCAATGTCATTTCACACTGTGACAAATCCTCAAAAGAATATGGTTTATCCGTCTTATTGGACTGCAATAGACGTTGTTGTCGTTGTTGATTCTCATGATACTGCTGTCGCTCAGGAGTGTTGTGGCCATGACAAGTTCCAACAATGTTCCATAGTAGAGCCGTCGAAGCAAATGCTACTAGGCTGGTCGGCAGTCTCCAAAGAAGAGACCCCATTGTGACTCTCGACGTCTTTGTGGAATATAATGCAGTTTGGCGGTTGGAATGGAAAGAGAGGTAGAATGAACCCGACGACCAGGTTATGAAGGTACTACTTCTAATAATTGCTATGAACGAATCGACGACTTCTTTGCTGCTAGGTTATACTACTAGCTAGTATGGCGACGCAGAAATAAGTAAGTAAGTGTCCTTGCAACTTCCTGTGTGTCGCCACCACGGACGGTTGTATGTATTTGTTGTGGTGTGAGGAAACAAAAGAAAGTACTACTCGTACTAGCTAATAGCTAGCTAGCTAGCTAGTATAGTAGTACATGGTCATACAACTGTCTCTTATACACATCTGACGCTGCCGACGAATAGAGAGGTGTAGAT
>ENA-ORBV01010868-ORBV01010868.1-microbial-mat-metagenome-genome-assembly--contig:-NODE-10868-length-14444-cov-16.197049_pt1 | contig 14444 bp, 11 predicted proteins | sample MGYA00237777_ERZ505514 | MGnify/ENA primary metagenome ERZ505514 (study PRJEB26160, sample SAMN06269048) | microbial mat metagenome | isolation source: Oligotrophic lake microbial mat | place...
TTTTCAAGCAGAAGACGGCATACGAGATTCGCCTTAGTCTCGTGGGCTCGGAGATGTGTATAAGAGACAGCGGAAGACCGTCGTCCCGCTGTGGACGCGCTCCTCCGGCGCCGAGGACAACATCAAGGACTGCGTCGACGCGTCGAGCCACGTCTTCTACAACCAGCCCGCGAAGGGCACGTGGAGCGTGAAGGTCACCGCCGCGGCCCCCGGCGCCGCCACCGGATCCACTGCCCCCGCCCCGCCATCCAGCACACGCACCTGGATGTCCCGGTACATGATCTCATTGCCGGGATGGTGCGTCTGCAGCGCCATGTGTCCGACGCTGAAGTTGTCCAGCTGGGTGTCCACCATCGCCACGCCGTTGATCCACGTCTGGACCCGGTTGCCCACCGCGCGCACCCGGTAATCGAACCACGCCCCATCCCGCGTGATCGGTCCATCCAGGTGCCCGGGCCACGCCCGGTCATACACGCAGCCCGTGAAGTTCCGCGCGTCGTGGTTGTCCACCTGGCACTCATAGCCCAGCGGCCATGTGTCCGGGTTGTCAGGCCGAGGCACCGTCCTCAAGTACATCCCGCTGTTGCCCCGCGTGTTCACCTTCACGAACGCCCGGAACTCAAAGTCGCTCCACTGCCCATCGCTGAACAGGTGCCCCGGCCCATTGCGCCCCACCAGCGTCCCGTCCTCCACCACCCACTCGCCCCCGCCGCGCTGGTGCCAGCCCGTCAGATCGTGCCCGTTGAACACCGGCGTGAAATCCCCAGGGTCCGCGTCGCCCGACAAATCCTTGATCCGCAGGCTGCGGAACCGCACCGGGTCGCCGTGATCCTGCAGCGAGATAGACCCCGTGGGCAGGCGATCCTTGAGCGCCCACGGCTGATCCTCCGTGTGTACGAACCCGCGCTCATCCATCACCTGATCCTGCTGGATATGCACGCCGTTGAGCCACACGTTCAGCGTGTCGCCCACCATCGTGATGTGATACTGGTTCCACTCGCCCGCCGGCTTGACCGCCATCTCCGTCGGCGCGATCGCGTCATACACGCTCCCGCAGAACGTCAGCGTCGCGTCCTTGCCGAACGTGTCAAGAATCTGCACCTCAAAGCCCGTGAACGCCGGATCGCCCACGCTTGACCCCCGCAGCCCAACCCCCGAGTTGCCCTCCGGCGGCACGTTGAACTCCAGATACAGCTCAAAGTCCCGGTACATCTTGCCCGTCTGCAGCCACCCGCCCCGCCCCGAGCCCAGCCCGGCGATCTCGCCGTTGGCCGCCGTCCACGCACCGATGTCACCCGTCGCACGCCACCCCGTCAGGTCGCTGCCGTTGAACAGATCAACCCACCCTTCCCCGCTCGACGCCGGCGGCTCGCCAGCCATCGCCAGCCCCGCGACCATCGACACCACGAACGCTGCGCTGCGACCTGTCATGGGCAATCTCCTGGGATTCGCCAGTAGCGTAGTGGACTCGCGAGCCGGATGCGACGGCCGGACACGGGCGGGTGGCTCCGATCCGCTCGGGCATCCCGCCATCACCCGCCGGCTCGCGCCGACGGCTCTCCGAAGCGCGTGTAGCATCCCCCCGTGGAACCCACTACCAAAGTCACGCACCTGCTCTCCTCCCTGGCCGCGGGAGATCGCCAGGCCTCCGAGCAACTGCTCCCCGTGGTCTACGACCAGCTCCGCCGCGCCGCTCAGCAACGCATGGCCCAGGAACGCACCAGCCACACCCTCTCCGCCACCGCACTCGTCCATGAGGCCTACATGCGCCTCGTCGGCGACGACGACCCCAAGTGGGACGGCCGCGCCCACTTCTACGCCGCCGCCGCCGAGGCCATGCGACGCATCCTCATCGAGCACGCCCGCTCACGCAACCGCGTCAAACGCGGCGGGGACCGCCAACGCATCCCCCTCAACGTCCTCGACCTCGCCGCCGACCAAGATCCCGAGCAGATCATGTCCCTCGACGCCGCGATTGAGCGCCTGGCGAACGAAGACCCACGCCTCGCCGAGATTGTCCGCCTCCGCTTCTACGCCGGCCTCTCGGTCGAACAGACCGCCGCGGCCCTGGCCATCTCCGACCGCACCGTCAAACGAGACTGGGCCTTCGCCCGCGCTTGGCTCCACCGCGAACTCGAATCCGAAGCCGAACAGAATCAACCACAGACGCCCACAGACACCGAGGAAGGCCGCACGGAGAAAGGTGGTTCAAAGGAACACTGAACCGAGGCTCAGAACGGGTCGCGGCGCCTTCAGGCCCGCCTTGAGGCGCTTCGCCCGGCCCGCACACTCCAGCCATCCAACCTCTCCCTTCGTCCCTGCGTCGCCTCGCCACTTTGCCGCTTTGCCACGTTGCCACCCATGTCCAACCTGCCCGACATCCGCCGCATCTTCAACGAGGTCTCCGACCTCCCGCCCGCCGAGCGCGCCCCCGCCCTCGACCGCCTCTGCGCCAACAGCCCCGAACTCCGCGCCCAGATCGACTCTCTCCTGAACTCCCACGATTCCGACGCCTTCCTCTCCAACCCCACCGTCTCCGCCCCGACCCAGATCTCCCCGGGCACGCAAGGCCCGGGCGCCATCATCGGACCCTACAAACTCCTCCAGATGATCGGCGAAGGCGGCTTCGGCATCGTCTACATGGCCGAGCAGCAGCAGCCCGTACGCCGCAAGGTCGCGCTCAAGATCATCAAGCTCGGGATGGACACCCGCCAGGTCATCGCCCGCTTCGAGGCCGAGCGGCAGGCCCTGGCGATGATGGAGCACCCCAACATCGCCAAGGTGCTCGACGCCGGCGCCACCGAGCTCGGGCGGCCCTACTTCGTGATGGAACTCGTCCGCGGCATCCCCATCACCGAATACTGCGACACCAACAAACTCTCCACCGCAGACCGCCTCGCGCTCTTCATGCAGGTCTGCAACGCCGTCCAGCACGCCCACCAGAAGGGCGTCATCCACCGCGACATCAAGCCCTCCAACGTCCTGGTCACCCTGCACGACGGCAAGCCCGTCCCCAAGGTCATCGACTTCGGCATCGCCAAGGCCACCAACCAGCGCCTCACCGACAAGACCCTTTTCACCGAGTTCCGCCAGTTCATCGGCACACCCGAGTACATGTCCCCAGAGCAGGCCGAAATGTCCGGCCTCGACGTGGACACGCGCTCGGACATCTACTCCCTGGGCGTCCTGCTCTACGAACTGCTCACCGGAACCACGCCCTTCGACGCCCTGCAAATGCGGGGTCAGGCCATCGACCGTATCCAGCGACTGATCCGCGAGACCGAACCCCCACGCCCCAGCACCCGCGTGGAAACGCTCGCCTACGCCCCCTCCACCGCCACCACCACCAGCCTGGCCGATGTCGCCCGCCACCGGCGCACCGACGCCGCCGGCCTTGGCAGGCTCCTCCGGGGCGACCTTGACTGGATCGTGATGCGCGCGATCGAGAAGGATCGCACGCGCCGCTACGAGACCGCCACCGCCCTGGCAGACGACGTCCAGCGCCACCTCAACGATGAGCCCGTCGAGGCCGGCCCGCCCTCCACTCTCTATCGCCTCCGCAAGTTCGCCAAACGCAACCGCCTCATGCTGCTGCCCTCGGCCATCGGCGCCGCCGCACTGCTCATCGCCTTCGTCGGCATCATCTTCGGCCTGATTGAGGCCCGTGCCGGTCGCCGCGACGCCGTCGACGCCCAGCGCCAAGCCGAGGAAGCCCGAGGCCAGACCGCCGTCGCCCTCCAGCAGGCCCAGAGCGAGGCCGACCGCAACCGCGCCATCGGCCAGTACCTGCAGGACGCCGTCGCCGCCTCATCCGCCGCCCGAGACACCCACGCGACACGCGCCGACCTCATCCCGCTCTCCGAGATCACGGGCCGAGGCCGCGATCTCTTCCGCGGAGACCACGCCATCATCGCCTCCGCGCTCATGGCCTGGGCCTCGCAGCGGCAACTCGCGGGCGACCCACAGTCCGCTGAACCCGCCCTCCAGGAAGCCGCCGCCATGCTCGTCCGCATGCACGGCGACGCCGACGCCCGCGCCTCGCACGCCCGACTCATGCTCGCCAAGGCCATCGCCGCCCAGCCCGGACGCGAACCCGAAGCCGAGGCCGCCTTCCGCGCCGTCATCGAGGCCACACGCCAGAACCCCGGCCCGGACTCGGGCGAGCACGCCATCGCCCTCGAAGCCCTCGTCGCCCACCTGCTCGCCACCGGACCCACCGGCCGAGAAGACGAGATCGCCGCACTCTGGGGCCAGACCGTGCGCGCCGACGACGCCGCCTTCGGCCCGCTTGATCGCCGCACGATCCGCGAGATGGCCCAGTACGGGCAGTGGTTGCAGATCAAATCCCGCACGGACGAGGCCGTTCCCGTCCTCGAAGAGGCCATTCGCCGCGGCGAGCAGGCTCTGCCCCAGGGCGACCTCACGATCTACCTCGCCATCAACTCCATGATCCTGCTGGAGTTCGCTCAGAACGGCGACTGGGCCAAGGCCGCGGGCTGGTACGACAGGCTGCTGCAGATGAGCGGGATCCTCGGCGGCGAGTACGCCCATTCCGCGGTCGCCATGCGCCTCCAGGCCGCGGGCTTCCACGCCCAGGCCGGCAACACCGCCCTCGCCATCGAGCGCCTTGAACAGTTTCTGCTCGACCGCACCGCGCCGGGCTACGAGTCCGACTGGTCCTCGGCCTCCCGAATCGAGATGAGCATCGCATGGCTCGAAGACGTCCTGGACGCTAACCCCGACCTGGGCCGCCGCGTCCAGCTCGCCCGTGCCGACGGGGCGGATCGCGTCATGGCCGGGATGAGCGCCCCGCCCGCCACCATCCTCTTCAACGCAGGGCAGTGGCTCGCCGACCACGCGTTCGACACCGACGCCGCCGACATCCTCGCCCGCGCCGTCTCCACCCAGCGCACACAGCCACAAAGCGACCCCGTCGCACTCCGCCGCGCACTCACCGCACTGGGCCAGACCCGTCTGCGCCTCCGCGACCACGCCGCCGCCCAACCGCCTCTGCGCGAAGCGCTCGCGCTGGCCGAGTCCCAGCAAGCCCCCGAGGCCGAACTCACCCTCTTGCGCGATGCGCTGGCGACATCTGAGCAGCCCGAACCACCGCCTCGCTGAGCTCGCACACCCCCACGCCGTCCCCGCCGACACCCGCCTCTTGGCCCGGAGGGCGAACACCCCCCGCTCCCGCGGGGGGCTCGGACCCGACTTACACCCCTCGCACAACCACTCACACCAACGGCGTCTGCCCCGGCACCGCCACCGCCGGCACCGAGATCTCACCCTCAAGGCTCGCCGGCATCAGCACCTGCTCGCTGTTCAGCGCCTGCTCCCATGTCACCTCCTGGCCCGTGTACGCCGACATCCGACCCATGATTGCCGTCAGGGTTGACTCCGCGACCTGCCGGGCCTCGTTCAGTCGCTCGCCTCGCATCGCCGCGATGAGGTCCGCGTGCTCCTGCATGTACGGACTCGCGTTCGCCGCTCCGAACCTCCACCCGCGCGCCCCCTCCACCACCGCGAACCCGGGCCGGGTCGTCAGCCTGCCCTGCGTCCCGAAGATCCGCTCCTCCACCCGCCCGGCGCACCCATCAATCTGCCGGCACATGCTCATCACCTGCCGACCGCCGCTGTACTCATACTCCACCGCGAAGTGATCGAAGATGTGCCCATACTCCGCACCCGTCCGCACCTGCCGACCACCCATCCCCATGCACTTCACGGGGTGGCTCCCCATCGCCCAGTTCACCACGTCCAGGTTGTGAACATGCTGCTCGACAATGTGATCCCCCGACAACCATGTGAAGTACAGCCAGTTCCTGATCTGCCACTCCAGGTCGCTCCACTCTGCCTGCCGCGGCCTCAGCCACAGCCCGCCCTGATTCCAGTAGCAGTGCGCCCCGGTCACCTCGCCGATCCGCCCGCTGCGCACCTCCTCCATCGCCGCCAGATACGACGCCTCGTGCCGTCGCTGCGTCCCCGCCACCACGTTCAGCCCCAGCCGATCCGCCGCCTCCGCCGCCGCCAGCACCCGCCGGATTCCCGCCCCATCCACCGCCACCGGCTTTTCCAGGAACACATGCTTGCCCGCCGCGATCGCCGCCTCGAAGTGCATGGGCCTGAACCCGGGCGTCGTCGCCAGGATCACATAATCTACCCCCGGGTCCTCCAGCACCCGCAGGTACGAATCCAGACCCGTGTGGCACTTCTCGACCGCCACCTGTGACCGGTCCCCGAAGTCTCCCATACCCGCCAACTGCTCCCGGCATCCGCCCACCCGATCTCCAAACACGTCCGCCAGCGCGGTGATCCGCGTCCCAGGGTCCGCCTCCAACGCGTTCACCGCCGCGCCAGTCCCGCGCCCCCCGCATCCAATCACGCCAACACGAATCGAGTCCATCCCGCCCACATGGGCCGAACGCGCGACCACGGACGGGGCGGCGCTGCCCCTCGAAGCCAGCAGCGTGCCGGGAACCGCGGCGGCCAACGCGGCCGCACCCGACGTCGTCCTCAAAAAGGCCCGGCGTGACAGCCAACTGGCTTGCGGGTTCTGTCCGGTCTGCATCGATCGACCTCCGATAGGATGCTCCGGCGCGAATGGCCGGGGTGCGCTGCGAGTATGACATCCAACACCACCTCGTGCGCGCGCACCCGCGACACGCACGCCCGGCCCCCCGCTTGCACCGCACACGCCACAGCCCCGCCACCCGGAACACCCAAATGACCACCATCGAACCACGGGCCATGGTCTGCATGGAAGTCGCCGGCGGAAACGTCGCCTACGAGGGCGGCCTCACCCTCCCAGGCCTCGAAGCCTGGGTCATCACACGCCCCTACGAGGGCCAGACCGGCGGCGGCGACGTTCACTATGTCTCCTCCTGTGCCTCCGGGCGAATCACCAGGATGCTCGTCGCCGACGTCTCGGGCCACGGCGAGCACGTCGCAGAGACCTCCACCGCCCTGCGCGACATCATGCGAAAGTACGTCAACTACGTCGACCAGACCGCCGTCGTCCGCGCCATCAACACCGCCTTCTCCTCCGTCGCCGCCGGTCGCTTCGCCACCGCCGTCGTCGCCACCTACTGGGAGCCCACCAGCCGCCTCATCCTCTGCAACGCGGGACACCCCCGCCCAATCCGCCGACTCGCCCGCGACGCCTCATGGTCCACGCTCAGCCTCAAAGCCGCGGCCAGCTCCCCATCCCGAGGCGGCTCGCACGACATCGCCAACCTCCCCCTTGGCATCGAGGAACTCACCCGCTACGAACAGTTCGGCACCCGACTCCGCATCGGCGACGCCGTCCTGCTCTACACCGATGCACTCCTCGAAGCCGCCTCCCCCAACGCCAGACAACTCGGCGAGCAGGGCCTGCTCGACCTGCTCGCGGGCCGCTCCATCGACAATCCCACCCACTTCCTCCGCATCCTTCTCTCCGACATCTCCGACTGGGCCGGCGGCTGCCTGCCCGACGACGCCACCGCCATGCTCATCATCCGCACCCCCACCCGCACGTCGTTCCTCTCGGGCCTGGCCGCTCCGCTCCGCATCGCCCGGGCCGCGCTCACCCGCCGCAGGGGCAAACCCGTCGGCTGGCCGGAGCGACGAATCGACAACCTTCTGGGTACCTTCTTGCCCTGGCTCAACGGCCCGCGCTCCAAGCAGTGACCGCCACACTGCCGCCAGTCTCCGGATGCGTGCCACCACCCAGGGCTCTGCGCGACTGGTGCGCACAACCACCCGCGCGGCCCAAGCCAACCGCAGCCACCATGTCCACCGACCCCCAACTCACCCGCTCCAACCCGGCGCCCATGCCCCGTGTCCTGGCCCTCTGGTCCCATATTTCGGACCATGAAGCCGGCAAAGCCTCATCCCGCGCTGCAACTGGTCGTTCCTGAATCACCTCACCGCGAAAAGCGTCGCGTTATGGATCGCGTACACCGTCCCATCCGCCCCGATCATCGTCGGTGTGTACGCCTGCCCCAACTGCGGCGTCAACACCAGAACCTGCGACAGCGTGTTGGTCGTAAAGTCCCAACGGTACAACTTCCCATCCTCGTTCCCGATCACCGCGCACCGCGTGAACGGATCGATCACCGCCGTGTTGATGCACCACTCCTTCACCGCGTTGGGCGAGCCCGGCCCCGTGTTCACCGGATCGGGCGTCAGGCTCGCGATCGTGATCACCTCCTGCATCACCGTCGCCCCGCTCACCGGGTCCACCATCCCCGTCCCGGGGTCCAGAACCGCGACCTTGTTCACGCCGTCACCGCCCGCCTGCGCGTAGTTGTTGTACTTGGTGAACAGAAGGTAGGGAGAGCTCCCCGTGTACGAGGGCACCGCCGACGCCGGCACCACCGAGGGCGTGTTGTCCCACCCGAACGCGCCCGGCAGCTTCGCCTGGGTCAACCCCGCGTTGAAGTGCAGCATCCAGCCGCGCAGGTGGTTCGAAAAGAACGGGTTCTCCAGCACCCCGTAATACACATCCCCGTCCGGCCCAACCATCGGCGACGACGTGCCGTCATCGAACACATACGCATCCGCACCGCTCACCACGTCCTTCAGCCGCACCGCGCCGGTCGCCGCCAGCGTCGCGCTGTTCAGGGCGAGCAGATACCCGTTGCTCCCCGCGTCCCGCACGCCGAAGTACAGCGTCGAGCCGTCCAGGCTCAGCGCGGGCGCACAGTTGTGCGCCACCTGCTGGATGTTGCCATCACCCGCCGCCGTCGCCGCCGAGACCCACGTCCCGTTGCCGGCAGCGTCCAGCCGCGCGATCCCGCTCACCAGATTCGCCGGCGTCGGGCCCGTCGCCACGAAGCCGAAGTACGCCGTCCCGTCCGGACCCACCGTGATGGGCGTGTTGATCTGCACGTTCGCGTTGTACGTCCCGACACTCGAGCCATACGACGCCATCCCGAAGAACGCCTGCCGCACCACCGTCCCCGTCGGCGAATCCGCGGACGAACGCCTCAGCACCGTCCCCCCAGCACCCGGCGCCAGCACCTGCATCGTCGGCGTGATCGCGATCCCGCACTCGGGAACCCACCCGTGGACCGGAAGCGTGTAGTCCGTCTCCATCGTCCACAAAAGCCCGCCGTTGCTCCCGCGACGACCCTCCACCTTGAAACCGTCAAACGCCCCCGTCTTCACCGGGATCACGATCGTGTTCAGCGGCGTACACAGCGGGCTCCCATAGTGAACGTACAGGATCGTCCCCGTGTACTGCGGGTCAAGGTCCAGAGGCGTCGACCACGCCACGCCCGTCAACGCCCGCGCAGGCCTCGTCGCCACCGCCATGTGCGCCGGCCCGCCACCGAAACCCAGCCAGCTCCGATCCGCCCGGTACGACACGTCCGTCGGACCCGCCGACCCCGACGCCGACATGCACACTCCCACCACACCCAGCAACGCGGCAACTCGACGCATGGCAAAATCCCCCATTGGGCCGGAACGAATCCCGCCCGGCAACCCCGCCCCACTCTACCACAACCGCACCAAATCCCCAAACTTGATGCCGCGATGCCTTCTGCCTCGATGCCCGCCCCTGAATCCACTCGCCTTTGCGTACGGTGCGGCCTTCGCGTTGAACTCGATCAACCCACACCCACCAAACCCACCCCTACACTCGCCCTCGCACAACGGAACCCACGCCATGCTCATCCGCACCCACTCCTGCGGCCAACTCCGCGAGTCCGACATCGGCAAGTCCGCCATCCTCGGCGGATGGGTCAACGCCTACCGGGGCCACGGCACCGGCCTGGTCTTCATCGACCTCCGCGACCGCGAGGGCCTCACCCAGCTTGTCTTCGACCGCGAGGACTCCAACCAGACCGCCCTCGACGCCGCAGACAAACTCCGCAACGAGGACGTCCTGCTCATCGAGGGCACCGTCCGCATCCGCAAGGGCGGCCCCAACCCCAAACTGCCCACAGGCCAGGTCGAGGTCGTCGTCACACGCTGCGATGTGATGAACAAGTCCGAGTCCCTGCCCTTCTCCCCGTCCGACGAGCAGAACATGCCCGGCGAGGAGCTCCGCCTCAAGCACCGATACCTGGACCTGCGCCGCCCCAAGATGCAGGCCATCATGCGGACCCGACACCGCGTCACCAAACTCGCACGCGACTACTTCGACAAGAACGGCTTCCTCGAGGTCGAGACGCCAATCCTCTACAAGTCCACACCCGAGGGCGCCCGAGAGTTCGTCGTGCCCTCGCGCCACGTCCCGGGCCAATGGTACGCGCTGCCGCAATCGCCCCAACTCTTCAAGCAGATCCTCATGGTCGCCGGCTGCGACCGCTACCTCCAGATCACCAGGTGCTTCCGCGATGAGGACCCCCGGGCCGACCGCCAGTCCGAGTTCACCCAGATCGACCTCGAAATGGCCTTCGTCGGACGCGACCAGGTCATGGCCATGATGGAGGGCTTCCTCCGTTCGATCTTCGGCGAGGTCCTGGGCATCACCGTGCCCCCCATCCAGCGCACCCCCTACCGCGAGTGCCTCGAACGCTTCGGCATCGACCGCCCCGACACCCGCTATGGCCTCGAGATCCGCGACATCTCCGCCATCGCCGCCAAAACCGAGTTCGCCGTCTTCAAGTCCGCCCTCGACAAGGCCGCGCCCCTGCCCGCCTACGCCAGCAAAAAGGGCGTCGTCAAGGCCATCCGCGTCCCCGGCGGGGCCGAGAAACTCACACGCAAAATCACCGACGGCTACGCCGAGTGGGTCAAGACCTTTGGCGCGGGCGGCCTGCCCGTCGTCAAGGTCACCGGCCAGCCGGGCGCACTGAACTTCGAGACCGGCGTCGCCAAGTTCCTCGAGCCCGTCAAGGCCGAGCTCATCGCCGCCCTGGGCCTCCAGCCCGGCGACACCGTCCTGTTCGCCGCCGACACCTACAGCGTCGCCACCAAGACCCTGGGCGAACTCCGCCAGAAGGTCGGGCGCGACATGGGCGTGGTCCCCGAGTGGGGAAAGGCCTGGAACTTCCTGTGGATGATCGACCCCCCCATGTTCGAGCGCAACAAGGACTCGGGCAAGTGGGTCGCCCTGCACCACCCCTTCACAGCCCCGCGGGCCGACCACGTCCAGGCCTTCCTCGACGCCCTCGAGCACGACGACGTCGCCCTCGAGGGCGTGGTCTCCGCCGGCTACGACTGCGTGCTCAACGGCTCCGAGATCGGCGGCGGCTCCATCCGCATCCACGACCCGCGCGTCCAGCGCAAGGTCTTCGGGCTGCTGGGCCTCTCGCCCGAGCAGGCCGAGCAGAAGTTCTCGTTCCTGCTCGAAGCCCTCAAGTTCGGCGCGCCCCCGCACGGCGGGATCGCCTTCGGCCTGGACCGCCTCATCATGCACCTGTGCGGCACCGACAACATCCGCGACGTCATCGCCTTCCCCAAGACCCAGGTCGGCGCCGACCTCATGACCCGCGCGCCGGGACCGGTCACCCCCGAGCAGCTCGCCGAACTGCACGTCAAGTCGACGTGGGTGCCGCCCGACACGCGAGCCTGAGCCGCTACTCGACCTCGAACAGGAACTCGACCTCCACCGGCGCACCCAGTGGAAGGTCGCTCGCGCCCACCGCCGCCCGCGCGTGACGCCCGGCCTCGCCGAACACCTGCACCATCAGCTCGCTCGCCCCGTTGCCGATCTTGGGCTCCTCATGGAACCCCGGCGCGGCCGACACGAACACGCCCAGCCGCACCACCCGCCGCACTCGATCCAGACTCCCCACCGCATCGCGGACCACCGCCAGCCCGTTGATCGCGCACTGCCGCGCGCACGCCACCGCCGTCCCCATGTCAACCTGATCCGGCACTCGCCCGGTCGCCAGCAACGCCCCATCCTTGAACGGGATCTGGCCCGACACGAACACCAGGTTGCCGGTCCGCACGAACGGCACATACGCCGCCACAGGCCGCGGCGCGGCCGGCAACGTGATCCCAAGACCGGCCAACCGTGCCTCCGCCGTGTCAGGCTGTCCCATGCTCGCTCCTTGCTTGATGCCCCGGTGCCCTATGCCTCGATGCCTTCACCCACGTTGTTCACAACAGCCGCGCGATCTGCCGCGCCAGGTCCGCCCCGTGCTCCGCGTCCAGCTTCCGCGGGTTCCACTTCACGCCGAACCCCTCCGACCCATCCGCGTGCCGCGGGATGATGTGGACGTGAACGTGCGGCACCTCCTGCCCCGACGCCGCCCCGTTGTTGACCACCAGGTTGTACGCCGCCGCCCCGGTGGCCTTGACCACCGCCCGGCACACGCGCGGCAGCGCGCGCCCCAGCCCCGCCGCCGCCGGGTCCGAGAGTTCGCCCATCGTCGCCGCCGGCTCCTTGGTCACCAGCAAGGTGTGCCCGCGCGACACCGGGTTGATGTCCAGAAACGCGAGCACCCACTCGTCCTGGTAGACGCGATGGCAGGGGGTCTCGCCGCGGATGATCTTGGAGAAGATCGTGTCGCTCATTGTCGGCATCGTACCGCCCACAGCCTCTCCCATCGCGACCTTCGCCTCCTTCGCGAACTTTGCGTTCCGATGGAACTCTCGCAACGCCAGACACTTGCAACACAGCCTCCGGAATTCTGCAACTCGACTGCGGTTCCATCCGACGCTTGTCGCCTCGCCCCGTACGCCCGGCTTATGCCGCGCGCTCGACGACCCGGAGCTTTCCATGGATATCAACGCCCGCCTAACCGCACTCGAATCTCGCACCAACCGGCTGGAGCGATCGGCGCGGCATTGGCGACGGATCGCGCTGGGCGTGTCGGCGCTTCTGGGCGCTGGCGTGCTGATGGCCGCCCGGCAGAGCGTCCCGACCGCCGATGTGATTCGCGCCACGACGCTCGAAATTCTGAACGACGACGACGACGTGGTGATCTCGCTGTCGTCCGACGACTTCGGGGGTCTGGTCAACGTGTTCAACAAGGGCGGGGACCGCGTGGCGTCGATGGAGGTCAACGCCAGCGGCGGGCTGATGACCATCGCCGACAAGCGGGGCGAGATCCGGGCCGCCACCCAGACCGACGAGTTCGGCGGCATGTTCGTGGCGTTCTCGGAGTCGGGCCAGAAGGCGGCGTCGCTGGAGGTCCATGAGAACGGCGGGCTGGTCACGATCTGCGACGAGGAGGGGACCGCGCTGGCCGCGATGGACGTGTCGGACCAGGGTGGGCGGTTCGTGGTCAACGGTCCAGGCGAGAACGCGTCGGTGGTGCTGGCGCGGGACAACCGGGGGACGGGGCTCGCGTTCCTGGCGACGGCGGGGGGCGACCAGGTTTTCCTGGCCGGGGCCAACGACGCGGGGGACGGGATGGTCAACACATACGACTCGGCGGGCAAGCCGATCATCACGCTGGGTTCCACGGGTCGCAACGCGCTGTTGTCGCTGTTCGACTCCCGCGGGAACGAGGCGGTGCAGATCGGGGTGATCGCCGGGGCGGGTCGGGTGGAGGTTCGGGACCGCCAAGGGAACACGGAGCGGCTGACGCCCTGACGGGCGTGGCCGGGTTTTCCACATCGCTGGTTTCTGGCCCGTTTGGGTACAGTGTGCATCTTGACGGGATCGCTCGAACACGAATCACGCCGTAACCCGCCGCGCTCCGATCGCCGGTTCGGAGGCATTCGAGGCATTCGCCCCGGGCGGCCCGCACCGGCAGGAAAGGAAGATCGATGAATCTTGAACAGCGCGTTGCCGCCCTTGAGACGATGTCCGCCACGCTGGTCGCCCAGGCGGCCGCTTCGAAGACCTCCGCTCGCCGCTGGCGGCTGACGGCGATCACGGCCGGTCTGGCGATGGTCGGCGCGGTGGGCCTGGCGGCCAACCAGTCCCGCCAGGTCGCCGATGTCGTCACGGCCGAGATGATCGAGATCGTCAACGGCGACGGCGACACGGTGATGGAGCTTACGTCCGACCCCACCGGCGGCCTGATCCGGCTGATGAACTCCGACGGCGACATTGTCGGGACGTTCGAGGTGTACGAGACGGGCGGCTACCTGTCGATCCGGAACCCCGGCGAGGACGAGATGGCCGTGGTCCGCTGCGACGACTTCGGCGGCGTGTTCTCGATCAACAACGCGGAGGGCGGTCGCGGTGCGTCGATGGAAGTCGACGACGTGGGCGGCATCTTCCAGATCTGGGACACCGAGTCGGAGTCGATCGTTGCGGTCATGGACGTGGTGGACGGCAACGGGCGCGTGCTCGTGACCGATCCGGACCGGGAGGAGACCAACGAGCTGGTTCCGTAAGGACAGGCTTGCGTGAGTGGATGACGAATCCGACGGCCCGCGGGATGACCCGTGGGCCGTTGGTTTTTTTAGGGGCGAGCGCGATGGGCGCACGGACGGGCCATGCCCCCTTGCGTCAACTTCGCAGAGCCTTGTTCACACCTGCCTCGCACGCGGGAGAGGGGCGCGAGGCGACGGCGCTTACGAGGGGTCGAAGACGACAGGAATGGGGG
>ENA-ORBV01010870-ORBV01010870.1-microbial-mat-metagenome-genome-assembly--contig:-NODE-10870-length-14442-cov-4.817960_pt1 | contig 14442 bp, 12 predicted proteins | sample MGYA00237777_ERZ505514 | MGnify/ENA primary metagenome ERZ505514 (study PRJEB26160, sample SAMN06269048) | microbial mat metagenome | isolation source: Oligotrophic lake microbial mat | place...
ATCTCACCGCGGCCAATCTCACCGCGGCCAATCTCACCTCAGCGGCTCAGGCGGACCCCAGCGTGCACCTGCGAGCGCTTGTAGTCGTCTACGGTACCTTCGCCGGCGAGGTCCTCGAGCTGGTCGAGTCGCTGGCTGGAGTAGTCCGCGCCGGCGAACAGTCGCACCTCCCTGCGCAGGCGGTACTCGGCCGAGAGGCCGAGATCGATCCGGTTGTCGCGCCGATCATTATTTGCGAGATCGTAACGCTCACGTGAGGTGAACCTCCGCCAGCGATAAGCCGCGAGCACGACGAGGTCGAGTCGACTATTCACCTGGAGCGTGGCCCGCTGCTCAAGCACGTGCTCCGTGCGCGACCGATCCACCGTATCGAACAGCCGCACGTTCAGATCAGTCGCGTTGCCGTTCGCGTTGAGGTCCTCTCCGACCAAGACCTCATCCACGAGAATGACTTGGCGTAGCACGGGGCTCGAGAGGAGCGCGAGATCATATGTCGTCATGAACTCGAGCGTGCGGCGCGGCTCCACTCGCAGTCGAACGCGCATGGTCGGGCCACTACTGTTGCGTGCGGCGAACGGCGCATCGTATTTCCGGTCGCTGATCCCGACGCCGATCACCCCCCAGACGCGCATCGGCCGCGAGCGACTCGCGTTCAGCAGTCGGTGTTGATAGTCGGCGCTGAGCGTGAACTCGCGGTAGTCGCCACGCCCGTACACCCGCTCGCCCCCCTGAATGCTGAGATCAAGATCGAGATCGACCGCGTCGGCGAGATAGTTCCGGTGGAAATAACTCGGCACGTAATCGGCATGCAGTTGCAGGCGCCGGCCCTTTGGCAGATCCTGTTCGAGCTCAAGCCCGAGGGCCACGTTCGAGCGAGCCGCACTCGCCGAGTAGCGTTCGTAGGTCAGTCGCGGCCACACGCGGAGCGTGCGCCCTCCGAGTCCGGGCCCCTCAAGGATCCCCTCGAGGCGCGTCCGCACTATCACGTCGTCCCCGGACTCCATCCGGGCGTACCGCTGGCTCGCGAGCTGCGCGATGGACGGGGTGGCGAGCTCTCGGACTCTCGACGCAGGCAACCGAAAGGGGTTTCCGTCGTACTCGACGCCCAGTCGTACGCGGCCTTCGACCGTCCAAGGGGCGCGTGCGGAATCCGCACCGGTCTGGGCGCTGAGCAATACCGAGTGGCAGGCAATCGCCACGAACACGAAGCGTGCTCTCATAGGTGCCCGCAATCTGTCCCAGTCGGCACCCCGGTGACAGATGCGACTCCCGACGACACCTTTCGGGAATGGGAACCCCACTCGCCGCGGTCATGCTCGTGGCCGGCATCGCATTGCTGGGATTCGGCGCCGACTTGCTCGTCCGGGGCGCCGTCACGCTCGCGCGCGCCGCGAAGCTCTCGGCGGCGGTGATCGGCCTGACGCTTGTCTCAATGGGCACCTCCCTGCCCGAACTCGCGGTCAGCGTGGCTGCGGCCCTCCGCGGCTCGCCCGATCTCGCGATCGGCAACGTCGTCGGCTCGAACATCTTCAACATCGGCATTGTCCTCGGCGTCTCGGCACTGATTCTTCCCATGCGCGTTCACGGCAGTGCCGTAAAGCTCGGATGGCCCTTTCTGTTCCTCGCGAGTTGCCAGCTACTGCTGCTCGCACGCGACGGCCGCATTGATCGCCTTGAGGGCGGATTCTTCGTCATCGCCGTGGCCCTCTTCACCCGGTACGCGGTGATCATTGGGCGCGAGGCGGTCGGTCAAGAAGAGGCAGCCGACTTGGCCGAGCAGGTCAAGACGCGCGCACCTCGGGCCGACCTGCGGTCGATAGGCGGGGCAATCGGGTTGCTGGTCATCGGCATTGCGCTGCTGCTCACCGGCGGCGAGTTGCTCGTGCGTGGTGCGGTCGCGCTGGCGCGTACGTTCGGAATGACCGAGCGCATGATTGGCCTCACTGTGGTCTCAATCGGCACTGGCACCCCCGAATTGGCGACGAGCATCGTCGCCGCCCGGAAGGGTCAGAGCGAGATCGCACTCGGCAACGTCATTGGCTCCAACATCTTCAACATCCTCGGCATCCTCGGCGTCACCGCAGTGATTGCCCCCCTCGCGGTCGCCCCGGCAATGCTGGACAGCGACCTATGGTGGATGCTCGGGATCACACTCGTGCTCCTTCCGGCCATGCGGAGTCGGGCAGTTGTTACGCGGATCGAGGGCGCATTGCTTATTCTCGTCTATGGCACGTATGTCACCCTGCTCGCGTTAAGTCAGTAGTCTCCAAGAGGTCGGCAATGCGATTTCATACGTACAAGAAGTTCAGCCCTGAGTCCGCGGATGCCGTGGACCTGCAGTCGCTGCTCGACAAGCTCGCCGACTTCCTGCTGCAATCTGGCTTTGCCGGCGGCGGCCCCGCGAACCCGTGGGGCTATGAGGACGAAGAGAAGTCGGGCGATCGTTCCCTCGACGCCCTCAAGCAGGCGATCCTCGACGCGCTGATCCAGAGCGGTCAGTTCACGCCCGAGATGCTCGAAGCCCTCCGCGGCGATGGCGACGAGATCTCGGAGGACAAGCTCGCCAAGTTGCTCGACGACATCGTGCAGCGCCTCATGGCGGAGGGATTCCTGAAGGCGGAGAATCCGCCGCAGGCCCCCGCTGGGCATCAGTCGGTCACCGGCCCAGGCGGACTCGCCCAGGCCGCCGCGCAGGACGTGAAGTTCGACCTCACCTCCAAGGGCATCGACTTCCTCGGACACAAGGCGCTGAAGGGCATCCTCGGCGGACTCGGCAAGAGCAACTTCGGGTCGCACGACACCCCGCATCTCTCCACGGGCATCGAGGCCGACGCCGGCTCGAAGCCCTATGAGTTCGGCGATGTGCTGAACCTCGACGTCAACGAGACGCTCAAGAACGCGATGATCCGCACCGGTTCGCTCGAGGTGCCAATGGATCTCGACTACGGCGACTTGATGGTTCGGCAGAGCGAGTATCGCTCCAGCTGCGCCACCGTGCTGATGCTCGACTGCTCGCACTCGATGATCCTCTATGGCGAGGACCGCTTCACGCCCGCCAAGAAGGTCGCGCTCGCGCTGACGCATCTGATTCAGACGCAGTTCCCCGGCGACACGATCAAGATCGTGCTCTTTCACGACTCCGCCGAGGAGATCCCGATGGGGGCGCTCGCGAAGGCGCAGGTGGGGCCGTACCACACGAACACCGCCGAGGGGCTCAAGCTCGCACGGCGCCTCTTGATGGCACAGAAGAAGGACATGCGCCAGATCGTGATGATCACCGACGGCAAGCCGAGCGCCCTCACGATGCCCGACGGCCAGATCTACAAGAACTCGATGGGCCTCGACGCCTACGTGCTGCAGGAGACGTTGCAGGAGGTCGCGGCGTGCCGGAAGAGCGGCATTCCGGTGAACACCTTCATGCTCGCGCGTGACCGTGCGCTGGTGGAGTTCGTGAAGATGGTCAGCGCGATCACCAAGGGGCGTGCGTACTTCACGAATACGATGACGCTCGGGCAGTTCATTCTGATGGATTTCCTGAAGCGCAAGACGAGCACGGTCAGCTGACTTCGGGCCGATAAGGGCGCGTTCGGCCAAGAGCCGAACATCACATGCAACTGACTCAGGCGTCCCCCGCGATCGCGAACTCGCCAGTCAGGTGAACCTGCTCTTCGGTCGGCGGCAGCAGCTTGTACAACACCGGCGTCACCAAGCGCGACAGCAGCGTCGAGCTCACGAGCCCGCCGATGATCACGATCGCCAGCGGCGAGTACAACGAGCTCCCCTGAATCGCCAACGGCATCAACCCACCGATCGCCGTGAGCGAGGTCAGCACGATCGGCACGAACCGGATCTTCCCTGCCTTCTCGATCGCCTCGTCCAACCCCATCCCCTCCGCGCGCAACTGATTGGTGAAGTCCACGAGCAGAATCGAACTCTTGATCTCAATGCCGATCAGCGCAACGAAGCCGATCACCGAACTGAAGCTCAGCGTGTAGCCCGTCACAAAGAGCCCGAGCAGGCCGCCGATCACGCCGAGCGGAATCACCGACGCTACGATCAACATGCCGCGGAACGTCTTGAACTCGAGCACGAGAATGGCGAGGATGCCGAAGATGGCAATGAGAATCGCCGCGCCGAGCCCACCAAAGCTCTCCTGACGGCTCTCGATCTCACCCGCTGCGGTGATGCGATACCCTTCCGGCAGCGTGAGCGTGTCGAGCGTGGCCAGGACCTCGCGCGTCACGCGGTCGGTGTTGAACCCCGTGCGCACCTGCGACGTCACCGTCACCACGCGCTCCCCCTCGTAGTGCTGGATGCTCGGCGGCGAGGTCTCGAACTCCACACTGGCGAGTTGACGCACCGGAACCTGGGCGCCGGTAAGGGACGCGGCGAAGATCTGGTCGAGCACCTCGGGTCCCTTGCGCGTCGGCCCCGGAAGACGGAGCATGATGGGGTACTCTTCGCCGTCTTCGTCGCGCACACGCCCTGCCTGCAGCCCGGCCAAGCCGAACCGCACCGCGCGATCGACCTCCACAGTCGGCACGCCATAGAGCCCGGCCTTGGCCCGGTCCGTGCGCAACCGCAGGTCCGTGCGCGCGACACGCAGCGGATTCATCACATCGCGCGTCCCAGCGGTCGACACCAGCACATGCTCGATGCGCGCGGAGACGGCCCGGAGTGAATCGAGATCGTTCCCTGCCACGCGCATCGCAATGGGCGCGTCGATCGGCGGACCGTTCTCGAACTCCGTCACCTGAATCCGCGCATCGGGATACACATCGAGTTCCTGCCGCAAGGAGTCGAGCATCGCCGGTGTCTGCCGCGTGTCGTATTCCTTCAACAGGACGAACAGTTCACCGCGCGTCGCACGTTCGGCCTGCGACTGCACGTTGTAGTAGATCTTCGGATTCCCGCGCCCGATGTTCGCATAGACCGCGGCCACAGACTCGCGCCTCCGTACGATACGCTCAGCAAAGGCTACGGCCGAGTCCGTCACGGCGAGAGCGCTCCCCTCGGGGGCGCTGATCGCGATCAGGAACTGCGGGGTGCCCGCCTTAGGGAAGAGCGAGAACCCAATCGCCGGAATGAGCGCCAGCGTCCCTACGAACAGCGCGAGGGCGATCCACAAGGTGCGCTGCGGCCTTCCGAGTGCTCCGTGCAGGAGCTTGGCATACGTTGCATCGATACCGCGGTTCAACGCCCGCATGAAGATGTTGCCGTGCTCGTCCTTCTCTTCCTTCAGGAACACTGCAGCAAGGAAGGGAATGATCGTGACGGACACGAGCAGTGATGCAAGGATCGTGAACACCACCGCGGCCGGCAGCGAGCGGATGAACTTGCCAGCCGCGCCTGGGAGCATGAGCACGGGGAGAAAGGCAAAGACCAGCGTCGCCGTCGTACCGATCACCGCCACGAGGATCTGATTCGTCCCCTTGATGGCCGCCTCGATTCGCGAGTGTCCCTCGCGGAGCCAGCGCGCGACGTTCTCCACCACGACGATCGAGTCGTCGACGAGCAGTCCGAGTGCGATCACGAAGCCGACGATCGACAACTGGTTGATGGAGTACCCAGTCACCTTGAGCGCCGTGACGCCGATGGCGAGTGAGAGGGGAATCGAGACCATCACGATTCCCGAGGCGCGGAAGCCGAGCGGGAGAAGCGTCAGGATGACCAGGGCGATCGCGATGGCGAAGTCCGTTGTGAGACGCGCCAGTCGATCCTTCACATTCTTCGATTGATCGAACGGACGCATGAGTTTCACGCCGGCCGGAAGCGTGGCCTCAAAGCGGTCCGCGGCAGCCCAGATGCCGTCACGCACCGCCATGATGTTCTGGTCTTCCTGCATCGCAACGGTGATCCACACCGCGCGAGCGCCATCCAGCCGAGCGATCGATGCCGCGTACTCGTAGTCCCACTCGACCTCGGCCACATCCCCGAGGCGGACTGTCGAGCCAGGCGCCCCACCGATCACGGTGTTGCGAATCTGCTCGATCGACCGATACCCGCCACTCGTCTTCACATTGAAGCGACGCAGGCCAGCGTCGGCGCTGCCGCCAGGGATATTCAACGACTCACTTCCCACCGCCTGCAGCACCTGCGTGAGAGGGATTCCCAGTTGCGCCAATCGGCCCGCGTTCAGCGCGACACGCGCCTCACGGCTGGGGTAGCCCCACGTCTCCGAACGCTTCACGCCGGGGAGATTCGCGAGCGCCTCGCGCAGGGCACGGGCCTGCTTGTCGAGTTCATGATACGGGGTCGTTTCGGAGACCAGCGCGAACTGCGCGATGTTCACGTCCGACGGATTGATGCGCTGTACGTCAAGCAGCGCGAGATCCTGCGGGAGCGAGTTGCGTAGCGCATTCACTTCGCGCAGCACTTCGTCGTACTTGCGATCGGCGTCCACCGAGACGTCGAACTCGGGAACGATCACCGCGAGCCCGTCCTCGATCGTGGACTTCACTTCCTTCACGTCTTCGAGGGCGCGGATCCGATCTTCGATCGGGTCCACAACGAGCTGCTCCATATCCGTCGGGCTCGCCCCCGGGTACACGGCGATGATCGGATAGATCGGAATCGGAAAGGTAGGGTCTTCCGCCCGGGGAATCGTGAAGATCGAGTACGCACCCATCGCCATGAGCGCGATGAACGACACCAGCATGAACTGGCGGTTGCGGACACTGAAGCTGACGATGCTCACGGGGTACGCCCCGGCGCGGCCGCCGTCACCACGTTCACGCGGGTGCCGTCGCTGAGCCGCGTAGCGCCAGCCGTGACGACGCGCGCCGTTGTGTCGACTTCCCCATCGATTGCGGCGATTCCCCCATCCATCCACAGCACACGCACGCGCTGCCGGCGTACGGTCAAGCTGTCGGCTCCAAGAACGAAGATCGATGCCGAGCGTCCATCGACTTCGATCAGCGACTCCGTTGGCACCGTGATCGCCGCAGCCCGTGCGCGCGGGGTCAGCGTCGCGCGCCCGATAAGTCCCGAGGCAAGCGCGCGACTCCCGGCGGCCACAGCGATCTCCACCTCATACGTGCCGGTCATCGGTGAGGCGGCGACACCGACCCGTGCGATGCGACCGGTGAACGAAACGCCGGGGAACGCATCGAATGAGACCGTTGCGACCATGCCTTCGTTCAATCGCACCGCTTCGCGGTCGGCCGCTCCGGCGCGCAGTACCAGCCCACCACGCTCAACGCGCACCACGAATACCGGAGTGCCTGGGCCGACCAATTGCCCCGCCTCCACCGCTCGCCGGAGGATCACGCCACTCGCCGGCGCGCGCACCTCGGCGTACTGCTTGTTGAACTCCGCGGCGCGCAGTTGCGCTTCGGCCACCTGCAGGCCGGTGCGCGCGTCCTCGAGCTGCGAGAGCGTGGCCACGCTGTCCTTCTGCAGTGCCTCCACGCGGGTGAGATCGCGGCGGGCTTTGTCGCGCCCCTCTCGGGCCGCGGAGACCGAAGCCTCGATCTCCGTCAGCGAGAGCGCCGCGAGGAGTTGACCCGCGGCGACACGATCGCCTTCATCGACGGCGACTGCGGCTACAACGCCGCCGATCTTGAAGCCGAGAGGGATCTCCTCTTTGGCGCCAAGGGTGCCGGTGAGCACAATGGCCGGCTCGGTGCTGCGGAGTTGTGGCGCCACCACGCGCACGGGAATCGTGGCGATCTCCTCGCTTGGCGGCGGTGCATCACCACTGCACGCGAGCGCGACGAGTGCGAGGAGAGCGAGAGCGGAGATGCGGGCGGGAGCAAACACTGTGTTGGGAGTGAGAGTGCGAAGTGCGCTGCGAACGGTCACGGCGTGGTCCTCGGATAGAGCGCGGCCGCGCGATCCAGCTCGACGCGCCGCAGGTAGTAGTCGAACGTCGTGAAGACGGCATTGAGCTGCGCGCCAGTGCGTGCCGTGCGCGCCTCGCTCAGTTCGAGTGGTGAGGCGAGTCCTTCTTCGGCGCGGCGACTCACCAACTGCCACGTGCGCTCTGCGGCCTCGCGTTGCGACTCCGCCGTCTCGATCGCCTGCCGAGCGACCGCCGCGGCCTGCCAGGCGAGACGTACTTGAAGCTCCACCCCTCGTCGCGCGTCCTCGCCTTGGAGTGTGTAGCGCTGCGCTTCGAGTTGCGCCTGCTGCACTCGCGCGCGGTCACGGCCACCATTGAACAGGTTCCACGACGCCACCAAGCTCACCAGTGCGAAGTCAGCGTCCCGGTTGAACCGGTATTCATTGCCCTGCACGCCGTAGTCGAGCGCGACGGCGAGGTTCGGCAGATAGCTCCCCTGCGCGACCTGCTTCTGCGCATCGGCCGCCCGGCGCGCCGCGTCGAGGGCGCGGAGCTCTTCGCGGCGGTCCTGCCCCATCGCCAGTGCCTCGTCGAGTGTCGGCAACGCTTCGAGTCCGAGCGCTGACGCTTCGACCATCGCCACCGGGTCAGTGATCGGTCTGCCGACGATCATGTTGAAGCTCTGCGCGGTCGCACTCACCAACTGCGCGGCCTCGGCCTCGCGCTGCTGCGCTTCGCTCAATTCGGCGCGGGCGCGGGAGAGTGCGTCGGGGGTGGCGCGTCCGGCCTCAACTAGCCGCGACATCACGCGGACTTGCTCCTCGAGGAGCTGGCGTGTGGCGGCGCGCAGTTCGGCGAGTTTGAGTGCCTTGCCGTGGTTCACATACCCGCTGCGAATCTCCGCCGCGAGCGCCCGTTCCGCGGCTCCGTAGCTCGCCTCTTGCACGTCGCGCGCGGCGGAGGCGGCTCTGTAGCCCGAGTAGATCTCCGCTCGGAAGATCGGCTGCGCGACGCGAATCGCCGTCTCTTGCTTCAATGGAAGCCGGAGATCGATGTCGGTAGGGAATTGCGGGGCGCCAAGGATCTGGTTCAACGCCGCGAAGGCGGGATTGATCAGTTCGCCGAGATTCACCACTTGGCCGCTCACGTTCGTGTAGCGCGCGTTGAGTGTGGCGGTCGGCAAGAAGTTGCCGCGGGCCTCACGGAGGGCCGCCTCGCTTCGGGCCACGACAAGCGCCTGCTGGCGAATCGTGAGATTCTGCCGAAGCCCCTGCTCGACGTAAGCATCGAGTGGGGCCTGGGCATCGAGCCCGAGCGGCAGGAGGGCGAGCACGAACAGGAAGTGACGCTGAACGTAACGCTGAACGTGACGCTGAACGTGACGCTGAACGTGACGCTGAACGTGACGCTGGACGTGGCGCTCGACGTGGCGCTGGACGTGGCGCAGGAACTGGCGCATAGACGGGCGGGCGGTGGGAGTCGGAGCGCAGGTCTGGCGAGCCAACGCCGGAGCGTCGAGTCTCTGATCCTGCCGTTCTAGAGGTCATCCTCTAATACGCCTACAAGTATTAGAGGGTTTCCACTACTTGTCAATAGTAGACGTAATCCTCTATTCTTCTTTCCTTAATGGCGACCCCTACCCAGCCCGCACCAGCCGACCGCGCCCCCCGTGCCCCGCAGCAGGAGCGCGGGCAGCGCCGCGTTGAGCAGATCCTCGATGCCGCGGAAGGGGTGTTCGTGGACGTGGGGGTCGGCGCGGCCACCATGCAGATGATTGCCGACCGGGCGAGCGCCTCGGTGGGGTCGCTCTACCATTTCTTCCCCAACAAGGAAGCGATTGTCGAGGCACTCGGTGCGCGGTACGCCGAGTTCGTACGGCAGAACAACGAGGCGGCGATGCCCCTCGCGATGGTGCATCTTCCCGCCGCGGATCTCTTTGAGCGGGTATTGCAGGCGCAGGTGGGGTTCATTGAGAGCACGCCGGCCTTTGACGCCGTGCACGATGCCGTGCACCGCAACTGTCCGGCGATCTACGACGCGCTCAACCAGGCGTTGGTGGGACATGTCGGACAGTTCCTCGCCCTCCGGTATCCCACGATGCCGGAACCCGAGCGCGCGGCCTCGGCCATGGTCGCCGTCGCGACCGTGCACTCCGTGGTGGACCTCGCGAGCCGCATTCCCCCCGATTTCCGCGCGCTGGTGATTCGCGAAGCGCACGCCATGCTTGTCGCGCACTACGGCGCCCTCGATGCGCGCTACGGCGTGGCGGCGACGCGCTGAACGTCTGGTCGCGGCGTGAACCGTTCGGGACTGGCTGTCGTTAACTGTTTTTATGCTTTCCGACGCCCTGACCCCGATCCTGCTCGGCGCCCTCCTCGGGCTCCGACACGCCACTGACGCCGATCATGTCGTCGCGGTGACGACCATTGTCGCGCGTGAGCGCTCGCTGTTGCGCGCCGCGCGTGTGGGAGCCGTGTGGGGGGTGGGGCACACCCTGACGCTCCTCCTGCTCGGTGGACCGATTATCGCCTTCCGACTGGTCATTCCGCCGCGCGTCGGGCTCGGGCTCGAGTTCGGTGTGGCCATCATGCTGATCGCACTCGGCTACTCGAATCTCCGGCAGCGCGACGAGGATCGGCCGCCCAAGCTCTCGCGTCCGTTGCTGGTAGGAATCGTGCACGGGCTCGCCGGCTCCGCGGCGGTGGCACTGCTCGTGCTCGCGACGATTCGTGAACCCCTCGCGGCAGCGTTCTATCTCCTGATGTTCGGATTCGGTACTATTCTCGGCATGATGCTCGTGACCCTGCTGATCGCCGCACCCGCACTCTTCGCGACCGGTCGCGTCGCGCGGATGCAGACGGGCATCCGTATGGCGGCGGGTGCGCTGAGCATTGTGTTCGGGATGCTCCTCGCGCGCGAGTTGATCGTGGATGGAGGACTCTTCTCCGCTGTGCCCACGTGGGAACCGCACTGAGCGTGAAGCCCTCGCGCAGCGACGGCACGAGTGGAAAGTCCCTCGCCGCCACGAAACGCAAAGCAACGAAGGTCGCCGTCTCGCGCCCCCGCCGCAAAGTTGTCGCCGCACCGAAGCTCGATGCCGCCGCACTCAAGACATTTGGCACAAAGCTCCGCGCTTGGTACCGCCGCAACGCACGCGATCTCCCTTGGCGACGCACGCGCGACCCCTACGCGATCCTCGTCTCAGAATTGATGCTGCAGCAGACGCAGGTGAGTCGCGTGCTCGACTTCTGGACGCGGTTCCTGCATCGCTTCCCAACGTTGCACGCACTCGCGGCCGCGAAGGAACAGCACGTTCTCGAGCAATGGTCAGGACTCGGCTACTACGCGCGCGCGCGGAACCTGCACAAACTCAGCGTGAAGGTCGTGCGAGAAGGGGCGCGGGCGTGGGGAGACACGCGCGACGACGCCACGCCGGACCCACCGCTGCTTCCCTCGGACCCTGCCGACCTCCGCAAGTTGCCCGGCATCGGTGCGTACACTGCGGGCGCCGTGGCCACCTTTGCCTTCGAGAAGCGTGCTTCCCTGGTGGACACCAACGTGGCCCGCGTACTCACACGGGTCTTCGCACCGAAGCTGCATCCCAAGCGGGCCAGAGATCAGAAGGCGATCTGGGCAATCGCCGAGGCGACGTTGCCGCGCACTGGGAAGGCCAGCTGGACGCACAATCAGGCGTTGATGGAACTCGGGGCGCTCGTCTGCACTGCGCGGGTGAAGCGCTGCGAGGTCTGCCCGGTGCGCGTCATCTGCAAGAGCCGCGAGTAATCGTCGCATTCGAGTCGACAATGGGCCAGAGGGCCAGAGGAATACCACAACGGCGCGCCCCCACCCTGGGAGCGCGCCGTTGCTTTCATCCTTCATCCTTCATCTGCCGTCTACTTGATCACCTTATGCGACAAGTTGATGTGCTGCTGCGCATAATCCCGCGTCTCATATCCAGTATAGATCTGACGCGGACGCGCGATCTTCTGCTCCTTGTCGAGTAGCATCTCTTCCCACTGCGCCATCCACCCGGCCGTCCGCGCAATCGCGAACAGCACCGTGAAGTAATCGGTCGGGAAGTGCATCGCGCGGTAGATCAACCCGGTATAGAAGTCCACATTCGGGTAGAGCTTGCGTGACACGAAGTACTCGTCGGAGAGCGCAATGCGCTCGAGTTCCAACGCGATCTCCATGTCCTTCGTCATCCCGGAGACCTTGAGCACGTCGTCGCAGAGGTCCTTCACGATCCGCGCGCGGGGGTCGTAGCTCTTGTACACGCGATGTCCGAAGCCCATGAGGCGCGCGGCGCCCTTGCCGCTCTTCACGCCCTCAATGAACGCCGGGATGTTCTTCACATCGCCGATCTCGTGGAGCATGCGGAGCACCGCTTCGTTCGCGCCGCCGTGCAGCGGGCCATAGAGCGCCGCCACACCCGCCGCGACCGCCGAGTAGGGATCGACGTGCGACGAGCCCACCGCACGCACCGCGCTTGTTGAGCAGTTCTGCTCGTGGTCGGCGTGCAGGATGAACAGAATGTCGATTGCCCGGGCGAACACCGGATGCGCCTCGTACTTCGGCTCCGACATCCGCGCGATCATCGACAGGAAGTTGTCGGCGTAGGGCAGCGAGTTGTCGGGATAGACATACGGCAATCCCTTCACGTGACGATACGCGAAGGCCGCGAGCGTCGGCATCTTGGCGAGCAACCGAATGAACGCGATGTCGCGCTCGCGCTCGTCGTGGATGTCCTTTGACGTCGGATAGAACGATGAGAGCGCCGCCACGCCGGCCGTCAGCATCGCCATCGGATGCGCGTCGTAGCGGAACCCTTCCATGAACCGCTTGATATTCTCGTGCACGTACGTGTGGTACGTGATCTGATGCTGGAACTCGTCGTAGTTCGCCTGCGACGGGAGTTCGCCCTTCCGCAGCAACCACGCGACTTCGAGGAAGTTCGAGTGCTCGGCGAGCTGTTCGATCGGATACCCACGATAGCGCAGGATACCCTTGTCGCCGTCGATGAAGGTGATCGCCGAACGGCACGAGGCCGTGTTCATGAACGCCGGGTCGTAACCCATGATGCCGAAATCTTCGGCATTGACCTTTATCTGCTTCAGGTCGGCGGTGCGGATCGTCTCATCGGTGATTGGGGCATAGTAGATCTTGCCCGTCCGAGAGTCCTTGATCTCAAGATGGTCGCCCGTGGGGGCGGCCTTCGTGTCGGGGGTTTCGGCCATCGCGTGGGTTCCTTCTGGGGGTTTGATCCCGGCCGTGGCAACGCGCGGGCCGGGGCGACGGGCCGCGGGGCCCGCGAGGGAGAAATCTAGCGAAGTGCGCGCAACGAGGCATCACCGCACGCACTCTAGAGGAAGTATCGGCAGGGCCGCCCACTACTGCCCCGTTCCGCTATTCTTCGCCAGCACGTTGGCCGCCGGTTTGGGCACTGGTTTGGCTCGCGCGGGCGCTAGCGTGGGCGCCAGCGCGTTGGCCAGCGCGTCTCGCCCCCGATTTCCGTGTCGGCCGCCCCCTACTCTCGCCCCATCGCCGTGGACTCCCCCGTCTTCCTGCTGACCGTCGCCCTCGCCGCCGCACTCGGCGCGATGATGAACGCCGTCGCCGGCGGCGGGACGCTGATCACCTTCCCCGCCCTGATCGCGCTCGGGGTCCCGCCGATCATGGCCAACGCGACGTCCACCGTCGCGCTCTGGCCGGGGACGATTGCCTCGATGTGGGGTTATCGCCGTGAGCTTGTTGGCGCGCGCCGTTGGGCGCTGGCGTTCGCTGTGCCGTCATTCGCCGGCGGGATCGTTGGCGCCCTGCTGCTGCTACAGACCCCAGAGAAGCGCTTTGCGGCGATTGTGCCCTGGCTGATCCTCGGCGCGACCGCACTGTTCATCGCACAGAAGCCGCTGATGAAGCTCCTCGCACAAGAAGGAAGTGTGCGCCGCAACGTTGCCGGAGCTGACGGTCACCTGCTGCCGCCGAGTGCGTCGTTCCTACTGTACCAATTCGGCGTGAGCATTTATGGCGGGTATTTCGGTGCGGGCGCGGGAATCCTGATGCTCGCCGCGCTCGGCCTGATGGGACTCACGAATATCCATCAGATGAACGGGTTGAAGAACTGGGGCGGCGGGGTGATGAATCTCGTGGCCGTCGTGATCTTCGCGATTTCCGGGGTCGTGAATTGGCCGATTGCCCTCGCGATGGCGGTTGGGGCGGGAGTCGGTGGAATAGGAGGGTCGCTTCTCGCGCAGCGGGTCGGGCAGACTTGGGTGCGGCGGGCGATTGTGACGATCGGGCTCGGCTCCGGGCTCGCGATGTTGTTTGGGCTGATCTAGCGGCTTCTGCCTTCGTCGGCTCTTGGGGCGTGTCTCGACCGATCAGACCTTGAAGCCGAGCTTTGCGGCGACAGCGCGTTGCGCTTCGTCCAAGCTCGCGATGGTATCCCGTGGCAAGGACCTCCTGAATATCCTGTGCGAGCGGATCGGGAGAACCGATCAGTTGCACACCTCCTAGCGGAGAATCGGACAACGCGACTCCCTCTCGCTTGAGCGCGCTCACCAACTCCGGTTCCGTGAGCACTGAGGTGACGACGGCGTCGCAGCCCGCGAGGCGCCGTCGAATGCGCGCGGCATCGGGCTCGTCCTCGAGCCGTGAGG
>ENA-ORBV01010873-ORBV01010873.1-microbial-mat-metagenome-genome-assembly--contig:-NODE-10873-length-14439-cov-10.881145_pt1 | contig 14439 bp, 13 predicted proteins | sample MGYA00237777_ERZ505514 | MGnify/ENA primary metagenome ERZ505514 (study PRJEB26160, sample SAMN06269048) | microbial mat metagenome | isolation source: Oligotrophic lake microbial mat | place...
CCTTCCGCCCGATCCAGCGCCTTCGCAAACGCCAGCGACAAGTCCCCCGTCCCGCACGCCACATCAACAACCGTTTCCCCGCCCTTGATCCCCGCCGCGCGGACAGCAAACCGCCGCCACGCCTGGTCGCGCCACATCGAATGCAACCGGTTGTTCAGGTCATACGCCGGGGCAATGGCCGCAAACATGCTGCGCACGCGCGCAGCCTTGTCCGTATTCGCGTGGACATTGCCCGCAAGGTCCTTGTCGGCCCATCCCTTCGGGCCAGCCTCCGCCGCGGCCGCGGGCGGAACTTGGGGAGCTGGGGGTGCGCCGGTCGTCATACCGAATCGTACCCGCCCGCTGGCTTATGGTGCCGCGAACGTCTGCGGGATGAAACCGCCTAAATCTGCCGTATCGACCGCAAACAGCCAGATGTGCGAGGGGACATCATCCTTCAGATCGTTGTCGCTCGTCACCACCAGCAGCTTGCGCCCATCAGCGAGATCAGGCCCAAACGCCAGCCCCTCGATCTTCTCGGGCATCTCCGGCCCAGCGAGCTTGTGCCGACGATCCATGAAGTCCACGACCATGCGCTTCCGCAGCGGCTTGATCTCCTTGGGCAGTTCCACCGCCGGCAGCGCGGCGATCCCGCTCACATCCGTAGCCTCGGCCAGGTCAACCGCAAACACCGAGCGGTACTTCGCCTTCTCGCCCGACTTCCCGTCCCGCTCCAGCACCAGCATCCCGGTTTCGCTGTACGCAAGAATCTCGCTCACGCCGAACGATGCGGAGTTCAGCGGGTACACAAACTCCCGCGTCGCGCCCGTCGCCAGCGTCACCTCCAGCACACGGATGTTCCGGCCCATCCGCTCGTTCTCGCCGTCGAGCGCGCCATCCTGAATCAGCGGCCCCTGCAGGATCGTGTAGATCCGCGAGCCATCCGGCGAGATCGCCAGCCCCTCAAACCCCCGGTTCGGCTGCCGGCCCGATGTGTTGTGCGGCGGCAACTCCCGCTCCGGCTCACCATCGGGCTTTGCGATCAGGAACTTCTCCGGCGGCGTGATCCGCCGCAGATGCAGCCCATCCATCGAGAACTCATCGATCCACGGGCCATACTCCTCGCTCACCCACAGCGTCCCCTCGCGCGAGAGCCGCACGCCCTCCGGATCCAACCGCAGCCCCGCGGCTTGGTCGCCGGTCTTGTAGTTCCCCGTGTTCCCCCAGTATGGCTGACCATCCGAGGTCGTCAGCATCACCGTCCGCTCGATCGTAACCTTCACCTCTCGCGATTCGCTTCCTCCACCCAATCCCGGCGGAACGATCTCCATCTCGTGTACGCGGCAGCGAAACGCGCTCGCCCCATCGCCCGGCCCGCGATCACTGGCCACGATGTACCGGTTGCCCTTCCCCGTCCACGCGATCGCCGAGCCCCACCCACCGAACCGATCATGCGGGATGTTGTTGCCGATCAGGTTGTCGAGCCCGGACAAGTCCGATGCCTGCGCCGAGACCGTCGCGCGGCCGATCAACTCGACCCCCGCCGCCGCTCCCGGCGCCGCAAGCGAGAACGCCGCGACCATCGCCGTACCAAACCCGATCGTCAGTCTTTGCATTTCGGTTCCTTTGCTGAACCATAACAACAGGCATCCCGCCCCACGCGGGCAAATCCCGAATCGTGAAGCCTGCGCAAAGACATTGCCCCGCACACCCCCTTCCCGCCTGCCGACCCTCACCCACAACTGCCCCGGAAGGTCGCGCGGCGTCGCCTCTCCTACCCTGTTCTTTACATGTTCGCACCCCGGGGGCGGGGCACGGAGTTCTGGAAAACCATGGCCGCGAAGCCCGCTCAGCAGCCCGTCGAAGGTGTCGCCGCACTCAAGCAGTTCCACTGGGACCCCCAGCCCGCGGCCTGGGCGCTCGTCAACGAACTCGTCAACGAGTTCCTCTCGCAATGCCCCGGCGCGGCCACCGTCGCTGCGAAGATGAAGCACGACACTGCCACGCGCTTTGTTGACTGGGTCGATCACCTCATCGTCCCCCGCACCGATGCCCTCAAGGCCCGGCTCAAGGAAGTCGGCTATGTCCGCAAGGCGATGCCCGGCGCGCCCGAATGCTACCTGAACGACAAGGGCATCTTCCCAGCGATCATCCTCGTCGGTGGCAAAACCACCCGCGTCGCGATCAAGGTCGAATCGGTCTGCGACTTCCTCACCGCCTGGCACATCGCCGATGACCCAACTATCTCCGAAGATGACATCGAAGGCGACCCGCTCTGCCAGATCCGCAAGGCAGTCGCCTTCAAGGCCGACAACGCCGAGCTCTGGGTCATCGAGCGCCACGGCGCGCTCGGCTTCGCCGCGCCCGACCTTGACCCCGACAAGGCCGTCAACACCCTCAAGCACTTTGAGATTTTCCGCCGCCGCGCTCGCGACTGGGACGATGACGACATCGGCTACGACCACACCGAGGCCATCGTCGCCGCGGCCGTGCAAGACCTGGGCCCGGACCTTGCTTGCGACCTCTTCTTCGCCGCGGAGCGCGAGTTCTGGCAGCGAAAGAACAAGGCTGCGCAGATTCAGAAATCGCGACAGGACAAGCTCGGCCTGGGCTGGGCCAACCACGATCACCACACCTACCGCAGCAGCCGCCAGTACTTCAAGCGGCTCATCGGCACGTTCGAAACCCTCGGCTTCAAGTGCCGCGAGCGCTTCTATGCCGGAGCCGAAGCGGGCTGGGGCGCGCAGGTGCTCGAGCAGCCGGTCTGCGGCATCACCATCTTCGCCGATGTCGACATGAGCCCCGAGGAAATCCTCGGCGACTTCTCGCATCTGGGCCTCGATGCCCGCAAGGAGCTCGGCACCGTCGGCCTGTGGTGCGGCCTCCACGGCGAGGCGCTGCTCCAGGCAGGCATGCACCACCTCGAGTGCGTCTTCGATCACGAATCACTCAAGGATCAACTGGAAGCCGCGAACATCGAGACGATGGACCCATTCACCAACTTCTCCTTCCTCAAGCAGGCGTTCACAGTCGGCGAACGCTGGAAGATCAGCGAGAAGCGACTGCTCAAGCTGCTCGAAGGAGGCGTGATCACCGCATCGCAGGCCTCGGTCTTCCGCGCGGAGGGCGCGATCGGCTCGCACCTTGAGAATCTCGAACGCAACGACGGCTACAAGGGCTTCAACCAGCACGGCGTGAGCGACATCATCGCGCGGACCGACCCCCGAAGGCTCGCTGGCGTCGCGGCCGCCGCCGCACCGGCCGATACCGGCACCCAGCTCCCCGAAGTCGTCGGCGCGTGACGCTACAGAAAGACAAGACGGTCCTGAGTCCTGCATGCTCAGTCAGGACCCTGGACCTCGGACCCAGGACTTTTTTTCTTCACATCCCACTTCCGACATCCCACGTCCCCCTTCGCATGCGTCACATCACCCTCATCACCACCGGCGGCACCATCGAGAAAACCTACGATGAGCGCTCCGGCGAGCTCTCCAATCGCCGCTCGATCGTCGGCCGCATGCTCCGCCGCCTGCGGCTCGAGGACACCAAAGTCTCCACGCTCGAACTCATGAGCAAGGACAGCCTGCACCTCACCGATGCAGACCGCGCCCGCATCATCGAGTGCCTCCGCGCGGCCGGCCCGCTCGCAGAAAACCACCCCGGCAGCGGAGTCATCATCCTCCACGGCACCGACACGCTCACCACCACCGGCGAGCTCATCCTCAAGGAACTCGGCCCCTCCCTCTGCGTCCCGGTCATCCTCACCGGCGCGATGCGCCCCTTCGAGATGACCCGCACCGACGCCCTCCAGAACCTCACCGAATCGATCTTCGCCGCGGGCGTTCTGCCCCCCGGCGTCTACTGCGTCGCCCACGGCCGCGCACTCAAGTTCCCGGGCGTCGCCAAGGACCGCGAGCGTGGGACGTTCGTGCAGCCGACCTGAGCCACTTCGGAGTCATCGATGCCCGCCATCTTCCTCGCCATCGCCGCCGGTCTCTGCTGGGGAATCGGTGAGCTCTTCACCAAGAGCGTCCTGCACACCGGCAAAGTCGGCCCGATCACCGCGATCACCATCCGGTCGACCGTCGCGCTGCCTGTCCTCTGGCTGGCGTACATCCTCGCGATGTACGTCTTCAAGTCGCCGCGAGAGAACGCGGCGTGGTTCAAGGGCGTCGCAGCCGGAGGGGCAGACACGGCCACCATCCTCAAGCTCATCTGCGGCTCGGGCCTCATCGCCGGCGCCGCGGCCATGATCTGCTTCTACGCCGCGCTCTCACTCGGCGAGGTCTCCCGCGTCAAGCCCATCGCCTTCGCGCTTGCCCCCGCCACCGCCGTCTTTCTCGGCTGGCTTGTGCTCAAGGAAGGCATGACGCTGCAGAAGGGCATTGGCATCGCGCTCATCCTCGGCGGCGTGCTGCTGCTCACGGGCGCAACCGCGGCGGCCAAAGCCCCCCAATGAAAAACGGGCCCGGCATCACTGCCGAGCCCGTCGAAGTTCAAATCAGTCTACCGCGCTCAGCCGGCGATCGCAGTCACCTTCACGGTCGTGTACTTCTGGCGGTGGCCGGTCCGCTGACGCGAACCCTTCTTCGCCTGGAAGTACTGGATCCGGAGCTTCTCGCCCTTGAACAGGCCCTCGATCACTTCCGCGGTGACGCTCGCGCCGCCGACATACGGCGTGCCGACCTTCGTCGCCTTGCCGTCGCCGCCGCCAACCAGCAGCACCTTGTCGAATGTGACCTTTTTGCCCGCCGCGGCCTCGCCGCCCTCGATCAGGTCGATCTGGAGTTCCTGGCCCTCGGTCACCATGATCTGGCCGCCCGACGCTTCAATGACTGCGTACATCTGAACACCCTTCTGGGTCATCCGCACTTGACGGGGGGGCCAGCCAAACGCTCCACACTGGAACGCCGCCTACCCGGCTTGCAAACCCGGTTCGTTGCGGGGGGAAGACAATATGTCAGGCAACGGACACTTGCGAGCCCGCTGATCGAATCGCAAACAAAATCCGCACAAATCCCACGACCTTAAACCCCCGCCTCGTCCTTGTCCCGTGCCGAACGCTCCGCCCGGCGGCGAAGGCCCTCATCCAGGATCTTCTTCCGCATCCGCACCGCCGTCGGCGTGATCTCAACCAGTTCATCGTCCTCGATGTACTCAAGCGCCGCCTCCAGCCCCACCTGCCGCGGCGTCTTCAGCACGATTGTCTTGTCCTTGCTCGCCGCGCGCATGTTGTCGAGGGCCTTCATGCGTGTGATGTTCACCACCAGGTCGTTGTCGCGGCAGTGCTCGCCCACAAGCTGCCCGACGTATACCTTGTCGCTCGGGTTCACAAACAGCACGCCGCGATCCGACAGGAGCTCGCATGCGTGCGTCGTCACCGGGCCGGTGTCGTTGGCAACGAGCACACCCTGATTGCGCCGCGGCGGCGGCGAGCCCGCTGGTGCAAACCGCTCGAAGGTATGGTGCATGATGCCCTCGCCTTCGGTGGCGGTGAGCATGCGCGACCGCAGGCCGATCAATCCACGCGCGGGAATCTCAAACTCAAGATGCGTCACCGCATCGCCGCGGGGCTCCATGCTCTTGATCTCGCCCTTGCGGCCGCCGGTCAGCTCCATCGCCGAACCCACATGCCGGTTGGGGACATCAATCACCAGCCACTCGATCGGCTCGTGCAGAACGCCGTCGATCTCCTTGATCACCACCTGTGGCTTGCCGACCCCAAGCTCGAACCCTTCGCGCCGCATCGTCTCGAGCAGAATGCCCAGGTGCAGCAATCCGCGGCCCGAAACCTGGAACTCGTCGGATGAGCCCGTGTCGAAGTTCACCTTCAGCGCGACGTTGTGCTGCAGCTCCCGCTCAAGCCGGTCGCGGATCTGGCGGCTGGTGACATAATCACCATCCTGCCCCGCAAACGGCGAGTTGTTCACCTTGAACACCATCGTCAGCGTCGGCTCATCGACCGTCACGGGCGGCAGCGCGACCGCGTTATCCGGGTCGGCGATCGTGTCGCCGATATCCACGCTTTCCAGGCCAACAATCGCGCAGATGTCGCCCGCGTGAACGCTGTCGGTCTCGATGCGCCCCAGCGACTGGAACCGGTGAAGCTTGGTGATCTTGTCCTGACGGATCGTGCCGTCGGCCTTGATCACCGCCACCGCCTGGCCCGTGCGGATCGTCCCGCCGAACACGCGGCCGATGCCGATCCGGCCGACATACTCCGAGTAGTCGAGCGTCGTCACCAGCATCTGCAGCGGCGCATCCAGAATGTCCCCCGGCGCTGGCACGTGCTCAATGATCGCATCAAACACCGGACGCAGATCGCCTCGCGTGCCATCGGGGTACGGCGGGATGATCCCCTGGTGGCCCGCGGCGGCGCGTGCCTGATCCTGATCCATCGTGCTCCACCCCGCGCGCCCCGACGCATAGACAATCGGGAAATCCAGTGCGTGGTCATCCGCGCCAAGCTCGATCAGCAGATCGAACACCTCGTTGACCACTTCGTGACACCGCGCATCCGGGCGATCGCATTTGTTCACGATCACGATCGGCTTCAGCCCGGCCTCGATGGCCTTGCTCAGCACAAACCGCGTCTGCGGCATCGGCCCCTCGAAGGCATCAACCAGCAGCAGGCATCCGTCGGCCATGCGCAGCACACGCTCCACCTCGCCGCCAAAGTCGGCGTGGCCCGGCGTGTCGATGATGTTGACGTGGTAATCCCCCGCCTGTGCACGCTCATTGGTCGTGAGCCGGTGATACTGCACGGCGCAGTTCTTCGAGAGAATCGTGATCCCGCGCTCCCGCTCCAGCGGGTTGGAATCCATGATCAGATCGTGTTGACCGCCCGCGAGCTTCTCAAGCTCTCCCGCGCGGAAGTTGCCAGATTGCATCAGCAACTGGTCGACCAGGGTGGTCTTTCCATGGTCGACGTGGGCGATGATCGCCACGTTCCGGAGGCGGCTGGTGAGGCTAGAAATGGCAGTGGCGCTGGACATGCGTCGTGGCTCGGCGGGTACGAATAGGGGGCGGTCGTCAGCACGGGGCTGGCCCGGATCGCGATCCGGGACTACATCATAGCGCGCGCAACCGCCCGATTCAGCACCACATGCGGTGTTATCGCCCCGCTCCCTCAATCAGCCGCAGCGTGACCTCGCCCTGAATATCCCCATGATCCGTGATCGACAGCCGGCACCCCGCCTCGCTCACGCGCCGCATCAGCGTCCGTATCCCCCCAAAGTCCGGTACCTCCGGCGCAAGGATTTCGTCAAGCTCCCGCGGCCGCGCAGACATCAGCCAGATCCACCGGTTCTGCTGCCCGGCCTTCGCCTTGCCCCCAGCTTCTTCCTGACCCCCCCGCTTCACCGCCGATGCGACTTCTCGCACGGCCGACGCCGCCCGCGGCATGCCCTCACCCGAGCCCGACATCGCCAGAGCCCACCACGCATCTGTCCCCTCTCCTGTCGATGGGAACGCCCACGCCACTGTCAGGCCCGATCCTGTCACGCCCACAACCGATCCCGCTCTGCCGATCTCCACACCCAGTATCCGCGACGCCTGAGGCGCAAAGCCCGCAAACTCCGGAAACGGCGGCGTCATGTCATCCCGCTGCCCCGCCGCGCGTTCAACTTCCGCGAAGAATGTCCCGATCGACGGATCCAGCACCGTGGCAAGCGCCGCGCCGTCGGTCGTCTCCATTGCCAGCGTGCACGCCAACCCCGGCCTAGGCTCGGGCCCGTCTCCAAGCGTCGAGGTCACACGGATGATCTGCTTGCCCGAGAACAGCTCCGCGGCCCGCGCCGGCCACGGAAGGTTGGTGAGCGGATCATCAAACGGAAGCGTCCGTCCGAAGATCGTCGCCAGCGGCGCCATCTGCACCACCGTCAGCAGGGACGATGGGCTCAACTCGCGGAACACCGAATCAGATGAGATTCCCGCCGCGAGCAAGTGCCTCTGCCGCGCCCGCTCGCGCAGCGCAACATGAACCGTCCAGTGCCCCGCGCCCGCCGCCTCCTGCGCTCCCCCACCCCGGCTTGCCGACAGCACCATGAAATCCGGCCACGCAGCCGCCTCCGCCGCGGGTTCGCCCGGCCGACCGCCAAGCCGCGCGAGCAGCAGAATCTCCGGCTTCCCCATCTTCGATGCTTCGGCATGCACCGCCTCCTCCCGCAGAAGTCGCGGCGGAGCCTTCGCCCCCACCAGTTGCTCCAGCATTCCGTCGAGCAATCGCGTCCGGCCAGCCGGCGCAAGCAGAACGGTCACGACCCCCCCATCATCGGCGGCCTGCTTTCCCTTCCCCCCCTGCCGGTGGCTCGTGAGCTCATATCGGCCCCCTTCGATCGCCAGAATCTGCTGCCCCTGCGCAATCCCACGCGGTGCAGCCTTCAGCTTCTCCTTCAATCGCCGATCTGTCTCGAGCGACACCTGGCTCATCAGCACCCACGTCGCTGTATTCGGGTCCTCAATGCCCTTGGCAATCAGAACCATCCGTCGCCCCAGCAGCCGGTCAAACGCCTCCTCCTCGGCCCATCCAAGCTCCGCGGCGAGCGCACGCCAGGCCGTGCGAGAATCGCTCAGCGGCCCACCCGCATCAAACAACCCCGCCGCCGCGGCCGCGAGTGCGGTCCTCCGCAGATCGGTCCCGTTCTCGATCACCAGCGCCAGTTCCGCATCCGCCGGGATGCGTCCCGCCGCTTCCAGCGCGGCCCCATCCTGCCCGAGCGCTAGCCGCGCGCACGCTGTCACCAGCACCAGAACCACCATCATAAGCGTCTGCGTTCTTCGCATTGCTCACCACGCCGCGCCGCATTCACGAGGCAGCCTTCAGACCCTTTACCGCGCAGCGCGCCATGATACCGTGAACGGCTCATCGCGCCGCACACAGTTCGAGTCAACGCCGCGATCATTCATTTCGGCGCGATCGAGGACCTCATCCCCGTGCCCGAAAGCAGCGGCGACTCATCCTCGTACCGCCGGCGATCTTCCATCGCCTCGCGAATCCCCACGGCGGGCCACGCCGCGGTGCTCATCCGCGGCAGCCGCGAAGCCCCAACCGACGCAACCACTTCCCAGTCGCCAGGGCGGCCTGCCGACTCCGTCTGCGCCACCACCGGCGGGCCGACAAACCGCACCGCCTGGATCGCGGCCCCGATCGGCTGCGCCAGTTCGTTCGCCGGCGTGACATTCGCCAGCAGGCTGGTCAGTTCCATGAACTCCCCGCCCTCCTGCACCAGCGATCCCCGCAGAGCGGTCAACTGCTCGCTTGCCTGCGTCGACACCGCGCTGATCACATCGCTCACGGGCCGGGGCTGCGCCACGACCTCAAACGTTGATGGCGAATAGCGATTGGCAAGCGTGACGCCGAGCACAACCAGCGCGACCATCATCGCCGCGCCGCCCCGACCCACCCACACAAGCATCCGCGCCCGGCCCGACAGAAAGCACCGCTGCGAATCAACGCGCGCAAGGATCGCCGCCGACAGATCCGGAGCCTCCACAGGTTCCCGGAGCGCCTCGCCTACCCGCTGGAGATCTTCCAGCCGTGCTCGTCGGCCGCGGTTCGTCAAGCCCAGACCTCCTGAACGTGTGCATTGAACTTCTCGTGCGCTTCAAGCGATGCCCGCATCCGCATGCGGCCCCGGTGCAGATGGCTCTTCACCGTGCCCTCGGGCATATCCATGTACTCGGCGATCTGTGCGATCGGCCAATCAAGCTGATGGAACAACACCACGATCTCGCGCTGATCCTCCGAAAGCGTCGCGAGAGCGTAATCAATCGCGGCCTTCGCGTTCACCGTGATCTCGTGCTCGATCGTCGGAGCCTCGGGGCCACGCCACTTGCCAGGGGCCATCCCCACCGTATCGCTGTCATAGGTCGGCTTGTGCTTCTGGCACGCATTCACATACAGCCGCTTGGCGATCGTGAACAGCCAGGTCGAGAACCGGAACCGGAAATCAAACCGGTGCAGATTCGTCAGCGCACGGACAAACGCGTCCTGCACCACGTCCTCCGCGACATCCGGCCGCCCGGACATCCGGAGCATGTATGCGTACAGCGATGCCTGGTGTGCACGGATGCAGCCTTCGGCCGCCATCCGGTCACCCGCGATTGCTCGCTCGATCAGGTCGCGTTCTTCAGCTCGTGTCATCGCCCCAACTCTACCTTCCACTGCCGGGGTGGTTTCGCGCTGCGGGAGTGTCCTGGCCATTTGCTTCCTTCCAAATCGCTTCCAAGGGTGTTCTTTGCGCGATCCGTCGCGGTGTACGACCGAAAACCCTGCCCACCCCCCACTTCCTTCCAATGTCCATGCGGACGCTTCCGTCCACCCGATCCGTCCAAAGCCCCGCCCAACACGAACTTGGACGCACGAAAAAGCCCAGGGTTCGCACCCCGGGCTGTTCGCATCCGCTTCTGTGTAGTTTCATTTCCTATCAAAAACCGATCAGGCGGCAGCGCGCCGCTTGGTGCGGTTCCGCCCAACCGTCCGCTGAGCCAGCCCCGCCCGCTGGTCGGCGTCGTAAATCAGGGATTCCACCATTTCAAGGGGGGTACTGGCGTAGATGTCTGCACCGATCTCGTCTGCCAAGCCCTCCGCACGATTGAACACACCACCGCCAACCGCGATCTGCAGCGTCGGGCAGGCCCCGATCTCGTGCAGCGTGTCGATGATCCCGCGGATATTTGGCAGGTCCTGAGCAGCGGAAGAGAACATCAGCAGCACATCCGGGTGCTCCTCATGGACTCGCGACAGCACCTCATCGTTCGCGATCCCGCCGCCCGCAAACGCAATATCAAATCCGCTCGCTTCGATCAGGTCGACCGCGATCTGAGCGCCAAGCTCTTCGGATTCGCTGGGTCCGCACAAGGCAAAGATCGACCGGCCGCGGCGGGCCTGATGCTTGAGCTTCGTTGCCTGCTGATCCGCCATCACACGCAGCAGGCGAATCGCCATGTGGTGATTCAGGCAGGGAAGCTGATCCGCCCGGTACAGCTTCTGGATCATCTCGTGCGCCGGCCAGAACAAGTCGCTCAGGACCGACTCCGCCGTGCCAAGGATGCCCTCGGCCTCGCGCACAAATGCCCGGGCCGCCGGACGATTGCCGGAGATCAACGTTTCAAACAGTCGCTCAATCAGTGCTTCGTGATGCATGTGCGGTGTCCACTCTAGAGAAGATGGTTCGGGCGGCCGTCCGCGGCATCCGGCCGCGAAGACCCAAAGGAGGATGCTCTCCGGCTCCGGCTTCCAGCCAGAACCACGTTGTTGCTCCCGTCCTATCGACGCCATCGCTCTCTGCAGACGGAAATGGAAGTAGTTTCACAATCACGGACATCTACCTGCGCAACCTGCGCCACGGTCTGATAAAGACCTTCTCCCGGCCGCGCTGCGCAAGAACCCACCTGCCTCCCCGCTCATCCGGGCCGAGAATCAGGCATTCTTCCTCTTCGAAACGTCAGATAACCTCCGCCCATGCCAGAAGAGCGCAACGAACTCCACTCCCTCTACGAGATCTGTGTCCAGCGACCCGTCACCATTGCGCGCCTCATCCGCTCCGCACACGCACAACTCGCCGATCCCGGCTCCCCACCCCCCAGAACTCTTCACGAAGATTTTTCCGGCACCGCGGCCATCTCTCGCGCCTGGGTCGCCTCCGACCCGCTCGCCCACGCCGTCGCCACCGACCTCGACCCCCTCGCGATCGCCTTCGGTCAGTCCCGCGCCGCGGAGCTTGGCCTCGATCCATCACGAATCGCCTGGCGCACGCTGGATGTCCGCGCTGCGCACACCCACGCCTCCACGCACCCGGCGCATGCCATCTTTGTCGGCAACTTCTCGATCGGCGAGCTGCACAACCGCGCGGACCTCATCGCTTATCTTCAAGCTGCACGCGCTCGCCTCTGCCCGCAAGGCCTGTTCATCTGCGATACCTACGGCGGCGCGGCCGCGTTCCGCACCGGTCTCGTCCATCGCACGCATCCAGGGCGCAAGCCAGCCGAGCGCATCCTCTACACGTGGGAGCAGCGCAGCATCGATCCATTCACCGCGCGCGTCGTCAACGCGCTGCACTTCCGCATCGAAGTCGCGGGCGAGATCATCGCGCAGCACTTCGATGCGTTCGTCTATCACTGGCGCCTCTGGTCCGTCCCCGAACTTCGCGACGCCATGCACGAAGCCGGCTTCGCATCCACAAAGGTGATCGAAGACCTCTCCCCCGCACGCGCGGCCGACCCGTCGCCCCCCGTTGCGAACCACGCCGAGCATCACATCGTCTGCATCGCCGCATCCGCATGATGGACCCGCATCCGCGATACGCTACGCCCTCATGTCCCAGCCGGCCGCCAATCTCCGCGCCCAGCGCATCGCCGTCGTCGGCCTGCTGGTGAACATCGCCCTCGCCGCGACCAAGCTCGTCGCGGGCCTTGTCGGCAACTCCTACGCCCTCGTCGCCGATGCCGTCGAATCCATGACCGACATCCTTGGCTCGGTCGTCATCTGGGGCGGCCTGCGGATCGGCTCGCGCCCGCCCGATGAGAACCACCCCTGGGGCCACGGCAAGGCCGAGTCCCTGGCCGCGCTCGTCGTCTCCACGCTTGTCATCGCCGCGGGCATCGGCATCGCCGTGAAGTCCATTCACGAGATCATCACGCCCCACCACGCGCCCGCGCCCTTCACGCTCATCGTCCTCATCGTCGTCATCATCGTCAAGGAAGTCCTCTTCCGCCGCGTCCTCACCATCGCGCACGAGGTGCACAGCGGGGCGGTCGAGGTCGATGCCTGGCACCATCGCGCCGATGCCATCACCTCCGCCGCGGCGTTCATCGGCATCTCCATCGCGCTCTTTGGCGAGCGTGTCTTCGATACCGCCGCCGCCGCGCCCGGCGCAACCAGCCGCTGGGCCAGCGCCGACGACTACGCCGCGCTGCTGGCCGCGGGCATCATCTGCTACAACGGCTGGCGACTCCTGCGAATCCCTCTCCACGAGCTCATGGATGCCGACCCCCCGGGCGCAGGCGACTCCGTCATCGAGCCCGCCAAGGCCATCGCCCTCTCCATCGACGGCGTTCGCGGCATCGAGAAAGTCCGAGCCCGGAAGTCCGGCTCGCGATCGTTCATCGAGATGCACGTCGAGGTCGATCCGCACATGCCCGTGAGCGAGGCCCACATCGTCGGCGGCCGCGTCCGCGCCGCCATCCGCAGCCAGCTCCCCCGCGTCGCCGATGTCCTCGTGCACATCGAGCCTCACGTCGGAGCCGGGGGCAAGGTGGCCGTGTGAATCCGTGCCGGGCGCACCCGGCGAAAGCAAACCCATGCCCTCACAATCCGGAATCCCCAGTATCGAGCGATGGGTCCGACGCATCCTGATCGGTCGCTGGTGCCGCCGCCACCCGCCTTCCCAATCCGTCGCGATCCTTCGTGAGCAGCAACACGAGCTTGTATCGTTGGTAGAGACGGCCGGGGCGGAAGCCATCACTCGCGTTCAGATCCGACGCCTCCCCGGGCTTGAGCACAGCTCCACCAACTACTCGCTTGCGATGGTGGTCGACCATCTGGCACGGGTGAATCGGGACCTTGCCACAACGCTCGAATCGCTGGCACAGAACCAGCCGGGCACGATCACGGTCGTGATCGCCAACTACAAGCCCGATCCCGGTGCGAAGCCCCAACAGGCAATGGCTGATCTCGATGCATCGATCGCCGCGCTGGAGCAAAGCCTTGCCGACACGGGCAAGCTCGAGCGCAGTACACAGATGCACGCTCACCCCTGGTTCGGCGATCTGCCCGCCACCACCTGGGCGTGCTTCGCACCATTCCATCAGACCATCCACCTTAAACAAGCACGGCTCATCGCGTCCGCACTCAAATCTACCGCGAGATCCTGACCCCCCCACCTCCTTATCCCACATCCCTCTTCCGACCTCGATATCATCCGCCTATGCCATCACTCGACGTCGTCAGCAAGATCGATTTCGCCGAACTCGATAACGCCATCAACAACACCAAGAAGGCGATCGCCGCGCGCTTCGACTTCCGCAACTCCCCGGTCGAGATCACCGTGGACAAGAAGGAAAAGAAGATCCACATGCACGCCGCCGACGGCGGAAAGCTCGACGCGGTCAAGGACATGTTCGAGTCCGCGATCATCCGCCGCGGCCTGCACATGAAGAGCTTCGATTTCCAGCCCATCGAGCCCGCCCGCCACGGCGCAACCGGCGCGATGAAGCGCGACATCAAGCTCAAGGAAGGCCTGACGTCCGAGCTCGCCAAAGAGATCACCAAGCTGGTGAAGGAATCCAAGATCAAGGTCCAGGCGTCGATCCAGGGCGAGGAAGTGCGTCTCACCGGCAAGCAGATTGATGACCTCCGCACGGTCATGGCGATGCTTGACGGCGCAGGGCTGGCGCAGCCGCTGCAATATGTGAACATGAAGAGCCTGTCTCTTATACACATCTCCGAGCCCACGAGAC
>ENA-ORBV01010875-ORBV01010875.1-microbial-mat-metagenome-genome-assembly--contig:-NODE-10875-length-14437-cov-6.079666_pt1 | contig 14437 bp, 14 predicted proteins | sample MGYA00237777_ERZ505514 | MGnify/ENA primary metagenome ERZ505514 (study PRJEB26160, sample SAMN06269048) | microbial mat metagenome | isolation source: Oligotrophic lake microbial mat | place...
CAAGCAGAAGACGGCATACGAGATTCGCCTTAGTCTCGTGGGCTCGGAGATGTGTATAAGAGACAGGTTTTTATGAGATTTCGTGATTGGGTCTGGGTGTACCTGGGGACGGGGGATTCGTTTACGCGGTGGGCGGTGCTGCTGTTCTACGGGGCGGTTGGTGGGGTGATGGTAGTGGCGGTTGGATTGGCAGCGGCACTGGCTTTGGCGATGGCTATCTGTCGATGAACTTTGAAGTCGATTGGCCATTTGAAGGCGGGCCCGCCAAGGCGCGGGATATACCCATTCATCAGCGGGGCTTCTGAAGGTATCCTTGGATCTGAATTCCGCTCGGTATGCCAACATCTGCAGACCAATCCAAATGCCGGCTCTGTCTTCAGGAAGGTGCGCCTCTTCGCGATAGCCATTTTATTCCCAAAGCTATCTACAAAAAACTTACAACGCTAGCCGATCCGAACCCACTGTTGATGACTAGTTCCGTGATCATGCCAACTTCGAAACAATGGACTTGCCGGCTCCTTTGTGACAGTTGTGAGCAAGTTCTCAGTGATTACGGTGAGCGTTCGATAATTCCGTTGTTGGCCAACATTGACGGGTCATTTCCTTTGCGTCAGCTACTGTTGGATTCTCCGAATGCGCACATTGGTCAAGTTGATGACTCGAGTTTTTATGACGTAAGCATGATCGAAGGATTACCCCAAACAGCGTTTATTCATTTCGCGATCGGGATTCTCTGGCGAGCATCACAAGTAGGCTGGAAAAATTACAGTCCGATTAGCCTTGGCCCATATGAAGAGAAGTTTCGAGAATTTCTCTGTGGCGGTGCAAGCCCACTCAACAGTCAGAGCATTTTGATGGTGATGGTCAATAGCGACATAAAAGACGCGTTGCAAACCATTGTGCTGCCTAAGTCCTATCGAGCGGCACATGGAGCATTGTGTCATGAGTTCCGTCTGCCCGGAATTCGCGTTCAATTTCTTGCCGGATATCGCCTGAGTCGCCAGCCGTGGACTTCATTTGCGTGCTTTGCGAAGAGCAATCGAATTGTTCTGACGCCCGACAGAAAACAGTTCACAGATCTATTTGGTCCGATAGTGCGTCAGATCCCCCCTTCGCAGAATAAGATGCTTCGACGAATCCGATGATCGGAATTGCTCGAACGCAGACTTGAGCGTGCGGTTCAATTCGTTTGCTTGCCGCAATTAAGGTGAGGCGGAGCCTGTGCCCCGCCTCAGAGAAGAGCCTCAGGCGACTCTCCGGCGCATATAATCCGGCATGTCGTCGAATCGGATGACCTCCGATGCGGTTACAGCGCGGCTCAGCTGTACGAACTTCCGCTCCGTGATGCCGAGCATCTCCGCGAGCTGACCTTGAGCTGGACGATCTCCTTCGGCGTGAGCAGCCAAGATTGCGTCGCGGCGCTTTTGAAAGTGTCGGACGGTGCGGGGTAGCGGGTCCACTTTGCGAAGATAGTCGAGAAGAGCTCCGTTGATGCGGTGCTCGGCGAGAGTCTTCAGCTTCAGGTTTCTGGATGAATCAAAGCGATCTACGGCCTGGATCAAGCCCACGGTGCCGGCGGAGATGAGGTCGTCGAGTTCGACCTGCGGGCAACGCCGATGAAGTCTACGAGCGAGCAGTTCAACCTGCGGAAGGTGATCGAGGATCATTTGGTCTCGGTTATTCATAGCCGGATTGGCCGCTTACGCGGCCACCTCCTGCTTGGCTGAACGGTCCAGGCGGTTGATGCGCTGGACCCGGATCTCGGTGATGGACTTCTTGACTCCATCCTTCGCGGTGTATTCGCGGGTGTTGAGTTCACCCGTAATCTGAAGATGCGCGCCCTTGGTGAGAGTGCCTGCGTATTCAGCCAGGCTGCCAAAGACGACGAGGCGGTGCCAGGTGGTCTGCGATTGACGTTCGCCGGATTCACGGTCCTTCCAGGTGCGCTGCGTGGCCAGCGATAGGGTTGTGAGAGTCGAGTCGTTGCGAGTTTTGCGGGTTTCGGCGTCGTTGCCGAGGTAACCAATCAGAATCACGTTGTTCATTTGCTTTCTCCTTCTGCCGCCGTCTCTTGATCGGGGCACCCAAAAGCGAGCGGGGCCGCTCCCAAGAGCGAAGCGGTGAGGCGGAGTGCATTGTTGGGGGGACCGGGCGGATTGCGGAGAGCGATAGCGAACGAACCCGCAGGGCGCAATCCGGCTGGGGGAGCCGACAAAGCAGAACGTAGCCGAGCGCCGGGCGCGGCCAGGCGATAGCCGTCAAGCGAAGCGGTGCCCGATCATGGACGGAAGGCTAGGGGAGATGCGTGGACGTGAGGCGGTGGTGTGTCGGTGACGTCGGAGCTTCCGCTTTTTGCAACGATTCGCACGATCAATCGCTAAGCCAGAAACGTCAGCGACCACTTAAGATCAATAGAGGTGCCAATCACAGCAGATCAAGTCGATATCTGGCGACAGTCTCCATCGGAACACGGGAGGCTTGAATTCAAAGAAGCCAAGGTGCAGATCGACTACCGTCAACTGTGCAAGTACTGCGTCGCGATTGCCAATGAGGGTGGAGGACACGTGGTCCTGGGCATCACTGATCGGCTGCCGCGAAAGGTGGTCGGTACGCAGGCATGTTCCGACGTGACGGCCCAAGCCCACAAGTTATTTGAATCGCTGGGTTTTCGAGTAGATGTCGAAGAGGTTCAACATCCTGATGGTCGAGTTGTCGTCTTCGACATCCCGACGCGCCCACGCGGGACGGCTTATTACTTGGATGGTGCGTACTTGATGCGATCCGGAGAAGCTCTGGTCCCAATGAGCGAAGATCAACTGCGCCGGGTATTCGCAGAGGGGAAGCCCGATTGGGTGGAGGAGCACACCAAGTCGAGCCTGAGCGCCCAAGAAGTGGTGGAGCTTCTAGACTGTCAGAACTTTTTCGAGCTCCTGAAGATGCCCTATCCGACAGAGCAATCGGGAGTGATTGATCGGCTTGAGCGGGAGCGCTTGATCAATCGGTTGGATGAAGCGTATGCGATCCGCCGCATCGGTGCGTTGCTGCTGGCCAAGCGGCTTGAAGACTTTCCCGAGTTGGCGCGCAAGGCTCCCCGCGTCGTCGTCTACACAGGGACATCCAAGTTGGAGACTCGTCTCGACCAGGCTACGTTGAATGGCTATGCGGTAGGGTTTCAGGGGTTAGTGCGATCCATCATGATGCAGCTTCCGCAGAACGAGTTTATCAAGGATGCGCTTCGTGCTGAGGTGAAGTTTCTCCCCGAGGTGGTCATTCGAGAGCTTGTGGCCAACGCGCTCATTCATCAAGATCTGTCAGTTGGCGGAACCTCGGTGATGATTGAGATCTATTCAAACCGTCTGGAAATTTCGAATCCGGGCGAGCCAGTCGTCCCAGTCGAACGGTTTATCGACGGCTACCAATCCCGGAACGAGCGATTGGCTAGTCTCATGCGGTGAATGGGGATCTGCGAGGAAAAAAGCAGCGGCATTGATCGAGTGGTGCAGTCTGCTGAGCTGTACCAGTTGCCGGCACCGAATTTTCGGGTCGCCAGTTCTCGTACGCTTGTGATCCTTTATGGTCCCCGGAAATTTGAGGATATGGATCGCGATGATCGGGTCCGGGCTTGCTACCAACACTGTGCTCTCAAATGGGTGATGTCTGAACGTATGACGAATCAGACTCTGCGCGAGCCGTTCCGGGTGGCGGAGGGGAAGAGTGCGGTCGTATCGCAGGTCATCAGCGCCGCTATCGAGTCGGGAATGGTCAAATCTGACGAAGCCGTCGGCGGATCGCGAAAATTTGCTCGATATTTGCCGTTCTGGGCATGAGGGTCTTATTTAAGGTGAAGGCCGGAAGAAGGGGCATGTCGCCGCTAAGCTATTAACCAGCAAGGACTTCTTATTTAAGGCTTTCTTTCGTCGGGGCATTGATGCAAGGGTTTCGGCTCAATTCAGAGCATCTCGAGCAGAGGAATGCGCCGGATTCGCGGTCCTTCCATGGTTCGACAGACTGGAATTTCACGCGAATCGATGAGGTACTAGCGCAGGCTGGCGAGCACCCTGTATGCATACCGCAGTCTCTCCGCCGTCCACAGGAGACCAGGTTGCTTTGTTAATTCTGCTAGCTCACCGACGCAATTAAGCTCCGGCACAAGATCCCTTTGAAGCAGCCCAATGATGAGGGGATCAAACACATCATCATCTTCAAACTTCACTAGGCAAGCTCTTCGTAAGTAAGCATCAATTCTAAAGAGCAAGTCGGCTGTCCGTTTGCCGGCTTGCTCGCTGTCGGTTGAGTCAAACACCCACGGTGGTCGCGCTTGAAACTCACCCGGTCGAGCAGAAAGCGAGGCCCTTACGCGTTCGCCAAGCTCTATGAAGAATTCGTCTCCCTCCATTAGATTGTGGTCTTTGAGCTCGTCTGCCCCAACGATGGCCGGATAGGTTCTAGGGAAGAATATGCGCTGCGAGTTTTGCTGCAGCCAGCACCACTGTTCAGAATAGTCGTCCAATGCTCTTAACAGATCTCGTCCAGGATATGACCCGAAATCAGCAAACATTCCCTTCTGCTGATAGAGCCGCTTGGAGTAGCTTGGAGGAAATTCAAATGCGATCTGAGCGACTGTCGATAGCGCCGGTGCGGCGACTACGTATATTACCCCACAGTTCTTGAGTTTTTCGTGTCGCAGTTCTCTCGGAGCGACTTCCTGGCGGTCCGTTGTACCGCAGGCAAAACACATCGCTACCAATGGGTTAAAAGTCCAATCCACAAGCTGTGTTGGGATTCCGTAGTGCTGCGCTAGGCCAGCTTGAGCGTGCTTCAGATCGGGCCGACGGACAATTTCCAGGATTGGGTCTGGGTGCTTGTGGAGCTGCTCCTGGATAGCAATCCTGAAATTCTCCTGGAGTTCGGAGGATCGCTCGGCTTCTTTCTCGCTTCTCCAAGCGCTCGGAATAATATCCCAGCCTCTTGATTGGCCACGATAGAAGGGGCGTCCTCCGAATGAAGTGCCGACGTCAATGAGCGCCGATGCGTATGAACCGCGATGCAATCGGCTGTGCAGGTCCTGAAACAAAATTGCACACAGTGCGTGCCAAGCCGATTCGGCGTAGAGGTCAAAATCATTTCCCGATGGTGACTTCCTAGAGCCCTCCAAAGGCTTCACTAGGGTGGACAGGCCAACCGCACGAAACGCGGACGCTGCATCGTTAGTAAGATTAAGACCGTTGGAGGTCCATTCCCCAAAATTGACTCCTCGGCTTAGTGTAAGTGCGTAACCCTTAGCGGCGTCTATCGTCAATTCTTTCATCAGATTCCCTTTCAAGTAGTATCGACTCTCCGCCAGCGGAAAGCCAAATCTGCAGAGCGAGCGTGCGGATTCCGATGATGTCGATCACTGATTCCGACGTGATGGCGATCAGCAAACGGAGCTTAGCGACGCAAGCTTTTTCATTGTGAGAGAGTGATCGCCATCCGTCAAGGGTTTCGTTCTTTCTTCCTCTCGTGAATCGTTCCGGGGGAGGGTTTTCGGCGGGGGCCGGAGTGGAGCCCGTCACCGCCGGCAGGCGGTGCGCCGCAGGCGAGGGCGAAGCGCAGGCCCCCGCCGAAAACAGCCGGGTTCCTACCCCGGCGCATCGGTTTTTCCCCCTCTTCCGGGCTTGGTTTTCCGGAGTGATTCACCCTGCAGTTCGATCCGATGGGCGGTGTGCACCAGACGATCGAGGATGCTGTCGGCGATGGTGGGATCACCGATCTGGCCATGCCACTTAGACACCGGATATTGGCTCGTCAGTAAAGTCGCCCGCGTCTGGTAGCGGGCATCGCAGATCTCCAGAAAAGCCCGCCGCTCGGGTTCCGTCATCGCCGTCATCGCCCAGTCATCTACTAACAACGCATCCACCTGACTCAGACTCCGGAGTATCTTCCGGTAACTCCCGTCGGCTCGAGCCATCTCCAGATCCCGAAACAGTTGCGCCGTCGTGGTGAAGTAAGCCGTGAACCCGTCGCGGCAGGCCTTCTGCCCAAACGCTTTCGCCAAATAGGTCTTGCCGAGGCCCGTGGCGCCGGTCAGAAAAATGGGTTGATGCCGGCGGACCCAGTCCGAGTCGTGCAACAGGGAACGCACCAATTGCCGGTCCAATCCCCGGGCCGCGTGGAAGTCGATGTCTTCCACGCAGGCTGGCCCGCCAAGGCGTCCCTCTTTGAGCCGCCGCTCCAGCGCCCGGTTCTGACGCCAGTTCCATTGTTGATCCACCAGCAGCGCGAAGCGTTCTTCGAAACAAAGCTGGCGGTACTGCGGATCTTGCTGTTGTTGGGCAAAGCCTTCGGCCATGCCGCGCAGACGCAGGGCATGCAGTTTCTCGACCATTGGTTGGTTGAGCATGTTAGTTTCTCCTATAGGGGTTGGGATTGAATAAGTCAGCCGGGAAGTTAGTTAAGTGCCCGGCGGTAAGTCGTAATAATCGGCGCCGCGCACGTTGTCGTGCTCGACGGGGAAAGGTGACACGGCCGGATCTTGCGGGGCTAACGGTAACTGATCCAGGCTGTTTCTGAGGATCGATTCGAGACTTTGGAAGGAGTAGGCTCGCGCGCGCAAGGCGCGTTCGGCCGCCGCTTCCAGGCGTGCGGCGGGATACTGGCCCGCCAAGCGCAAGATGCCCAGGCAGGCGCGATAACCCTGCTCCGGATGACGCTTCGCCGCCAGAATCGCCTCCACCAAAGAGGCGGTCGTGGGGCCGGTCAGGCGTGCCTCCTCGATCAACCGCGAGGGGGTGCGGTCGAGGTATTTCTGATGCGCTTTCGGGCGATGTTCGGCCGAAGTGGTGGCTTTCCCTGGTTCTGCTGAACGAAGGTGGGAGGCCACGCGCACCCCCCGCCGGAAAATCTCCACCGTCGTCGCCGTCGAACGTATGTCCACCGGTTGATGCACCAGCGCGTGGGGCACGCTGTAGTGGTGCCGGTCGGCCTCCACGTGATAGTCGAGGTTCACGCGCGCCGTTTTCCATTCGCCCATCTCGTAACGCTGGGCCGGCAGCGGTTGCAGCGCGGGCCGGTCCAGTTGCTCGAACAATTCCGCTCGCGTGCCGGGACGTTTGCGAAATCGCCGCTGGTTTAGTTGCGCCAGCAGTTTCGCGATGGCCGCGTTGAGTTCTCCCAACGCGAAGAAACGTTGCAGGCGTAGCGCCATGACGATCCAGCGCTGCACGATCTGCACGCCTACTTCCACCTTGGCTTTATCGCGAGGGCGATAGGGTCGCGCGGGCAGAATCGCCGTGCCGTAATGGTCCCCCATCTCTTCGTAAGTGCGGTTCAACTGCGGCTCGTAGTAACTCGGCTTGGTCACCGCCGACTTCAGATTATCCGGCACCTTCAACGCGGTGACGCCGCCGAAGAACTCGAAGGCGCGACGGTGTGAGCCGATCCAACTGGCTAAGTCCTGGAGGAGGCTTGAAAAACATTTATGAGAACCTCATAGCACCGAGGTGGCGCTCGTCCAGATCCTCCAGAAGCAAATCGCGTCTAGGCGGCGGACCAGTTGATGAGGCCGGAGTAGGCGGTGGCGAGGATGACAAAGCCGAAGGCGATGCGGTACCAGGCGAAGATGGTGAAGTCATGGGAGCTGATGTAGCGGAGCAGCCAGCGGATGCAGAGGAAGGCCGAGACGAAGGCGGCGATTGAGCCGAGGCCGAACCAGCCGAGGTCGGCGCGTTCAAAGAGAGCCCGGGACTTGTAAGCCTCATATAAGCCGGCGCCGATCAGGGTCGGAATTGCCAGGAAAAATGAAAATTCGGTGGCCGCTTGGCGGGAGCAGCCGAAGAGCAAACCCGCAATAATGGTGGCGCCGGAACGGGAGGTACCCGGCACCAGCGCGAGGCATTGGGCGAAGCCGATCTTGAGGGCGTCGGCCCAACCCATCTGGTCCACGTGGTGGATGGTGATCTGATGCCGCCGGCGCTCCGCCCAGAGAATCACAAACCCGCCCGCAATGAAGGCGCAGGCGACGGGCACGGGGTGGAAGAGGTAGGACTTGATGAGCTTGCCGAAAGCCAACCCCAGCACGACGGCCGGCAGGAAAGCGACCAGGACATTGCTAACGAAACGGCGGGCCGATTCCTGATGCCCGAGCCCGGCCAGAACCGCCAACAGGCGCGCCCGGTACTCGACCAGGATGGCCAGAATGGCTCCGGTTTGGATGACGATCTCGAAGACCTTGGCTTTTTCACCCTGGAAATCGAGCAGGCTGCCGGCAAGGATGAGGTGGCCGGTGGAAGAGATAGGGAGAAATTCGGTGAGCCCTTCGACGATGCCCATCGCCAGAGCCTTGAGGTAAACCAGATCCATGAAGATTACGTAGCCAGGAGCGCCCAGAGGCCGATGGCGACGCCCACCGGCAGCAGCAGTTCCGGCCAACGTTCGCGCGCCCAGAAGGTGGCGGCCCGAAGATCGATGCGGCGCCAAACGGACCGATTCCGGGCCTTAAGCAAGGGAACCGATTCGGCGGTCGTGCCGCGCGCCGCATGCGAGGCGCGGGGCGCGGCCTGCTTGCGGGCGAAGGCTTCGGTCCAGGGTAGTTTGGGCGACATCAGCCGAGACTGAATGTGGCTCGGCATGCCGCGCAAGGCGCGGACAATCTCTTCGCGGCCGGCGCGATCGGCCAGCAGAATGGTGGCAGAGTTGGCGCCGGACGTAGAGGCCATTAGCTGATGCTTCAAGGGCGGGGGTACTTGGTCCAAAGACGAGTACACGCTAGTGCGCTTCCCGGCGGAAATCAAAATCGTGCTTTGGCGGATCGTTTGTGTCGACACGGCACCTCGTCTAAAGTCTTCGCGAAATCCTTAACCGGCGACGGGCAAGCCCGCCCCCAGTGCATCCCCTTGGGCGGCCGCCAAATCGAATTGGCTGGCTTTCTCCGAGATCACCTGGATGAAACCCAAGGCCGCTTTTGACAGCGCCTTGTCCTTCCGGTAAATCAACCCCAGCCGCCGGATCATCGCTTCCGGCCCCAGGCTCACGGCCCGTACGCGGCCGGCTTGCAATTCTTCCTGGATGTGCGAGTTGGCCAAAAACGACAAGCCTAACCCCGCCATCACAAAACGCTTGATCATTTCGGTCGAGTCGAGTTCCATGGAAACCTGCAACTCATCTTCCACCGGCTCCAGCCACTGGTTCAACCGGGCCCGCGTGGTGCCGGTCTTCGGCAGCAGCAACGGGAAGCCCACGATATCGCGGGCCGTCACCCGGTCCCGATCCGCCAGCGCATGGCGCGCCGGCGTCAGTAACTTGATTTCGTCCGAAAATATCTTCACCACTTGCAATTTCTTTTCCTGCACTGGCAACTGCGTAATGCCAAAGTCGGCGAGGTTATCCTGCACCGCCTGCACCACCCGCGATCCATAGGACCGGTCCACTAATAGCTGGACGTTCGGATACAACTTCTTGTAATCCGAAAACACTTCGGGCAATACATAGATGCAAGTCGCTTCATTGGCCGCAATCACCAACTCGCCGCGGGGAACGCGTTCGAGTTCGTTAATCGCATCCTGCGCTCTTTTTCTGAGTTCTAGAATCTGTTCGGCATATTCGGCGAAAATTTTACCCGCAGTGGTAAGAGAAATGCGCGTACCGAGGCGTTCGAAGAGATTACTGTTGAGTTCCTGCTCCAGTTGGCGCACTTGGGCGGAGATCGCGGGTTGCGTACGAAAACAGGTCTGAGCGGCCTTGGAGAAGCTCTTGAGCCGGACAATTTCGAGAAATGTGTGAAGCTGATCTAGATCCATGCACCCGACCCAGCCAAGTCCTGAACCCCTCTGGAAACCAGAAGAAGCGCTGGCCATCCGCCATGCGTGACCCGTGGCGGGAATTCCGTCTCAAGTTGCGATTTGATTCAACTTGATTATAACATTGACCCTAGAGGGGCTTCGAGATTTTCTATCTATCTGATCCTATTCGTGTTGTAATGCTCCTCACCATGGCGGCCGGCGCCGCCGGGTTGTGGGCGCAGACGGCGGAAAACGTGCTCGTCGTCACCAACGATGCAAGCCCCATCTCGGGCGAAGTGGCGCGCTACTATCAGCAGGCGCGGTCAATTCCGGCGGCAAACATTTGTCACCTGCGGGTCGATCCGGCCGAGATCATTGCCCGCATAGTGTATGTGGCGCTCGAGCAGGCGGTCGCCAAGTGCCTGGCCCGTCTACCGGACCATATCCGTTACCTTGTCGTCACCCAAGGCGTGCCACTCCAGATTTCGTCGACCGCGCAAAGCGGTACGATGAACGCCGACGGGGCAAGCGTCGATTCGGAATTGGCTTTGCTTTACGCCCGCCGCCAAGGCAAGACCCTTCCCACGGCCGGCCAAGTGGCCAATCCCTTCTTCCGCCAGCGCGATACACCCTTCACCCAGCGCGCGTTTCCTATATACCTCGTCACTCGGCTGGCGGGCTATGGCTTCCCCGAAATCAAGGCTATGATCGACCGCGGGAAGGCGGCGCGCAATCGCGGACGGGCCGTCATCGACTTGAACGACGAGAGCGACGTCGAGGGCAACAACTGGCTCCGGACCGCGGCCTTGTTGCTGCCGGGTGACCGCGTCGTCTTGGATGAGTCGACGAAGGTGCTGGCGGGCCTCGATGACGTGATCGCCTATGCCAGTTGGGGTTCCAACGACCGGGCACGGAAGGAGCGCTTCTTGCACCTGAAATGGCTGCCGGGGGCCATCGCCACCGAGTTTGTATCCACGAACGGCCGCACTTTCGCCAGGCCCCCCGATAAATGGAACCTGGGCACCTGGACCAATTCGACCAGCTGGTGGGTGGGGAGCCCGCAAAGCATGTCCGCGGACTATCTGTTGGAAGGAGCTTCCGGCGCTACGGGACACGTCAATGAGCCGTTTCTGCAGATGTGTCCAAGGCCGGAAGTCCTGTTGCCGGCCTACCTCGGCGGGCGCAACTTCGCCGAAAGCGCCTACTTGGCGATTCCGTTCTTGAGTTGGATGAACATCGTGGTGGGTGACCCCCTCATGAGCTTGGCCGGCGGCCGTTAGAACTCCAGCTTGTTGATGAAGTCATTGAGCTCGGTTTGCAGCGTGGCGATGCGCTTCCGCGTGGCGCTTTGGGCGTCACGCAGTGTGGCGAGCTTGGCTTCGGACGTGGCGAGGTCGGCGGCGTATTTGCGCACCTGCGATTCCTGCCCATTCACCCGGTTCAGGCTATTTAGATTCTGCCGGACTCGTTCCTGGTCCTGCACCAGCTCATTGATTTCGGTGGTCTGCTGCGCCGCCAGTTGGCTGGCCTGCTGCCACTCCGTCTTCTTGGCGCGCACCAGATCCAACTGCTTGCGGGCCGCCTCGCTGAGCGATTTGTTCCGGGTGTAGATCAGGATCTGGTCGTCGTTGAGGTTGGTGATCAGTTCGCTGTTTTCGAGCTGATGCTCTTCGCGGATCACGAACTTCTCGTTGGCATTAGCGGCCAGTTTCACCTCAAAGCGATGGTGATTGGCGGACGTCTCGATCGGCTTCACATCGCCCAGTAACTTTGCCTGGGGCTTCAGCGGATGCTCGATGATCAGTGTCTTGGTTCGCGCATCGACATTGCGGATCGTATAAGTCGTCGTCTCTTGAATCGACAGCTTTGCGGTGAGCATGCCGCCGGTGGCCTTCACCTCGCGCACCACTTCGGAGCCGGATTCGGCGTTGGTGGTAATGCGCGTACCGAGGTCCGTCGCGTAACTGATCAGGCGCTTATCGCCGGCCTTCAGGCTCTCCATCAGCGCTTCGCCGCCATAGGCTGCGGCGTCGAAGATGGTGATCGGTCCGCCGTCCAGGGTCTTGCCCGTGGAGTTGACGATGGCCGCCGCGGACATCGGGTTCCGCGAGGCTTGGCCGGACGTGTAGATCAACAGCTTCCTGGCCGTCACCTTCTGCTGGACGAACGGCAGCATGACGCTCTCGTTCTTGCGGACGGTCACCGGCGTCGAGAAGCGGTACTCGAAGAGGTCGCCCAAGTCGCGCGATTCGGTGTTGACCGAGAGCGTGCTAGGGACGCCGCCGACGATGCCACCCATCACGCCGCCTTGGCCCGGAGCACTGTCCATCCTGATTCGTGCCTGGAACTGGGAGGCGGAAACTGGGGCGTTGGCGGACTTCTCACGCATCATCGCGACGGCCGGCCCAGCCTCGAGCCCGGCCCTGGCGGTCATCACCGCGCCTTCGTACGTCACCGGCGCCTGGGCCTGCTCCTCGGCCAACTCCGCCGTCTGGCGGGCGATGTACTTGGGCTCATACAACTTCGAGATAAAGCTCACCGGACGACCGCTCACCAGCGCCAACTGGACCTTGTTCCAATCCTCGCCCGTCGTGTTATCCACGATGGCCCAGCCCTCCAGCGTCGGGTCGCCCGTCGGGGCGAAGATCAGCCGGTAGCTCGACTTCCAGATGGGCGTCGGAATCATGTAGCTCAGCGAAAGCTGGCGCGCTTTGTCGTCCGTTGAGTCGAGGTAGATGCTCTTCTTGTCCTTGGAGCGCGACTCCGTCAGCGTAGCCAGGAACCGTTTTAGCTCGGCCTCCAAAGCAGGGTCGGCCAGCTTGAGCGTTTGCACTAGGCTCAGGTCAAAGGTCTTCAAATCGCCTGACCCGAGCATCAGGATCAGCAACTCCCGCTCGTTGCGTTGGGGTTCGGCCGGTAGACGGCGGGCGGAGACGACGATGCCGGAGTCGGTTTCGCCGGAGACGAGCTTCAGACTGACGACCGCCCCCTTGAGCTGATCAAGGAAGGCGCTTAGGCTTTGGCCATTTTCGACGCGGAAGGGAAATTCGCCCAGCTTGGTTTGGAGCGGTTCGCTCGAGTCATAGCGCAGCCCCGTGATGGGCCCGCCGCCTTTTTGGTTCACCGAAAGGGACTTCAAGACATCGTTCATTTCGGCGGCCTTAAAGTCGAGCCGGGCCGCCTCTCCCGCGCGGAGTTCGCCGGCGCGCTCGAAGTAGCCGACGCCATTCTTGTAAAGGACGACTTGGGAAACGGGGAGGTCGGCCGCCAGGGCGGAGGACAGAGCGAGGGAGAGGGCAGGAATCGCGTGGTGGTACATGGCTGGTGGGTGGGACGCATGGTCCTAGGTGCATGTTACTTCTTTTTCAAGCTGTTGGCGGGTAAACTAAGGTGTTTCCCTCCTTGACAGTACTAGGGGTATCAAGCAGACTGAGAAGAAGCCGGAGGGCGCGTCCGCCAGAGCCTTGTCCGATTGTCGAGCCGCGAAGGCCCTTGATGTACAGAACGCTGAGGCAACGGCCCGGCGAGGAGGAAACCCCAGAGTGAAATTAGGAGTAGTGGCTTGTTTGCTCGCTTGGGAGCTACTGATATTGGCTAGCCCCATGGCTGGACAGGGCGGGATCGGCGGCGTGGGCGGCTTTGGCGGCCCTTCGATCCAGGGCCGCGGCGGTTCCGGCGGCCGACAACAGCGGGATACCTTTCGGATCCGGCCGTTTTTGGGCGTCCAGGCGATCTACGACAGTGGGCTGACGTCAATTCGGCCGGGCACGGATGGCTCAGTTTTCTCCCGCGGGGCGCCGGGCGTGGAAGTGGTGGGTGGTCTTTACGGCACCAAGCAGTGGAAGCGCAATGAGGTGCAGCTGTCTTATTTAGGGGACTATCGGCACTACGCCAACAACGCCAACTTTAACGGTGCTGACCAATCCTTGAACGTGAGTTATGCGCGCCCCATCTCCAAGCGCATTGGCATTCAGTCCAGCCTCGCGGCCGGCACCACCAATCGCGCTTTCGGTGGCATTGGCCAAATTAGCGCGCTCGACGCGATTACGCAACCCGGGCTCCCCGTAAACTCGATTTTCGATATCCGCACCAATTATGGCTCCGCCAACGGGACGCTGGGCTATAACCTCTCCCCGCGCACCTCGCTTACTTTCTCTGGCGGCGGATTCTTGGTGAAGCGGCAAAACACTGCAGTTTTCGGGGTGACCGGAGTGCAGGCCCGCGCGGACCTGGCACGCCGCATTAGCCGGAAAACCTCCGTCGGGATCGACTACAATTTCAGCACGTTCCAGTTTTCGCGAGCCTTCGGGGATACCTACGTCCATGGTGGGGGTGTTTTTTTGGCCCGGAAGATCGGCCGCCATTGGGAGTTGAATATCCGTGCGGGGGCGGTACGGTTGGAGATTCTCGCCACGCGCCAAGTGGCGATTGACCCGGCCATCGCGGAGATTATCGGGGTCACTTCGGGAGAAGTCGTCGCTTACTCCAAGAATATTCTCGGCTCCGGAGACTTTTCGCTGACGCGGTCGGCACGGGGGGGCAACCTCTCCTTTTTGGCATCCCGCAGCGTCAACCCCGGCAACAATGTGCAGTCCGGGCAGAGCCTGATGGCCGTGCGCTCGCTCACCGAGATCTGGATCGACGCCAATTTCAAGGAGACGCAGTTGGCCGAACTGCGC
>ENA-ORBV01010876-ORBV01010876.1-microbial-mat-metagenome-genome-assembly--contig:-NODE-10876-length-14436-cov-8.291664_pt1 | contig 14436 bp, 23 predicted proteins | sample MGYA00237777_ERZ505514 | MGnify/ENA primary metagenome ERZ505514 (study PRJEB26160, sample SAMN06269048) | microbial mat metagenome | isolation source: Oligotrophic lake microbial mat | place...
CGAGATTCGCCTTAGTCTCGTGGGCTCGGAGATGTGTATAAGAGACAGCATATACTCGCGTTGACACTCATTCACTCTCTTTTCACTGCATGTTCTGCTCCACCCCGCACACAGTCAAGTCAGGGAGTTCCTGCAGGAGCTCCTCAGGGACTTCAGGATACAAGCAGCAATTGCACCGTGCAAGGGCACACTCGCACCTCTACTGGGTGTCATCAGCATATGTCCATAGTCGGCTGGCTAGCTTGTCTCAGATGCCTCAAGTTCCGCTTGTCTGCTCCACCGCATCACCCTGCCAGTTGACTCACGACTCATGGATGCATAGATACAACCACCGGTAACTCTCACATCTGTTGCGATGGTGTCTGCGATGCGGGTGCTGTGTGTTGTCGTTCTTTGAAACCGTTTATGCATTGCATCTTCCTCCATTGTGCTGGCAGGTACCATCACATCATCGTCATTCGGTCTGCTGTTGCGGCGGTCCCGTCTGCCAAGCAACGGCTGTCGCCACGAGCATCTTATCCACTGTGTGCCCCTGCACTGGAACCAGTGTTCGTGCGGGAGATTTTCAGCTGGTTGGATCTTCATGTGAGTGTAGCTCTGCTATCTGTTGGACGCGTGCTGTGAATGTTGTCTCAGCCTGTCTTTCTTGGTGTCTGATCGCAGAGCATCTTGTCTGTTCCGGCTGCATTGTTTGGCGAGTGCGGCATTGTGTTATGCGCACCCGCACTTCCGTAACGAAGCAGCCATGCTGCGGCTGATGCTTATCGTCCAGTGCCAGCACATGTATGCCATGTCCTGCACCTCTACACTGTATCTGTCACGAGGGCACATTGAATGATGCTGCTTCTTGCTTGTGGTGCTGGCAGGTTCATCCCCGTACAACCCAGCCAGACATCATCTGATCAACATTGCTGGAAGCTTCCTCCTCCTCCATCGGTGAGTGCATGTGTGACGGGTATCGTGTCGGTCATTCGGGTGCTGAGAGATCTTGTTTGGTCCACACTGTACGTGTGACAGGCGTGCTGATTGCGTACTTGGATAAGAACTACGTACGGTACTCCTGGGATCCTTCATCAGCTTCCCGCCCTAGGTGAACAGCGTGTTCATGCAGCAAGCGCGTGACGTCAAATAACAGTACGTGGCAGTACCACATCTGCTGTGTTCTTTCTGAAACTGTATCTGCAGTCCAACTGATGGCTTGCCATCCTTCGCAGGTGCACCTCGTCTCAGCAAGGCTAGCCGCTGCTCTGTGGACTGTTGGATGATGGCCCGTTTGGTGACCAGGTGCGCATGCAAGCGACATTTCGTCATTCTCCATGCCTTCATATATGAATCACGTCGTCCTCTCCGCACAGGCGGGTAGTCGTTGCGTCAACTTCGGCTGCTGTCGCCGATCCTTCGGGTAGTAACGGCAACCCGGAGATGCGATTGTATTGATGACACCATTCCACGATCACGGGGCGTTGCATCCTGCCTGCTGAATCCCTCCTTCCCCCTTGTGCACAGCACTACTCTGCACCCACAGGAGCTGCTCCTGTCCGATACTGTGGTCAAGGTGCCCATGCCCGTCCTTTCTCTCTGTTCAGCAGCTCAAGCGTGCGGCGCCGACGCTTCGTGGCCCACCATGTGTGCGTATGTGAGCCTTGCCTTTATTTTTTCTCTTCCATCTGTTGCAAGCGTGTCAGCTAGAATAGCAGCTCATTGAATGAATTCTGAGAACGCATGTCATACAAGGGGATGGTAGGGGTCAGATTTGTACTACAACCTGGCTTGCATAACGAGAACTTGACACGAAATGCATTGGGATGGCGCAAGCAGCTTAACAGAACATTCAAAATCCCGCCTGCTCGGTTGGGGTCATGCTTCGAAATTTGTCTCTTGCTTGTGTGGACGAAATCATCATGTTCTTAAGCGCCGGCGAGCTGTCGATGACAGCTGACCACTGCACACGTGTTTTCAATGGATTTCCCTTATCATCTATCCCTCTGTTGAACTGTACTGCTTGCGTGAGTTCCTTTATTTGCTCTCTTGACCAGATGACGCGGCATGCTGACGTACTCCAAGGGATCAGTCTCGATGAAAGAAAGCTCAGCAGGTTTGACAAAGCGCTTACCGGGATCTCCTGACGGCTCAGGCTTGGGTCGCTTTGCCTTGGCATCATTTAAGGGAACAGTTGACGCCCGTCGTTTGAATGTCGGCTCGGATGGCTGAATTAACGGTATTAACGCAGGGGCGTCTGTTACCGAAGTGCACAATCAATGGAGCTCGGAGTAGCACACGAACAAAAATAGATCAGTTACCGTGTTTAATCGCAAAGAAATCATGGACAGCTGCCAACAACGACTCGTCTCCTCGTTGCAGATAATCCTGCCACAGAGAGTGCAAAAGAGGACGAGTCGTTGCAGCCGGCGATTCTGAAGAGGTATGCACTTCGATGCCATTCAACCGGGATGCAAAAACATCTAGCGCAGGCGATTCATGCAAATCAGTCTGCTCCGTTTCGCCAGTACTGACATTACTCATGTTGCCATCAATCAACACGGTTGCCGCTGGTTCATCCGACATGGCGTTCGCACCGCTGCGCATCTCTTAATCCTCACTCTCAATGACGATCATGCTTGAGAGCGGTCCGACGGCCATCCGACGGCGCAGCGTACTCCGTTGACTCCATTTCGGTGATACTTCAGCCTTTGTACAATGTGTGCAGCCAGGGTGACTGAGGGTCGACAGTGGTGCGTGTCGAATTCTAGGTCATGTCGCATCAAGTCGGTTTGATTGTAGCGACTCGTATCATTCGCTGCTGCATGTGGTGTGCTTCAGGTTCTTGTCATTGCGCCAAGACAGAGCTCAAATCGGGCGTTTAACATTCAATTTCATCGATCCCTCGACCTCTGCTGCTCCTCGAGCAGTGCACAAACCATTCAGCATCTTTTCCGCATCTCAAGTCAAGGTTATACAAAGCGATGCTGCCTCTGCCGGTGCGAGTGATGACGACGTGGTCGTGACCGTCTTTGCTCAATCGAGCCTGCCCGACCGGTCAATTTCTTTACGATTGTCGGCACGGAACCTTTACACCACAGTGGATCCATGTGGAGGGTACGATCGATGGTTCCATCGCACTTCATCGATCGTGCTTGCATAATTGTGGATTGTTTGGCAACATGGCCTTCGCGCAGATCCGCAGCCATGGAGCGTTTCAATCGGCGACTGCAAAGTCAACGGGGTACATCTTCTCAGTTCGCAAGTCTCATCAAGCAGATTATCGCTTTGCCGTTTCTATGGCCGCTCGTGGAAGCGCAGCGACAAGTGGATTTGCTCATGGGTATGTCATCACTGCCTATTTGTCTTCAGCTAGCTTTAATGTGTCGGCACGATTGTTTTGTTGCAGGACAAGCAAGCGTCGCAGTGGTTCCAACTTTGCAGGCCTTGTCGCTTCCGATGACGCATGCCGCCGGGTCACACGATGTGACGGGCGCAGCTCCATCCCCGCTTGTGTCTTTGTCTCCAGACACTCACAGTCCCACCACTTCAGGTTCCCAACTGAATGCACTCTTTAACACCTTGTGTTCGCCTTACGCCCCGTTATGGTCTGCAGCGGTGGCTGTCACGTCAAACATCATCGAGCAAGCGGCACAGGCTTCGATTTCTCTTCCAGCTCCACTGTGTTTCGTCCGTGTGAAAGTGTCCGATCTAGTACATCGTATTTGCGTTCTGCAATCAATGAATTCAGCGCTCAACTTTCATTCGATTTGTTACCATTGAGCAGATGCAGGCAGAAACGCGGTGGGTCGGCGCTTCTCTCAGTCCCGACGCCCCTCGTGTTCAGGCACTACGAGCTGTCAAGCAGCCGCCTGGCTTGGCAGCACCCCTTCATGGCTTTGGCTTGTTATTGGAGCGATATCCGTCAGTGGAATCTCAGCCAGCCGCTTACAGGCCGATCACAAGTCCTGTTCGGCCGTCCGAGGCTGAGGTTCGGAGCGGATTAGATGATCTCTCGTTCTCGATCATGGTGAGTGTGGCGCACGATGACTGCGAATATATGCCGATTGAACTATCGTGCTTTCTGTGATTACGTTAGCCCTTCGCGGGCCTAGCCCAAGTCGCCATGACTGGTGTGGGCTCCAGCGCCGAGATTGGCATGCATTTGTTCAGCAATTTGTCGCCTTCCGAGTGCCGGGTGGTACGAATTCTGCTCGCATCAATGGCTGACGCTTTTATGTCGGTCTTACTGCTGTCTCTGTTGCTCAGATTCGCACCTACTTCCACCAACGGCAGCAAAACAACGTGTGCGGGGGCGATTCACAAACCGCAGAAGGACGAATGGAAGTTATCGCAGCATGGCGGATTCAGCTAAAAGATATGGTGGCGAAAAAATTTGAAGAGGTTGTACTCAACATGTCTCCCGCCCATGCAAGCAGCACTTGGAAGTCAGAGTTGGACCGCATGTTCGAATCGTCGCTCAGCACCATCGACTTGACTGCACCGATGCCTGAGCTGGGACAGCGTCTGCAAGCTTCTGCACCTTTGCCGCAGACACATGTTGTTACATCGCTTGTATCGGCAATGCGGGCAGGTGTGGTTCAGCTGCGTGACTCGAACTTCAAAATGCTGGATTCGTCTCCAAAGGCAAAGAGATCGAAGCTGTACGTGTTGATAAAATCTGGAGATTTTGGCTTGCGTTAGCGTTCAAGTGCTTCTTGTGGTGTTCACTGCAGACACCGGATGTTCTCTCACATGGGAGAGGTAGCACTTTCAAGTGCCTGCCTCATCCAAGATTTGAAAGTATTGCTGCAACTGGAGGCAACGGCTGCTCTGACAGAGAGCTGTCGGAAGCCAGACACACACCGCGTCTTTCGCAGCTGCCAATGGACGCAGTCTCTCTGGAGATCGCTAGGCAATGCATGCCACAGCCAGGTCAGTGTTCTTCTGTTCTAGTCTGAATGTCGCTTATCGCCAAGTGTTTAGTGACACCCCAGCCTTGTTTATTTCCACTTCCCCATCTCAGCATTTTGTCGCCGCTCTCCATTCTGCCGTTGCGGAAGCATGTCGGGGTCCACCGCAGGCTGGATGCTCTTCAAAAATCATTCTCTCGTGTTTTTCGTCCTTGCCGGTTGCTGCGACTGAGTCCGGTCGAGAAGTTGAAGGTGTGCCGACAACGATGTTCTGTGATTGGAAAAATACTGACCATGTGGTGGCTGATGTCAGAGGCTGCTGCCAGTCTCCAAGGCAATGCACCTGATGACGAGGATGCTGCCCTGTCGGTGGTGACATCAAGCAGCTCGGTCGAGCTACCTGTTGCACGGGCCGTCGATCGCAGAGATGTCAGTGCTCTTGTTTGCTGGCATCTCAGTCCGTAACGCTCTGACTGCAATGGTTGTTGTCGCTCGCCAGTCACTCGCTGAGTTACCGTCTTTGGACAGCGGTGTACAAGTGTCTGTCAAGTCGTCTGTCGGACCCATGTTGGCGGCGCATGCGCCAAGTGGCGTGATTGCGTCACAAGCGTTCCCAATGGATGTCGATTGCGACCCAACCACATCGGCAGACGACATGGAGCTGAAAGCGATGCCATCGAGAATCATAAACATCGACGTGTCAGATCTGCCTTCTGGTGACGACACTGGATCTGCTATCAATACTATTGTTGGAATGGTGCAACAGCCACCTTCTTGCGCCCTGATTGGGATTGTCATATCCCACGTATCCCAACCAGCCTTAAGCTCCGCCTGTGCAGACGCCGCTTCAACTCTTAGGCGAGTCGCAGCTTTGGTCGCCTCGCCTTCATTACAAGTTTTATTTATCACGGTTCAGAAGGCGGCGGCGATCTTCAGCCTGGGGACGGGCTCCTCGACTGCTGTTGGGACTGCGTTCGCCTTCCATGAACCTGATGGAGTCATCGATGCGCACACTGTCTCCAAGATACCGGCTTTGTTAAGTCAGTTATTGCTTTCTTGGTATACCATTTTGGTGTGATCTGAATGTTTTTGCTTTTGTTTGGTCGAGTAGTTGCTCGTCGTGGCGCGCTTCCACATTCCATGGAACACTCATTTCCAGGCTTGGTTGAATCCTTTCGTTGCAGCGAGATCAATTTGGCTGTTGCTCTTCCAGCCTCGGCTCAGTATGAGCTCTTTCTGGCCTCAGCTATATCTCGGCTGATGATGATCATCAGCCAGAGCAGTACCGCACATCAGGTCCCCTCTGCAGCTGGTGCAACAGCTTCCGCCAGGCGCAAGAGGAAAAGACAGAACAGTTCCACGCTGTTCATTTGGTCGACCATTGAGATTTCGCATGTTCTGTGGCTGTGGCAAGCAGATCATGCCTCGTTTCGAGACAGGTTTGCATTCCTTGATCTCACATTGTATGCTCCTACCTCTGTTTCCGATCTGCGTCTCCGAAGAGAGTTGCTGCAAATGCAAACGTCTGCTCGGTTGCGCGCCCAGCTGGGACGGTGGCTGCTGGCGTATCAATTGCGTGGTGCTTCCGTCACCACTCCGATTAAGCGACTGTCCGACTCGTCACCAGCATTGTGAATACGATTGTTGAGTTCACCTCGTGTGATTCGTATTTGTGACACGTCGAGTGATCCTTCGATCGCGAGACGATAAACATTGCCCGACCACAGAAAGTCATGTTGGTTCTTTACGCGGCGTCCTAGATGGTACTTATTGCTATGATAGCCAGGTTCATGTCTCCCTTTCTGCCAGACCACATTTTAGTGCCTGACATTCTGTACCGTTTATTAGTCATGCCATTGAATTGCTTAATTCCGTCTAATACAGCCAAACTTGAAGCCAGAAGTTCTGTCCACCGCTGACAGTCGTCATGAGCATTCTGCAATGGATCAACCAGTACACCGCTGAGTTGAATCTCGCAGTTGATCAAGTACAACAGGCGCAAAACCTAATCGAAACGGAGACGAAGTCTTTGAATTCCGAACGAGGCACGAGAGCTCAGACATCAAGTCTGCGTTTTGCGTTTTTCCACTTGTTGCGCGCTCAGCAGGCCGTGGATCGCCCGCTGCCGCGTTGGACGCTCTCATCCCTTGATCAACGCTTGCAACCGGACGCTCCTCAGTTGGTGGAATTGTCTCTCGACTGCGACGGGGCGTTTGTATTATCCCCACGTCGCAACACTGTGGACGTTGACTTGATCAGCTTTGATGATGTCTACACCTCTCTGCACGTAAGTGGAACCAAACTGACACATGTTTGCGTATTATTGCTCATCCAGTGACTTATCGCATGTTTGCTTGGATCTAAGCCTTGCTGCATGGCAGGCAAGCTGTTCGTGCCTTCAGCAAAAGTTCGCCTGTACCTTCCTGATGATGTCGACCCATCCCGCTCCGAATGGGTTCGATGGAGTGCAGGATTCAACATTCGGCTAGCAGCAGTCGGCAGCGAGAATAAGTAAGCACCGGCGTTGTAGCATTATCATCCTCACATTGTATAACCATGGGTTTGCGCCACAGCCCAGGGGGTCTGCATCTTTTTTTCCCGAATGTCGAAGGCAAAACCGGGATGAGTGAGGTCCTTGACGCAGAGACTATCGAGAAGATAGTGCTTAACGCTAAAAGGGTGGTGCAAGGACATCCGTGCTTGACTTCTCTTCGGGATCTCCGAGCGGTTCAACGAACCAGAGCTATCGTTGGAAGACCAGAAGCAGAACGCTTTGCGAACGCAGTACAAGAGTCCCTTCGACAGCTACTGGAGCAGAAAAGCATCCTTTGTCCGTATTATACCGTCATGGTCGTGCCTGGCGGGCGCAAGGACAGAATTGCTGGGAGTATCGGCTTACCCCTACCGTCTGTCAGCTCGCCCGCAAATCAGGAAGAACTTCGTACATTTGCGCTGCAGAGCGTCCAACGCGCTCTGTTGGAGCAGTCAACTGTCCGAGATGATTTGAACAGCGGTTGGAAAAACTATTTTGCTCACCATCATATCGCTATCGGGCATACATGCTCCGTATCCCTCGCTGTTGGTGCATGTGTTTCCGCACCTGGCATGCTGTTCGCGGTACGCACGTCATTCTTCAACATTTTGCTTTGCTGGTAATCGTATCTTCAGCGCTGCTGACACAACTGTGGTGTGCTTTGTCTGTTTAGTGGAATACATCATGGTGGAACCAGCAGTTTACCGATGCGGAAACCGATTTTTTCCCGGAACTTCACGACCCGGACTGGGGAAACTGTGCTGCTCATAGCTTCGTCAGGCGCCAGGACCCACCTTTGTCCATGAAATTGCTCTGTGATGCAGACGTTCCGTTGGAGATGCCGTTCGGGATGGGCGCTGGCGGGTCCGCTCGCATCTCCCATGCACTGGCGTATTGCAACAGTGCCGAATTGTATCGAAGGCAGATGACACCAAGCGGACTGATGTCTGGGATGGCGCCTCGACGGCCACGAGCTGTACAAACTTACCCACTTGTCCCTCCTATATTTCAGGCCTTGTTGGAAACGGGAACCATACCCGCATCCCCTGTTCGTAGCAAGCGCCAACCGCACTCTATTTTTAGCAAGCTGCACGCAGCTTGCACCATCTCCCCAGCCCACTACGCTGCTGTAATTTCTAGCGCAAGGGAGGGTGGCACTCCGGCAGGTGGGAGATTCGAGCTTGTCTTGAACTACAATTTTGGAGATTTCAGAGGGCGGCAGTCAGCAGACCTTATTCACCAGTTTGCTAATGACAGTCGTGCAATTGCAGCGAGGATGTCTTTGTGCGCAGTTGAGTCTCTGTCTCCTTCCAGACCTATTTCCGACATTTCTGAGCCTGAAGATGGCCCTCAGGCTGAGGCACGCGCCGCCAGTCGAGCACTAATTGGTGTGCCGGCTGCGATCATTGCAGACTTAAAGGTCGCCATGATCAAGGCGGCTTTTAAAATCATCGAATTGACAATTTTTCAGCGACAGCTCAATTGGTCTCACAGCAGTGAGCTCGCTGTCAGCACTGGCGGAACCCAGTTGTCGTTAGCAGATCGAGAATGGATTGCATGGCTGCTCATTTCAGCCAACTCTCTTTTGACACATTCCATGCCAAAGCATCACTTTGCGCTACAGCATTACAACTTGGTATGCAAAACATTTGGGTACGATAGCTGGGCAAATCTGTTTACGCACTGGATGCCCGATCTCCTTTTCTTTTGCACCGACAGGTAGATCCCCTTGGTGTTCCTCGTGTACGTTTGATTGGGAGTGTCTCCGGCAGTTTGATTGTACTGCATGCGTGTCGTTCAGAAGCTGTTGCAGTGGATGAGCAGTTGCTTCTGAATAGTGAAACTGGTATGATTTGTTGGGACCCGTCAGGGCTTGCTGCATTGTTCAATGTCAGCGTGTCTTTGCAGAGGCGCCAGTTCGCGTAGCAACATTCGGCACTTCAGATGCGGACCACCTGTTGGCAATGCAAGAAGCATGGGTCGGATCAGGCACCGCACAAGAGCGCGAGTCAGGTTCGAGAATGAGGGCATTCCAGTTTGCCTGCACGGCACTGGCGCGATGCTGTTTTGCTGCACCATCTCTTGACACTGGCAGTTCCAATGAGGTCGAAACAAGCCTTTCAACCACGGTTCATCCTCAACGCCACACGGTAATGGACGATTACATATCCGCAACGATACGGGGAGTTCGCAATGGTGAGTTGGACCTGTTGCAAGCTACGCGTTGTCTTCCGATCGTCATGGGAGCGGACCTACTGCGTGAGCTGATGACTCAACGAGATGGGCTCACTCAGCGCCATCGACGTACACCGAATTTCAGTAGCGTGGCTGTGGACGAATGGATTCGCGAGTTGGAAGGCGTGTTAGGAGCTCGTGCAAGCGCTCCGAATTCGGTGGCAGCTGACTTCATCCTTTCAGCGATACTAGCATCCTTTATGGACCGCTGGTCAAGTGTGTTCCTTCAGCATCAGAGCCCTGTTACTATCTTGTTTTGGCCAGCAGATCAGGTTTGGCGGCGTATTTTAGCACCTCTAGTCCCTGGTGAAACTAATTTGACTGCTGGTGCCCTGCGGAGCATACAGTCTGATCAACGGGACATCTTTTCTGCCGCACTGTCCGGCAGCTCTGGTTGCACTCCTTTCCTTCCTGACGTGCAACCTATTGCAGCACCGTCACCACCCAATCGAGAGAGCAATGTCGTAATTGTTGCGAATGGTGGCGGTGCAATTTCTCGGCTGCGGTCACTCCGACTGATTGTTGGCTTCCATCCTCTGAAGCAGCTGGGACTGGATGAAGCGACTGAAGACCACCCGTACTTCGGAGCCGTAGCCGCGTGTGTGAGGTCCATTATCCGCCGCAGGATCACACTTTCAAAGTCGTCAACTGTGGTAAGATGAAGTACACACCAGGAACAGGCATGCACTTTGTCTAAGTCCTCGTTGACGCGTGGTTGTGTGGCTTGCAGATCAGACTGGGCTCGTTCAGTTTGGCCGGACAAAGCCACTTCGCAAAAGAGTTAACGCTTGTGATCACAAATAGCCTGAAAGATCCGACGGTATGTCAGACCCTTGGTATAACGACAGACGTTTTATCGGACATTCGGTTCGTCGCGATACCGGTGTCGTTCGCTTGGGCACTGGTTATGATTACACCCCGCCCGGCATTCGGCTCCGTTGGGTATCTCGAGCCAGCACAAAAGAAAATACTGCAGAGGTTGCTAAGTCATGAGGGTAAGGTACTGGACCATCGAGGCACTCGTTTGCCGGCCGTGCCCGAAAGACTGTGGACTGATTTTTTCCTTCGAGTCGGAATCCTTGTGCGTGTCGGAGCTCGGCTGGGCACTCGACTTTGGGAAGGGTCGGGCGCCGTTTTGATGGTTCCACGGACCCGGAGTTCGTCTAATCGTGCTGGATTGGATGGCATCGAATCCATCAATGCGGGCTCGCAAAGTGTGGTGGACTTTGCTTCAGCTTCATCTGCCTCTATAGCCGAAGTGTCCCTCCCTGTGGCTGTTCCAGACTCAACCGTGCGCTCCCTCGCAGACGATCCATTGAGCTTGGAACGCATCTCGCAGCAAGAATCGGCATTGGACCTGTTCGATCAAAGTGAGTTTTTTGATTCTCCACAAGATATTGTGCAGCCTGTGCACAACATGGATGTATTGAATGGTGCCGCATCCACTCTGACTGAAGTGCTGGCGTACGGTTATGGTGAAGGTAGGCTGCAGTGTTAGCAAGCTTCTTTTCCTAGATGCGCGGTTATGTTTCAAAAGCTGACATGTCGTGCATGGGACAGAGCCACATGTTGAACCAGCTTCTTCTGGTCAGGCATCCAAGCGGATGCGTATCGATGACGATAAGGTAGATTGTGACATGTGAATAGCATCATTGGATTCAAAGTTTGAGGACAGCTCATTGCGCACATTGCTCGCAGTCTGCCCCAGTCTCTTTGGAGCTACCGATTTCTTCTGCTGCAATCGGACACACGTACTCGTGGTTGTTCAATCCACTAATTCACGCTGCAATGAATAATGTCGGGCGTTCAGAGCAGAAGTTGGTCTCCCAGCTGCAGACATGCCTCGGGCAGCATTGGACCGAAATCATGTCTACTGTGGCAGAGAATGCCCGTGACCCCTCTGTTGCGTTGCAGGTTCGCTCAATCGGCGAAGCTTATTTGCCACCAAGAGTGCAGGAGGTGTGCATCGGATATGCCTCCAATGCGGGTATGCGTGCAGTGCATGCTTTTGCGGAAGACCAGCACCGAATCGCAGTCCGAGCAAGGCCAGATCTCGTCCGGGGATCTTGCGAAGTTTGTTCATTAGACGCATCAATCGCTTGAAACCTCGGCCCGAGGAAGTGGTAACGCAGCGTTGGTGCAGAGCTATGGATTGTTTGATAAGCTTAAAGCTATCTCCATTGCCGCACGTTTATTACGCAGATTCTATAAGAATCCTCCGACAATTCCATGGCTGGTGCATGCTGACACAGCGGCTGCTGGCTGTACTCGCATCCTGTCAGGTGGGGGCATTCTCGTGTAGCGTGACTCGAGCGGCGTCTGACCGCATCTGGTGCTGAATGTCGTGATGTGCTGCACGTGCAGGTATCAGTAGCATTGCTGGCGATAGCTGACTGCGCCCAGCTCTGCGGCGAGTACACAGCCAAGAGCCCCTCGGTTACGCTATCAACACTCACCATACCTCTCCCTTCAACATACTTCCAGCTGCAAGCCGCACTAGTGCAGGTCACGCGTCACTGTCAGGCGGTGTATGGGCTGGATGCCCAGCTGCTGCAGCAGTTCAGGGCCTACTGCACTGAGAGGCGTGATCCAGTCAGTGTTCAGTCTTATCTGAGCTGGTGTGAACAGCGGGCTCGCTCTCAGCCACCAGATGCGGTTGATGGCCAAGTTCAGAAGGTCACATCAACGCAAGAGCCATCAACTCCATCCCTGTCCCCTGTCGTCAGTGCTACACCATCCAAGGTGGAGCCCCTGGCTATGGGCTCAACATCCAAGGTGGAGCTCCCGGCTATGAGCTCACCAGTGAATTTGAGCACCCCGCAGGACAGTGATATCGGGACTGGAGCTGTTGCTGCCAATCTGTCTCCTGCTCCCAATGCCCAGCCTGCTGGCTCTGCCTCCTCTGCCCTAATGGGCACCTCGGATACTGCTCAATCGGCACCCCGTGTGAGTGCTTTAACGGTGATACTGGATCCAATAGACTTACTCGCCGGCAAGGCCCCGGGCGGCTCTTCTCGTATGTGATCATGACTGCCACATTTGTTGATCTAGCAATGTCCTCGATTATGCACCATCAATATGCTATCATATCCCCGCCAGTGACTGCCATCATCACGTGTGCACCATGTGTACTCACTGACTTCACTGTGTAATACTGCCGCTTCTTTGAATCACAGGCCGAATCCCTCGCAAGCTGGATGCCACACCAGGTACACCAATCCTCTCCATCTCGAGCAGCCCTATCGGCTACTGTAGCCTCACCGTCCAAATCGACCAAATCCGTCGCTGCACCGGCTATCACGTCAGCCTTGACAGGCACTTGAGGCGGTAGCAACATACCGCTCCCGAGCCCCTCAAGCTGATCACCAGGGAAGCCCTTCCCGACGAGCAGCTCCATCCATCGTCGGGACTAGCTATTCGGCACCCGTTTTCCAGGCACCCGTGTTGGCCCTAGGCAACTTAATTGTCTTGGCACCAGTGGCGGAACATCTATGTTGATAGGAAAGTGCGATTGCGTTGCGCGCGGCAGCTTTCAAGTCGTGAGCGACGTGAAGAGTGACCTTGCTGTCTCGTACAAATCCTGGTAGGTTTCATGGGATGGCTGTTTTTTTGTGGTATGTCATAGCCTACTCAGCATGTTCTGCCCTGCATCATGGCTTGTTCTGAACCCACAGTGCACAATCGACGTCATTTTGATCCGTATCATCATGAATCTCCTTCCTGAGAGTCATAAGTGCCAGTGCCCGATTTCCCTGATGCCCAGTGCTGTTGAGCATAAGATTATCGCCGATAAACTGCAGAGTACGCAGTCTGTGTTGGTGGGCATTGGTGAGCTTGACAGCTGTCCAATGATGACATCACGCTCCGTCCTTACGCGCGTTGGCATCGAGGCTTGGTCGTCGGTTGTTCAAGGGCTTTCGGACACCGTTCAAGCCTCGTGGCAAGCGAAGCAGCTAGTGCGTCTGCTGAACAACCTGGCTTGTCTCCCGGGTTAGTGCACATGCGACCAGTTGTATGATCAAATGTCGACTCGACTTCATCGGTGCTGTGTACCTGACACTTGTAGACTCCGAGCTGAAGAAGTTGACGGAAGTCGAACATCCCGTTGCCATAACTCTGAAACCCTTGAAGCGCACGTCCGTCTTGCATCAACTCAAGATGGATGATGTGATCGTGAATGAGCTGGAAGAGGCCCCTTTCCACTGTACCGTTGGTCAACTGCTCCACCTCTTCGTTAAACTGGAAAACGACGAGCTGTTTTGTAAGTAAGCCGGCTCACTGTTCAAATTTATGTGTTGATCCTTTGCACTTCATTCGGTGTGCGTAGCAATCTGTGACATCGGTGACTTCGCGGCGCAGAAGGAGATCGTGCTCAAAAGAGACCGTGAAGAGCCAGTCGGTGATGTCCTTGTGATTCAGGCTGCGCTGGCTGCAATTCAGCTGGGTGAACGCAATCTCGCCAACATGAAAGGTTGCTCTGTTGCATCGTTCATTGCGATACGTTCACTGTATATATCGATACGCGTGGCGATGTTTCGTGTGATCGGTTATCAAATCAAGACCCGCTGGATGCTGCAGCCGTCAAGGCCGCTTGGGATGCGATTGAGTCCGGCAAACGCGGATATGCCGAGTCCAAAGGTGGTTTCACTCGATCCATCTCCTAGAGGCGTTACCTTGTTGTTGTTTTCACCACTGTTCCTGTTGTTTCACGTGCATGTAGCTACTGCGATCGAGACATTGGAAAACAATCTTACTCTCATTCGTACCATCTTGGAC
>ENA-ORBV01010877-ORBV01010877.1-microbial-mat-metagenome-genome-assembly--contig:-NODE-10877-length-14435-cov-4.970330_pt1 | contig 14435 bp, 1 predicted proteins | sample MGYA00237777_ERZ505514 | MGnify/ENA primary metagenome ERZ505514 (study PRJEB26160, sample SAMN06269048) | microbial mat metagenome | isolation source: Oligotrophic lake microbial mat | place...
GACGTGGTTGCAAACAAGACGTGCTCGGATACCTACACCTTCAGCGGCCAGTTCACTGTGAAGAACAAGGACACCTTCCCCATCACATTGAGCAGCTTCACGCTGTCCTCGAACCCGTCCGCCGTCATCACCCCTGTGAACTGCCCGATCAACGTGTCGATTGCAGTGGACGGCGTGTACACTTGCTCCTACACTGCAGTCGCCTCCACTTCAGAAGCACGATCGGTTAACGTGGATGTCGTGATCACCAACCTACCTGATCCAGTATCCAAGGACGTGACAATCTCCTTCACACCCAGCAGCACTCAGCCCAAGGTCAACATCGTGGACTTCTACGAGCCTGACGCTAAGCTGGAGGACCTGCGACAGGTGCCTGGCAGCAATGTAGCTCAAGTGATCACCATCCCGCAGTACTCTCGCACTGTCTCGTTCCCTTGCGCCGAGGCGAACACTCCCGAGTCCGCCGTTTTCCAGTTCCTTTCCAACGGAGATCAGAAGCACGTTATCCGTAACACCGCCTCTGTCCTGAATGCAGACAACCAAAATGCAACCCTGGACTCCGCGTCTGCCACGGTGGACGTGATCATCAGCTGCTCGGCTTTGACCGTGACGGCCAGTCTCACGGGCACCTTCACGCGCACCTACACCTGGAACGTGTCGAAGTCGGTGTCTGATCCCCAGTTGAACCTGTTTGCTGGCCAGAATCAAAGCGTAGAGTACACCTTGACTCCTACCCGGTCCATGCCAAGCGATTCGGACTACGCGGTGTCGGGCACGTTCACCATCTCCAACCCCAACCCCTACCCTGCTCTGCTGGCGTCCGTCACTGCTGACGTCAATAGCATCCAAGTCAACGGCATTTCCTGTCTTCCCGCCGGCTCCAGCATCCCTGCTGGTGGCTCACAAGAATGCTCATTCCCGAGCCTCAACGTTGGAAGTGGCGGCGTCAAGTTGCTGACGGTCAATGTGCAAGTGCAGCCAAACTCCCTCATTGCGGGTGCCAACTCCAACGCTGGGTTCAATTTCAACACAGCGTCTCCAACCACTGTGGTGGGCGCAACGGCGACCCTGTCTGATAGCAACTCCGAGGCGTTCCCATCTCAATCCATCACGGTCAATGATGGGCCCACCTTCAAGTACAATGTGACCTATCCTTGCAGCAGCTCTCCTGCGAGCTACACTGACGGCAAGACGACTCCCACCGATAAGAACAACGACGCTACGGTCACCTACGAAGGGGGCTCTGATAAGGCCTCTGCCAAGGTGGTGCTCAGCTGCTTTGCTCCCGTTGTATTCAAAGGTGCGACCACTCTGTACACCCGAGCCTACAACTGGACGCTAGACAAGAGCGTTCTCCCGCTTACGGTGAATACTGCCCCGGACGTGAAGTTCCCTCTCACCTACAAGTTCAGCGTGGGACACACGCCGTTCGACTACGATTATAAGGTGTCCGGCAAGATCGACGTGACCAACGTGCACCCATCGCAACAGATGATTGTGACGCTCTCGGACCAGCTGGGCGATCCTAATGTCGCAGTGACCATTTCAGACTGCACGCCAGGCACTTTGACGGGATCGTCTCTGACTGTACCAGTGGGCAAGACTGCATCTTGCTCGTACTCCACCCAGCCCCTCAGCACCAAGCCCGACGGTGACTTGAACACCGCCACGGCCGTCCTAGCCAATCCGGGTGCCTCCGGATCCTTCCAGGCTTCTGCCAGCTTCACTTGGGGCTTGCCCACAAACGAGGTCGACAAGGTCGTGTACGTGTATGACCCGACTCTCGATTACACAAGCCTGGGCGTAGTCGGAGGCGTCTCATCAAATCCCCGAGTCTTTGAATTCCCTGTCGATCGTACGGTGCCCTGCTTGAGCGCTCTTGAGCTTTTGTCGGCGACTGGTGTGAAAGTGGTTCAAGGCGGAGATCAACAGTCTGAACTTCCAAACACCGCCTATCTCTACGCTACCGAAGACGATGACCGCTCGTCTCCGCTCGCTTCCGACGATGCAAAGGTGACCGTGACTGTGGGATGCAATCGCCTGGCTGTTGCTATCAATGCCACGCCGTCGCGCACCCGAACATACTCCTGGACTGTGAACAAGGAGGTGTCGCCTGCCCGCTTTGATCTGTTCGCTGGCGAGAACGGCACCGCAAGCTACACCATCACCGCAACCCGTGACAATGGCACCCCATCTGGCTGGACCATCACCGGCTCGTTCTCCGTGACCAACCCTAGCACTGTCAACACTGCTTTGGTCGAGAATGTGGTCTTGCGGATCAACGGTGACTTCACTAGCTTCAACTGTGGCTCGACCTTTTCCGAGCTCACGCCTGGAGAGGTTCAAAGCTGCAGTTTCTCCGAGACTTTCGCATTCGATCCGTACGAGGAAGACGATGTGGACATCGAAGTCACCGTTCAGGCCTCAATTCAGAGCATGGTTCGCGGCGCCTCGGCATCCGAGTTCGTCAGTTTTGCCAACCCGTCTGAAACACTCAAGGGCGCCACTGCTCAGTTGTCTGACAGTCGACCGGGCGTGTTCCCTGCCCGAGAGATCAACGGCACCACCGGTCCCCAATACACCTACTCCGTGGAGGTGGGCTGCTCTACCGACTCTAACAAGTACTCTGGCGGTTTCTACACCTCTACCGTGCCCAATACTGCCAACCTGGAGAACGAGCTGCAGGATATCTCCTCCAGCAAGAGCGTGCAGGTCAACTGCTATGCTCCTGATATTGTCAAGACCGCTGACCCCGCTTATGAACTGAACTACACCTGGACCATCGTCAAGACGGTCAATCCTGCCACATTGCTGCTGGCGCCTGGCCAAACCGCTAGTGCGGAGTACACTCTGCAGGTCAGCAGCTCCCCCGTGTATTCCAACTTCGTGATTGACGGCACCATCTCGGTGAAGAACGGACACCCATCGGCCTCGCTCGTCGGAACATTGGTGGATGTGTTGACCAATCCCCAGAACGCTGGCGACGTGACCATCTCTGACTGCACCAACGGCGCGACATTGACCTCTGCCGGCGTGTTGACAGTACCCAAGGAGACCACCACTGTTTGCTCGTACTCGTTCTCCCTGGATCGAAACAGCATCCCCAGCAACCAAATCAACACCGCCACCGTGACCCTGCAGACGCCTGGCTCTCCGTCCTTTTCTGGTCAGGCTGATGTCGTCTGGAACGGTCTACCCCCGAAGATGACCAGCAATGGCCAAGTTGATATCTTGGACACCTTTAACAACAGCCTGATCGCCGACAATAAGGGCTCTGCTACCGGTGGTCAAGTGGTGCCTCCCATCAAGTACTCGCGACCATTCTCTTTCCCGTGCTACACGGGCATGCTGCCTCTTGGAGTGGACGGCACCTCTTCCCCGGGCAACCAGATCCATACCATTCCCAACACCGCTGTCGTCGTGACTCCCGGCTCCTCCGACCCGCAAGCTCAAGACGATAAGGAGGTCACTGTAACGGTGAGCTGCAGCAAGCTGATCGTTAACGTAACCGCGACGACATCCTTGACGCGCACCTACAACTGGACCTTGGACAAGTCTGTGAGCCCTGCCTCGTTCGGTCTGTTCATCGGCCAGAGCAGCGTGGCCAACTACGAGCTGACTGCCGTCCGAACCGGTCCCGTGGACTCGAACTGGGTCGTCTCAGGCAACTTCAAGGTCACCAATCCTAGCGCAACCCAGAAGGCGACCGTATCTGGCATCTCCGCGCTCTACAATGGCTCCCCGATTGCATTCAACTGCGAATCGCTGAACACATTCCCCGCTGACCTCGCTGCGGGAGAAGACGACATGTGCACCTTTTCCTTCAGCGCCCCCAATGGTGACTCCAAGTCGCTGGTCGTTACTGTGTCCACAGCCGATACCTCTCTGGTCACGGGATCTGATGACACTGAGGCCGTATCATTCGGCAGCACTGGTGTGACAGAGAAGGGTGCCTCAGCAACCTTGTCTGACAGCATCGAGACTGCATTCCCCTCTCAAACTGTGAATGGCACGACGGGTCCTAAGTACACCTACACGGTGACCTATGGCTGCCCGTCTGATGTCTCCAAGTACAACCCTGACGGTATCTTCTCGGAGAGCCATCCGAACAGCGCTAGCCTGAAGAATGAGCTGCAGGACCTGTCTGACTCCGCATCTGTGACTGTCAACTGTTATCGTCCGCTGATCTCCAAGTCCGCGGATACCAGCTACAATCGCGTATGGACCTGGAACATCACAAAGACGGTGTCGCCTGATTCATTCGAGCGCGCGCCCAACGTGACCGGTGTTGCAACCTACACTGTCAAAGTATCCAATACCCCCAACAACTATGCCTTCGTGGTGTCCGGCAAGGTTACCGTGAGCAACACTCATCCGGATCAAGAACTCCAAGTGTCGCTTGATGATGACTTGAGCATCGACACCAATGCGGCTGTTGTGTTCTCAACTTGCACAAATGACGCTGTCCTGACGGCTGGCGTGCTGAAGGTGCCAGCGGACACTATCACGGAGTGCTCGTACTCCACCGGTACTTCTCTGACCAGCGCTACCGAGCAGATCAACGTGGCATCCATTGTCATTCAGAACACCGGAGCGATTGGTTCCTTCTCTGCCCAGGCTGACGTCAAGTGGGGTCAGCCTGCTCAGGAGACCAACAAGTTCGTGTCGGTTGTGGACACGCTAGGTGCAACAACCGATTCTCTGGGCGACCTGACGGGTGGTGCAGCTGAGCAGACATACAGTTACCCTCGCTCTTTCTCCTTCCCATGCCTCAAGAGCACTGATAACCTGCCACAGGGCGCGTCCCGTCTGTCGAACGGGGATCAGCTCCGTATCATCCCCAACGTGGCGCGCGTGACACCTCAGGGCTCAAACTCGACTCTGGCTCAGGACGACGCAAGCGTGAGCTTCACTGTGGGATGCAATCAACTAACCGTGTCTGCTGTGGCCGGCACATCGCTCAAGCGTGACTACACCTGGGACCTGAAGAAGGAAGTCGATCAGAACGCTCTCTCGTTCTTCGCTGGTGAAGGCACGCAGTCTAAGTACAAGCTGACCGTTACTCGCAATGGTCCATTCGATTCAAATCGCCGTGTTTCTGGCATTTTCACCATCACCAACCCAAGCCCCGATCGCGCTGCTGCTATCTCCTCCGTGGTGGCCCAATTGGGCTCCAATGCCATCTTCCACGACTGCTTGGCCTTGAGCAGTCTGGCAGCTGGTGCATCTCAAACCTGCTTCTTCGACGTGCCGGTCGGTGATTCCACTGAGCGATCTCTGGTGGTAACCGTGACTGTTGCATCCACCAGCCTGGTGGCCGGAGCCGTGAGCTCGCCGTTTGCCGTCAAGTTCGGCGCTGACTCCGCTGTGACCGTCAACGGTGCAGATGCTCTTCTCAGCGACAGCAATGCCATTGTGTTCCCAGCACGCACTGTGACCGGCAGCGGCTCGTTCGACTACTCGATCTCTCGTGGATGCAGTATAGACAAGAACGCTTACACTGATGGTTACTACCGGGACACGTTCTTCAACAAGGCCACCCTCGTGAACGCCAACACCAACCTTGAGAAAACCGTCACGGTCACTCTGGACTGCTGGGCTCCCACTATCAGCAAGACCGTCCAGACCTCGTTCAAGCGCACTTACAGCTGGACCGTTCAGAAGACTGTGTCCGATGCCACGCTTCAGCTGGCCCCCAACACGGACGGTCAGGTTACCTACACCGTCAAGGCTGATAACACCTTTGCTGACTCTGACTTCAACGTCACCGGTGTGATCACGCTCAAAAATCCCCGACCCAACTTTCCTCTGGTTGTGAAGCTGATTGACCAGCTGAGCATCAGCAGCGTGCCCATCACCATTTATGGCTGTGCCATCGACAGCGATTCTCGAATTACTCTAGGCTCCGCAGAAGTGCAGTGCTCTTACCACGCCGGCAGCGGTCTCGCGTCAGCTGTGGCGCAAGAGAACGAAGCAGCAGTGATTTTGTTCACCCCTGGCAATCCCAGCTTCTCATTCAAGGCCCCAGTCACCTGGGGTGGTCCTTCCACGGAGATCAACAAGCAGGTAGACATCAAGGATTCCTTCAACGGCGGCGACCTGTTGCTGAAGGGCTCCGCGACTGCTCCCGGGCTCAACACCATCACCTACACGGGCAAGTTTAACTACCCGTGCTTGAATACCCCTCCTCAAGATGGTAGCGTCACCTTCGAGGATGATGGTGATCAGATCCGCTCTGTGCCCAACATCGCTGGATTGCACTATCCTGGCTCGAACGATCCGTTTGTCACCGATAACGCTGATGTTACCGTGGTGGTGAACTGTCGCAAGCTGAACGTAGCCGTGCTCGCTGACACCTCCATGACTCGCGCCTACTCGTGGAACCTCAACAAGGCTGTTGTGCCTGCCTCGCAGGACCTGTTCTCTGGACAGTCTGTGACTGCGCAGTACACGCTGACTGCTATTCGAACTGGACCCGTTGACTCCAACTGGCAGGTGTCTGGCAACTTCACCATCTCCAACCCGAGCACGATCTATGATGCAATCATCAGCTCTGTCACTGCCACTCTGAACGGCAATGCAGTCACATTCTCGTGCCCCAACCCGCTTTCACCTTTGGCCGCTGGTGCTTCCAAGGTCTGCGCGTTCACCGCTAGCCCTGGTGTGGGTGGCGTGCAGCCTGTGGTGGTCACAGTGACAGTGAGCAACACCAGCCCTGTAGGTGGCAACACCGCTAGCAGCTCAGTCAACTTCGAAGCTGGCAAGATCACCGAGACCGGTGCATCGGCTTCCTTGAGCGATTCCAACTCTGACGCTTTCTCTCCTCGCACCATCTCCGGTCAAGATGGCCCCACGTACACCTACAACGTGAAGTACACGTGCAGCAACAAGCCCGGTGACTACGCCTCTACCGGAAAGAACACTACCGTGTATCCGAACGTCGCATCTCTGGCGTACCCCGGAACTACACTAGGCAGCAATGTCTCTGTGACTCTGAACTGCTACGCGCCCTTGGTCAGGAAGACTGCAGACCCGTCCTTCGATCGGTCGTACACCTGGTCCATCGTGAAGACCGCTAACCCCACCGAGCTGACCTTGAACGCTGATCAGCAAGGCACCAGTCAATACACTGTGGTTGTCAACAGCACGCCTGTTGACTCCAACTTCAAGATCTTTGGAGAGATCACCGTGAAGAACACTCACCCGACTGCCGTCATGACCGTGCAGCTCGCAGAGCAGCTGTCATCTCAAGACTCGCTGGTTGCCGTGATCAGCGATTGCACGAATGGAGCCACACAGGGTGCTGGTAGCTCATTGACTGTGCCCGCCAACACTCAGACCGTCTGCAAGTACCTGTTCCAGACTGGTCTGTCAAGTGCCGTGGATCAGATCAACACTGTGACTGTGACCCAGAAGACCGACGGTGCCTCCGGTGTCTTCACTGCCACAGCGCCCGTCGAGTGGGGTGCACCTAAGAATGAGTTCAACAAGCAGGTGAACATCGTGGACTCATTCAATGGACAAACCCCTGTTCAGAAGGACTCCGCTGTCGGTGGAACCGGTGCCAAGACCATCAAGTATCCAGGGGCTTTCAAGTACTCTTGTGTACCTGCCTCTCCGGCCACCGACGGTGTCACCATTCTGCCATCGGGCAATCAGCTGCGTTCCATTCCCAACGTGGCGTCTGTTGTGTTGCCTGGCAGCAATACTACACTGGTGTCGGATGATGCTGGTGTGAACGTGACTATCAACTGCGTCAAGCTGGAAGTCGGCATCGTTGCTGAACCCGCTTTGGTGCGCCGATTCAACTGGACTCTGGACAAGAGTGTAAACTGTGATGCGCTGACCAAGTTTGCTGGTCAGACTGGAGCCTTCCAGTACACTCTGACTGCAGTACGCTCTGGTCCTACGGAGTCTGGCTGGCAGGTGAGCGGTAACTTCACCGTCAAGAATCCCAGCAGCTCCAGCTCTGCGGTGATCAGCTCGATCACTGCCACTCTGGACGGTTCAAGCATCAGCTATTCGTGCGGCGCTCCGCTGAACTTGGCACTGCCTCAAACTCTGGGCCCGAACGGCGTGTCGGTGTGCTCGTTCTCTGTGAACACCCTCTCCGGTGGCCTGAAGACACTGGCTGTTGCGGTTGGTGTGAGCACCAACAGCGCTGTCGGTGGCAACTCGGCTACCTCGCAGGTGGACTTCAACAACGCTGTGGCGACCGTGCAGGGTGCGACTGCTCAATTGAGCGACTCGAACTCTGCTGCCTTCGCCGCTCGTCAGATCGACGGGTCCTCCGGCCCCACGTACACCTACACTGTCGGTCGTACATGCAGCCAGAACCCATCACACTACGATGCAAACGGCAAGAACGTGACCACCTATGTGAACACTGCCACGCTGAGCAACCCTCTGCAGACTCTGACCGACAAGGTTACCGTCACATTGACCTGCTACGCCCCCGTGTTGTCCAAGACTGCTGATGAGACCTTCACTCGCAAGTACAACTGGCGCATCACCAAGGATGTGACACCGTCTGCTCTGGCGCTGGCCGCCAATGTGAACGGTGTGGCCACCTACACTGTGGTGGCTACCAGCTCCGTTGTGGACTCGAACTGGCAGGTGACCGGCAAGATCACTGTTCGCAACCCGAACCCGTCATCCGAGCTCAAGGTGGTGGTGGCGGATCAGCTGTCTGCTGACTCTAGTGTGTCTGTTGCCATCTCGGCCTGCAACAATGGCGCAGTGCTGGGCTCCGGCAACGTGTTGACCATCCCTGCTGGCGTGACTACTCAGTGCTCGTACACTACAGGCTGTGGATTGACCCGCGGCGTGAACCAGACCAACACCGTCAAGGTCACCCTGGTGACTCCTGGCTCGTGCGGTGTGTTCACTGCCTCCACTCCTGTGGTGTTCGGAGTGCCCACTTCCGAGCTTGACAAGAACGTTGACATTGTCGACCGATACAATGGCGGCAGTGCCACCAAGATCGGCAGCGCTGTGGGTGGAACCGGACCCAAGTCCATCAACTACACTCGCAACTTCTGCTTCCCGTGCTACAATCCTCAGTCTCTGCCCTGCGGCGTGACCATCCTGCCTGGTGGTGATCAGCAGCAGCAGTTCCCCAACGTGGCCTCAGTGACTCGACCTGGCACCACCACGCCTGCTCTAGCGTCTGACACAGCCAAGGTGACTGTGACTGTGAAGTGCGTCAAGCTCAACGTGGCCGTCAAGGTGGACACGTCTCTGAAGCGCAAGTACACGTGGTCTCTGTGCAAGACTGCTCAGTGCCCGACTCTGTCGCTGTTCGCCGGTCAGTCTGCCGTGACTCAGTACACTCTGACCGCTGTTCGCGCTGGTCCGTTCGAGTATGAGTGGCGTGCTAAGGGCAACTTCACCGTCAGCAACCCCAGCAGTGTGAGCGCGGCTCAAGTGAGCACCATCACGGCTCTGCTGGATGGTGTGGCTGTGCCTTTCACCTGCGGTGGTGCCTTGGCCGGTACCTTGCCCAGGACCCTGCCTGCCAATGGCGTGGCTGTGTGCACATTCGATGTGTCGCCCACCAGTGGCGGCTCCAAGACTCTGACCGTCAATGTGGGTGTGTCAAGCACCAGCAGCGTCAGCGGTGCCGTGGTATCTGCTCCTGTCAACTTTGCTGGTGCCAGTGTGACCGAGTTCGGCGCCGTGGCCGAGTTGAGCGACAGCAATTCAGCTGCCTTCCCCACTCGCAACGTTGACGGCTCAGTGACTGTCTTCCGCTACAACATCACTCGCAGCTGCAGCAACAACCCCAATGATTACACTGGTGGCATCTGCCCCGTGCCGTACACCAACACGGCTCGTCTGAAGAGCTCTCTGCAGACTCTGACCGACAGCGCGACGGTGACTCTGACCTGCTATGCACCTATCGTGTCCAAGACTGCAGTTGAGAGCTTCAAGCGCACCTACGAGTGGACCATCCGCAAGGATGTCAACCCGACCTCCCTGGCGCTGGCTGCTAACGTCAACGGTGTGGGCACCTACACTGTGGTTGTCGGCAACACGGCCCGTGACTCTCACTGGGTGGTGACTGGTACCATCACTGTGCGAAACCCCAACCCGTCCGCTGCTCTGCAAGTAACCATTGCTGATCAGTTGTCGCTGGACACTGGTGTGACTGTGACCATCACTGGTTGCAACAATGGCTGCACTCGCAACAATAACGGTGTGTGGACCATCCCCGCGGGTGCCACCACTCAATGCTCGTACACTACCGGCACCGGTCTGACGCGCGGTGTGAGCCAACAGAACAATGCTCGTGTGACCATCGTCAACACGGGTGCCTCTGGCACCTTTGTGGCTTCGGCTCCAGTAGCATTCGATTGCCCGACCAGCGAGGTGAACAAGAATGTGAACGTGGCTGATGTGTACAACAACGGCTCGCCTACGGCGCTGGGCTCTCTGGTTGGTGGTGCTGCCACTAAGACGTACACGTACCCTCGCAACTTCTGCTTCCCGTGCTACAACACGCAGTCCCTGCCGTCTGGCGTGACCGTCGTGTCTGGTGGCAACCAGCAACAGCAGTTCCGCAATGTTGCATCCGTGACTCTGTCCGGTACCTCTACCGTCCTGGCCACAGACGACGCTCAAATCACTGTCGTGGTGACATGCGCTCGACTGAACGTGGTGATCAACGCTCAGACCTCGTTGAAGCGTCGATACACGTGGTCGCTTGACAAGCAGGTGGCTGGTTCCACCTCGTTGTCGCTGTTTGCTGGTCAGAGCAGCGTGTCTCAGTACACGTTGACTGCGGTCCGCACGGGTCCCACCGATGCTGACTGGCGTGTGAGCGGCACCTTCACGATTTCGAACCCCGTGTCCAGCTCTGCGGTTGTGAACTCCATTGTGGCCACCCTGGATGGTGTGGCCATCAGCGGTGTGACTTGCGCTGGTGCTTTGAGCGGTACTCTGCCCAAGACTTTGACGGGCAGTCAGTCCTCCGTGTGCTCGTTCAACGTGGGCACCACTAGCGGCGGCATCAAGACAGTCGCTGTGACGGTGGGTGTAACCTCCACCAGTGCTGTTGGTGGCACCTCTGGATCGACTCAAGTGAACTTCAACTCTGCAACCGTGACTGAAGAGGGAGCTACTGCCACATTGAGTGACTCCAACCCTGCTGCTTTCCCGTCTCGCACCATCTCGGGTAGCACAGGCCCCGCCTATCGCTACAACATCACCCGCACTTGCAGCGATATCGCAGCCGACTACAACTCGGCTGGCACGCGCGTCATCCCGTACACCAACACGGCCACTCTGCAGAACTCACTGCAGACCCTGACCGATAGCGTGTGTGTGACTCTGACCTGCTATGCCCCCATCGTGTCCAAGACTGCGGTGGAGAGCTTCAAGCGCACCTACGACTGGACCATCCGCAAGAGCGTCAACCCGACCTCCCTAGCTCTGGCTGCTAACGTGAACGGTGTGGGCAACTACAACGTCACGGTCAGCAACACCGCCCGCGACTCCGACTGGGTAGTGACCGGAACCATCACTGTACGAAACCCCAACCCGTCCGCTGCTCTGCAGGTGACCATCGCTGATCAGTTGTCGCTGGACACTGGTGTGACTGTGACCATCACTGGTTGCAACAATGGCTGCACTCGCAACAATAACGGTGTGTGGACCATCCCCGCGGGTGCCACCACTCAATGCTCGTACACTACCGGCACCGGTCTGACGCGCGGTGTGAGCCAACAGAACAATGCTCGTGTGACCATCGTCAACACGGGTGCCTCTGGCACCTTTGTGGCTTCGGCTCCAGTAGCATTCGATTGCCCGACCAGCGAGGTGAACAAGAATGTGAACGTGGCTGATGTGTACAACAACGGCTCGCCTACGGCGCTGGGCTCTCTGGTTGGTGGTGCTGCCACTAAGACGTACACGTACCCTCGCAACTTCTGCTTCCCGTGCTACAACACGCAGTCCCTGCCGTCTGGCGTGACCGTCGTGTCTGGTGGCAACCAGCAACAGCAGTTCCGCAATGTTGCATCCGTGACTCTGTCCGGTACCTCTACCGTCCTGGCCACAGACGACGCTCAAATCACTGTCGTGGTGACATGCGCTCGACTGAACGTGGTGATCAACGCTCAGACCTCGTTGAAGCGTCGATACACGTGGTCGCTTGACAAGCAGGTGGCTGGTTCCACCTCGTTGTCGCTGTTTGCTGGTCAGAGCAGCGTGTCTCAGTACACGTTGACTGCGGTCCGCACGGGTCCCACCGATGCTGACTGGCGTGTGAGCGGCACCTTCACGATTTCGAACCCCGTGTCCAGCTCTGCGTCCGTGAGCTCGATCGTGGCCACCCTGGATGGCGTGACCATCACTGGTGTGACGTGCGCTGGAGTTCTTGTGGCTCCTTTGCCCAAGACTCTGGCTGGTGGCCAGTCCTCCGTGTGCTCGTTCAACGTGGGCACCACTAGCGGCGGTACCAAGACCGTCGGTGTGACGGTGGGTGTAGGCTCTACTAGTGCTGTCGGCGGTACTTCTGGATCGGCTCAAGTGAACTTCAACTCTGCTACCGTGACCGAGGAAGGAGCCTCTGCTACGTTGAGTGACTCTAACTCTGTGGCCTTCCCGTCTCGCACCATCTCGGGTACCACTAGCCCTCCGTTCCGCTACAACATCACCCGCACTTGCAGCAGCAACCCAGCTGACTACAACTCGGCCGGCACATGCGTCATCCCATACACCAACACGGCCAAGCTGCAGAACTCACTGCAGACCCTGACCGACAGCGTGTGTGTGACTCTGACCTGCTATTTGCCCAAGGCTGAGAAGACTGCCGCCGTGGCGTTTACTCGCAAGTATAACTGGGCCATCACCAAGTCTGTGACCCCGACCGTGATGACCTTGCAGCCTAACGTGAACGGCAACGCTGCCTACACCGTTGTGGTCAGCAGCACCTCCACTGACAGCAACTTCGTTATCAGCGGTACGGTGACTCTGTCCAACCCGCATCCCACGTCTCCGTTGACGGCCAGCGTGTCCGATCGTTTGAGCGATGGCACCAACGTGCAGCTGACCTGCAATGGTGCCGTCTCCTCATCGGTGACCATCCCGGCTTGCTCGTCCGTGACGTGCACGTACTCTGTGACCCGCCCTAGCTCTTGCTGCTCGGGTCTCAGCAACACAGTCACCTTGACAGCTTTCGGCGTAGCGGTCACCCGAACTATCCCTGTGACGTGCGGCAATCCTACCCACACGGTATGTAAATTCTGGTTGATGTTGCGCTACAACCGGGTCTAACTTTTGCTTTGTCTTGTACGTGTGCAGATTGACCAGACTGTCAACATTCGTGACGCCTTCAACGGTGGCGTCGCTGCTGCTCTGAACCCAGCCACCGTAAACGCGTTGAACACTCCAGTGACGTTCTGCTACAACCGTGTGATCACCGGTCGAGCCTGCCCTTGCGGTGACTTCAACGTGCCCAACACGGCCTCGGTTGTGTCGAACAACAACGTTGTGTTGGCCAGTGCCAGCGCCAATGTCGCCGTGAAGATCAACTGTGTAGTCGGCTGCACTCGCACCATCGGCTACTGGCAAACTCACTCCAAGTCGGGTCCGGGCAAAGCTGCCTATGACTCCCGCTGGGACAACCTAAAGCCCTCTGGGGAGTACACGAACTTCTTCAACAGCGGCCTGTCGTACATCACTGTAATCGCGAGCCCAGTGAACGGCATCGCCTTCTACAACTTGGGTCAACAGTACGTGGGTACTACGCTCAACAGACTGGCTGGCGTCACGGTTCCCGCGGACGTGCTTTCCGCCTACAACGAGGCAACTGGGTTGTTCAGTGCACTGGGCAAAGACGTTCGCGCGTTCAGCTCGATTCAACAGAACGCTCGCGCTCTTGAACTCAAGAACCTCCTGGACGCGTACAACAACGGTCTCAAGGGTGTACCGCACTGCCCGTAGAATCCCATTTTTAGTGCAAGCTGCACGCATTGCGGTCCAGGTCAGCTGTACTGACGGTCGACCGTCAAACTTGTTTTTGCGCACTTCCATTGTCTGGCCGCATTGATTTATTGTTTCCACTACTTTATTTCGCTTTGTCATTCGAGCCCAGAGATCCCGCAATGTAACCGGGCCGTTGACCTTTTGGCTTTTGCTTTTTCATTGTGCAGCTGCATTTTCCATTTGCATCCATATTAATTGTTCGATCATGCTAGATACTTTTGTCGTCGCACTCACTGTGCCGTCACCCACCGTGGTCGGGCGCATTCGTTTGGCATCGTGCTTGTACTTTCACTTGCCAATCGTGGCGTCTGTCTCAATGTAAGAGTGCATCGACAACGAAGTACACTGCCTTATTTGTCAACTGCTGTCTCTTATACACATCTGACGCTGCCGACGAATAGAGAGGTGTAGATCTCGGTGGTTGCCGTATCATTCAAAAAAAAAAA
>ENA-ORBV01010879-ORBV01010879.1-microbial-mat-metagenome-genome-assembly--contig:-NODE-10879-length-14433-cov-5.767484_pt1 | contig 14433 bp, 13 predicted proteins | sample MGYA00237777_ERZ505514 | MGnify/ENA primary metagenome ERZ505514 (study PRJEB26160, sample SAMN06269048) | microbial mat metagenome | isolation source: Oligotrophic lake microbial mat | place...
GCGCGGTCATGACGGCTGGGTCGGGTGCGGAAGGCGGCGAACGGCTGCGGGGGCGGGGAGTGGGCGACAAATCGGCAATCAGGGCGGCAGAGTGCGACAAACTGCACAAGCCAGCCCTTGACCCGATTGTGCCTCAGGCTACAGTGGGCTTGTCGGTGCCGGGGCGATCATCCCTGGCAAGAGTTGCACCAATGACCCCCTGTTCGACGTGGTGCCACCGACGCCAAAATCCCTTGCGGTCGTCAGCGGTGCCGCACGGCCTTTTGTGCGGGTAACGCCCTGTGGACGGACTCAACCGGCAATGCCTTCAGCGCTGAGGTGCAGCACCCGGTCGGCCTGCTGCGCGGCGGCCTGCGAGTGTGTCACCAGCACCAGCGATGCGCCTTGTTCCCGGGTCTGCCCCACCAGTGCGCTCAGCACCTTGGCAGCGGTGGCTGGATCGAGGTTGCCGGTGGGCTCGTCGGCCAGCAACAACGATGGGCTGTGCACCAGCGCGCGTGCGATCGCCACCCGTTGCAACTGGCCGCCGCTGAGCTGCTGTGGCAGTCGCGTGCCCAGGCCGTCCAGGCCCACTGCCAACAGCATCGCCTGCACCCGCGCCGGGTCATGGCGGCCTTGCAACATCAAAGGCAGGTTGACGTTCTGCGCCACGTCCAGATGCGGCAGCACATGAAAGGCCTGGAACACGAAGCCGATGTGGACGCGCCGCAAAGCCGAGCGTTGCAGGTCGTCCAGCATCGCGAGGTCGGTGCCGTCGAGCAACACGGTGCCTTCGTCCCAATGGTCCAGGCCCGCCATGCAGTTGAGCAGCGTGGACTTGCCCACGCCGGATTCGCCGACGATGGCGACGAATTCGCCGTCGGCCACGGTCAGCGAGACGTTGCGAAATACGCAACTCGCGCCGTAGTTCTTGCGCAGGCCCTGCACTACCAGCGTCATGGGTCATCCCTGGAAAGTTGCAGGCCCAGGCGCAAGGCCTGGTCCAGCGCATCGTCGTCATCGCAGGCGATCACCCGGCGCGCCGGCATGCCGCGCAACCAGGTCATCTGGCGCTTGGCGAGCTGGCGCGTGGCGACGATGCCGCGTTCACGCAGCGCGTTCATGGGGTGCAGGCCGTCGAGTGCCTCCCATGCCTGGCGGTAACCAACGCAGCGCATCGAAGGCAGGTCGGCATGCAGGTCGCCGCTGGCGCGCAGGGTGCGCACCTCGTCCAGCAAGCCTTGCGCCAGCATGACGTCGAATCGCTGCTCGATGCGCTGGTGCAGCCACTGGCGTTGGCGTGGCTCCAGCGACACCATCGGCATGTCGATGAAACGCGATGGCGCCGGCGTCGATCCGCCTGCGCCATGCAGATCGCTCATTGGCCGCCCGGTCAGCCGATGCACCTCCAGCGCCCGCTGGATACGCTGGCTGTCGTTGGGCGCCAGCCGCGCGGCGGTCACGGGGTCGAGCCGTGCCAGTTCGGCGTGCAGCGCCGGCCAGCCCATGGCACGGGCCGCAGCGTCGATGGCGGCCCGAACCGCGGCATCGGCCGGCGGCATGTCGTGCAGGCCTTCGATCAGTGCCTTGAAGTACAACATCGTGCCGCCGGTCAGCAGTGCCAGGCGACCCCGTGTATTGATGTCTGCCACCAGGCGGTTGGCATCCTGCGCGAAACGCGCCGCGCTGTAGGCCTGCGACGGGTCGAGGATGTCGATCAGGTGGTGCGGCACCTGCGCACGTTCCAGCACACTGGGCTTGGCGGTCCCGATGTCCATGTCCCGATACACCAGCGCCGAGTCGACGCTGACGATCTCCAGCGGCACATGCTGCGCCAGCGCCAGCGCCACGGCCGTCTTGCCCGATGCGGTCGGCCCGGTCAGCGCCAGGCACCAGGGGCGCGTGTCAGCGGGTTGCAGCGGCGCCATGCGCGGGCTCTCCGTATCGTTGCACCAAGGTCCATCCGGACGCGGCGATCACCACGCTCCAGAACCAGATGCCGTTGGTCAGCGGAAATACGGTCCCGTCCATGCGTGCACCCAGCCAGGCGCCGATGCCGAATGCAGCAAGCATCATCAGAAAACCGTTCAGGGCCGCCGCAGCGCCGGCGGTCTGTGGGAACGGGCCGACCGCGCCGCTTTGCCCGCAGGGCTGGTGCACGCCGTGGCCCAGCATGAAGACATAGAACGGCGGCATGATGAACCAGGCGCCATGCGCTCCACTGCTCCAGCCCAGCTGCGCAAAAATACCCATCGCGCTGCCGCCGGCCAGTGTCAGCCCACTGGCGATCGCCACCGTGCGCCTGAGCCCGAAACGCGCCAGCAGGCGTCGGCACAGGAAGGTGCCAGCCAGGAAACACAGCGACATCGATGACATCAAAAACCCATACTGGCTCGTTCCGAGTGACAGCACCTGGATGAAGACGAAGGACGACGCGGCCAGGAACGTGAACAGGCCGCCGTAGGAGGCAACCGACAGCGCGCAATAGGCAATGAAGGTCGGATGGCGAGCGATTCGCAGCCAGCTGCGCAGCAGCGCCTGTGGCTGGAGTGCCGTAGCGGCGTTGCGTGGCCGTGTTTCCTCGAAACGTGCCAGCACCAGCGCCAGCGATGCCGCACCAAAAACGGCGAGTACTGCCAAGGCGGCGCGCCAGTTGAACAGGTCGGACATCAGTCCGCCCACCGGTGCGCTCAGTACGGCGATGACGCCCAGCCCGGACAAGGCCTTGGACATGACCCGCGCCCCGTCGGCCGGGTGGTAGAGGTCGCGGATGATGGCCCTCGCGCAGGTCACGCCGGCGCCCATCGCCGCACCCTGGACCGCCCGCCACATCACCAGCATGTCCATCGAGGGTGCCAGCGCGCTGCCGATGGCTGCCAGCGTGTAGCCGCCCAGGCCCAGCAACAACACCGGGCGGCGGCCGAAACGGTCGGACAACGAGCCCCAGACCAGCTGAGACAGGCCAAAGGCGATCAACAGCGCCGACAGCGTCAGTTGCGCTTGTGCCATGCCAGCGCCAAAACCGGCGGTCAGTGCCGGCAGGGCGGGCAAGTACAGGTCGGTGGTGATCGGCTGCACGCCGAGCAGGGCGGCCAGGATCAGCACGACGCTGCCATCGCCCATGGGTGCTCGGTTGGAGGCCGCCGGCGGGACAGCAGAAAGGGGCGGCAAGGGCATGGGTTGTGAGCGTAGCAGAAGGTGCCCGCGCACTCGGCCCGGTTGCGGCGGCCGCGCCACGCTGCGGCGGCCGACCACCTGCCACGGGTCTATGGCAGGCCGAACAGCTGCGCGTTCGCCTCGCGATACCGCGGTTGGCCTACGGAGTTTGTATTGTGGTGGGAGCCGCCCTCGACACCTTGGGGCCGGCCTCGTCTTCGACCTGGCTGGCCGAACGGCGCAATTGGCCTGGACCGAGCCCAGACAAGCCGGCCGATTCAGCGCGCGCCGGCCGAGCGCAGCAGCCCCGCCACCTGTACCTGTCCGCGCCGCACGGCGTGCTGCAGCGGCGTCACGCCGTCGCGGTCGGCCAACTCCAGCTTGGCTCCGGCGCCGATCAGCAGCCGAACGATCTCGGCGTGTACTGGCCCGCCATCGCCCAGGATCACCGCCTCGAGCAGCGCAGTCCAGCCCAGGTTGTTGACATGGTCGACATCGATACGCGTGCCCAGCAATACCCGCACGGTCTCCACATGTCCGTAATGGCAGGCCGGAATCAGGGCCGTGCCACCGTAACGGTTGGTACTGGCCAGATCGGCACCGGCTGCCAGCGTGGCACGCAAGATCTCGGTGTGGCCCCGTGCGCCAGCCAGCAGAAAGGCGCTGTCGCGCTGCTGGTCCTGCGCATTCACGTCGGCGCCGCGCTCGATCAGCAGCAAGGCCACGGCCAGCTGCTTGCCGTCGGTGGCGGCCAGCAGCGGCGTGCGGCCCCGGCCGTCGCGTTGCTCGATGGCAGATCCGGCATCGAGCAGGGCACGCACCCGTGCCAGGTCGCCGCGCTGCGCTGCGTCAACCAGCGCGGTGTCGCTGCGTTGGGCCTGCGCGACGCCCAGGGCCAGACCCAGGACCCCCGCCAGTACCCGATTGGCGGTGCGCCGAAGCATGGTGTTCATGTGAATGGCTCCGTGGAGATGGTGGAATGGCGCGTGTGCCGGGTGTTCGCGCAGCGGCCAGCGTCGCACCCGTTATCCTAGCGCTCAAACCATGACCTTGATCGATACACCCTTCAGCCCGGCCGCTGATCGCAACAAGCAACCGATCCTGGAACTGCTGCGTGGGTTGCTGCCGCCGCGCGGGCACGCGCTGGAGGTTGCGTCGGGCACGGGGCAACATGTGACCTGGTTCGCCGCTGCGTTGCCACACTGGAACTGGCAGCCCAGCGACGCGTTCGCATCTTCCTTGCCGGCCATCACGCGCCAGGTTCGACAGGCTGGCTGCGCCAACCTGCGCCAGCCGGTGCTGCTCGACGTGCGTGATGCCCGGTGGCCCGCACAGGCCGATGGGTTCGGCGCGCCGTTTGACCTCATCTATTGCGCCAACATGATCCACATCGCGCCCTGGGACTGCTGCGGCGCATTGATGCGCGGCTGCAGCCGCCACCTGGCCCCCGACGGGTATCTGGTCTTGTATGGGCCGTTTTTCGAGGACGGCGTCGCGGCGGCGGACAGCAACCGGGACTTTGACCAGAGTCTGCGCGCCCGGGACCCGCAGTGGGGCATACGGTCGCTGCGAGACGTTGCGGCCGAGGCGGGGCAGGCGGGCCTGAAGCTGACTGCGCGACATGCGATGCCGGCCAATAACCTGTTGCTGGTGTGGAGCCGCTCGGGTCGCTGACCCGACTGCCGAGCGCTGTTCAACGCCCGCGCAGGAACAGACTGTCGAGTTCGCGCAGGCTGATCTGGCGCCAGGTCGGACGGCCGTGGTTGCACTGGTCGGAGCGATCGGTGGCCTCCATCTGGCGCAGCAAGGCGTTCATTTCGGTCACCGTGAGTTGGCGATTCGCGCGCACCGCCCCATGGCAGGCCATTGTGGCCAGGATCTCGTCACGTGCACGTTGCACCACGGTGCTGGCATCGTGCTGGGCCAGTTCCTCCAGCACGCTGCGCGCCAGCGCCGCCGCGTCGCCCTGGGCCAGCGTGGCCGGCACCGCGCGCACCGCCAGCGTGGTTGCCGTCAGCGGTGCGATATCGAGCCCTAGCGTGTGCAGCGTATCGGCATGCGCCTGGGCGCAGGCGATGTCGTGCGCAGAAGCTGCGAAGGTCACCGGTATCAGTAGCGGCTGGCTGGCCAGGCGCTGCGCCGCGCCCGCCACGGCGGCGGCGTCGAACTGGGTCTTGAGCCGTTCGTAGACGATGCGTTCGTGCGCTGCATGCATATCGACGATGACCAGGCCCTGTGCGTTTTCGGCCAGCACGTAGACACCCTGCAACTGGGCCAGTGCGCGGCCCAGTGGCCAGGACGGCTCCGGTGGTGCCATGCCGCTGCCGGTATCGTCCGCGGGTGCAACGGCCAACCCACTGCCGATGTCGTTCGCAGCGGCCGCATCCGCGGCAGGGGCCTGCGCAATCGGCGCATGGGGTTCGAGTCGGCGGACTGGCCACAAGGCTTCGAAATCCGACACCCGATGCCCAGCGGTCGGCGCACCGAAATGCATCGCCGGTTGTGTCCAGCCGCGGGCCGCAAACGCGGAGCCAGCAGCAGCGCCGGGCTCGGCGCCGTGCGTGGCGGATGATGCGGGCAGGCCCTGGGCCGGCGCCTGTTCGGTGCCGGCGCGCGGGCGCGCCAAAGCGTCCTGCACCGCGTGGCGCACCGCCTGGTGCACCTCGCGGCTGTCGCGGAAACGCACCTCGATCTTGGTCGGGTGCACGTTGACATCGACCCGGGCTGGGGCGATCTCCAGGTACAGCACGTAAACCGGCTGGCGCTGGCCGTGCAGTACGTCTTCAAAAGCGCTGCGTACCGCATGCGACAACACCTTGTCGCGCACGAAGCGGCCGTTGACATACACGAACTGCTGGTCGGCGCGGGAGCGGGCGGCGTCCGGTACGCCGACCCGTCCGCGCAGGCGAATCGGGTGTGGCATGTCGCGCCGGTGAGTCGGCGCGCCGGATGCGGCGTCATCGTCAGGCAGCGCGATCGAGTGTTCGACGAATTCGGCGCCGAGCACGTCGGCCATGCGTTGTGCCTGGTGCGCCGGCGTCGCGCCGTCAGCAGCGCCAGCGCAGGCGCGCCATTGCTGCACCAGGCGTCCTTCGTGCCAGAGTGCGAAACCCACATCCGGCCGCGCCAGCGCGGGGCGGCGCACCGCTTCCAGGCAATGGGCCAGTTCGGTGGCATCGGTCTTGAGGAATTTGCGCCTTGCCGGTGTGCTGAAGAACAGCTCCTTGACCTCGACGGTGGTGCCGATCGCGCGCGCGATCGGGCGCAGTTCTCCGCTGCGTCCGTCCAGCGCAAACGCACCGCTGGCGCCTTCGGCGCGCGAGGCAATCACGCAGTCGGCAATCGCGTTGATGGCCGCCAGCGCCTCGCCGCGAAAACCGAAACTGCCCACCGATTCGAGTTCCTGCAGATTGCGGATCTTGCTGGTCGCGTGGCGCTTGAACGCGAGCGGCAATTCCTCGCGCAAGATACCCATGCCATCGTCCTCCACGGCAATCAGGCGCACGCCGCCCGCCAGCAGGCGAACAGTGATGGTGCGCGCGCCGGCGTCCAGCGCGTTGTCGATCAGCTCGCGCACGACCGAGGCTGGCCGCTCGACCACCTCGCCGGCGGCGATCTGGCTGATCAGTTCATCGGGCAATTCGCGGATGGCGCGGCGCGGCGCGGGGACTGGGGGGACGTTCACCGCGGCATTTTAGGTGGCGGGCCTGGGCCATCGCGGCAGCAGCGATAATCCCACCCCATGGAACTTGCCGCCTTCCTCCTCGATTTCATCCTGCACGTCGACCGTTATCTGGAAACCTTCGTGCAGAACTACGGCGCCTGGGTCTATGCGCTGCTGTTCCTGATCATCTTTGTCGAGACCGGCGTGGTCGTGATGCCGTTCCTGCCCGGCGATTCGCTGCTGTTCGTCGTGGGCGCGATGTGCGGCGCCGGCCTGATGGATTACCCGACGATCGTGGGTTTGCTGGTGGCGGCGGCCATCCTCGGTGACCAATGCAACTACAGCATCGGTCGGTATTTCGGCCCCAAGGTGTTTCAGTGGGAGAACTCGCGTTTTTTCAACAAACGTGCGTTCGACCAGGCGCATGCGTTCTACGAGAAATACGGTGGCGTGACCATCATTGCAGCGCGTTTCCTGCCGTTCTTGCGCACGTTTGCGCCCTTCGTGGCGGGTGTTGCGTTCATGACCCGTTCCAAGTTCACGCTGTTCAACGTCGTCGGTGCACTGATCTGGGTCGTGGGCATCGTGACCATCGGGTATTTCTTCGGCAACATCCCGCTGGTCAAGGCCAACATGGACAAGGTGATCTGGGCGCTGATCTTCGTGCCGGGCCTGTTCGTGTTGTTCGGTGCCTGGCGCGCCCGGCGCAACGCATCGCGCCGGGCGGCCGCCGAACCGGGCTAGCACGAGAGAAGGTCAGGCTTCATTGAGCCGTGATTGCGGTCACGGAGATTTCATACGCGTGAAAGACCTGTACCGAGCGGTGCAGCATGTCGTTTTGCACCACGCCCACCTGGCGCGCCTCGCGCAGCACGGCCCTGCGGTGGTGATCGACTGCCAAAGGTATCATCGTTCCCATGACTGCGCCGCTCCACCCAGCAGCCCACTCCACGCCAATCGTGCTGCCCCGGAAGAACCCGCTGAGCCCGAAGAAACTCTTGCTCAGCAAGTGGACGGCGGTCTCACCGGCCAACCAGGAAAAGCACTTCGTGGTGACGCGTGTGGTCGAACCCGACCCACCGGCAGTTCGGATCGACTGGGTGGAGATCGAGGCCGTCCATTCCGGGCGTTCATCGATGGTGCGATGGCGTGAATTGACCGATGACACCCGGTGGCGGCAGGGCTGGGTATGAACTCACGGCCCCCCGCGTGCGTTGAACCTGCAAACGGCAGTCGACCGCTTGATGTGCGCTGGCCACGCCATGCGGCGTTGTTCGTCGTTGCGCACAGAAGTGCGCGGCGTCCTCTGGCCGTGCCTGGCGCGCCCGTCGGGGCACGCTCGGGCGCATTCAACCGCCGTTTGTAGGTTGAATGACACACGACCTGCCTGCAGCCGTCAGCGGCGAGCGCTTCGAGTTCGCCAGCCGGGCGGGTCGGCTGAGTGCCTATGTCGCGGGTCAGGGCCCGCCGCTGCTGCTGATCCACAGCATCAACGCGTCGGCATCGGCGGCCGAAATGCGACCGCTCCATGAGCACTATCGCGCGCTGCGTACGGTCTTCTCGATCGATCTGCCCGGTTATGGATTCTCCGATCGCAGCGATCGGAACTACACGCCCCGCCTGATGACCGATGCCGTTCACGCCGTCACCGATCAGATACGTGCCCGCTGCGGGCCGGCACCGATCGACGCGTTGGCCCTGTCGCTGTCGTGCGAATACCTGGCGCGCGCTGCCGCGGAAGCACCGGACCCGTATCGCACTGTGGCGCTGGTCAGCCCCACAGGCTTGCGGGGCCTGCGGCCGTGGCGTGGCGCTGCCGGCAGCACCCGAGGGCAGCCCTGGTTGTACCAGGCGCTGCGCGGACCCGGCAGGGGCTGGGGAGGCGCAGTGTTCCGCGCCTTGACCAAGCCTGGCGTGATCCGCTACTTTCTGCGTCGCACCTGGGGATCGAAGGAGATCGATGAGGCGCTCTGGGCCTATGATCTGTTGACCACGAAAGTAACCGGTGCGCAGCACGCACCGCTGCACTTTCTTGCGGCGAACCTGTTCAGCGCAGACATCCATACGGTCTACGAGCGGCTCGAGATGCCGGTCTGGATGTCGCACGGCGTGCGCGGTGATTTCACCGACTATCGTGGCAAGGTGATCGTGCAGGCCCACCCAAACTGGCAGTTCAGCGTTTTCCCCACTGGCGCGCTGCCGTACTTCGAGGTGCCGGTCGATTTCTGCAACGCGTTCGACCGTTTTCTGGCCATCAAGCCCGCAGAAGGTACCTACCCATTTCCGGATGACAACGGTGCGTCGATGACCCGGCCTTGAACGATGCGTTCGTCGATGCTGGCCACGGGTGGCTGTCGGGCATCTCACCGGGCGCCCGATGCGGCGCCGCTTGGAGATCAGAGGATCGGATAGGGCGCATCGTCGGGCGTATTCAATGCCAGATCGCGGTAAAAGTCCCACCCGCGCGCCTCGGTGTAGCTGCCGGGATCGCGCTGCGCCAGATATCGCGCGATATCGAAGTGATTGATCTTGTGGCCGACGGGTTCCATGTCCAGCCGTGCGGTGCCGCGGATGTGCGACATGATCGAACGGGCAACCAGCACATTGGCCCAGGGCGCCGCACCGATGCCATCGAGGCCGACGCTCGGGAAGTACAAATCCGGTGCGTCCAGGCTTCGAAAGATACTGCCACAGCGCGAGCCGAGTTGGTTGATGCCGCGGATGCCCGATAGTTGCAAAGCTTCGAAGTACGCGAGATCGACCGCGTAACCTGTGCCCCACAAAAGCAGGTCCGCGTCCAGCCGCGTCCGATCCGACAGCAGCACCTGCTGCCCCTCGATCGCGAGCACGCTGCCCGCATGCCGTTCGACCGCCTGGAAGTTGGCCAGCATGCGCGGCCGGCCGGGGATCAACTGGTCGCGCAACACATCGATCGGCAATGGCGGCTGGATCGCGTGGATGCCGAATTTTTGATAACGCGGCAATATGTCCGCCCGGATCGCCGCGTTCTGCTGCGCAGCGGTCATGCCGCTGGCCTGCATCTTCGCGTACGAACGCACGCTGCCGGCAATGGCCTTGGGCTTGCTTGTCGGCATGAACCAGCGCAGGCCGCGGTACACCCAGACGATGCGACGCGCGTGGTGTTCGAAACACAGATCGAGCAGGTCGAAGGCCGATGCACCGCCGCCAACGACCACGACGTCGCGCCCAGCCAACTCTGCAGGCTCACGCAAGGTGCTCGAGTGTCGTTCGCGCACCGTGGCATTGCGGCGCTGCACTTCGGGCATGACCGGCAGGTTGTGGCCACCCGTCGCCGCCACCAAATGGCGCGAGCGCACCAAGCCCTGCGGTGTGTCGAGCTCCCAGCACGTTCCGGTGTGGCGCGCACGGCGCACCGGGCTCGCCAGCCGGATGCCGTCGGCCAGGGCGAAACGTTCGACCCAGGCTTGGATGTTGGCCAGGATCTGCGGCTGCATCGGCCCGGCCAGGTGCAGGTCGCCCAAAGCCCAGTCGACAGGGCTGATCTGGATGTCTTGCCACGCCGGCAATTCGCGCCACAAGCCACCCACACCGTCCTGCCGCTCCAACAACAGCGCATCGAGCCCCGCTTGCCGGGCGTAGTACAGGTGGATGACGCCGGCAATGCCGCCGCCGACGATCGCCACGTCAAGTAGTCGTTCACGCAGCATGGACAAGCAGCACGATGCGGCCGTTCACCTTGCGGTCGAGCAAGCGTTGCATCGCCTGTGGAGCCTGGTGCAGCGGTAGCACTTCCTGAATCAGCGGCTTCAGCGCTCCCGCGGCCGTCAGCCGCATCAGTTCGTCATACATCCGGCTCGTCGCTTCGGGGTCGTGCTTCATCGCCGCACCGGTGAACACGCCGACGATCGAATAGTTTTTCAGCAGCGGCAGGTTCATCGGCACCGACGAATCGTGCCGCCGGCGAAACCGATCGGCATCAATCGGCCGTTCCAGGCCATCAGGCGCGTCATGTGTTCGAAGAGCTCGCCGCCGACCGTTTCGAAGCAGACATCGACGCCACGCCCGTCGGTGAATTGCTTGATCTTTGCGCGGACGTCTTCGCGTCGGTAGTTCAGCACTGCTGCGGCGCCATAACGGCGCACGATCTCGGCCTTCTCGTCGTCGCCGATGCCGGCAATCACTTTGGCTCCAAGGTGCACCGCCAGATCGACACTTGCCAGCCCGGTGCCGCCCGCGGCGCCGGTGACCAGCACCGTCTCGCCCGCCCGCAAGTGGGCACGCTCGACCAGTGCGTACCAGGCAGTCCCATACGCATGCCGCACGGTCGAGGCGACCTCGAAACTCAGGGCGTCCGGGATGCGGGTGCCTTGCCACTCATCGACCGCAATGCGTTCGGCGAACGCACCAAAAAAATCACCGCAGGCGATTCGGTCGCCAGGGCGAAAGCGTGTCACCGCATTGCCGGTTGCGACGACCACCCCAGCCGCGTCGGTGCCTGGCGCAAAGGGCAGCGCTGGTCGCATCTGGTATTGCCCCGACACCATCAGGCAATCCATGTAGCTCAGCGATACGGCGTGCACCTGGACCAGCACATCGGATGGCCCGGGTCGGGGCTCTGGCAATTCGCCCATCGCAAGCGCGGCGGGGCCATTGAAGCTGCTGCAGACCACTGCGCGCATGGGTGCCTCCGGTCGTTGTGCCGCAGTCTAACAGCGCCGTGCGGCACTACGGCGCGCTTGGCCCATGCCCCCAGGGGACTGCGCGCCGCGCCTTGCCCGCCACCTTGGGGCACCACGTCGCGGACCCCATCGATTGCTTCTTACGCCCAGAGCTTTGCGCGCATCGCAGCATGCCCGTGGCCCAGTGCGCGCAGCGATGCGCGCAACGCGGCGTCGATGGGCGTGGCCGCGGGCAGCGCCAGCGGTCCCATGGAGGAACCGTCCAGCGCATGGGGCACCCGCCAGAGGTAGGCCATCTCGGCCAGCTCGCGCCAGATCGGAATCACCAGACCACCCGCGCGAATCAAGCCCCACCGCATGCCGCCCCGCTTGAAGCCGGCTGGCCGAGCCAGGCCCAAGGCTGCAGCCGCCTTTTCAAGCGCGGCGAGAAACGCGTGTCCAGAGAGTGTGTGGCCGGCAAAGTGCAGGTTGGCGAAAGATGGCAGCCCCTCGGCGTTTGCTGCGGTAACGAAGCCCTGCGCCAGATCGGGCAGGTAGGCCCATGGATGGGCTACGTCCAGCGGGCCGGGGTAGACCAGCTTGCCCGACCCGATGCCCTTGGCGATGACCAGGTCGAACCAGCTGCCCGTGCCAGCGCCAAAAAAGTCCCCGGCGCGCAATACCGTCGCACGCAGTGTTCCCGCGGCGCAGCGGCGCTGCATTTCGGCCTCGATGGCTACCCGGATGCGGCCCTTGCGCGTGTCGGCCAGCTGCGGCGTGTCGCTGCGCAGCAGCGGCGGCATGTGGGTGCCGAAGTTGTAGACGTTTCCTGGCAACATGAAGCGGGCGCCAAGCTGTTGTGCCAGGTCCATGCCGGCTTGTGCCAGCGGCAGCGCTTCGCTGGACCAGCGGGTGTACGGCGGATTCAGGCCGTGCACCAGTACCTGCGCGCCGGCTGCTTGTGCGCTCAAGGCCTGCAGATCGTTCACAGCCCCGTGCACCAGCTGCGCCCGCGCCGGCATGCCGAGCGCCGCAGCGCGGCGCACCTGCGCCAGCACCCGCCAGCCTGCTGCGTCGAAGGCCTGTGCGGCGGCCAGGCCAAGGCGGCCGTTGGCGCCGAGGATGAGAACGATGGGGCGGGTGGCGGTGGTCATGGTGGTGTGCTCTTGGTGGATTGCGATGACCTGAGTCTCGGGCCCCACGACCCGGCTGACAATTGCCTGACTTCGCATGGCAGCTATACACTTGTGCATGGCTTCGAGCGGCATTGACAACTTCGACTGGGCGCTCGTCAAGAGCTTCGTGGCCGTGCTCGATGCCGGCAGCCTGATGGGCGCGGCGCGGCGCCTGCAGGCACAGCAGCCCACGCTCTCGCGGCACATAGCCGAGCTCGAGCTGCAGCTTGGCGCGCCCTTGTTCGAGCGCACCGGCCGTGGCGTCACGCCCACCGCCACCGGGCTGGCCATTGCCGAGGCCGCGCGGCAGATGGAAGAGGGCGCCAGTGCCTTGGCGCGCAGCCTGGCCAAGAGCCGCGACGCCACCACCGGCACTGTGCGTATCACCACCAGCCAGGTGGCGGCCACCTGGCTGCTGCCACCGCTGCTGGCGCGGCTGCAAGAGGCCGAGCCAGGCATCTCGGTTGAACTGGTGGCCAGCAACCAGCTGACCAACCTGCTGCGCCGCGAGGCCGATATTGCCGTGCGCATGGTGCGCCCCGCGCAGGGCTCTCTGGTGGCGCGCAAGCTGACCGAAGTCGAGATCGTTGCCGCGGCCCACCAAAGCTATCTGGAACGCGCCGGCACGCCGCGCCGGCCGCAGGATCTGCTGTCCCATCGTCTCATCGGCTACGACCGTGATGAGACCATCGTGCGCGGCTTTGCCGGGATGGGCCTGTCGTTGCAGCGCGAGAGCTTTGCGCTGCGCACCGACGACCAGGTGGCCTACGGTCAGCTGGTGGCAACGGGTGCGGGTATCGGGTTTGTAGCGCGATACAACATCCGCCACTGGCCTGGCGTGGTGGCACTGCTGCCGCAGCTGGGCATTCCGGCGCTGCCCTGCTGGCTGGCGGTGCACCGCGAGATCCGTGGCAATCGGCTGGTGCGAAGGGTGTACGACTTTCTGGCCGCAGCGATCCCGGTGGCGGTGGCAGACGGCTGATAGCGCCCCCAGCCCTGGCTTCGCCAGACCCCCCAAGGAAAACGCGACGAAAGTTCCCTACAGCGACCGGCTGCGCGCCAGCGGCGGATTGCGCGAGAAATAACCCTCGATGCCGCGCACCAGCGCGTCGGCCAGTGCCTGCAGATATTGGTCGTCGTTGAGCTTGGCTTCTTCGTCCGGGTTGCTGATGAAGGCGGCCTCGACCAGCACGCTGGGTATGTCGGGTGCCTTGAGCACCGCAAAGCCGGCTTGTTCGACACGTGGCTTGTGCAACTTGCCGATGCGGCCGATCTCGCCGAGCATCGCGCTGCCCAGTTTCAGGCTGTCGTTGATCTGCGCCGTGGTGCTCATGTCGAGCATCGCCCGTTGTACCGATTCGTCGCGCGAGGCCACGTTGAGCCCGCCGATCAGGTCGGCCTTGTTTTCCTTGTCGGCCATCCAGCGCGCGGCGCTGCTCGATGCACCGCCCTGGCTCAGCGCGAATACGCTGGCGCCCTGGGGCCTGGGGGTGTAGAAGGCATCGGCATGCAGGCTGACAAAAAGGTCGGCCTGCACCCGGCGTGCCTTTTGCACCCGCACATGCAGCGGCACGAAGAAATCGGCGTCGCGCGTCAGGTAGGCGCGCATCGCGTTGCCGCCCACGGTCGTGCCGTTGATGCGCTCGCGCAGCCGATGCGCCAGCCGCAGCACCACGTCTTTTTCGCGCGTGCCGTTGGGCCCTATCGCACCCGGGTCTTCGCCGCCGTGGCCCGGGTCCAGCGCGATGATGATCAGCCGATCGGTGCGACCGGCCTCGGTGGTTGCGGCCTGGCGTGGCGGGGGCGAGGCCGGTCGCAC
>ENA-ORBV01010880-ORBV01010880.1-microbial-mat-metagenome-genome-assembly--contig:-NODE-10880-length-14433-cov-5.127264_pt1 | contig 14433 bp, 6 predicted proteins | sample MGYA00237777_ERZ505514 | MGnify/ENA primary metagenome ERZ505514 (study PRJEB26160, sample SAMN06269048) | microbial mat metagenome | isolation source: Oligotrophic lake microbial mat | place...
ATGGAGATCGGCTCCGGGAACGACGGGTCGGTGAGTGGGCGAAGGGGTTCAAGACGAGCATCGGGCGGGGCCCGACCACGAATGAGATCCGGATGGGGGTCCCCTTTGCAGACGGGGCACGCGGGGGGGTCAGAAGGGTTGTGCGGGCAAGGTTTTTCGGCTATCGGGGCAGCCGGCGAACCGTGCGAGACGCAGCTTGCGCTGCGATGATTTCGCGGCAGCACTGCCGCTGGCCGGGCCACATGAACGCAGAATCAATCCTGGAAGGAGCAATCCACCGGACGGCGTCGTGTTCGGTGTTGAGGATCGGTTGCCACTGTTCTGGGACGGTCACCCAGAAGCGGGGGGAGAGAACGATCTCGTCGGATTCGGGGAGGAAGAACGGATACACCTGCTCGAGCGCGACGAGATGGTCAGGCGGAACGCTCAACCCGGTTTCTTCACGAAGTTCTCGGAGAGCTGCGGCAGGGGCGGTTTCGCCGGGCTCGATGTGCCCCATCACCGGGTGCCAGGCACCGACCAGCGGGGCCCGGGCGCGGCGGAGTTGAAGAAACAGGGGATGGAACGCGGGCGGCGTGTCCGAGCGGCGGATGACGTAGACGTCGATGAGGTCGGTGCGGAGACGCGGGGGCACAGCACCACTCTATCAGCATCCGGAGGAGTCCCACAACTGAAGAAAATACACCACGTCTTCGCTGTCGGTACTGCCGTCCTGATCGGCGTCGGCCTCGCCTCGTTCCCAGTCGCCAAGGAACTGCACAATGTCAGCCGAATCGAAAGCATCGTCGCCGGTCCAATCGCCGGGGCACCATCGTTCCAGGGCCTCGAGTTCGCGCTGGGAAAGTTCAATGTAGCCCGGCTGCGTCAGGTGGTATCGGTCGTCGGCGGCCCGATACCAGCCCCGCTCGACCATTTCCGAAGGGTCCGTCAGACGATCGAGACGGACACACGCGGCCCGCGGGAGCGAGAGAGCGACCTGTTCCGCAATGTCGCCGTACCGGGCCAGCAGGCGAGCGTCGGAGCCGCCGATCGGGTGGGATGGAGTGATCAGAAAGTAGAGTGACTCATCCGCGAGGCCCGCGGCCCGCCACCGTGCGGATAACTCCGCGATGATGGCCCGGAGATTGTCCTCGTAGGCCTCGGGGGACGAACCCGGGACGATACCCGCCACGAAGGACGGCTCGATGGATCGCAGGTCGTTCAGGCCGCTGTTGATGCGAACCAGCGTGAGCGGACCGGCCTCGTCGCGCTGGCCGTCCGCAGTGAGCGACATAAAGAGTTCGAGTTGGGCCGGGTCGAGAGCGTTCAGCCGGCCGGCCATCGTCCGCAGGCTGCTGCCGCCCCCGTAGTAGAGGACGTGATAGGCGTAGCCGTAGGCGCGTTGCGGGTCGTCGGCGGAGACATACAGGGCGAGCAACGGGGCCTCGTAATCGGGGCCGCCGGGCAACGCCAGTTGGAAGCCGATGTCGGCGGCGGGAGCGTCATCGATGGAGAGTTCCAGTACCGCGAGGTCGTTCGGTCCGGCCATCGAGATCGGTTCCGACTGGACGAGCAGAGAATATGGAAACTCGTTCACGCGGATGATCGGCCTGATCCGGGCGATGGAGTCTTCGAAACGACCGATGACATACTGGAAGCGAACGTCGCCGGAAGCGCGGATCGGCGAATTCGATGAGAGGAAGAGCCCCGTCACGTTGAACGACGACGCTTCAGCGCCGGGCGGCAGGTAGATGTAGTTTGAGTTGCCCGTGGGACGGACTGTCCCGTTCATGAACCGGTCAAAGGCGGTGCCGGAATCTCCGTACTCGAAAACGCCCGAGTTGATCGTGGAAAACACGCCGCACCGATGCCCAATCCCGCTGCCGTTCCCCGACCCCTCGCCGAACGTGTGCAGGCCGGTCCCGTACACCCCGGAACGAACGGAGAGCGCGGTATTCCAACCCTCCTCCCACCCGTGGCCGAAATACACATGATTCGAATCCCCGATTCCGAGGATGTCCACCCGGCGGTGAGCGGAAGCACGAAAAAACGGCGCCAGACGATGGCCCCCGATCGCGGCCCCCGGCCATTGCCGGGCATCAGGCCCAGCAGGCGGGGTTCGGGCATCAAATCGGGGTTGCCCGACGGCGAACATTTGAAGCGTGGCCGCGAGGGACATGCTCAAGACCCGGACAGGGAAGCGGGATGAAGGACGGTTCATGGTCATGCGGATGATTCCATACGACTGTTTATTGGTTGGTGACGCATCGTGAGACGAGATTTAATACCGTGGGTGAAAAAGGATAAAATGGTTTTCGGACCAACGCAGTCGTTTCGGCGGCAGGGAGCAAGGCTGACCTCTCGGCTCGTGCGTAGCGTGAGGGGCGACGATACTGGAACGGCGATTGAAGATGGGCGGATCGGTCTTTGACGCGGGGCAGATGGTGACCTTTTTCAGCGGGGAACCCCCCGCAGCATCGGAGTTTTTGTGATGAACTGTGCGATCGGGCTCATCGTTCTCGCGGCCGGGTTCGTCCCCGAAATCGGAGGACCGTCTGGGGAATTCACTCCGATCCCGGGGGAGCGTGAGTTCAGCGGGCGATTGATCGTAATGCCCAAGCCGCAGTCGAAGGGCTCTGCCGACGCCGTTTGGGGCGCCACCACGATCGAGACGGTCGCGGCGACCGGTGAACGCATTGTGGCGGTTCCCGAGGGCATCGACGATGGCGCGTTCGCAGCCCAAGTGATGGCGACCGGCCTCGTCGAGTACGCCGAACCCGACTGGCGCTGCTTCCCCGTTATCACGACGCCGGTCGATCCGGACTTTGTTTCGCAGTGGCACCATGTTGCGATCGAATCGGCCCTCGCGTGGGATCGGTGGCGGGGCGGGAACGGGGTGACGCTTGGATTTGTGGACACCGGGATCGATCTCACTCATCCGGACTTGGCGGACCTGAGGCTTCCGGGGTTTAACTCGGCGACCGACTTGGAGGAGATCGCCGGCGGCGATGTTTCGGCAATCAACGGGCACGGAACCGCGGTGGCCGGGACGGCCTGCGCCATCGGCAACAACAACGCGGGCGTGTGCGGGGTCAATTGGCGGACCCCTTTCGTTATGGTTCGCGCCAGCGACGAGCCCGATGGCTCGGCGTTCCTCTCCGACCTGACAGAGGGCGCCCGCTGGTGCGTTGACCACGGGGCCCGGGCCGTGAGCGTGAGTTACAGCGGCGTGAGCAGTGCCAGCGTGCAAACCACCGGCGCCTACATCAAGTCGGTGGGCGGATTGCTCTCGTGGGCTGCCGGCAATAACGGGTCGCTCCTCAACCCCTTCGACCGCGCGGACGTCATCATCGTCGGCGCCACCAACAGCGGCGATACCCGCGCCGGGTTCAGCAACTACGGACGCTGCATCGACGTTGTGGCACCGGGCGAGGGGATCGTGACGACGTCCATGGGAGGCGGCACGGGCCCCATCAGCGGGACCAGTTTCGCGACCCCGATGACCAACGGCGTGATCGGGCTTATCTGGTCCATCAACCCCTCGCTGACCCCGGCGCAGGTTGAATCGATGCTCTTCGATTCGTGCGACGACTTGGGCGACGCGGGCGAGGACGACGTCTACGGGCGCGGACGGATCAACGCCCGCCGGGCCGTGGAAGCGGCCCTGGCCTCAACCGGTGCCGCGTTTGCGCCGCTGGCCGCGGACGACTTTGTTCCAACAGCCTTTCTCGACACGCCCCGGACGGTGCGGGTGCTCGATAATGACCGCGACCCGCGTACCAGCTCTCTTGCGTTCGCCGCCCCGGCGGTCTCCGCGCAAGGCGGCGTGGTGGAGACGGTGGCCGCGGGGGGTTCGGAGCCGCAGCGAGTGGTTTACATTCCCCCGGCGGGCTTTACCGGTGCAGATTCGTTCGGGTACGTCGTCACCAACGCGGCCGGATTGACCGCGACCGCGACCGTTTTTATCACGGTGCTGGACCCCGCGAACTTCCGCCCGGCCGACAGCCCTGAGGCGATCTCGCCCGGACTCGATGTCGAGTATTACGCCGGTGCCTTCGATTTGCTTCCCAACTTTGATTCACTGACGCCATTCCTGACCGACGTCGTTCCGCAGATCAACTTCGTGTCCACAGAAGGCGTCTTTGCCACCAGCGGATTGGCGGACGATGTGGCCGCCCGCTTCCAGGGATATCTGCTGGTTCCCATGGCGGACCGCTACACGCTCTCGATCGAATCCGACGACGGCAGCAATGTGTATGTCGGGGGCGAGCTCCTTATCGGCAACGACGGGCTTCACGGGATGCGCGAGAAGTTCGGAACGATCGATCTCCTTCCCGGCCCGCACGCGATGACGATCGATTTCTTTGAGCGGGGCGGGGGGGCCGGGCTGATTCTGCGCTGGTCGGGCTCGTCCGCCTCGCGCCAGGTCGTGGACGCCTCGAACCTTGCACGAGGACGCTGCCCGGCTGATACAGACGCTGACGGCGATGTCGACAGCGACGACATCGCGGCATTCTTCGGCGGTTGGGATTCCGGTGATGGCGACTTTGACGGCGACGACGACACCGATTCGGACGATGTCGTCGGCTTCTTCAGCCGGTGGGAGATGGGGTGCTGATCGGCTACCGTTTTGGATGCGCTACCGCCCCGTCGGCCGATCCGGCATCAACGTTTCCGAAATCGGCTTCGGCTGCTGGACCATGGGGGGGCCGAACTGGTCCACTTCCAATGGGCAGTCAATCGGCTGGGCCGACGTCAACGACGCCGACGTGCTGGCGGGCGTAAAGGCCGGCCTTGATGCCGGCGTCAATCACTGGGATAACGCCGATATCTACGGCAACGGTCGGGCCGAGCGCACGCTGGCCGAGTGTTTCAGGAAGGTCGGAGTGGCCCGCCACACGCAGGTGATCGCGACGAAGGTCGGCCACTTCAAAGGGACGGCCCCGCACGCCTACGAGCCCGCCCACATCCGCAACCAGTGCGAGCAAAGCCTGAAGAATCTCGCCACCGACCATATCGACATCTACTACTTCCACCACGGTTCCTACATCGGCCCGAGTTACACGACCGAAGCCCACGACTATCTCCACGAAGCCGCCGAGACCATGCACGCGCTTGTCAAAGAGGGCAAGGTCCGCGCGATCGGCCAATCGGCCTATTCCGACGAGGACTTTGAGCGCGCGGTGCCGGTGCTGAAACCCGACGTCCTACAGAACAGGGCCAACCTGCGATTCAGCGACTTCGTTCGGCCCGGCTCGCGCTGCCAGCAGTTAATGAACACGCACGGCTGCTCGTTCGTGGCCTTCGGCCCGCTCGATCAAGGGATCCTTCTCGACAAGTTCGATCCCGATCATCCGCCCGCCTTCGAGGAAGGCGATTATCGCCGCTCGCGCAAAGACTTCACCCCGTCGACGCTGCGGACCATACGCGAGAAACTCTCGGTCGTGAGATCGCGGCTGGGTTCCCACGAACGCGACCAGGTCGAGGTGCTCGCGTCGGTCGCCCAACGCTGGCTGCTGGCGCATGCCAACGTCTGCTCGGTCATCCCGGGGTTCCGCAACGAGCGCCAGGCCCTCTGCAACGTCGCCGCCGCGAAAGACGACAGCATGTCAACCGACGACGTCGAGTGGCTGCGCGGGGTGTTCGGATGACGCAGACCGTCGGCTTCGATGCCGCGGGCTCGGTGGGCTGGGGCCGTGCCGCCGCCATGATGGCCTCCGACATCAAACTCGCCCACTCGGTCTTCGCATTGCCGTTCGCGGTCTTCGCCGCGGTGTTGGCCGGCCCGGTCGCGGGGTCGTCAGCCCGGGAGTGGTCCTTGTTCGCGGCCAAACTCGGACTCGTGATCGTGTGCATGGTCACGGCCCGCACCTGGGCCATGCTCGTCAATCGGCTGCTCGATCGGGGTATTGACGGCGAGAACACGCGAACCCGGGGCCGGATATTTGCGTCCGGCGCACTCTCCGCGCGGGCCGGCTGGATCGCGGCGTGCGGGTGCGCGTCGGCGTTCGTGTTCGCGGCGTCCGGCTTTCTGTGGTTCGGCAACGCCTGGCCGATTCTCCTTTCGCTGCCGGTGCTGGCGTGGATCGCGTTCTACTCCCTCACCAAACGCTTCACCGCGCTCTGCCACGTCGTTTTGGGCATCGCGCTCGCGGCCAGCCCGCTCGCCGCGGCCCTGGCGGTTCGGCCTGAATCGCTCATTGACACGCCGACGCTGTGGTGGATCGCGGGATTCGTCACCGGCTGGGTCGCGGGGTTCGATGTCATTTACGCTCTGCAGGACGAGAGTTTCGATCGGTCGCGCGGGCTTTCGAGCATCCCGGCCCGGCTGGGCACCGCCCGGGCTATATGGGCCAGCCGAGTCCTGCACGCGGCGGCGTGGAGCTGCCTGATGATCGGTTGGATGGCTCTTTGGCCGCGCCTGGGCCCGATGTTCGGCGTTGGCGTCCTCGCGGTGGGTGGGCTCCTGATCTGGGAACACCGGATCGTCGCCCGGCGGGGCCAAGCGGGGCTCCAGATGGCGTTCTTCACGGTCAACGGAATCGTAAGTTGCGTTCTTGGGTGCCTCGGAATTCTCGACTCGCTTTCCTAAAGGCCATCAGTGAAGACGTTTATGCGACTAAGGCAACGATGACTGCAAAATCGCCATGAAGTGGTAAAATTGTTACCATCTCATGGTTTTTGGAGCCGACTCCGCCGAGAATGTCCGTCGATGCGAACCCGCTTCGTTGCCGAAAAGGGTCCGATCGGCACTCCTCGACACCCGTGTCGTGGCGATCACCGGTCCTCGGCAGGCGGGCAAGACGACGGTCGCCCGCTCGCTGAGCGAGCATCGGGCGTTCATCAGCCGCGGTCACGCCGCATCCTTCGACGCGGCCGCGACCGATCCGGTGGGGTTCCTGGCGGCCTATGACCGACAAGCGGTCACGATCGACGAGATTCAGCGTGTTCCCAAACTGTTCATGGAGATCAAGCGCCGGGTTGATCTTTCGGATGCTCCCGGTCAGTATCTGCTGACCGGTTCGGCGGATCTGCTCACCACACCTCAGATCACCGATTCGTTAGCGGGTCGGATGCAGATCGTCCAAATGTGGCCTTTCTCGCTCGACGAACTGGCTGGTGAACCAAGCGACTTTATTGAGCGAGCGTTCGCACCCGCGATGGTCGCTCGTACCGACGCCGTTTCGCGTGTTGATGCGGTGGACGCCGCGGTTTCCGGCGGATTCCCGAAGGTATTGCGCCGCGCTGATCCGTCCCGGCGGGCCGACTGGTTTGAGTCGTATGTTTCATCGATGATCTCGCGCGACATACGGGATCTGGCGGGGGCCGTGGACGCGACCGCGATATCCGCAACACTGCGGGCGATCGCCGCGCCGATGGGGTCGACTCTCAACATTCAGGACATCTCCCGGACGCTCGGCGTCCCGCACACGACGCTGCGGCGCTACATCGCGCTTCTGGAAACTGCATTCCTCGTGGCCATGATCGCGCCCTGGTCAACCAATTGGACGTCGAGAACAACCAAGGCCCCGAAGGCGTTCATCACCGACAGCGGGCTGGCGGCTCATCTGGCACACGCCACGGCGGCGTCGCTCGGGCATGACCGGGCAGGGTTTGGACCCATCTTGGAGAACTTGGTCGCGACCGAACTCTTGGAGCAGCGAGGTTGGGCGAAAGCAACGGTCAAGGTTTTCCACTTTCGCGACGCCGCCGGGCGAGAGGTTGACCTGGTTCTGGAGCGGAGCGACGGGGCGATCGTGGGCGTTGAAGTGAAAGCGTCCGCCACCGTGTCGCGGGACGATTTCCGCGGGCTCCGCGCGCTGCAAGAATCCGCGGGGACGCGCTTTGTACGGGGGTGTCGTCGTGCATACCGGCACCGACGAAACCGCCTTCGGCGAGCACCTCTGGGCTGTTCCGCTTCACGCACTGGCAAATCAACCGGCCCGGGCCGACCGTCCCGGCTGAGTCTCCCCTCACGCGGCGTTCATCGGGCCGCCCTTAGCATTGCTGAGAGTAAGAACGACCACCACCGACAACGGCGGCTGCTGTGACGTGGGGTTCGGCGATCGGATCATCGATCAACGAAAAAGGCGGATAGGCCGCCAGAGGGGCGAAGTTCCATGGCAACCGGCGGCGACGGATACTGGGGTAAGGGCGACAACGCGGGCTCGTCCGGCGGCGTCCCGGGCGGGAGTTCGAGCGGCGGTGGGGGGCCCAACGACCCGAAGAGTGATTTTTGGTCGAAAGCCCAGGTCTCCAGGCGCGAGGCCGACCAACTCGCCAACAACCCCGGCTTGGTGACCGAGAAGAAGAACCAGAAGCGGCGGCGGCGGCGGAACATCATCCTCAGCGTGGCCGCGCTTCTGGTACTCACGGCGGGCGTGGCGGTGGTCTTCGCCCCGCAGATCGCGAGCGGTCTGGCCCCCGGAATCATCAAGAGCAAGTCCGCTGAAGTGCTGATGGGGTCGGCGACCGTTGAATCGGTTTCCCTCTCCTGGGGCGGCCCACAACGAATCAATGGTTTGACCCTGTACCACGACGGGACCGAAATCGCGAACGCATCGCTCGTGACCTCCGCGGGCCTGATGGGACTGGCCCGGGGCGACCTCGACTTGGGCGAGGTGGTGATTTCGGAGGCCCGTGCGGACGTCGTGAGAAACAAGGACGGAACGACGAATATCCAACAGGCGTTGACGCCTCGGAAGCCCTCTTCGACATCGGCCGCTGGGTCTGCTTCGGGCGAGCCGGCGAAGGTCCCTGAGGGTTTGCGGGCCAAGGTGACGATCGAAGCGTTGAGTGCCTCCTACACCGACCGCTCGCAACCGCCATTGGCCTCCGGTGTCGCGACAGGTGTGACGCTCCGAAAAGTTCGGGGAGATATCGACATTGAAACCGGAGCGCCGTTGATCGTGAAAATCGCCGGGGACGCCTATGAAGGCGCGTTCCCGAGCGGTAAGAGCCCGACCGGAACACCGGGGACGATTTCTGCGGACGTGCAGTTGTCCGACTGGTCGGCGGGAACGGGCGAACTGACGCCCCGCAACGTCAAGACCAAGGCCGCGATCGAATTGAAAGGGTTGCCGGTCGCGCTCGCCGATGCGTTCGCGCCCATGAAGGCTTCGACCCCGGGCGGGCCGGTTCCTTCGTTCGCCAAGGCGCTCGGGTCTCGGATAGATGTTTCCCTGAAGGCCAACGGGGCGCCGAGCAACATGACCGGGACGCTCACGGCCTCCGCCGACAACCTCTCGGCCACCGCCGACGTAGCATGGAAAGACGGCTTCATCGTCACCAACACGCCGCTGGCCGCCTCGATCAAGGGGTCGGCTCTCTCTGAACTGGTCCCGGCCATCGCGGCCGGGTTGGCGGGGCAGTCTCAGGCGACGATCGATGCACTCCCTGACGTATCCCTCACCGTGCGGCAGTTCCGCATGCCCTTTGCGAACGACAGTCGCCCGCTCAACCTGAAGGGGACCAGCGCCGACCTGTCGCTTGCCCTCACCCAGACGACGGGTTCCCTCGCGCTCCGGCCGGGCGAAGCCCCGCAACCGTTCGTGCTGGCGCCGCTCGATCTGCGTGTGACATCGACCGATCTCGCGGCCGGCGTCACCGCATCGGCCAACAGCACCCTCACCGTCGGTGGGCAGCCCGCGGGCGTGATCGCGCTGGACGCGACGTCAGGAAGCGTGCTCGATCCGAGCGGTGCCCCGGTCTCGGGGTTGCCTCCCGGACTTCGCGGCACCGCGAGCATCAAAGGCATGGCCACCGCCATTGCCCAGCCCTTCGTGCAGGCTTCCGGGCTCGAACTCGCGACCGACGTCGGCCCGATGCTCGATCTGACGGTCAACGCCACCAGCGACGATCCATCCGCTGCCAGCGGAGTTCCTGGCTCGACTGGCGGCGGCACGTCGCTCACTCTGGACCTTCAAAGCCAGAACGTGAAAGCCAACGGCGGCATTCACATCGACCCTGCCAGCATCCGTGTCGGGGCCCAGGGCCTCTCCATTCAGATCGCATCGATAGGCAATCTGGCGTCGCGCCTTGTCAAGCCCGAGACGGGGTGGGCGATCGGTGCCGCGGCTTCAAGCCCCGCGACCGTTTCAATCTCCGAACTCGCGCTTACCAAGGACGCGAGCGGCGCCTTCGTCCTGGGCACTTCCAGGCTGAAGGCCGACGTCACCGTGGCCGGACTCTCCGCACGGTCGCTCAACGCGCCGGCTGAAGCCCCGATCGAGATCGCCTCGTTCACCCTCAACACGTTGCTCAGCGAAGGCGACGCGTCGATCAAAATGAACTCGGCGATGTCGCACGCGGGCAAAGCGTTCACGACGACCGGTGACGTCAAGGTCGCGGACATCTTGGCCGCAAGTCCCAAGCCCGGCGAGTCCGCGATGGCCCCCATCGAGGGTCTGCGGCCCGAAGGCTTCGTACAGGTGACCGGGATGCCGCTGATGCTTGTCAACGTCTTCGCGCCGCCCACGCAGGCCGTCGCCGCGCCCCTGGGGCGATGGCCCGGACCGAACGACCCACTCGACTCCTTCACGATCGAACCCCCGGTCGCCGGGCTGGCCGGAGCCCAGCCCGATGGACGACTCTCCGACCCTCCGACCAGTCCGGCCGCCGCTCCGGTGCCAGCGGCCGGTGTTCAGGCCAGCGCACCGCTCGATCTGGGCCAACTTCTGACGAGCGCCGTCGGACCGACGCTGGACGCTCGAATCGACAGCAAGCCCGGCCAGCGAGCGGGCCAGATCGACCTGACCGTCGGCGCGAAGGCCGAACGGCTCGAAATCGACGGCGGCGCGGCGGTCACGCGTCGTGAGTTGGCGCTGCAGCGAACCACCGCCGTGGCCAGGGTCACCCCGGAGACGGTGCAGGGCTTGCTGCGTGAGTTTGCGCCCGACGTGAAGGGGATGCCCCGTCTGGTGCAGCCCGGCACGATCGAACTCGTGGTCGACCCGCTCGTCATCCCGCTCGACGAACAGTCTAAACCCCTGCTGAATCAGGTCGGCGTGGCGAAGATCGCGATCACGGCCCCGCAACCGATCATGGTCGAGGGCCTCACCACCGCCGCCGCGGACGGGACCGTGCGAGATATCGGGCGGATCGGCGTTGAAGAACTCTCGATCACGGTCGAAGCCCCGGTGTCCGCCTTTGTGTCCGCCGTGGGCTTGTCGGATCGCAAGGTTCGTGCGGCCATCGCCGCGGCAGTCGTGGGCGGGTCCGAGGGCGCCACCGCCACGAAGCCCATTCTCCGGCTCACCGGCGATATCGACGCCGAGGTTTCGAACGGCAAACTGGCCGGCGGTTCTGTGGCAAATGTCACCATGGACCAGATTGATACCGCCGCGCTTGAGCGGATCATCGGCAACGAGGGCGCGTTGACGGGCACACTCGGACGCACCGCCGATGCCCGAGTTTCGGTCCGAATGAGCCCGCCCGACGGCGGCGGCCCCACCGACCTCGCCGCCTCCAACTTCGACATCACCGCCGCGCTCGCGGCCCCCAACGTGGAGACCACGGGCCCGGTCAAGGTGTCGATGACGCCCGCGGCGGTCCGCCTGAACGAGCCCGCGCGATTCATCGTGCGGATCGACCCCGCGATGGCGAACCCGTACCTCAACCCCAAGCCCAAACCGGGCGAGCCGGCCCGCTCGCCCGCCGCGACGCTGACGATGACCCAACCGGCCGCAGTCACTCTTACCCTCGATTCCTTCGTGATGCCACGGAAAGCGGGGAGCGACAAGTTTGCGGCGGGGACGTCCCTCACGATCCCGACGCTGGCCTTCGCGACCGGCGATGGTCACACCATCGGTCTGGAAGCCACCGAGTTAAAAGCCATCACCGATTCAACCCAGGCGAACCCGCCGCTCACATTCCGGCTGGAATCCAAGCGCGTGATGGTGGACGGCAAAGCCGCGAACGAGCCCGTGCTGTTTCAGGGCCAGATCGATAATCTGGTCGACCAGACCGGAGCCGTGAGCACGGAGCGGGCCACGCTCTCCGCGGGCGGTCGTTTCGGCGGCGTTCCGACGGCACTGATCGACGCCCTGGCCCGCAAAAACGGGATGCTGGTCGATGCGCTGGGGGAGTCTGTCACGGCAACGGTCGAGGCCCGGCAGGTGGCATTGAAAGGCTTTGGAACCCCGGGAGCTGCGGATTCGGCGATCTCGATCACCGCCGAAAGCCCGCGTGCCAAGGCCAGTGTTCGCGGCAACCTTGGTGCTGCGGTGTTTACTTCGGTAGAGCCCGTCACCGCGTCCGTCGACGAGATTGTCGCGGCCCTCACGAATCGCTACTTGGGCAGCGTGCCGGTGCTGGAGAAACTCGAAAAGGTGCGCGGCCAACGGCCCGCCAGCGTGCGGGCCGAAGGCCTCACGGTGCCGCTCGATAACGACATGCGTAAGTTGAACGGCGAGATTCAACTGGACCCGGGCGAACTGAACTTCACACTGAGCTCGGCGATCAGCGAGTTGCTGGGCGAGGGCAAAATCCAGGAGAAGGGGTTCATCGGACAGAAACTCAAACCCGTCTCCCTCAGCGTTCGTAGCGGCGTGGCGACCGTGCAGCGCTACTCCCTTCCCTTGGGAGAGTTCACGATCGAGGCCGAGGGCTCGGTGGACCTCGTCAACGAGCAGGTCGACATCGTGACGTGGATCCCGGCGACGTTGGTGGCCGACGAGATCTTGGTGGGAATCGTCGGCAAAGTCGGAGCGCCGGTCACGGCCCTGTCGAACGTGCAAAAGGTTACGGACGCGGTCCGGCAGTACGTTCCGCTGTTGCCGTACCGAACGCGCGGCCCGCTCAAGAGCCCGAAACCTTCGCTGGTCCCCGACCTTGACCTCATCCGCCAGGAGTTTCAGCGAAACGGCGGCATCCAGAAACTCCTGCGAGATTCCCTGGGCGACCAGATCAAGGACGTCATCGGCGACCAGATCAAGGACAGGATCAAAATCCCCGGGCTTGGCGATCTCCCCATCCCCATACCAAAGTAGAACCGCGAGTGCCTAGTGCGCCCCCTCGGTCACCCGCAGCACCTCCTGGACCGTGGTCAAGCCTTTCGCGACCTTGCGAAGGCCGTCTTCGCGGAGTGAAACCATCCCGCGTTCGATGCACAACCGCCGGAACTCCGAGACGTTGGGGTTCCGCGCGATGACATCGCGGAGTTGATCGTCCACCACCAGCAACTCGTATATGCCCACCCGCCCCGAGTAGCCGGAATTGCGGCACTTGTCGCATCCCTTCGCCACCCACATCTCGTCGGCGTCGAATGAGTGCATCGCCAGGAATTCCTTCAGGTCGTCCGAGGGCGTCTCCATCTTCTTGCAGTGGACGCACAACCGGCGGATCAGCCGCTGCGCCAGCACCCCGTTCACCGCCGCGCCCACCAGAAAGGGCTCCAACCCGATGTTGACCAGCCGCGTGATCGAGCTCGGGGCGTCGTTGGTGTGCAAGGTCGAAAGAACCAAGTGGCCCGTGAGCGCCGCCTGCACCGCGATCTGGGCGGTCTCCATGTCACGGATTTCGCCCAGCATCAACACATCCGGGTCCTGACGCAGGAGCGCCCGCAACGCCGCCGAGAACGTCATCCCGATTTTCTCGTGCATCTGCGTCTGCGTTACCCCGTCGAGGTGGTATTCCACCGGGTCTTCGACGGTGCAGACGTTCATCGAGTTCTTGTCCAGTTGCCGCAGCGACGCGTAGAGCGTGGTCGTCTTTCCCGAGCCCGTCGGCCCGGTGACAAGCGTGATGCCGTGCGGCGCATCCACCTGCTTCTTCCAGATGGTGTAGCAGTCCTCGTCCATCCCCAGGTTCTCGAGTTCCACGTTGATGGACCGCGTATCCAGAATACGCATGACCGTCTTTTCGCCGTACCCGTTGGGCAGCGTCGACATACGCAGATCGAGTTTGCGCCCCTGCACCGTGCAGCGGATGCGCCCGTCCTGCGGCAGCCGTCGCTCCGAGATGTCGAGGTTTGCCATGATCTTGAGCCGGCTCGTGATCGCCGAGCCCATCGCCACCGGGGCCGTCATCATCTCGTACAACTCGCCGTCGATGCGGAACCGGACTTTCACCTTTTTCTCGCTCGGCTCGATGTGGATATCCGACGCCCCCTCACGCACCGCGCTGGCGATGATGTGGTTCACATACCGGATGACCGGGCCGCCCCCCGCCTCTTTCTCGAGGTCCACCTCGATGTCATTCTTCTTCTCAACCTGGACGTCGCCCTCGTTGACCTCCGCCAGCAGCGCGGTCACGTCCACCACCTCTTCGCTGGCCTCGCCGATCGCCTCCAGCACCCCCTTGATATCGCCCGCCGTCACCAGCACCAACTTCACCGGGCACGCCAGACGCGACCGAATCTCGTCGAGCAGCACCACGTTGTCGGCCTGCGTCGCTCCCACCACCACCCGCATCCCCTCCATGCGGAGCGGGATGCACTGATTCACCTTGCAGAAC
>ENA-ORBV01010881-ORBV01010881.1-microbial-mat-metagenome-genome-assembly--contig:-NODE-10881-length-14432-cov-9.868687_pt1 | contig 14432 bp, 12 predicted proteins | sample MGYA00237777_ERZ505514 | MGnify/ENA primary metagenome ERZ505514 (study PRJEB26160, sample SAMN06269048) | microbial mat metagenome | isolation source: Oligotrophic lake microbial mat | place...
ACCGGCGGCTACCAGGCCTGGAGCGAGGGCCCGGACTTCTACTACAACGAGCCGGGCTTTGCGCCCGCCGACAACCCGAAGTCCGAGGACGACGGTTACCTCGTGACGTTCGTCTGGAACCCGCGCGAAGTGCGCTCCGAGATTCAGGTCTTCAATTGCCGCGGCACCGAGTTCGGGCGCGGGCCGATCGCGCGCGTGTTATTGCCGCAGCGCGTGCCGAACGGGTTTCATGCGACTTACGTGAGCGCGGCACGCCTGAAAAGCGGCCGGTAGGTCGTCCCGACCGCAGCTTTCGGGTTTTCTATTGTTGTGGCAATCCCGCCTGCTTGACCAGCCTCCCGGCCAGCTCGCGCTGCTGGCGGATGAAGGCCGCAAACTGTTCCGGCGAGTTGGCCACCGGCACCAGGCCCATGTCGATGAGCTTCTGGTTGATCTCCGGAATGCGCATCGCCCGCGCCAGCTCGGCGTTGATCCTGGCCACGACTTCGGCAGGCGTGCCCGCAGGCGCGGCAATGCCGTACCAGGTGCCCGATTCGTAGCCGGGCACGCCGGCCTCGGAAATCGTCGGCACCTCCGGAAAGATGCTCGCGCGCTTGAGGGACGAGACGCCCAGCGCTCGCAATTTCCCCGCCTTCACATGCGACACGAAGGTCACCATGTTGTCGATCTGCGCCTGCGTCTGGCCGCCGAGCAGGTCGGTGGTGGCCGGGGCGCTGCCCTTGTACGGGACGTGCAGCGCCTGGATGCCGGCCATGCTCGTGAGCAGTTCGCCGGCAAGGTGCTGCGCGGTGCCGGCGCCGCCGTTGCCGATCACGAGCTTGCCCGGGTTGGCCTTGGCGTAGTCGACGAACTCCTTGACCGACCGGATCGGCACCGACGGGTTCACCACCAGGAGGAGCGGGGCGTCCACCAGCTGGGTGACCGGCGCGAAATCGCGGATCGAGTCGTAGCCCAGGTTTTTATAGACGTGCGGATTGACCGACATGAAGCCGTGCGCCACGAGCGTGAGCGTGTAGCCGTCCGCCGGCGCCTTGGCGCCGAGCTCCGCGCCGATGTTGCCGCCGGCGCCCGGCTTGTTCTCGACGACCACGGGCTGGCCCCAGTGCTTCTGCATTTCGCCGCCGAACATCCGCGCCAGCACGTCGGTGGCGCCGCCGGGGGCGAACGGCACGATGATGCGCATGGGCTTCGACGGAAACGGCTGCGCCTGCGCGGTGCCCGCGCAGAATGCCGCGCACAGGCACAAAAGTGCGACTTTCAGGTTCATGCTGATTCTCCGGTGGATGCGGCTATCTTAAACGTAAAGCGAAGCGATAAAAGCGATGGGAAAATCGATCCCTCTCCTTTCCCCGAGCATCCGCCTGTGGCCGTCTGCATAGCCCTCGCGGGCGACAGGGCCGGGACACGGCCCGCAGCGGCACGGCGAACGTGCTCTACGGCTGCGAAGACTCCTGCGCCTGAAAGTCTGTAAATTTGTTTCGTCGACTGAGCCGGGTCATAGCCCACGCGTCCTAGCCCATCCGCCCCGGCAGCCACGTGGCGATTGCCGGCACCAGCGCCAATATCAGCAGCCTGAAACAGTCCGCCACCACGAACGGCGTGATTCCGCGCACGATCGTTTGCAGGGGCACGCCGGTCACGCCCTGGATCACGAACAGGTTGATGCCCACCGGAGGCACGATCATCCCGATTTCGCAAACCGTGACGAACATCACTCCGAACCAGATCGGGTCGAACCCCAGCGCCGTGATCAGCTTGAACACGGGCCCGACCGTGAGGAGCATCATTGCGAGCTCATCCATCAACGCGCCGAGGATGATGTACATAACCATCAGCAGGAGCATCACCGTCCAGCGCGAGTAGCCCATGTCGCCGACCCATTTCACCAGCGCGTCGGTGAGGCCGGTGGAGTCGATGAAGTAGTTGAAAATGCCCGCGCCGATCAGGATGGTGAAAATCATCCCGGTCGTCATCGCCGTCTCGATGACGGCTTCGGTTGCGTTTTCGCGTTTCAGCTTTCCGCCCGCCCACGCGAGGACTACCGCGCCGAACGCGCCGACCGCCGCGGCTTCGGTGGGCGAAAACAAGCCGAAATACATGCCGCCGAGGACAACGCCGAACAGAATCACGACCTGCCAGACATCCTTGCCGGCCCTGACGCGCGCGGCCCAGCCGGAGCGCGGACCGGCAGGTCCGAGCTTGGGATCGCGCGCGGTCGCCCACGATACGGCGCCCATGTACAGGAGCGTGCCGAGGATGCCCGGAAGGATGCCCGCGGCGAGCAGCTTGCCGATCGATTGCTCGGTCATGAGCCCGTAGATCACGAACAGGATCGAGGGCGGGATCATTACGCCGAGCGTCCCGCCCGCGGCTACCGAAGCCGAGGAGAGCCGGTCGTCATAGCCCGCGCGACGCATTTCGGGCATGGCTACCCGGCCCATCGTCGCTGCCGTTGCGATTGCCGAGCCGCATACCGCGCCAAATATTGCGCTCGCGCCCACCGTGGCAAGCGCCAGGCCGCCGCGGAAATGGCCGATCAGCGAGGCCACGAATCCGTAGAGGCTTTTCGACAGCCCGCCATGGGCCGCGAACACGCCCATCATGATGAACAGGGGCAGCACCGAGAGACTGACCGGGAAAATCGATTCGAACGGGGAGCGGCCCAGCACGAAGCCGAGTGTGGCCCAGCCGTTTACCAGCCCGTAGCCGAGCGTACCGACGACACCCATGGACACGGCGACGGGCACGCGCGCGGCAATGAGAATCAGGACGGCCGCGAATCCGGCGACGCCGGCCAGGGGGCCGGTCACGGGTTTGCGGCCTTGCCGAAGTCCCGCAGCGCCAGGAGGGCGCAAGCCAGGGTGGCCAGTGTCGTGCCGGCGAGGAGGGGTACCCAATAGACCGCGATGGGCAGCCCCAGCGTCTGCGATTTATCCCCCTGGTCGATCTGCAGGCCGGCCTGTTTCAGGGAGTACCAGGCGATGGCGGCGAGGAACACGCCGTTCACCAGCTGTACGCAGCCTTCGAGAGCCGCCAGCGCCCGTGGCCGCAGGCGGTCGGTAATGAAATCCACACCGACATTGCCCTCACGCAGGAAGACGATGGGAAGCGCAAGCGAGATGCAGAACATCTGCGCCAGCTGCGTAATGTCGCCGATGCCGGTAATCGAAACGCCGATGCTCCGGCGCATGGCGATATCGGCCATCAGTATCAGGGTGCCAAGCCCGAGCACACCCACGCCGAACAAGGCAAGCCCCAGCGCCAGCCTGTCAGCAAGGCGCGTCATTGAAGCCTATTTGGAGAGCCGCGCTACCTGCTTGAGCATGTCGTCATAGATCTGCCTTGCGTTGGCGATCCCTCCTTTCTCGAGGGCCGCCAGCTCCTGGTCGATGACCGGCCTGAGCTGCACGCGCCATTTTTCCCGCGTGTCGTTCGAAACCGACACGATCGTGTGGCCGCGCGCTTTCACCGCATCGAGGCCGGCCTGGTCCCACCGGTTCCACCATTCGCCGAACCGGTTCACCATTGCGGGGCCGGTGGTGTCGTCGATCGCCTTCTTCAGGTCCGCGGGCAGCGAGGCATATTTCGCCTCGTTCATTACGATGTGAAAGCAGCTCGTGTACACGCGTGCATCGAGGTGGTCCTTCAGCAGGGTCTCCAGCCGGAAACCCTTGATGGCGTCCCACGGGAACACGGCCCCGTCGATCACGCCTTTTTCGAGGCTTTCATACACTTGCCCGGGAGGCATTCCCACCGGGGCGGCACCGAGGTATTGGAGCAGCGCCTGGGTCGGCGGATTGGGTGCGCGCATGCGCAATCCCTTTACGTCGAAGATGGTCTCGAGCTTTTTGTCGCGCGTGTGGAAGAGGCCGGGATTATGGCAATGCAGTGCCAGCACCTTGAAGCCCTTGTAGTCCTCGGCGAGTACGCCCGGCAGCATGGCCCAGAGCGCTTTCGAGGCCGCATCCGCCGAGTCGGCCACGAACGGGAATTCCATGATCGAGGAGCGCGGCAGGCGGCCGCGCGGAATGCCGTTGAGGCCCCAGCCCACGTCGGTCACGCCCTGCTTGACCTGGTCGGCCTGGTTCTCGGTTTTTCCGAAAGGTGAGTTGCCCGCGAAAACGCGGCCCGCAATCCTGCCCCCGGTGCGTTTCTCGAGATCCTTGACCCACGGTTCGAGCACGTCGACCACGAACCCGTGTGTGGGCGGCACGAAGGTCGTTACCTTGAGTTCGATCTTGTCCTGGGCGTACGCTCGGGCTGCAAAGCCCAGCGCCACAGCCACGGCTAGGAATCGCCAGGCGAACTTCGGCATCGGATGTCTCCCTGTTTTGGTTTTGCGGCGCTGGTTCTGCCGCGAAATTATACGGCGGTCTTTTCTTCCGATTTGAGCGGCATGTGCGCGAGCCATCTTTCGATATCGCGCGGATCGGAAAAAAGCGTCTCCAGCTCGGCGCGCGCTTCGGCTTCGGTCTGGAGGACCGACTCGACCACGGTGACCTTCCCGGCGACACGGCTGGTGGCGATCTCGAGCCGGATTCCGTTTGGATCGTAGAAATAGGCCGACCAGAAGCGTCCGCCGAGCGCAACCGGCCCGATGACTTTCACGCCGCAATCGCGCACGCGGCCGACGATCGCGTCGAATCGCTCCTGCGGGGCGTGGAAAGCTATGTGCTGCATCCCCCCGGGCAAATCGCGATTCTGCTTCGCAAGCCCCTTCGGATACTCGAAGAACGCGAGCAGGGTATCGTTGCCCATGTTGAAGAAGTAGTGCCGCAGGTTGTCGTAGGGCGGTTGGCCGCGATCCTGTTCGAACGGAACGCGGCGCACATGCACGAGCTGCATCCCGAGCACGCGCGTGTAGAAGTCCATCGTCGCCGGCAAGTCGTCGGTGACGAACGCAAGATGGTCGATGCCGCGTGTCGCGACGGGCCGCAGTTCGTTTTTCATCTCAGGCTGCCTTTGCATGGCGTCGCTCCAGGGCGTCGAGGAAGGTGAGCACCGCAGCCGCGAAACCTTCGGGATTGTCGCCCGCGACATTGTGCCCGCCCCTGATTTCGACGAGGGTGATGTTCGGGTTCGCGGCTTCGACCTTGGGGACGGTCTCGGGCGCGAACATGTCCGACTGCGCGCCGCGGATCACCAGCGTAGGGCACGCAATCTCGGCCAGTACCCGCCACATGTCCACGCCGAGTTTCGTCTTCTCGCCGGTTTCGAGCACGCGCTTGAACTGGTCGCGAAAGTACAGGTCGCGTTTGAGCTGAAATCCGCCCGCGACCGGCTTCAGGAAAGCATCGAAGCGCGCGCGCTTCTCCCGGCCGGGCGCTGAGGCCGGATCGATGCCGTGATAACGCAGGGCCGCATCCACGCTCTCGAAGAGGTCCGGCTGCCTGCCTATGCGTTCGGAGGTGCGCTTCGAGCCCGCGGGCGCGTTTTCCGGCGAGTAGTCGACGAGCACCGCGGCGGGAATGAGCGAGGGGTTCTTTGCCGCGCACCAGGCGACGCTCCGGCCGCCCATCGAATGACCAACGAGGATGGCCTGTTTCCATCCGAGACGCACGATCAGGGCCGCGATGTCCCCGGCCATGGTTGGTACCGAATAATCTTTCGACGCGCTCCACGCGGAGTCTCCGAAACCGCGCATGTCCATAGCAACGACCTCGCGATCGCAGGCCAGGGCGGCGGCAACATCGATCCAGTCGTAGGAGAAGAACGATGCGCCGTGAACGATGACAATCGGCGTCTTGCCGGGAGAGCCGAGCTTGCGATAGAAAATCTCGGCGTCACCGGAACGGACGGTGCCGGTTTGATGCGGTGCGCGCATAAGTTTCTCCTGGCGGAATATCTTACTCTGACCCCGATTTTACTGATTTTAGCGTTACCCGAAGGCCTCGACGAGATGACGGTGCCGGTGGCCGCGGCGTAAGTCATCTTCGCGAGCGACATTATTCGAGCCCTTCGGGCACTACGCGCGTTTCATAGGGCCGGGACACTGCCCGGCGCCGCCGCGCCGCCGATGAAACGCCCGCTGACCCAACTGAGCCCACTTGCGCGGGACTTCAATCGACCTTCGCGCCCGAAGCCTTGACGATCTCGCCCCAGCGCTGGTATTCGGACAGCACGAAGGCTTGGAACTCTGCAGCCACCATGGTGCGCGGGAGGGCGCCCAGCCGCGAATATATTTCCCCGATCTCCGGCCTGCGCACGATTTTCACCAGCTCGGTATTCAGTTGCTCCACGCGCGCCTTCGGCGTTCCCGCCGGAGCCACGATCCCCAGCCACGCCGAGAGGCTGAAGCCGGGGAAGCCCTGCTCGGCGATGGTCGGCGTGTCGGCGAAGTCGGGCAGACGCGTGCCGTAGGCGCTCGCAAGGAGCCGCAACCTGCCGGACTCGATGAGCGGGCGAGTCACCGTGATGGTGTCCATGGCCACCTGCACCGCGCCGCCGACGAGGTCCGCCATGGCGCGCGGGCTGCCCTGGTAGGGCACGTGAAGAATCTGGATCCCGGCGCGGCGCTTGAGGTCCTCGAAGCCGAGGTGCGACAGCGTGCCGTTCCCCGAGGACGGATGCGAGAGCTTGTCCGGGTTCGCCTTGGCGTAGGCGATCATCTCGGGCAGTGTCTTGAAGGGCATCGACGGGTTACACACCATGAGCAACGGCAGATCGGCGACCAGCGCCACGTGCTCGAAGTCCTTGCGCGAGTCGTAGTTGATGCCCTTGCGGTACAAGTGCGGGTTGGCCACCATCGAGGCGAGCGGAGCGAGCACAAGGTTCGAGCCGTCGGCAGGCATCTTGGCGAGCTGGCCGAGGACGAGGCTTCCGCCCTGCCCTGGCCGGTTCTCGACGATGACAGTCTCGCCGATCGCCGGCCCGAGCCGCTCGGCAAGCAACCGGGCGATCAGGTCGGTCGCCTGCCCCGGCGGAAATCCGACGTAAATCCGCGTCACCTTTGCCGATTGCGCATGCGCTAACGAGGCACAGCAGAACGCGAGAACGAACAGTAGTTTTTTCATTTTTTTCTCCTCCTAGATGACTTTCGCAGCTTTGAGACGGGCGAGCTCCCCCGCGGAAATACCGAGCGCCCCGAACACTTCCTCATTGTGCTCGCCCAGTGCCGGCCCGGCGCGACGCACACCGCCCGGCGTTTCGGAAAAGCGCGGCACCACGCACTGCATGCGCACCTCGCCCAGTTCGCTGTCGGGCACGCGCACAATCGCCTCGCGCGCCGCGAATTGGGGGTCGCTGAAGATGTCGGAAGCGTCGTAGATGGGCGAGAAGCCGACCTCGTGCGCTTCCAGCCGCGCGCGCAGTTCGGCGAGCGGCAGTTTTCCGATCGCGCCGCCGACGATCTCGTCCAGCGGGTCGCGGTTCGTCACTCTCGAGGGGTTGTCGGAAAATCGATCGTCTTCCAGCAGGTGCTCGAGGCTCAAGGCCGCGCACAACCGCTTGAAGATGCTCTGTGTCGACGCGGCGATCGATGCCCACTTGCCGTCGGCGGTGGCGTAAATATTGCCGGGCGCCGCGTACTGGCTGCGGTTGCCGGAGGCCGTGCGCACCGCGCCCAGCTGGTCGTACTCGATGGCGAGGAAGTCCAGCGTTCGCAGCATCGCCTCGGTCATGGAAACGTCGATTTCCTGGCCGCGCGAATCGGGGTCCTCCGCGAGGCGGTAGAGCGCCGAAAGCACGCCGATCGCGCCGAAGAGGCCGCCGATCGCATCCGAAATCGGATAGCCCAGGTGCAGCGGCGTGCCGCCCTCCTCGCCGCACATGCGCGTGAAGCCGCTCATCGCCTCGAACACACGCGCAAAGCCCGGCCGGTTGCGGTAGGGCCCGGTCTGGCCGAAGCCGGTGACTCGCAGGATGGTGAGCCGCGGATTGATTGCCTGCAGCCACTCGCGCGTCACGCCCCAGCCATCCAGCGTCCCGGGGCGGAAATTTTCCACCAGCACATCTCGCTCGGCGACCAGCTTTCCGAGGAGCGCCCTGCCCTCGGGCTTGCGCAGGTCCAGCGTGATGCCCTTCTTGTTGCGGTTGGTGACCTTCCACCACAGCGGCACGCCTTCCTTGTGCGGTGCAAGCGCGCGCAGCGCGTCGCCCACGCCCGGTATCTCCACCTTGAGCACGTCGGCGCCGAGGTCGGCGAGCAGCGTGGCGGCGAACGGCCCCGCCACCACGGTGGAGATGTCGAGGATCCGAAGGCCCTGCAACGGGCCGGCGGCGGCCTGTGCGTTCATGTCCGCTTCCTCAGTCCGAGGTGAAGCCCGAAGCCTTTACCACCGGTGCCCAGCGCGTGAGGGACAGCTACGAGGATGAAGGAATGCGGGACGGCGGCAGTCATGGATGCGCAGGTTACGCTTCGCACCGGTTTGCCGTAATATCAAAGCGCTCATACCAGTAATGACGAAATCGCAAACCTGAAGCCATGGACCTGCGCGCCCTGCGTGCCTTTGGCAGCGTCGCCGAACACGGCAGCTTCTCCCGCGCCGCGGCCGTGCTCGGCGTCGACGCCTCGGCGCTCAGCCGCCAGGTCGCGGCGCTCGAGCGCGAGGTCGGCGGGCGGCTCTTTTACCGCACCGGTCGCGGCGCCGCGCTGACCGAGCTGGGCGAGCGCCTGGTGCCGCGCGCCCGCGCCATCCTGGCTGACACCGACGCTTTCGCCGAGGCGGCGCGCGACTCGAGGGAGCGGCCCTCGGGGCAGGTCACGCTCGGCGTGGTGCCAGTGGCCGCGCGCGGCTTGGTTGCCGCGCTCGCTGGACGGCTGCGTAGCGATTTCCCGGGAATCAGGCTGCGCGCGCTGGAGGCCTACAGCGGCGTGGTAGAGGAGTGGCTCGCCTCTGGCCGCGTGGAGATCGGCCTCTTCAACCGATACCGGCGCGGCAAGGTGCGCGACGCCGAGCCGCTGCTGCACGCCGACGTGTTTCTCGTCGGGCCTTGCGCACACCCGGCGTTGCGCACTCCCGAGGTACCGCTGCGCGCGCTGGCCGGCATCCCGCTCGCCATGCCGGTAAGCCCGAACAGCCTGGCCAGCCTGCTGGCGGCGCTCACGGTGTCACAGCGCTTCGAACTCGATGTTGCGCTGGAGGCGGGCTCCACGCCGCTCATTGCCGAGGCGATCTCCGGCTCCGATCTGTGCACGATTTCCCCGCGCGAGCCGTTCGCGCGCCAGCTGGCAAGCGGGGAATTCGCCGCTTCCAGATTGGTTCGGCCGAGCGTGCGCCAGACGACCTGGCTCGCGCTGACCTCCGCGCGGCCGCTCCCGCAAGCGGCGCGCGTCGTGGTGCAAGCCATCCGTGAGCTCGCGCGCGGCGAGCGCGCGGGCAAGTAGTTTGCTCCCGTGCCGCACGATCGATTCGATGCGCGCACAGCCCGCGAGGCGCGCGCGTGGACCCGGAACACGACGGCGAGGTGCCTGAGTTCTTCGACAACCGCAAAAGTCGAATAGCCGATCTTTTTCGACTGCGCGCTCGAGTGCTTCAGCCTATTGGTGTAAACGCGCCAATACACGAGGATCCCGCGCCATGCGGCATCGCATTTTCTCCGCGGCTGGATTCGTCCGATATTTTCGAACCCGACGTCGACAACCTTCTTCGCCTCCCGCTGTTCCCTGCCCCTTCGCGCAGCGCGACCCTATCAAAAGGCAAACGCACCAGCGGCACAGAGAACGCGATCAACGGCTGCGAAGACTCTCAAAACGAGACGACGTCAGCGCGCAGGTGCAACGGGCTTCGATTTTCGATTGCTGCCATTTTTCCGTGAAGTACGGCTCTGGGAGCGGCTTCCGTGGCAGATTGCTGCCATCGGCCGCCTGATTACTTCACGCCAAGGCTCGCCAGCGCCGCTGCGCGTCCTACCTGCCCCGTCTTCTTCACCGCAGTGTAGACACGCCACCGAGCGCTGCGAAGCCGAAGCCGAGCCGTCCCGCAGCCCGCCCGTGCCGGCGTCGGTAGAAATAGAGTACATCGTGTGGCTCTCCGGCTTAGGCGGGAATGGTGAACTGCTTTTCGCGGAACAGCCGCAGGCAGGCATCCGCCGCGTCGGCATCGTAGGCCGTGCCGCGCCCACGCTCGATTTCGGCCAGAGCTGCAGGAATACCGAGGCCGACGCGATAGGGGCGATGCGAGGACATCGCCTCCATCACGTCGGCCACCGCCATGATGCGCGCCTCAAGCAGGATCTCCTCACCCTTGAGGCCGCGCGGATAGCCGCTGCCGTCGACGCGCTCGTGGTGCTGCAGCGCGACCTGCGCCACCGGCCAGGGGAACTCGACATTCTTTAGCACCTCGAAACCCTGCTCGGCATGGCTCTTGATCAGGGAAAACTCGACCGCACTCAGCTTGCCGGGTTTGGAAAGCAGTTCGGCCGGGATCGAGATCTTGCCGACGTCGTGCAGGTAACCGGCGACGCGCAGGCCTTCCCGCCGGGGCGCGTCGAAGCCCATCTCAGCGCCGATCGCCACGGCGATCTCCGCCACGCGCCGCTCGTGTCCGGCGGTATAGGGATCGCGCATTTCGGAGAGGTTCATGGCAACTTCTACGGTGTGCACAAACGCCGTCTTGATCTGCTCCGTATAGCGCTGGATCTGTTCGTCGGCGCGTTTTTTCTCGGAGATGTCCTGCACAAGGCTGATGATCGCCAGGCGGCCGCGATACGAAGAGCGGGTTGCATGCGCGCCGACTTCGATCAACACCCCGTCCTTGCGCAGCACCGGCGTCGAGCCCTTGACGCTCTCGGCACCGTGCCATTCCTCGCGGAGCCAGCGCGCGACGCGTTCGCGGTCGGGTTCCGGGATCAGCGACAGGGGATCCCTGCCAACAAGCTCGTCGGGAGATGCGTAACCCAGGATCTCCGCGCAGCGTGCATTCAGGTAGACGAACTTTCCGTCCTGCAAGATCGCCAGCCCCGCGATCGACTGCTCGACGATGCCACGGAACTGCTGCTCCGATTCGGCCACTGCCTGCGCGGCCTGCCTGCTTACGGTGATATCGGAGACCACGCCGTCCACGCGCAAGGGCCGGCGATCCGCACCGCGCACCAGCGATGCGCTGTTGCGGATCCAGCGCACCCCGCCATCCGGGCGCAGGATCCGGTGTTCGGCCCGCGCGCTGTCCTGCGCGCGCACCTGCGCATCCATGTCGAGCGCGATCTGGCGATCTTCCGGCAGGATCGCCTCAAACCAAAGCTTGGGCTGGTCGAAAAACGCCTGCACCGGCCAGCCGTAGATCGTTTCGGCCGCGCGGTTCAGGTAGAGCACTTCGCCCGATTGTGCATCGACCGACCAGATCGCCTGGTCGATACTATGCAGGATTCCGTCCAGCCGCTCCTGGGCCGCCTTGCGCGCCTCGTTGGCGAGCTGCTCGTCTTCCAGTACGCCCAGCAGCGCCCTGCGCGACCGCTCGGACTGGCCGGGCGTTTCAAGCTGCTGCCTTTCGGCGCGCATCAAACGCACACGCAAACCCTCGATCTCGGCCTGCAACTGCGCCATTGTCTTTTTCAGGGTCATTCTTTGGCAGCTTCCGGCGCTTGGTTTTCGGGCGCCTCCGGCGGTGGATTTGTGACAACGCTGGCGTAGCGCGGCGGCAGCCTTGACTGCTTCAGCAGGTCGTTGACTTCGCCCTTGAGCTCCAACGCGCGCCCCTCCCTGTCCAGCATCACCCGGTACCAGCGGCGCAACTCGTCGTTTTGATCCAGCACGGTAACCTCCGCTTTCTTGCGTCGGGCCTCGCGGTCAAACCCGTCCAGCGCGAAGCTGATACCGGCGGCCATCTCCGTGAGCAGCCCCTGCGTCGACTCATCGAACATCCCGACGCGTTCGGCGTAAATCGTCAGGCTGCCGATGGCCTTGCCGTTGCGGCATAGCGGCAGGGACGCCTCACTCCCCAGGCCATAGCCGGCCGCGCGCTCGTGCCAGGGCGCGGTTCGCGGATCGTTCTTGAAGTCCTGGCACCAGGAAGGCCGGTTCTCGCGTATCGCAGTGCCGTTGGGACCCCGCCCGCTCGGGTCGGTCTCATCCACGGTAATGACGATTCCATCCAGATAGGCTTTGCCCGCGCCCGCACTCGCCGCCGGCCTGACCTGACCCTTCCCGTCCACCAATCCAACCCAGGCGAGCTTCATGCCGCCCTGCTCCACGGCCGCGGCGCAGATCTGGCCGAACAAGGCCTGCTCATCCTCGCACCGCGCGATGGCCTCGTTGCACTTGCTCAAGGTCGCGTACATGCGCATCAGGGTTTCGATCCTGTCATGCGCAATCTTCCGCTCGTTGATGTCCCAGATTGTTGCAACAAAGAAGTCCACCGTTCCATCCGGTTTGCGCCGGCACTTGACGTCGATCGTCGCGTGCACGATTGCGCCGTCCTTGCGCACGAACCGCTTGTCCATTGCATAGCCTTCCGTCTCGCCGCGCACCACCCGCTCGAACTCGGCGACGTCCTTGTCGAGGTCCTCCGGATGGGTCATTTCCGCCCAGCTCAGATGGCCGAGTTCCTCGCGGGTATAGCCGAGGATCCAGCACAACTCGTCGTTGAACCGCACCCAGCGCTTTGTTTCCGGCGAGGTGATCGCCATGCCGACGAAGGGCAGGTCGAAGAACAGCTTGAACTGCCGGTCCGATTCGATCTGGCTCGCAGCCTGGTCCACCCGGCGCTGCGCGCGCCAGAATGCGGCCAAAGCGATCGCAAGCAGGATGACCGCCAACAACGCAAACAGGCCGACCCACAGCGCGGTGTCGCGCGCCCCGGACAACGCTTCTGCGCGATCGATCTTCGCCACCAGGCGCCAGTCCGTCCCGGCGATGGGCCACCATGCCGCCAGCACCGACATGCCTCGATAGTCCTCGCCCCGCATCGTCCCCGGTCGCGCCGAGCGTACTGCAGCGACCGCCGGCAGCGTGGCCTGCGAAAGCGGCTCGCGCAGGCTCATCGCGGTTCCGCTGCGATGGCGCAGTTCGTTCAAGAACAGCACCGAATCGCCATCGCGTCTTGCCAGCAGGAACTCGCCGCTTTCGCTTGCCGAAGGCCAGGTCTGTATGGTGGGGAACAGGAAACGCTGCGGGCTGACGTGCAGTACCACCAACCCGACCGGCTCGTGCCCGCCCGCTGTCGCTTGGCGCAGCGGCGCGACCAGATCCAGGTGCAGGTCGTTTTGCGCATCGCGCAGCAGTGGGCTTATCCGGACCTGGCCATCGGCAAGCGCACCGGCGAACAGGTCACGCGTTTCCTTCGGCAGAATGTGGTCGTTGCCGTATCCGAGCAGTGGGCGGCCCGTCGCGTCGAGCAGGCTGACCGCGTCGTAGCCGAAGCGCTGGATCAGCGCTTCCAGGCGATTCCTGATGACCTCGCGCTCATGCGCATCCTGTGTCAGGCGAAACTTGACCACGCGCTCGACGAATCCGGTGCTCCCCGCAAGCGCATTGGCGTCTCCCCGGCGCTCGGCCAGCCAGGTTTCGATTTGGTCCGATTTGAGTCTTGCCTTTGCGGTGAGGTCGGCGAAGGCATCCCGCTCTCTCTCCCGCGAGTGCAGCGTGTACACGCCGAACCCGATCAGCGGCACGCTCGTCACCATGACCAGCAGCAGGACCAGCAGGCCGCCCCGTCCCCGATTCGATGGCTGCACCCCGTCTTCCGGGGGATCCGACGCCCGCGTGCGAAGCAGGACGTAGAGCAGTGCGCTCGTCACGACGACGAACGCAAACCCCTTGAAAATTTCGACCCGCGACTGCGTGAGCGGGTCGCTTACCGCGAAGTCCAGCAGCGTCCCGGACGCGACGATCCACAGTGCAGCAACAGCTGCATACAGAAGCGCGATGGTGGAGGCAGCAAAACGGATACGCACCCGAAACTCCGTACAGGGTTGCGGCAACTCTCGATTTGACCAAGATTGATCTTAACGCACGCCCATGCGATTCGACCTGCGCAGTTCACAATGCTTCACAAGCGCACAAAGAACGAGAGTCGTTCACGGATCGGTTGCTACGTCTGCCCCTTCGCCCCCGGCAAAAAATCATCCAGCGGCACGCCGAAGCTGTTCAGCGCCCAGGACACCAGGTCCATCATCTGCTCGGTCGAGTACTTCGCCGCGAGCGCAGCCCAGGTGTCGTCCGACACCACCGAATTGTGGAACAAGTCGTCGGCTGCCCGCAGCAGCGCCGCCCCGTGCGCGCTCCAGTACCCGCGCGGCCCGAGCGATAGGAAAATTAATCCCGCTCCTTTCCCCGAGCACCCGCCTGTGGCCCTCTGCATAGCTCCAACGACGAGCTCGCAGCGTCGAGTTCGAGAGTAGTTTGGTCCCGTGCCGCAAGATTGACAATCGCGGCGACTCCCAAACCCCGCCCACGGGCTCGATGTGATGCGCGCACAGCCCGCGAGGCCCGCGGCTGGCCTCGCGCCTTCGTTACGCGATGTCGGGTACGGGGTGGTACGTCATTGGCAGGACGC
>ENA-ORBV01010882-ORBV01010882.1-microbial-mat-metagenome-genome-assembly--contig:-NODE-10882-length-14432-cov-9.826402_pt1 | contig 14432 bp, 14 predicted proteins | sample MGYA00237777_ERZ505514 | MGnify/ENA primary metagenome ERZ505514 (study PRJEB26160, sample SAMN06269048) | microbial mat metagenome | isolation source: Oligotrophic lake microbial mat | place...
CAAGTGGTCCGGCGTTGGCTGAAGCGCTACCTTGCAGCCGGCTTCGACGGGCTCCGCGACCGCCTCCGATCAGGCCGCCCAGCATCTATTGAAGCCTGCGTCTGGCAGAAACTCGCGACGCTGGTCGTGCAATCGCCATGAATACGGGAGCGAGAACATTCTGCCGCTCACCCGCATCAGATATGCTGACGGTACCATTTCAACCTTTGAGCACGGTGAGGATGAAGCTGCGCAGCAGCATGCCGTGCGTTATGACGACGCGGGGGCGGAGGGCACGCACCGCCGGAAAACAGTCTATTTTACGCGGGAAGAGTACGTGGATCCCAATACAGGTGAAGTGGAAAACTCGGTACCGTATCTAATTCGACGCGCGTTCAACGGCTCTGGAGAGCTCGCCTACATGAACGAGGAAGATGAGTCGGAGGATCTTCCTGTGGTTTACGCCTACATGGCGGACAAAGGCTACGTGCGCATCACTTACGATCTGAGCATTGATTCCTTCATCTCGGAGTACGCAACGAATTGGACCTTGGGCGGGGACCCGCGGACCTTCACTTACGAAGTGAATCGCAATATCTCGCTAGATGGGTACCTGAGGCCTGGAACTCGCATTGACGGGCTCGGGCAGCGAACCGAGCTCGAGTACGATCTTCCGACGGGGAAGATTTCCAGGGTTGTACATCCGGACAACACCGTCGAGACGACCACGTATAACCAGTTCGGTTCTCCGCTTCGGCAGGTAAGTCGCGACGGTCGCACTACGGATCGAACTTACGATTTAAAGGGGAATCAGCTTTCGGAAACCCGAGGCGTTGGGAGCGGTTCAGAATCAGTGTGGCGCCATGAGTACAACGCCAAGGGTCAGATTACGCGCACCACGGATCCAAACTATGTTGCGTCAGCACCGGAGCTACACGCTACCAACTATGTTTACGATAGCCGAGGGTTCTTGACCCAGCGAATTGAGCCTGCAGATGCCCCTTCCGGCGCGCGCCCGACGTCAACTTACGTTTGGGATAGCGCAGGAAGGTTGGTCCAAAGCACGGGGCCATCGGGCCAGCTGCTTCTTTATTCTTATGATTCAAGAAATCGGCTCGTTGCGATTACCTTTGGGGATGGATCTACGGAAACCAAGACGTATGGCACTGGGGTCGACGCCAACCTGCTGATTCAACAAACAGACCGGAACGGGAACGCTACACGCTACGCATATGACGCAACGGGGAGACAGACATCCACTATTCGCGCCTTTGGAAAGCCTGAGGCCATTACAAGTTCTTGTTTCTACTTAGCAGGGTCCCTGCGTCTCCCAACTCGATGCGTTACCAACGGTAACGCTACGGACTACGGCTACGATGCACGCCGCCGGCGCACGATAGAAACGGTGCATGTCAATGCCAGTGTTGCTCTCACTACCACCGCCAAGTTCAATGCGAACGGCCGCCCGATCTATCGGGAAGATCCCTTTGGGAGAGCTGAGCTATTTGGCTACGATGTCAATGATCGCCCTATCCGAAGCGTAAGGGAGGCATTGCCGGCGGCTGTGTCAAGAACCGCGAACGTCGCGACGCTGACACGCCCAACGGGCAGCAATCCGGCCTTCGTCATCGAAGACACCCTGTACAATGGTGACGGAGACACCGTGCGAGTCACTGACCCTCGCGGGACGAACCGCACCTTCGAATTTGACGCGCAGCGCAGATTAATTGCATTTATTGAGGCATCGGGAACATCCCTTTCCGCTCGCGCCGAGTATTCCTATGACAAGGCAGGGAACCGGACGCGGGAGCGGCGACCTCGCGCATTTGTTGAGGCAGGCTCGTTCGAATCGATGTTCACATATAGTGGCAGAAATCTCCTGCAAGCCGTGACAGAGGGCGCGGGTTCTGCTGCCGCAGCCACCAGATCGATGACCTACACGCCCTCTCGGAAGGTTCTCTCGGAGACGGACTTTCGCGGAAACACCACTGGCTACGGCTATTCAAGCTGCTGCGACCGCCGGACGAGTGTGACCGACGCAAGCGGCGCGGTGACGCAAACAGCCTACGATTCTTACGGCAACGTATTGTCCGTTACGGATTCTTACGGCAACGTAACCCGGATGACCTACGACGCCAGGAACCGGATGCGCACACGGAAGAACGGCGCGAGCGAGACCACCACCTACGTTTACGATGACAACTTGACGGACGGCGTGGGGGTCGACGCACAGAGCAGTCGCGTTGTGGGTCTGAACCTAGGGGTGAACGCGGTTGGAGCGGGGGTTCAAGTCCTCGACCCGCTGGGGCACAGCTCGTTCGAACTTCGGGACGGTAACCAGCGCGCGATTCGAAGCATCGATGGCAATGGGAACGCTACAACGACAACACTTGACGTCATGGTGAGCGGGTTACTCGAAAGAAAAGTGACCGATGCGCTCGGGCACTCCATGCGCACGCGCACCGACGGCCTTGGCAACCTCCGGCGTCAGATCGACGCTCAAGATTGCAACACCGTGCGCACCTTCGATGCAAACGGCAACGAGCTCAGCATGAGTGATCCCAATTCAACGGGAATGACCTGCCAGTTCGACGTGCGCAACAGGAAAACCTCTTGCGCCGACACCCAGGGCGATACACGAGCGTTCGGGTATGACTCGGAGAGCAACCTCACCTCGCAGACGGACGCACTTAGTCAGGTAACGAGGTATACTTATGACGCTCGAAACCGGAGAGTCACCGAGCGTGATCGCCTTCAAGGCATCACGGCGTGGGCTTTCGACGGGGACGGCAACACCCTCAGCATGACGGACGCGGAGGGAAGCGTCACCAGTTACCTCTTCGACAACCGTGGCCTCTTGACCCGCGAAACCCTGCCAGCTCAACAAGCAGGGGTGCCGAACGTGCGGAATTATGCCTATGACGCCGGCCGAAGAATGGTATCCCGTACGGACCAAACGGGCCTCATCACTCAGTTCGCCTTTGACGCAGCGAACCGGCTCATTGGGCGCACCTACCCGGATGGATTGAACGATACGCTCACCTACGACGCCGATTCGCGCCTCACCAGCGCGACGAGCGGCCGCTACGGCACCTCGGTAACACGTACCTATGACGCGGGCGATCGGGTCGTAAGCGAAGTGCAACGGGTGGATAACGTCAACTACACGGTTGGCTTCGCGTATGACGCCGCGAATCGCAAAACATTGATAACCTACCCTGACGGCTCAGTGAGCGCTCGCACGTACACTGATCGCGATCAGGTGAAAACCGTGAAGCTGGGCACAACCCTGCTTGCGACCAGGGCCTATGATGCTGGCAAACGCTTGACCAGCACCACGTTTGGCAACGCTTTGATAGAGGCGCGAACCTACCGCCCAGATAACCTGGTGGCGACCATTTCTACGCCCGGGATCAATCAGCTCAGCTATTCCTACGACGCTAACAAGCGTGTCGTGAATGAATCGAACCCCCTCTTGCCAGCAGAGGCGTTGACCTACGGGTACGATGTCGAGGACAGACTAACAGCGTTTCAGCGCGGCCCGTCAGCAGGCCCCCTGCAAACGCAATCGTGGAACCTCTCGCTGGTTGGAGACTGGGCGGGCACCACGCGAGACGGCGTAGCGGAAACACGAACGCACAGCGCGGTGCATGAGGTCACAGCCGTCACCAAGAGCGGCACCCCCACAGTGGCCCTGAACCACGACGCCAAGGGGAACCTGGTCCTGAACCAAAATGGCCAAACGCTCGTGTGGGACGTCGAGAACCGGCTGAGCTCCGCCGGGTCCGCGCCAGGCCTAGCGGGCGGCCAATACAAATATGACGTCCTGGGAAGGCGCCTAAAGAAAGCCGTCGGCACCCTCTCAACTGTCTTCGTCCACGACGGCGACCAGATCATCGCCGAATACGAAAACGCAGCCCTCAAGCGCCGTTACGTATACGGCACCTACATCGACGAACCTTTGGCCATGGTGTCCAGCACAGGCACTCGGTACTATCACCAGAATCGGATCTACCACGTGATGGCGATGACTAATTCGAGCGGGCAGCTTGCCGAGCGTTACGGGTACACACCGTACGGTAAGCGACGTGTGGTTTCGCCAGGAGGCGCGACGTTAGCTGCAAGCGGCGTGGGGAACCAGGTAGGATTCACGGGGAGGTATCACGATCAGGAGACAGGGCTGACCTATTTTCGGGCTCGGTATCAAGATGCGGAGTTGGGGAGATTCCTCTCGCGGGATCCGCTCAACGATGCTGACGCAGAAATCACGCTTTGGGTCAGCCAGTTACGCACTGGGGGGTCGACTTCGGCGGAAGATTTCGAGCGCTTGAAGTGTACTCCTACGCGGATGGGAGCCCCGCCGATCAGATCGACCCAACGGGGTATGCACCAAAAGACAAGCGAATGGGGTACTCGGACGAATTCTGGAGATGGGTTCACCGGAATGTGCTTCCCACGGGTAGGCAAAGCGAGCGGCGAAATCTAGACCCAGAGGAAGTGCGCGACGCACACGAAGAATGGGTCCGACAGGGGAGCCCACCTGCCGATAACAAAGGAAAATCCAGACCGTTAAAGTTTGATTTCTGTGAAGCCAACCCGGCGGTGTGCGCTGCATTGAAAGCTGCCGCGGTCGCAGCTGCCAAATTCGCCGAAGAGGCCGCCAAAGTCTTCAAGGGTCTTCCAGGTGCAGCTCAAGGCATGTGTCCAGTACTGATCCCGACCGAAATGTTGTCCCCTCCACCTCCGGGAGCCTAACAGGCTCGCTCAGGGTGAGTTTTATGTATACTGTCGTATTGCGAGTGTGGGGCACCGAGACTGCGGTGGCAGAAGCGGAGTCCCATTTGTCCGCCGACGACACTGTTGACGTTAGGTGGTCTGCTGGAGACGCCTCGCCACAGGGGCGAGGGAGCATGGAAGATTCAGGTTTTCACGTCTCCTTGGCAGAGGATAGCGGCTTGCAGCGATGCGTCGAGATCGTTCATCGGAGAATTGCAGCCCTGGGTCCAATGCTTGATCGTCTGGCATCCGCGGACGGGAGTGCGATTCTGGATTTCGGAATCATTGCCCGTTTTTATGAAGTGGACGTCGTAGGGATCCAGTTTTCTGTTTCGTTTCTCGCGTTGCTTGCGCAGCATAATGTAAATCTATGGGTTTCGACCTACAGCGCGAGCGAACCCAGCGGTGAGACAGTTGAGAAAAGCGCGTCGGGGGATCAGGCTGCCCAATCAATCTCACGCTGGAAGTGATCGGCGATAAATGGAGCCTCCTGATCCTCCGCGACATCATGTTCGGTCGCAAACGGCACTTCCGGGAATTGATGCGCTCGGAGGAGGGCATCTCCTCCAACATCCTGACCGATCGGCTGAAGAGATTGGTCGAGCAAGGGCTGCTCACCAAGGCAGAGGACCCCACCCACAAGCAGAAGGGGCTTTATACTCTGACCGAACAGGGGATAGAGCTGCTGCCGGTTCTGGCCCAAATGTCGGTGTGGGGGCGCAAATATCTGCCGGTGAGCGAGGAGCTCGGCATCCGGGCTCAATTGCTCGATGAGGGTGGCCCCGCGTTGTGGGACGAGTTCATGTCCGAATTGCGGGAAGCGCACCTGGCGGCACCGGCGCGCCAGCGTTTGAAATCGGACGGGACTTCGGTCTCTGCCCGTTTTCAAGCGGCTTACGAGGCCGTAGTGATGAAACGCAAGAAAAAATCGAGTGCTCGTCGCGCCTAGGCATCTGAGCCGTCACGACCTAGCATGGCGTCCTGCCAGCCTTCGTACCAGATGGTGACCGTCATCGTCGCCCGGGGCGGCGGATCTCCATGCTAGTGGTCTCGCGCCCACGCCGCGCCAGCAAAGGCGAGCCAAGTGGTCGTGCGACGCGACCCAAAGTCGAACGCAAGGTCGCCCATCTCATAGTGGCACCTCGGCGTTGGCCAAGACTTCGCTTTGCTTGGCGCCGCCGTGAATCTCAAACGGCCCGCCACCCTCTGGGCGAGGGCGCCGCCGACGGACATCGCGGCGCTGGTCGAGAACAAGCGAAAAGCCCGCGAGGGTCGCGGCCTCGACCGGTTGTATCACTCGGCCCCGTCGTCGCGCGGGCATCAAGCCCCGCACTCCGCTCACAGGGCGTCTATCGAGCATAAGCCATTCGAACTGAAATCGGTCGGTCGTTGAAGAGGAGAAGCAAAGCGTGGCCGCGGCCAGCAGTGCCTGGTCGCAGCATTTTGGGAGCAGTCGCCGTTGACCGAGCAATGGTTCAATTCCTCGACTCAAAGAGATCAAGTCCGATCGACGTTTCCCGTGGCACTCCAAACATCCCCTCCCCTGAAAAGAAATACCCCAAGGTTGATTTGAGTTCCTTAAAAACGTACAATTACGTACACAATTGGGTACAAAAGGAAAACGAATGAAAATCACAAGTTTTTCGGAATTCCGCAAGCACGCGGCTGCCTTCATGGACGAAGTTGAAAAAGGTGAAACGGTTCGAATTTTGCGCCACGGAAAACCTGTGGCGGATTTTACCGCCGTGGTTCGGGAAGAAACGCCCTCCTGGAAAAAATCCCCGCCTCAAATTGCATTGAACGGTTCTTCCTTGTCGAAGGCGATTCTCCGGAATCGAAAAGATTCGCGCCTGTGAAAGTCTTTTTCGATTCGTCCTCATTGGTCAAGCGCTATGTTTCGGAAAAGGGAACGGACGAAGTTCTCGATTTGTGCCAACAGGCGACGGAGTTGGGGTTGTCCGTGATTTGTTATCCCGAAATCATTTCGGCCCTGTGTCGGTTGCGACGAGAACGAAAACTTGATGGACCAAAGTATGTCAAGGCCAAGCAAGCCATTGCCGCTGATTTACGAGATGTGGAGTTGCGCAATATCACCGAGATTGGTGTTTTACAAAGCATTCTCCTTTTGGAAGAAAATACCTTGAGAGCGATGGATGCTATCCATGTTGCAGCGGCTTTAGAGTGGGAAGCGGATTTATTTGTTTCCAGTGATGCAGACCAAATTAAAGCAGCAAAAAAAGCCGGATTACGCGTGAAATCAGTTTCGTGAAACCACCAGGTTTTAATTCTTAAAATGAGCGAGTCCACCCGTCGCATTCTCCACGAGGTATTGGGTTTTCGTTCTTTTCGCGGAGTGCGGGAAGAGGTCGTGGATCACGTCACTCAAGGAAAGCGCATGCCGGATGTGCCGGATGTGACCGGTTTTGATCTTGCGCCAGATTGGGTCTGCGAAGTGGTCGGACGAGCTAACGCCCCGCGAGAACGAGAAGGTAACCATCGAGATCACGCAGCCAGATTTCGCGGTGGCCAGCGTTCGGGTTGACCGCCTATCAGTATAAGTGCCCACGTTATTGAAGGCTTCACAGAGCTTACCGGCGTTCAGTTGCGAGCGGGAAGGGCGAGCGTCGGCGTGCGCGTGCGCGGCTTGGCAAGCTTGCAGTAGCTCAGCTTGCCGTCATCGGTGAGAGCGATCAGGTCTGCGCCACAGGTTACCCTGGACTCATCCGCGAGCGTGAACTTGGTGACCCGGCGTAGCGCCGCGCTCGAGTACTGCAGGAGCATGCGGGAGTTGCAGTATGTGAAAGCGCGGCGGTTGGCGTGGAGGGACGTGGCTGAGCCGAGCTTGCTTTTCCCCACGGACGTGATTGTGCGGCCCTTCGTGGCGGCGCGCTGTGATGGCGATCCGCTGTTTCTGCAGCACGACGCGGGTCGGGTGCTGACTTTAGGGGCCAAGCTGCACCTATGCGACGAGGCGTTCGAGAGCTCGCAGTCGAATCCGTTCGTTGGGCCGTTCGCCTATGGGCACGAGTGCGTGGCCGAGGTAACCGCCTGCGGCTCCGCGGTGCAGCAGTTTACTAGGGGAGACAGAGTTATCGTGCCCTGGGCCATCTCCTGCGGGAATTGTGCGATGTGCACAGCCGGTCTGACTTCGAAGTGCAGCGTCACGCGCGGAGACGGCGCCCTGGCGGCGTATGGTTTTGGCGCGGCCTTCGGCAAGCACGGCGGGATGGTAAGCGACGCGGTGCGAGTGCCGTTCGCGGACGCGATGTTGGTGCGCGTGCCGTTTGGGGTCGATCCGCTGGCGGTGGCGAGCGCGAGTGACAACCTGACCGATGCGTACCGCACCGTGGCACCGTACTTGCTCCGCTCACCAGAGGCTCCCGTGTTGATTGTTGGCGGCGCCGCCAAGAGCGTCGGGCGAGATCACATGTTACATATCGAAAAATTTGGGCGATTCGCTATACCGACAGGGGCACGGATCAGCGCACTCGCGCTAGGATTTCAAGCGATCGCGTGTGGTGACGGGCAGGGCATCTAGAGCGCAAACACGACCTCGGCTCTACACGCAGCGTCTGGATCGGACATTGGACTGCTGAGCGAAAAGTCACGTGTGGAAGTCGAGCCCCAGGCCTCGACGTCGTGGGCGGGAATTAGCACCGGGATTTCTCGCGGCAATTGGAAGTTTATCGGCGAGATGAAGTTGGCCGATTCAGACGCCAATCCCGACGCCGAATTCACTCTACCAACAGCCGAATTCACTCTACCAACAATGGACGCAAGTCTTCCAAATGCACCGGACTTGCATCCGAACTCCGTGGTGATCGGCGATCCGGCTACTAAGAAGATGTACTCCGTCGAACTCGATCGGAACGAGCTGACCGAGCTCGGCTCGGTTCTTCAAGCCGCGGGCTACGCCAACCCGTCCCTCAAGGACAGCGACACCACTAGCCTCGCCACCGAAAATGCGAACGTGAAAAAGGGGTGGAGCTCCGGTATCGACAATCGCATTGACCGCGGGGATGGCTATACAACACAAGACGCTTGGCCGTATCGAACGATCGGACAGCTGAAACTCAATGGAGCAAGCTCGACGACCAACGGTTTCTGCACGGCGACTTTCGTCGGCAGCGCCGGAAACGCCGACACGCGCTACATCATCACCGCTTCGCACTGTCTGTGGAGCACGACTAACGGTACCTACAACGATCCGGATTTTTGGCCGAGGCAGGACCGTTGTCTGGACAACCTCGGCGCTGCGGTCGCTGGCTGCTCAGAGGCTCCCTACGGATCTTGGGACGGCGGTCAGTGGATCATGATGCAGTACTTCGTCGACAATTGTGCGGGCCTCGCTACAATTAGTGATGAGTGCGAGGCGAATGACATTGCCGTGATGCGTGTCAGCCGCGAGGCAGGTGGCTCGTTCCCAGGTGCTCAGGGGCTGGCCTATTGGAGCAAAGCTTCTCTCGACGGCGTATCGAAGTACCACCGAGGCTATCCAAACTGCGGAGGAGGGGGCGATCCCGTTCCGGTGGCACCCAAGGTTTGTTTGCCCAGGACCCTCTATGGCGACAACGCTTTCACTCTTGGAACCGGGCTCTCGGTCGATGGTGATGGCTGGCCGCGTCGCTACAAATACAGCACCGACACCAGTGGCGGTCACAGCGGCGGACCGTCGTACTTCTCCTCCGGCGGAGGCCACTACGTATTCGGTACAAGCTCCACGGAGGATTGCGCGGGCTCCGCGTGCACGGTCTCACAGCCCAACACGATGCGCCCGCTGGACGCTTTCTTCTACAACTCTGCTCTCAGCTTCATGGGGCTCTGAGTCTACGGCGATCTACTCCGGTCCGCTGGGTTGACCGGAGTAGCCGTTCGCATCTTACAGGATATGGAGTTTTGCAGCAGGGCGGAGAACGTTATAATCAGGAAGCAGCATGATGATAGTTCACCGACACCTGCTAGGCCCCCTGGCCACGATTGTGATTTTGGCTGCTTGCGGAGGCAAGACCGTTAAAATTCCTCTCAACGGCTCCGCAGGGTCCAGAGGGCACGCGGGTGGCAGCGGCGGGGGCGGGGGCTCGGCAGCCTTGGAGTGCGGAAGAGCCCAAGACTGCGCTTTAGGCAGTTCGTGCGTGTTTGGGTCATGCGTCGCAGACGCCAAGGAGTGTCGCCCTTCACGCGCTTTGTGTAAGGAGGCCCCACCGAGTTGCCCAATGGGGCAGGCCGCGTACTTGGTGGATGGCTGTTGGGCGGGTTGCACGCCATTGAGTTCGTGCGGATATCTCGAAGGTTGTGGGTTGTGTCTCGCCAACGGGCAGCTCTGCCTGGAATGGCAAGACGAGCTTGAACCCGTGTACCAATGTACTGATCGCAAGGCAGACTGTGCGTCCCCGAGATGCAGCTGCCTAGGGCCAACAATTTGCGGTCCGCTCTCTTGTATCGACGTGAAAGATTCGACGGTCAGCTGCCTGCCCCTAGCGCGTCCGGAAGAGGGAAGCGGAGGCAGTTCGGGAAGCGACGTTGGGACCGGCGGAACGTCCGCTCCAGGGGGTTCAACGCCCGGCGCGACCGGAACAGGGGGAGGCTCGACCGAGCCGCGTGACCAGCCCCGGCCTGAGCTCGTAAAGAAACCCGAAGAGGGCAGCTATCTCTATGGTCGGGGGACCAACTGCGGCTCGTGCGGATGGGACAACTGCGATCCTGAAATCGTTCTCTGTCTTTCGGGCCAGGACTGCTCGCAGTGGAACGGCTGCTTGATATTTTGCGCCGGCTACCAGGGAGCGGAGCTCGATAAGTGTCAGCTCAGCTGCTTCTCTGGGGACGAGGCAATGAAGAATCAAGCGCTGTCAGCGCTTGCGTGCCTCGGTAGCAAGTGCTGCTCGCAATGTGGCGCGCCCTGCCTCTGACAGGCCTTTCAGCCATTGCGTTCTCGCTAGTTGGCTGCCGCTCGCCCGATTCCCCACCTTCGGGGTCGTCGACCGCGTGCTTGGTTGCGGGCGGACCGAGCCCGAACCTGCTGCGACTCTCGGAACGAGAGGTCAACGCCAACGTTGCTCTCACCTTTGCTAAAGGTGCAGAGAAGGGCGTCTGCTCGGGAGTCGTGGTTGGTGCTTCGGCTGTCCTCACCGCGGCCCATTGTGTGACGTACGCCGATCCGGGGGAACTGAAAGTCATCGTTGGCGCGAGCCTGGCTTGTCCAATAGCTGCCTTGTCGGGGCGCGTCGCACGCGTGCACGACTCGCTAGACTTGGCGCTGGTTGACGTAGAGGAACTCCCCCAAGTGAGCGCCGTGCAAGCGTTGCCTTGGAGCCGTCATTTGCTGGGACCTGACTCGGTCGGCCACCTGGTGCAGCTGGCGGGGTACGGCAGCGACGTCTGGAGCCCGCCGAACGAACGACGATTCATCGCCGAAGCAATCAAAGCGGTGAGTCAGGATCATATTGAAGTCGATGGGCTCGGTCGCTCAGGTACTTGCTTGGGCGATTCCGGTGGCGCCATGTTGGCGCGCGACGAGAGCGGGGCCCCAGTCGTTTTGGGCGTGCTGAGCGAAGGTGCCGACAGCTGCGTCGGGGCGGACTTCTATGTCCGGCTCGACATCTTGGACGAATGGCTGTCGCCCCAGGTGTCGCGCCCAATCGGGTCCCGGGATTGTGGCGGTGTCGACGCGGCGGGCGCGTGTTTCAACGGTCGCGCGGTGCGCTGCGTCGCAGGCGTGCTCGATGCGGAAACCTGTGAAGCGAATCAGTTCTGCGCTTGGACGCGCGCTGAACGTTACGGTTGCTCGAGCGCCGCGGAGACCGCGTGTGGCACTCTCGACCAGCTGGGCGAATGTCGCGGTTCGCTTGCCCGCCGCTGCGACTACGGCGCGCTCGTCGAGGACGATTTTCAGTCGACGGGAACGATCTGCGCCCGTTCTTCGATCAGTGGTAGCGCTGAATGCACTGAACCTTGATGCTAACTCAGACTTTCCGACGGATCGCCGACTTGGCGGGTTGGGTCAGCCGGACTACACTTCTCTCCACGATTCATGATGGACTTCTCGTTGAATATTCGGAGTGTGCGGGCGTTTCTGACGCTGGCGCTTGCCCTCTCTCAGGCAGCATGCGGGTCGGTAGCTCACGAAGCGGCAGCTGTTCCAACGGGTGGAGGTGGATCATCAGCATCGGGGGGCCAAACTAGGTGCTTGCACGCCCGGCGCAGCCTGCACAACGGAAGCAACCGGCGGGGGGGGCCAGCACTCCGTCCCGGTGGTTCAGCCAGCGTCGTGAGCACAAGACATTCGAAGTGCGAAATCAGTCGGAAGGAGGAGCATAGGCAAGAGCAGGCCACCTAGCCGACAGCACTCTGACCCTGCTCACCACGTCACCGAAGCTCAAGGAGCGGTGAACCCGACCCAATTGGGGGCCAAGAGCCCACGTTCTGCACGCGCAAATAGATCTCCGCACTGAGGTGCTCACTTCCAGCAAAGGGAGCAGCACCCCCAAAGGCAACAAGCCCAGCGTCAGACCCTCAACAGAACCCAAACCTCAGCTGCCCTAGCGAAACCCGAGGTGGCGTCGGAGGAGGCTGAGGAGCAAGCCCAAGCTTGGCGAGCAGCGAGGTGGCAGCTTGTTCGGTGGTGGCGGCCTTGAGCCAGCGCATGGGTCCACCGCAGCGGACACAAGTATCAAGATCTGCCCGGAACACATGAGCCAGCAGCCAGGCCCAGCGTTTACGGGAAGGGCGAGGGTCGTCAGTTTGGGCATTGAGCTTGGGGAACTCAAGCTGGTCTCCCGACGCCGGAGGGGGCTTGAAAGCGGAAGGATCCTGTGGCGGCTTAGGGACTACTTCGGAGCGGAACTTGGAGTGGCTTGAGAGGACGCCAAAATAGCGGCTCAGCAAGACCACGGGAGGCACAACGACTCGGTTCATTCATGATGGCGACCAAGTGATAGGGGAATATCAAAATAGTACGCTGAAACGCCGCTACGTCTACGGCACCTACATTGATGAGCCGCTGGCCAGCCTGGCGTCGAGCGGAACGTTGTACTATCATCAAACTCGGGTGTATTCGGTGGTGGCGCTTTCGAATGGTGCCGGACAACTAGCTGAGCGCTACGGGTACACGCCGTATGGAAAGCGACGCGTGGTTTCGCCAAGCGGTCAGACTTTAGCCGCCAGCGTGCTTGGAAACCAGGTCGGGTTTACCGGGCGTTATCATGACTCTGAGACCGGACTCACGTACTTCAGGGCCCGGTACCAGGATGCGGAGCTGGGGAGGTTTGCGGGGAGGGATCCGATTGGCCTAGGTGACTATCTAATATTCCGCTTTTTGCAATTTTCAAAAGCCCTGCCGCGACCTCAATCCCATGGGATAGTTGTAATTGCACATTATCCGGCTGCGTTCGTCCCGAACGCGCTCGACCCCTCGGGCGAGGATGTGTGGATCGAGGGCCCGAGTTCAGGAGAGCCAGGGGGGCATCTCAGCGTCGCTATCGGTGATCCTAACGGGAACTACAAAGCCTATTCGTATGGTGCAGAGTCCCCGCTCGCCTTCGAGCCTCCCGCGGGGGTGAAGGGCGCTGTGTACGAAGATACAAAACCGGGTGGCGCTATTATTCCAGGGAGCTATATGAAAACTTCGCCCGAAGAAGACCAGCAAACGTTGTGGAACCTTCAGCACCTTGTCGGTGGTGGTAACCCTTTTGCATCTGGCAATGGCGAATGTTACACGTTTGGTAACACTTGCCGAGATTTTTCGGGCCAAGTGTGGAATGCCGTGCGTAGTTCAGGAGTAGGCCAGCTCGCACCCCCACCCGCAACACTGCGAAACAACTCTACAAGCGCGGAGGTGCCATGGGTTGTATCATCATGCCAAAAGTGAAGAATAGGATGCGGGTGAGTCTGATGGCGTGCATTGGGCTCGGCGTAGCCGCTGTTCACTTTGTCACGATGTTCTTTGTCTGGGCTGCCGCCGCGGGGCCCGGTGCTGTTGATCGCTCGATTCCACTTCATTGGACCAAAGTGCTTTCGTTTCCAATATTTACTGTCGCGGGGGCTTGGGCCGAACAGAGCTTCTACTTGGCGCTCGCGCTAAATAGCCTCACCTGGGGAATGGGGGCGGTGCTAGTGCTGACAGTGCTGATCTGGAGCCTTCAACGCGCGCCGCACCTATCGCGCACCAAATTCCCGTTATGAGCTCATACCGAATCGGCGTCCCATCACTTCGCCAAGAATCCCAGGTATTCATCGCAAACCCAAAGCGCCCCAGATAGTAGGAGCACAAGACATTCGAAGTGCGAAATCAGTCGGAAGGAGGAGCATAGGCAAGAGCAGGCCACCTAGCCGACAGCACTCTGACCCTGCTCACCACGTCACCGAAGCTCAAGGAGCGGTGAACCCGACCCAATTGGGGGCCAAGAGCCCACGTTCTGCACGCGCAAATAGATCTCCGCACTGAGGTGCTCACTTCCAGCAAAGGGAGCAGCACCCCCAAAGGCAACAAGCCCAGCGTCAGACCCTCAACAGAACCCAAACCTCAGCTGCCCTAGCGAAACCCGAGGTGGCGTCGGAGGAGGCTGAGGAGCAAGCCCAAGCTTGGCGAGCAGCGAGGTGGCAGCTTGTTCGGTGGTGGCGGCCTTGAGCCAGCGCATGGGTCCACCGCAGCGGACACAAGTATCAAGATCTGCCCGGAACAC
>ENA-ORBV01010886-ORBV01010886.1-microbial-mat-metagenome-genome-assembly--contig:-NODE-10886-length-14427-cov-3.589059_pt1 | contig 14427 bp, 14 predicted proteins | sample MGYA00237777_ERZ505514 | MGnify/ENA primary metagenome ERZ505514 (study PRJEB26160, sample SAMN06269048) | microbial mat metagenome | isolation source: Oligotrophic lake microbial mat | place...
GTCCTATTGATCATGACGTCTATATTCTTCGAGCACTTCTGTAATTTATTCAAGTTAACCAAGTATACTAGATTACATTAGCATATCTGGAGGTGTTTGTATCTCGGTCCATCGGTCATGGCAGCGCTACCAGGAATGAGCTCGAGCTGGCCATTTGGAGGCAGTGATCACCATCACTTTGAGCCTTGAGCTGGGTGAATTATGTTAAGAGCCGACCTTCACGGCAATCTTATGCAAGCAGCTATCAAAAGCAGCTCGATTGAGCTCGTTGACTCCAGCATCAAGTTACCTGGTAAACCTGGTTAGGTCTGAACACTTGGAAAAACTCGGCGGCAGAAGCCACCTAGTGCATGCTTGGTGATCAACACTCGGATTCTAGCTCGCCATATGTGCGAAATGGCAGCAGTGCTGATTGATGCGTTAGTAGCGTAGTACGCGCTGCCAGATCGCTTGGCGTTGTAAGTTCTACAGTGATAAGTCTGATTTGCATCGTGTAGCTATGGATAACGCTGCGGCAGATCTGCAGCGGCAGCGGGACCGCATGCGCAGAACAGCTGCGCAGAAGGTACACAGATCGCACGACTCTCTCGATGTCGCCACAAAGTTGTCGTTATTTGCCCTGCGCCCTTGTGATTTGGGTTCCTATTGGGTATGCAGACGACCGGTTCAAACCTTGATATCGATGTTGATCTGGACAAGCTGCAACAAGAGTTCCTGTCTGCTGGCGGTCCACCCGCAGCGGTGGTCAAGCGGGTACCCAAGGGCACCGTGCCCCGCGTCGCTGTTGCTACCACAGGGAATACTGCTCCCGCTGTTGCGTCTAAGCAGTCCTCTGTCGGCCCGCAGCGGACTGCCAAAGGTATGCAATGCATGGCGCGTAATGTTTGATCGCCGCGATCCTGAACCATTGGTTCTCTGCATTGGATTCGGGGATAGATTCGTCTTTCCCGGTGCGCAGCAGTCATGCAATCGCAACTAGCGATGACAATTCATATGATGCTATCACGGAGTTCAACCGTACTCAGCGTCAATTCCTCCGTGGCCACGCTGAACCTGCTTCATCTACTCCTGTATCTGCATCGTCGCGGCCGTTGACGGCACAAGATGACGATGACAAGGTTCATGTCAGCTACCTCGTGATCAATTCTTGCCCGCCGTTGACAACCTGTTGCTTGATGCTTGATGCCCTGTGTGGCAGTACGAGGACGCGCCCCCGCACGCGGAAGCCCCTACCGTGTCGGTGCTGCTGGATATCAAGGAGCGGGAGGTGGGTCCAGCGGGACACCACCGGGTTATGGCGCCTCAATCCAAGCATGGCAGTGAGAAGACTGGTATGCGCAGATGATACCGTATGGCTGAAGCAGTGCTGCTGCTGCTGCTGTGCTGGACCCTGATGATGGAATGATCGGCCGTGCATCACAGGTTTCCCTAGCGTTACGCAGCCTGGTCTATTCGGATCCAAGCGAGCGCCTGCCCATGTCAAGCCCGCGTCATCCTCCGCTAGATCAGCCCCCACTGCTGGGACTGCTGCACCGTCACACACCAGCCCTCAGGGGATAAGCTCAGCACGCACACCTGCAGCGTCCACCATCACTGCGAATCCGCATGTGGACCCCAGCATCTCGCCCGCAGAGCGGCTCAAGATCCACCAAGCAAACGAGCAGCGGCTGCGAGACATGTCAGGTACGGTGGCTGCGGCCTGGACGCATAGTGTAGTGGTGTGATCAGGAAGATAGTATAACTTGATTGGTTTATGCAAACAGAGGACACCATCCGCGCTGCCCAACAGGAGCTGGAACAGCTGCTGTCACCCGAGACCATTGCCATGCTGCGGTACTGTGGCGGCCTGTGCAGCCCTGTTCATTGATTGTACCGCTCAAAGCGCTCGTGGCCTCGATGTGTTACCTGCATATCACAGTCGTCGACGCGCCGCGCAATCGAGTACACCCGCATTGAACGGTGTTGCTTCGCCCGCTGATGAGGTGAAAGCGCAGCCCTCTGTGAGTCAAGGAAGTCGCGGCAGTCAAGACAGTCAACAGCCACGTAAGCCGCTTGGTCCACACTTATCTGGCCCCGTGGCCGGGACGCCAGCGGCAGCAGCAGCAACTCCGGAGCCCTTCTTTCCGAATCCGGAGATTGAAGCTGTCGAGCGCGAGGTGAAATTGAGAGCGTCGACTCTGACCCATGGCGATGGTAGTGATGACGAGGAAGAGCAGAACACGGATGGTGATCATGCGGGGGATGAGCCCCAAGCCCACCAAGCAGCAGTGCATGTTGGTAAACCGATGTCCTCGTCAATGGCGCTACAGATTGAAGCAAAGGTGCGATCACAGTATGATACCGCTGATGGCCATAGCTGATCGTGACCTCATTGTTCAAATCCAGATGAAATGGATGACACCTGTGGTGAGCAAGTCCAGTTCTGGGACCGCATCAGCAGTATCATCATCAACATCATCATCACCACCAGCAGCCTCGCAGTCTCTGTGCTCAGCTTGCAGTGCTAACTTCAAGTCTTGGCGAGTAGACCTGCGAGGCGAGCCAGTCACGGTAGGCTAGCAGCATTTTGATCACAGCACAGTCTGCAGCTGTCCCCTGTCATCAGATATATCCTTCAGAATGTTGGTAGAGCGCAGATGTATTGACCATCGGGTCTACATTGGCTGTTTGACTGCAGAACGCAGATCTGCCTACTCACCTGGGCTTGCATCATCACGGAGACGATGCTGCCATGCCCGGGTATGCGCTCCACGAGCTGTGTCACCTGGCACGTAGCACTGTGCCCGCTCAACGGGTGATCGCCCTGCGGGTCTTGAAGGAGGTACTGTTAGCTAGCGAACTGGCTGAATGCTGCAGCTGGATGCTGCGTGCTGTATGCCTCATGCACTCCCTCTATCTGTGGTCATCTGTTAGGTTCTGATCAAATGCAGCTCTGGCTATTACAACCAGCAGTACCCCTGTGATGCCTCACTACCCCACGCTAGCGCCAGCTCTACGCTGCTACGGCCTGGCAGCCCCGGTGTATTCAGCTCTCGCCTGTTAGAGCGTGCGCTCAGTCTAGGTTGGTGTATTGCTCCTGTCAGCTGCATGAACGAATCCGCCATGATGATGCTCACTTTGATTGATTGCTGCGCTAGACCTGGTGCCGGTACTGCGTACCAACCTAGATGAGAACGCCAATCTGTCAGTCCTGTCCTCTGCGATAGAGGCCACACACGCACTGTTGGTTCCAAGCCTACCGCACCGCACCACCAGTGGAGTTGGTGTCGCTGAAGTGGATCTTCGTGCTCTCCCGTCTGTCGTTCTGCATGAGGTGCGAACAGTTGCGCTGTTCCCGAAGTTGCTGACCTGTAATGATCGATCCTTGTGTGAACGGCAGGTACTGCATCGCGGGTATGAGGTGTGTGCTTTGAAGCCGTCGACCAACCCTCTAGCTGCCCAATCCAATGAGGCGCTGGGCGACAAGCTGGACAAGCAGCTGCGCATGGATCCCGTCACAGCTGCTCAGGATCGAGTGAAGGATCCTGACGGTGACGGGGACAGTGAGAGTGGAGCTGCCAAGTCTGACGCTGAGGTGGCTCGAGAGGATGTGGTGCTGGGTATACGCACACTGACCTGATTGCATTACTCTGTTATGCGCTCAACTGAGGTATACTGTTGTTACGTGTCTCCTGTGTCGCCTATACCCAGGACTGCTGCAGATGCACCTGCTGCCCCGCGTGCGGTACATCCTGGAGGTGCTGTGCCCCACCAAGCTGCAGCAGCAGCCCGCTGCGCGCAGTCTAGTGCTCGCTATTCTGTGCCGCGTGGCTCAACACAGCCGGGACTCCGCTTCTCTCATCGTGCTCACGCCCAGACTGCTGTCAGCAATCATGTATGTGTTATCCATTGATTGCACGTCTCTCACCTGCTGTGACCGGGATCGGGTTCATTGGTTGTGTACAGTGCTCAGACGGTCGATACTGTGGACGTGCTGCCTGCCGAGCCAGGTGCCATCCGTCTGCTCCGCCTGCTGTGGTAAGTCACCCCAGTGTGCGCATGAATCACTGGGGCACTCTTCACTGAAGCTGTGTGCTCCGGACGTGTGCAGCTGTTCGTCAGTTGACGTTGCGGGCAAGCTTCACACCAAAGGTGTTCTATCAAGCCTCAAGCGGCACCTAGTGGCGGGGTTATCACGCGATTCAATGATCGCGGAGGCATCGAATACGCTCTCTGTGACGGAGCAACAGTCTCAGCTGCTGACCTTTGAGTTGGCAATTCAGACCATGTTACTGTGGCGTGCCTGTCTGGTGTACGGGATCGACGCGGCATCGTTCCCCCAGTACGCCCCGCTGATGCTTCAGTGGCTGAGTCGCCATCCCATATCATTGCTGTGCCCGCCCGGACCGCAAACACCATCTTCCTTCTTCGACTTCCGCGCCGTGCTCCGCGTGGCGGCGTGTATGCTGCATCGCACCACTTACGATGTGCTGGAGATGATGTCCTTGTGCGCCGCAAACCAGCGTGTTGCGCCTCACGTGCACCCACAGGCTGGTGCTGGTGCAGTGATTTTCCCGGTCGGATGGTCTCAAACGGTAGCGCATGTTGAGGACACCTTGCGCACTGTCTCTACAATGCTGTTTGCAGACTCTGCCCAGCAGCCTGACCGAGCAGGAAGCTCGTCTGACTCAAGCGGCGTGTCAGAGCTGTACTGGCTGATTTTGGGCGGTTTATTTCACTACGTGGCTGCGTATATCGAGCGCTGTATGCAACAACCCGAGGTAGAGCCTGCCGTATCTGATGCAGTGATATTTATGAACTTGCTGACGAAGCTGTGTGCATGGTGGCTTGGTTTTGACGTTCAGTTTGACCCCCAGCACGCTCCATCGCAGTTTCTTTCCCAATTCCAAACCTTCTTTCTCAATTGGAGCAAGTCTGCTGTCCTTCAGGTGCTACTGGCTCCCTCGAAGCAACCAGCAGCATCTGTGTTCGCTCAATCGGCTGCCCCGTGGTCCCCGATACCGGCGACTGCGCGCTCTTATCACCACATTATAGGTGGGTGTCAATCAGCACTAGATCGTATTGCCAGACATGTGATCGCTTATGGTCGTGTCGTGACGCCGCCGATAGATGACTGTCGCCTAGGCTACATCAGATGGCTGAACGGTTTGCTCAAGCTGCCCTGTCGTGCCGCATCTCGTGATCCCCAAGATGATTCTGAGAGCGCCATGGACATACTATCTGCCGCTGGTGCCGTGCAATCCTGTGATGATGCTGCCGTGATGACAGCTCTGATATCATCGACACTTCCCACGGCTGTCCATCGCTTGGCTCGGGTAGCTTTGCATGCGGATGCTTGCACGGGGTTACAGACTAGTTCTCTATGGTCGCCATTGCAGTACGAGATAGTCAGGTTGCTACACACGGTGGCGTGGTCTAACGCGTCATCTCGGTCGCCTGATTCTGTGAGTACCAGTCGGTTCGATGGAGATGATGGACTTGTCACGCCCGGAGACGTGTTGCGATTGGGTTTTGTTGCCACAGCTTCCATGGAGCGTGGCAGTGAGGCGCTTGCGATGAGATTATTGAATGCGGTGTTGTTATCCCCGGACTTTTGGTTTCTTCATTCTTGCGTCACATCAACACATTCCGATTCGGTGGTATCAACCGACAATGACGTCAAGAAAGGTGCATCCACTGATGTGCTGGATGAGGTAGAATGTGTTACTGCGACCAGATTTTGCTCGCGTGTGTACCATCAATCTGTCTGCTCGGCCGCAGAACTGAGCACTTCAGAAGCTCTGTGCAGTCTACGCTTTGCCACGGTTCTTGAGCAAGCGAGTGAAGATGCTCTCACCTTGGACTATGCGGATGCGCCGGAGACTGCGCAAATTGTGGAATCTCTATTCCATGAGACAGAGCGGTCATTTACCTCAAATTCTGGGAGCGCGGCGCCATATTTTGCAGTCACGCCCTTACTGAAAGGTGCGGCAATGGACCTTGTTCCAGACAGTGCTCGAATACCAATGGCTCGCAGCCTAGTGCAGTTCCTGCACCTGATATTGCAAGCTCAACTCTTACCTCGGTCCGTATTGTGGCGAACATTGCTTGAGATATTCCTATGGGGTCCCGAAATCTACTTGCATCCGAGAGTCAGCGTCGTTCTGGCGCGCTTCTGCAGCTTATTGTTTCAACGCGCATCGTCTGAAGATGTAGAATTACAAACGGAGGACAATTGCTGGACTGTGCGGCAAGCTGCCCTATCCGCGTCATTTTATCCCTTTTTCGAGTCCCTGTTGCAGTCCTTCACAAGTGAATCCATGGGGGACGCAACTTTTGCGCAGGTATATGTTTCGCTCTGGGTTGTGTTGTTTCGTTATTTGACTTGTTTGCACGGTATGGATGCTGAATGTGGACTGCGCGTGCACTGTTCAGAATATCTGGATTCTCATGCGGCGCAGCCATGACGTCAGCTATCGGAAAATGATCATGCGGCAGTTGGAATACTCGTTTGCTTCTCTCAATGTACAACCGCCATGTATGTGCAATCCTTTTTTCGAATCTGTTGTTAAGGTGTTGTGTGCACTGTCATAGCTGTTGATGTGACTCCCAGTATCTTCACGTGGTTACTTGGACCCACCGGAATCTGACCTGGAGCTGTTGCAGTTGTATTCTCAGTCTGTGCTAGGTACGTATGTGGATGTCATCAAAGTGCCATCTCTCCATTTCATTTTCTCACTGGCACGATTTTGTTAGGTGACCCTGCGAAGCTATCGTTCAGCAGCTCTCCGCGCTTGTACTGCGTCGTACTTCACCACTTGGCATGCCGCATCTTCCCGCATATCCTGAGAAATCAACCTGTATCTGCCTTCATTCGCGAGGGAGATCTGGAACTATTAATGTTGCAAGGAGTCTCTGAGGTGAGGTTGCATCCCTAGATTGCATTGCCAGCCACGCCTAACAGTGGGACGCTGCCCTCGCCGATATGTAGATTGTTCTCCGGGATTTGTGCCGATACCCCGAGGTTTGGGAGAAATTGGATCCAGACAGCTTCGTAGATCGACCGCTTGAAGCAGCTGAGCATTTCGTGCTGCCGTTGAGGAACCGATTATCCGGAGCTGTGCACGCAGCATTTGCCGACGCGCCAATCTGCCAAACGATCAGCAGCATCTTCAAACGCAATCCTTCACTCGTGCTCAGTGTAGCGATTTTGGACGTATAGTCGTGTCTTGTTTGACGCATTAAACGGCTTCCATATGTGCACAGTATGCTTCTTGTCTTGAACCGGCGCCTGACCCGATCCGCCTTCCGGGTTCATACCGTGGCGATCCGTGGCGGCGCAGCTAAAGGACCTCCATAAATCCTGTGGCTCCGACGGCAATTTCAGGGCGCACCAGGAGCTTGTACTTTGTCGCGCTCTGCGTTCAGATTGTAATACGATCGAAATCTGGACGTCAATCTGCACAGGACTCCACAGCAAGTTTCATTATTGTTTGCTTGTAACTTCTTGTTGCTGGAAAGCATAAGATCTGACGGGGCACTCAAGGCGCGGAAATGAGTTCAGCGCGTCGCAGCAAAACGCCTGTTGCAAGCCCATCCCCCTCGCCTACAAACGGCAGCAAACGCAAGACGCGAACATGGAAGCCACGTGTGTTGCCGGTTGATTCTGAAGATGGTGTCGGATCGCCGAGTATCTCGCCTATCACCTCACCGTTCGCAGTACCATCTTCGTACGTCACTCTCGCAAGGTGCAGAAGTTGCCATTTGTGTGTATTGAAAACGGTCTTGGGGTGACTGCGTTTGCAGCTCCAATCATTCGCCCATTCAAGATATAGATCTGGATGCTGAACCGCTCAGCCCGCGGAATCGAACGTTCAACTTACGTAACAGAGCGAATGGCGAGGTTGACACCGACCATGACGGCGTGGTGAATGGCGGTAAGGCATATGTGCGTCCTAAGCTGGGTTCATCGATGACACACGGCCGTGGCTAATATCTTTCAGAATCCTTGGCCGAGTTTCGGGACAAGCTGACTCAGGATCGCAAAAGCATCACTTTGCTTCGCGCGCCTTTGACGACTTTGAAGCACTTCATCATCGTAATCGTCGAGCAAATCGCTCGTTTGTATCTTTACCTGGTCACGCATCAATCAGTGCTGATTCTCTCAACGCTGTTGATCGTTCTGGTCGCCGCCTTGAAGTTGGTTCGAGGTCCCCACGAGGAGGTAGGCTCAACCGCCCTTTCGCAATTGGCCTTCGTACTGACGTTGTATCATCGTGCTCCAGTTCGTGGCCGAAATCGAGAAATCTCTGATGATGGTCGTCTGGTGGGTGGCGCTTGGGATCGCGTCTTCGATCGGTCTTGGAAGTGGTTTGCACACCTTCCTATTGTATTTAATGCCGCATATCTTCCGCGTTACACATTACGCCGACAAATGCAACACGCTCGATTTCAACCCTGACGGTATACTTGCGTGGTCTCTTTCCCAACGGTTGACTGTCTAATCTTATCCGAAGTGTACGCTGCAAACTCTAATGCTTCAGCGATTCCGGATCATTGCCCGTCTGTCGCTGTCGGGGGTGCTCCAGTTACGTTCTGGGGCGTGTATCTCAAAGTGGCGTTTGCATCGTTTCTTTGGGGTACCGGCACTGCCATCGGCGAGCTGCCTCCCTACTTTGTGTCCCGGGCAGGTAATTATTGCCGATGTTTGCGAGGTATCGATGGCGTGTTCTTATCGTGCTGGGCCGGCTTCAGCTCGGCTGGCCGGACAGAAGCTGTCAGAACTGGATGAAGTGGAATCTGGCGAGACTGCCGTGCTCTCCTTGATGGATAAAGTCAAGCACAAGATCTATGAGATGCTGCAGAAATATGGCTTTTGGGCCATCGTTGCCTGCGCATCGGTAACAGTATTCGCATTTGTCGTGCTCTACTGCGTTTTACATTCCCACGACTTTGTCTGTCGTAGATTCCAAACCCTGCATTCGATCTAGCTGGCATCACGTGCGGTCATTTCCTTGTGCCATTTTGGACATTTTTCGGCGCCACCTTCATCGGGAAAGCGATCAACAAAGCAACCGGCCAGGCATGTCCCACGTTGATGTTGCATAATATTTTGTCAAGGAAGCAATCGAATCTCGATATTGTCTCGTCTTGTAGACCCTGTTTGTCATTTATCTGGTGATGACTCTGGAGCATGGCTTGGATTCTTTGCAAAGCAAGTTTGGCGCAGGCGCCTCAGCGGTACTGTCATATCTGCTCGGCTGTACGTTCAGTGGTCTAATCAGAAGCGTAAAATGCAGGGTGGCTGGGTATCATTCTTGTGGGACAAAGTCATCTTGGTGATTGTCGGCGTTTTCTTGCTTTCCATCGTCCAATCCACTGTTCAAGAACGGTTGGCGACACTGGATCAGCGCAAAATTCAGCAGTTCCAACGCGAACAGAGAGCGAAGCAATGGCGCAAAATCAAGCTCATCGCTTGATCGTGTAGTTACGCGAGTTATGGACAGCACATCATAAAGTCGTTCTCCGCCTTGATCCATGACGTTGCGTCGTCTAATTATAGGCTGGGTCGTCTCTAAAGAAAACTAACAGATTTCGAAACAATTAGGCAAAGCCGTTGAAGGTTATCACTGCATTCAAAACAGCAGTTCCACCGCGATGTCAGCCATTTTTGGATCTCCTGTCAGGAAGGTCGCGATTCGCACCAATATACGCAAGACGCTCCCCTCCAATATTGCAATCCAATCTATGGAGGATGTAAAAGAAGCCGTTGATGAAAACGCTCACCTGAACTCCAGCCGGCGAAGAGCGCTCATGTCGACTCCTGGGCAAAAGAACAAATACGTTGGACCGTGCAGAACAGAGGAACATCACAAGCATTCCAAGTCGCACAAGAACTGTGCGCATGGTGCGCGGTGTTCGTTCACTCCGAAGATCAATCGGCACTCGAAGATTCTCACAGACAAGATTGTCAACCGAAAGACCCAGCGAGACGCATCCGCGGTCCGTTCGTTGAACATGGAGGAGAGCAATGATGAGCACTTGCCAGATGAAAGCACTGCCATCAAGGTCATTCAGAATGCTACTCACGTATCATTCCATGAGCTGACCTGTGTGCTGTGGTCTACAGGAACCGAGCATCCCGACGACTGACGCGGTGGTAAGCTCGAACCCGGTTGACCGATTGTTTGCCGTCACCACTGACTGTAGTACTTGCAGGCATCATCGATTGATGATGACACGCACCATTCAGAAGCCTCTCCGATTGGTATCTATCTCATACAGTCTCAACTGACGGCCCAACCCACCAGGTACACGAGGATACGCACGCCGCAACTGTCTATCTAGCTCACGAGTGATCGGATTTGCCTAGTCATATCGAGCACGGAGCCATCGTTGGGTTCAAGCCTATGCAAGCTGATGTGCACGAGCATCAAGCGATGCTGGCCGCTGGCAGGTCAGTTCGTTCCAGCTGGTCCAGCACAGTGCACATGTTAACCCAACACTCTGAACCAACAGAACCAGATTGGGCTCCGTCTCCAGTGAGTTCACTTCTCCGATCTGTCAACACAACAGCAATTTGAGCCTAACGTCCCTCCCCGGTCAAGCTAGTAACGCTGTCGCCCCAGCGCACACCAGCGAGTTCTCCTTCGCGACGGGCGGTGTGCGAACTGAAGCCCTGTTCGCTGCACCCACTGAATCTCGTTTGTCGATAGTCAATTCTATGGAGCCCCCGGTCAGAAGCTCTATGAGTGGTCGCAAATCTTTCATCCCTGTGCTCAAGACTCGCGTCGCCGTAGTGGACACGGGTAAGAAGCAACCTGCACCGGAAGATATGCCAGCAGGATCGCACTCGCAGACTGCCGCCTCTACCGTACAAGCCGCACCCGACCAGTCTGAAATACACGGGAGCCCACCAGCTCCACTGCCAGAGTCTCTGAAGCCGGCACTGAGCGCCTATTCTCCAGCCACCATTATGCCGAACCCAGCTGCCGATTCCAGTGACGGCTTCTCATTCATCGAGCATCCTTTCTCACTGGTTGCCGGGGTCATGCCGGTGGACATGCAACGGCGTCCCAGTGGTGCAACGCTGGCTTCCGTACAGCACGAAGTGGTAAGCAGCAGGACCGCCTATGCGGCTAAAGTGCTTGCGCGGTGATTTCTGAGTGGGTGACCTTGTATACAGATGGCCATCCCTGCCGTAGACTTGACACCGGTTCAAGCCATTCCATACACTGAAATGGTATCCTCGGTTGCTGATACTTTGGTGTACTCCGTGTATTCTAATTGACCCTCCGTGTTGCAGCCGGCTAGTGTCGACGAAGTGTCGGTTCTGCAATCAGGGAAGCCAGCGGGCACAGCTCTCTCAGTGCTGCAGACGGCAATGCAGCTGGTATTATGATGTTGCAATTATGTCCTGCGGTCACGCATAGTCTAATTGCAGGCTTGTAATGGATTCAGGACGGTGAGCAACTGCCTGTGTCAATCGAGCAGGTGCCGGAGATTTGCGACGCTTCCATCGAAGAAGTGTACCAATCAAATTGGCCCGCAGATGTTGCAACCGCACACAGTGCGACATTGCGTGCGGGTCAAACAAGGAATCACTCCTTCGGCAGGACGAGCGACTTACAGAGCGTGTATCGTTCAAGCGCTACCCTGCAGCATTTCTCAGGGCTTCAAGGCAGTCATCACGAGGAAATGCCCGCAACCGAGGCGCCGCAGCTCTTCACACCAGAATTTTCATGTAAGATTGTCGACGTTAGCTGCAAAGGCGCTCGTTGATTCTCAAATGTTGAATGAATGCACCAGACTTTGAAGATGACGTGGCGAAGGATTATCACACAGAATCAACCGGGATACTCCATCATGCGTCTCTCGAAGGGGCAGTGCTGCCGGTGTCTGCTTCGCCCGCTGCCTCACGCTCAATGATTGCAGCCGTTCATCACGCCTCCTTGGTGGCTGAATCGAAGTTGGAGGCGGCTGTATCGAGCTCGGCAGCAGCAGATACCATCTCATCTGCCCACTCTTTCAGTCTCTCGAGCGATGCCGGCCCGGAAATGCTGTTGACGCGAGCGCCTGGTCTGCACGACGACCTTCCGGATCTGGATGCTACTACGTCTTCATTCCCTGATCAGCTCTTCACCGAGCCAGAGCTGCAAATTGCCAGCAAGTCTGACGTCGCCTTTCATGACGGTGCGTTGGCCGTTTGGTGCTTCTGTTTGTGGACCGATCTCACTGATTATGCTTGTGCTTTTTGACTGCAGCATCTGTGCAATGTGACATGCCGCACTACCAAGCGTCGAGTGAGGTCGTGTTGAGCATCTCTCCAGTTTCGCGGGAGTCGACCTTCAGCACCGTTGTGAGTCTGGGCTTTGGTATCGCCATGCTAATTCTCTTCATCAGCATGGCGCTTGACGGCACGTGGCATGCCGACGAGTACCCACAGTTCTATCACTCGTAAGAGATAGACTGACCGCGTGGCACTGTGTGATGTGTTATGCCACGGTCAACGATTCCGACCTCCTGTATCGGTTTGCGACTTCACGTGAGCAGGCGCTCGTTCTTGATACACTCTTAACATTTCGAGTGTGCTCTACCGAGTAAACTTATACTTATGACTGTTGACGTCTGGCCATGCCACACAACTGCACCCAAAATATTTGATAGGATGTATTTGCTGATGCGTGATTTGAGACATCAGCATATGATCGTCAATGCATACAAGACTTGGTAGCCAAGCACACACGCGAACAAACTATCGAGCTTTCATTCGTTCGAACGGCAAACTGGAAGAGCAAACTGCAGCTCTGGTGTTGGTGGTTCGAAGAATGACAGATCACTTCAGTGTGGATGCTGGCTTGATGCTCACCGAGTGAAGATCATCCAGTTACCCTCTCCCACGGAACCGTTTTGGCACCGACCGTTGAATCGACCGTGCCTGAAGTGAAACAAGTACACAGTAAACTCAGTACATATCATCGTGATATGCACCATGGGATGTCGCCCATCGCGTACCGTTCTTTCGCGCAGTTAGGCTCCATGCATTGAGGTCCTTGCTGCACCGTGGTGAATCGACCAATGGTGATCGCGCTGATATCCGGGTGTGGCACGCCCATAAGCTGGATGTCTGTCATCAAGCAGAGTCAATATGTCAATTACATCGCTCCTGCTGAAGGCAGACATGGATCAGATACGTACTGGCGTCATCCCACATCGGTAGCGTTGAGCTCCACAACGGGGACAGTCGCCACTCGTCGCCTTGATTGTGCAGCTTACGGAACAAGCAATAGCGGGGTGTGGGCTCAATACGCCAGTACTGGTAGTTTACATCCAGTGCCTGAGTGATGAACCAGGATCCGCGAATGGAGGACTTATACAGCATCTGCTTGGGCTTGCCGTAGCCGATGAGGGAGCCCGTGGTGGACGCGTTGAACTGCGTGTGAAGCAGAGGCTCCGCGCCTATACCCGGACAGTGAGCACACCAGAGCAACCGCATGAGGGCGCAGCACCATCGTAGCACTGGTACAAGATGATACCGTACCGAACAAGCCGGCATCAAATGCCACACCACCGCTGGCATGGTTGACCTGCTTGAAGGACAACATCCAGCCACCACCGTCCGTGCGCATATCACAGAACGCCTGGAACTGCGCGTTGTTGCGCTCTCGGTCCACCAGTGTGTAGATGCCGCTGAGGGCGAAGCCGGCCACTCGCAGCTCCCAGCATGTGCTGTATGAACTGCTGCTGCCTGTGGAGATGAAGCAAACAGCAAATAGATGTCAGCGCACACGGACGTCGCCTTGGAGCCGGCACTGTAACCCCCAAACTGCACGATCGATCGAGCACGGAGCGATCACAATCACGTACCAACATTGAGCGCCATGCCGGCTAGCGTGAGGTTGGCCTGCGCGGGCTTGGGCGGGTTGAGAATGGCGTCAATGCGCTCCGTCAATACGGTCTGGATGGCTCGCAGGGTGTCCATGGTCTGGTTCCGCTGACGATCCTGTCACATACATATAGCCAGTGTGATCGTCAAAATGGTGCAACATCACAGAAGCCGCGAGGATTCAGATAGGCGATTACCTGGTTGATGATCTCGTTTTGAGTATCATTGCACGCCTTGATGTACACATCCAGCTGCTGTCGCATGATGGTGAGCAGAGGCAGGTTGAATTCCATACCGCTGCACAGAGAGCAATGCGCAAGTGAGACATGCAGATGGCGGTCACGGCCGTGTACAGCTAGAGCTAGCACCTACCGACGAGCATCACCCACAATACGGGTAGCATTGGCCAGGCGCTCCTGCAGAACAGTGCGGTTGGCGATGGTGGCGTTGTTGAAGGTCTCCAACATGAAGATCATCTGCGACATATCTCTGCGCCTGTCTCTTATACACATCTCCGAGCCCACGAGACTAAGGCGAATCTCGTATGCCGTCTTCTGCTTGAA
>ENA-ORBV01010888-ORBV01010888.1-microbial-mat-metagenome-genome-assembly--contig:-NODE-10888-length-14425-cov-70.680931_pt1 | contig 14425 bp, 12 predicted proteins | sample MGYA00237777_ERZ505514 | MGnify/ENA primary metagenome ERZ505514 (study PRJEB26160, sample SAMN06269048) | microbial mat metagenome | isolation source: Oligotrophic lake microbial mat | place...
CCGCTCTTCATCAGCGCGTCGGCGCGCGGCACGTGGCGCGCGAGCGAGACGACGAGCGCGATCGCGAGCTCCGCCGTCGTGACCGTGTTGCCGGTCGGCGTGTTCATGACGACGACGCCGCGTTCCGTCGCGGCATCCTGATCGACGTTGTCGACGCCGACGCCGGCGCGGCCGACGACGCGCAGGCGATCGCTGGCCTCGAGGACGCGGCGCGTGACCTTCGTCGCGCTGCGCACGACGAGCGCGTGCACGCCCGGCACGGCGGCCACGAGTTGATCCTCGGTCAGCCCCAAGCGGACTTCGGGCTCGAAGCCCTTCTGGCGGAAGATGTCGAGCGCGGCCGTGGAGAGCTCGTCGCAGATCAGGATCCGGTGTTCGGCAGGCGGGAGGCGATTCGACATGGGGTGGCTCATCGGTCGTTCGGTGCGGGATTCGTGAACGTGGTGCGGGGGGGAACGAGCGCGATGTCGTCCCGGAGTGTGCGTGCGTGGGCGAGGGTCGCGGTTGCTGCCTCCCGATCCCTCTGAAGAGTGGCCGGGATCGGGGCGGCGCGCAGCGCGACTCGCGTCAGTGGGATCGTGGCATCGTGGTGTTCACGGCCGATCAGCCCGAAATGGCCGTCCGCACGAGCGTCGCGAGGTCGCGCGCGCCGCCCGACTTCAGGATCGCCGTCTCGACCGCCTTGCGCGCTTCCTTGTCCGAGTAGCCGATCGAGAGCAGCGCCGCGATGGCGTCTTCGACCTGCGCATCGGCCGCGGCCGCAGCGGTCGGTCGCGCGCCGCTCGTTCCCGCTCGAAGCGCCATCTCGCTCGCGAGTCGCGGAGCTTTGTCGCGCAGGTCGAGAAGGATCTGCTCGCCCGTCTTCTTGCCGATGCCCTTGACCCGCGTCAGCGCCTTCAAGTCCTCCCGGGCGACGGCCGTGACGAGGTCTTCCGGCGAGAGGCCCGACAAGATCGCCAACGCCGCGACCGGCCCGACGCCGCGCACGCCGAGCAGCACGCGGAAGAGATCGCGCGTCGATCGCTCGGCGAAGCCGTACATCAAGTGCGCGTCCTCGCGGACGACGAGGTGCGTCCACACGCGCACGCGGCCCTTGTCGGGGAAGACGGCCGAGAGCGGCACGAGGACTTCGTACCCGACTCCGGCCACGTCCACGACGAGCCGCGCGGGCACGCGCCCGGCGACCTCGCCCTCGAGGAACTCGTACACGCGGTCCTCAGCCGTTCTTCGTCTTCAGCTTCAAGTTCATCTCGTTGAGCTTCTGCTTGAGCTCCGCGAGAGACGTCGCGCCGAAGTTCGGCATGCCGAGGAGTTCTTCCTCGGAGTGTTGCAGCACGTCGCCGACCGTCAGGCAGCCGAGCGTCTCGACCGTGCGGCGTGCCCTTATCGAAAGCTCCAGGTCCGCGATCGGCTTGTTCAAGATGTCCGACGGATCCGTGCTCGGGACCTTCCTGCGCGTGGCCTCGATGCTGCGCACCGCTTCTTCGCGCGCCATGCCGAGGCGCAGGCCCTTGCTCGACAGGATCTCCTTGATCTCGTTGAGCGACGTCTCGCCGAAGTTCTTGTACGAGAGCAGTTCCTGCTCCGTGAGCTTCACGAGGTCGCCGAGGACCAGGATGTTCATCTTGTTCAGGCAGTTGCGCGCGCGGACCGACAACTCGAAGTCCGTGATCGGGATGCGCAGGATCTGGTTGAGGCGATCCTCCTTCTTCTCCATGTCTTCGTCGTAGTACATGGAGATGCCCGAGATCGCGTCCGCCAGATACATGCGGATCTTCGCGTCGGTCATGTCGTGCTGATTGATCGTGTCGTAGCACGCGGCCGCGTCCTGGTGACGGCCGAGGTCCTCGAGCAAGAGCCCGAGGTTGACGAGCGTCACGCGGTCGGCCGGCAACATGCGGACGAGCGTCCAGTACACGTCGAGCGCGATGTCGTCCTGACCCGAACGCTCGGCGCAGAACGCCAAGCGGAACATGTTCGCGCGGTGCGTCGGATCGAGCATCCGACAAGCTTCGTAGCATTCGACGGCGAACTCGAGATCGCGCGCCAGTTCCGCTGCGCGACCGGCGAGGTAGTGACCTTCCGCGCTGTCACGGAAAGTCTGCGGCAGCTTCGCGAGCGCCGCGCCGAGGTTCGCGCCGGCGGCCTCCTCGTCCTTCGCCATCTCCATCTCGAGACGCGCTTCGAGCACGCCGCCGCGCGGCTTGGGCTCGTCGGGGTAGCTCTTCGAGAGCTTCTCGAAGATCGGCAGCGCCTCCTGCGGCTTGCCGAGTGACATGTGACAACGCGCGAGCGTGAACGCCGCGACGATGTCTTCGCCGGTCTTCGCGAGGATCGCGGCGGCTTCGGGATACGCGCCGAGCATCCACAGGCCGAGGCCTTTGCGCCGACCTTCGTCACCGCTCGTCCCGAGCGCCGCGACGCGCTTCTGGAAGCTCTCGAGCGTGTGGCGGTTGGCCCACACCTCGGAGCGCGCGGCCTGCAAGGCCCCGAAGCTCTGGATGGGGCTCGTCGTGATGTCGAAGGGCGTCTCGAGGGTGGCGGTCATGAGCAGGTCGGTTCCCAATCTGTGTGCGGTCGAGAGCGCGCGGCGGAGCGCGACCCTCGGTCCAAGCAGCGGTCTCGAGGGTCGGGTTCTGGTTCCCGAAGACCTTCGAGCGCGTTCGAAGGGGAAGAAGATAGGGGACCACGCGCGCGGGCGCAAACGGGTTGGGTGCCCCCGTGCGCTCGAGGCGCGACCGCTTGAGCGTTCGGACGGGCGGAGCAGCGCGCGGTTACGACTTCGGCGCGCGCACGGTGCGCGGCGAGGCCCTTACCGTTGCGCTTCCGGAGCCCATCGCCGCCGGTGCGGCGGCACCAACCCAGCGAGCGGAAACGCCGGTTCATCCGTCCAGGGACGGTCATCGATCGCCGTTATCGAACGCGCACTCGCGCCAGGAGAATCAGCCAGACGCGTGGTGCGTATGCGATCCATTCGATCGCGGGAATCGAGCTGGTCACCTGCGGCGTCGAGGCACCGCATGTGTTGCGTGACAGGTCGGGCATGGCCGCCGGCCGGATGGCAGTCGCCGCACTTCAGCGCCGAACGTACCAGACTTCGTCAGCAAAGCTCGGGCGTGCGAAGACGGTCGGCGAGGACTGCTCGAGGAGGGACGCCTGTTGGATGCTCAAGTCCACGACGACCCAGGGCTCGGTCGAACCAGGTTGAAAGCGCGACTCTCGCACCGAAAATGGGCGCCAAGTTCCGGCTGCAACGAGACGGTGATCTCCAAAGTCGCGCCGCAGAACGACTGCCCCTTCCGCGTCCTTCGTCAGGATGGTCACGGGCCTCGCTCCATACGTCGTGTCGACGTAGTAGATGGTCGTGCCCAGAGCCGGCCCACTCGGCATGAAGGCCGGATACGACTCCGTGATGGTCACGATGGAACTCCCCGGAGTCGTTTCGACCATGCGCTGGGTACCGGCGAAGCGCGTGATCCAGAAGGGCTGGTATGCCCAATCCGACAACATCAGGGCGGCGTGAGCCTCGCTGTTGCGGATTGTGGTCATCTGCGGAGACTCGCTATTCCAAGCATTTCCCGTCGAGTTGCCGCGGACGTGCGCGAATAGGGTCGCACCGTCGAACACGATTTCGTCTGTGACCACGACTCCCGCTCCCCCCGCCGTGGACCCGCGATGTGTCTTCGCGATCGAAAACCGCTGATCTGCCAGGACCTGACCCTCGATCCTCTGTCGGTTCACGGCCGGCGTCTCCGTGCCGGGAAGACGGAACGTGTATTCCACCGTCGCGAGAATCCCGCCGAACCCGTGGACGGACGGATAGGTGGCCAGGGTCTCTTGCAGGACCAGCGGCAGACTCGTGACCTCCGCTGTCTGCAAGGAGTTGAGCGTGAGGAACGGCTCGTTCTGGTTTGGCGGTGTGAGCAGCGAAGCCGGATCGCCGAGTCGAACCGTGAAGGACCCCGATCCCTCCTGGACGAGATCCCCTTCGAGGCGGAAATGTCCGGGCACGGCGGTTCCACAGTTCTTGATCGAGGCCGAGTTGTTGACCTCGACGGTCTGGTTGCCCAACGCTCCGCAGGACGTGGCCGCTCTCGCCTCGGCCAGCGTGGTCGGGACCGTCGCGGGGAAGCCCGGGCAGGGGTTGGGGTTCACTGTGGTCGTGATCGTGATGGAATCCCCGGCCGTGTTGCAGTGGATGCCATTGGCCGTCCCGCTACACCCGAAGGTGTCCCCACTACGGACGACCAGTGAGGTGAGGCACTGGGGGGGCGAGGAAAGCATCATCTGCCCCACCCCCGGGAGTGTCACCTGCAAGCTCCATTGCCCGCACTGGATCGTGGTTTGTGAAGTGCCACCGGCAATGAGAAGGACGCGCGTGAGATTGTTGCACGCGCTTGTGGGAGCGGGGCCTTGCGCGATAGCGGAGGATGCGAAGCCAGTACAGGCGAGCGCGAGGAGTGAGTAATGCACGTGTCGTTGTGGGGCAGGGGACTGCGGAATCGAACCGGAGCCGCCGAGGCGAATGGATGGCCGGGGGGGGGCGCTAGAGTAATCACACTGCGCGGGTGTGGTCCAACCCGGGTACGTGGTTTCCACCCGCGTCCGGGCCCCTGAGCAAAACGAACCGGTGAGTCCGCGGCTTCCGACGTGGCGCGTTCACGAAGAGTTCCTCGACGCAAGGACGGTCGGCGTGGCCGTGCGCGACGGACACGGGGCTCTCCAGTTGCGTTCGATGCAGTAGCGCAAGCCCTTCCGGCGTTTGGACTTCGATCGAGGGCACGACGCGCGCTTCTGCGCGTTCGCGGCGCGCGATAGAGACGTGTCGTCATGGCGTGCATCTTCTGCAGGATCGCGGCGGGTGAGCTTCCCTCGAAGAAGCTCCACGAGGACGACCTCGTCCTGGCCATCCGCGACCTCCATCCGCTGGCGCCGACACACGTCCTCGTCTTGCCACGCGCGCACGTCGCGTCGCTGTGGGAACTCGAGGACGAGACCCTCGCGGGGCGGCTGCTCGCCGTCGCGTCGAAGGTCGCGCGCGCGGAGGGTCTGGAGCACGGCTGGCGCTTGATCGCGAACACGCGCGATCACGGCGGCCAGGAAGTGCCGCATCTGCATTTGCACGTCGTGGGCGGGCGACCGCTCGGTCGCATGTTGAGCGCGCCGGGCTGACGGTCGGTCCGCGCGCGGGTAGATCAAACATCAGGGCGAGCGCCGTGCGGCGACTCGACGGGGGAACGACTTGGACAAGTTGGTCATCGAGGGCGGACATCCGCTCGAGGGTTCGGTCGAAGTGTGCGGCGCGAAGAACGCCGTGCTGCCGGTCTTGTGCGCCTCGCTCCTCACGAGCGAGAAGCTGCGCATCCCGAACGCGCCGAAGCTCTCGGACGTGACGACGATGCTCAAGGTGCTGGCCGACCTCGACTGCATGACCGAGCGCAACGCCGACGGCTCGGTCGAGATCCGTTCGCCCGCGAAACCGGAGAACCGCGCGGGATGGGAGAGCGTGCGCAAGATGCGCGGCTCGGTCACGGTCATGGGGCCGCTGCTCGCGCGCACCGGTCGCGCCGAAGTGTCGCTGCCCGGCGGATGCGTCTTCGGCGTGCGGCCCATCGACCTGCACTTGAAGGGACTGCAAGCGCTCGGCGCGCGCATCAAGGTCGAGCACGGCTTCGTGATCGCCGAAGCTCCGCGCGGCGGTCTGCGCGGAGCCGAGATCTACTTGCAAGGGCCGATGGGCTCGACCGTGCTCGGCACCGCGAACGTGATGATGGCCGCGACCCTCGCGAAGGGGAAAACGGTGATCCACGGCGCCGCGTGCGAGCCCGAGGTCGAGGACCTCGGTCGCTGCCTGCTCAAGATGGGCGCGAAGATCGAAGGGCTCGGCTCGCCGCGCATCGCGATCGAAGGCGTGTCCGAGCTCGGCGGTTGCGAACACGCCGTGATCCCCGACCGGATCGAAGCCGCGACCTACCTGATCGCGGGTGCCATGTGCGGCGGCAAAGTGCGCGTCGAGAAGTGCAATCCCGAGCACTTGGCGGCCGTGCTCGATCGCTTGTGGGAAGCGCGCGTGCCGTTCGAAGTCGGCCCCGACTGGATCGAGACGCAGCCCTATCATCCCCGCGATCCAGCGCGTCGTCCGCGCGCGACCGATGTCACGACGCACCCGCACCCGGGTTTCCCGACCGACGTGCAAGCGCAGTGGATGGCGCTGATGACGCTCGCCGACGGCATCTCGGTGATCCACGAATCGATCTACCCCGATCGCTACATGCACATCGCCGAACTGGCGCGACTGGGCGCGAACGTGCGCCGCCAAGGCACGACCGCGATCGTGCAGGGGACCGAACGCTTGTCCGGTGCACCCGTGATGGCGAGCGACTTGCGCGCGAGTGCCGCGCTGGTCCTCGCCGGCCTCGTCGCCGAGGGCACGACCGAGGTCCACCGCGTCTATCACATCGACCGCGGCTACGAGCGGATCGAAGAGCGCCTGAACGGACTCGGTGCCGTGATCGCGCGGGTCGACGAGAAGGAATCAGTCGAAGTCGGGTGAGAGACGATCGAGTCGGTCCGGCGGTTGAACGTGGATCGCGGAAGTCTCGCCTCGGCGCAAGGACGCGGGGTTTGTCTTGTTCGTTATTTTACTGGCGAACGCAGAGATTCAGTGGGTACCATCCGCGCCCACCCGATCTGTAGGCACGCACTTCTTCCCCGATTCGCCATGCCGTTTCCACTACTGCTCGCCTTGGCTGTATCGCCCATCGAACTCGCCTCGTCCGGCAGCCTGCTGGTGTTCCCCTGGTTCGAGTCGGCCGGCGCTCGTCAATCCGTCCTGACCGTGACGAACACGAACAGCAACTTCGCGCCGGGCCAAGGCGGATCCGGATTCGCCGGCTCCGTGTTGGTCGACTTCGTCTACCGCGAGGAACAGACGTGTGAGGTGTTTGACCGAACGCGGATCCTGACGCCGAACGACACGTTCACGACGATCATCGGGGTTGATAACCCGCAGCACGCGTCAGGGTTCGTTTGCCTGATCGCGCGCAACCCCGTGACGTTCGCGGCGATCGACTTCGATCATCTCGTAGGCGAAATGACGATCCTCGACGGTGCCACTGGCGGAGCGTGGACCGTCCCGCCCTTTGTCTTCAGGGCGCGGACCTGTCCGGGCGAGATTACGGACCTCAACGGCAACGGGGTGACCGACCTCGACGGGTTCGAGTACGAAGCGGCACCGGAACGCTTGAACTTCCCACGTTTCGAAGGACAATCCGTGGGTCGCGTCAGCGAACTGATCCTCTTGAATACAGAGACGCTGCGTTTGGGTAACGGACTGTCGACGGTGTTTCAGATCTTAATCTACAACGACAACGAGGAACAATTTAGCAGCTCGGCCCAGTTTCGCTGTCTGTTACGCATCTCGCTCGAGGCGTTGTCAGGGATGTACTCCGACATTTTCTTGGGTTCCACTAATGAGAATCCGGGCGAGCCTGGCGGCGGAGGCGTAGAAAACGGTTGGTTTCGAGTCCGTGGTCAGACCGCGTTTACTTCGACGGAGGCTCTCGACCGCATTCCAATCGTAGGGATTCTGCTTGCCAGAACACCGATTCCCTACTCGTCGACGCCGTACATCAGTGGAGACGAGGAGTGAGTTCCCCTTGGCGCCTTGCTCTCGCCACAGCGTCGATCGGAATGGTCGCCAACGGATGTGTCCGCATCGAAGACGCGCCGTGTAACGGCATAACCCTTGAGCCACGCTCGTGGTCGGCAACGGTCAGCCAGGCTCTGGTCTTTCGTGCCCAAGCGCCGACCTTGAACGATCCGCGTTGCACGTTCATGTGGGTGGGGAGCGGAATTCCTCCCGGGCAAATCGTCACTCTCGATCAGGACGCCGGTACGGTGCGCGTCGTGCTGTCGGGCTTTCAGGGCTTCTACCAATTGAAAGCAACCAGTGTGGTCGATCCGGCGTATATCTGTTTAGCGACGATATCCTCGTCGGACTTCACCCACTCGTTCTTGAAGCCTATCGTGTACCCTGGGGGTGACGACGACTTCGCTAACGGCGACGTCGGGGTAACGGGTGGCGAGGAAAGCCCGAGCAGCGCCTCTTCCTCGATCGGTCCCAGCACTGCGCGCAGCTACGTGGCATTTATCCGCGTCGATCCTTCGGGCCTCCTGGTCGGCCAGCAGCTCGAGCAGTACCTGCAGACGGAGTTCCTCGCCGGAGCGAATCCGAGCCCGCGATACACGACCCAGGACACAGGATTCGGCGCTGAGGGGGTTCCGCGACTCACCGTCGACGCCGCTGGGAACGTGTACTGGATCCGAGATCGGAGTCGGGGGGGAGCTGTGGGGCGCCTGACCCCAACGATCTCACCAGGTGCGCCCCCCGACGTTCGTCAGGTGTCCCTCGCCGGCATCGAGATCGCGGCAGGGTCCGATCTCGCCACAGACTCGCTCGGACGACTGTTCCTGCTAGGAAGGTTGATCCAGGGCCCGGAATGCGCCGGCTCACAGAACGACAGTCCTGAGCTGCTGCGGGTCGCGGAGTTGTTCGGACCCACACCGCGTGTAGAACGCTTGGGAGTCCACGCTGACACCCCATTCTCAACGATCGAAGTCGATCCAGTGGGACGTATCCTACTCCAGACATCCGCGGGCTTAGTCCGTTACTTGATCACGACGACGGGTTCCGTGTCGACGGCGACACTCGACTCAACGTTCGCCGCGCCGATCGACTTTCCGCCCTTTCCTCTGCGCATCACGGTCGACGGATTCGGCTCGATCTATGTCGCACGCTACGACACGGTCGATCAAGGCGCGTTTCGGGTCCTAAACGATCTCGGCCAAGTCATCCGAGTTCTGGGAAACGGCACGGTGACGGCGTTAGACCTCGATCGAGTGCGTGGTGTGGCCGCGGGTCTAGACGGAACACTGGTCGTTCTCGACGACGTCTTCGTCGGCGCTGGGAATGCGGCAGAGGTCGTCGTCATCGTGCCGACGGCAGCTCCATGAATCCCTCCACTTGGCAAGAGTGCGCGAGTTCCCGCACCCGCTGGACTTCCTGAGTCGCGTCTGCCGGAGAAATCTATGCTGATCCTCGCCCTCGTTCCTTGGCTGCTCGACCCGGCTCCGAGTCCGATGCTGCGCACAACCACCGTCGGTTTCACCGTGGAATCGAGCCCCTCTCGATTCGGCCTCGAACCGCAGGAACAGAAAGTGGGCAGTGCTCGCGAGGGCTCGACCACACTCGAGGGTGACATCCTCTTCCGCATCGCCAGCTCGTTCACCTACCTCGACAACGACGTCAGTGACTCGAACCTGTTTCGCCTTGAGACTGGTCTGAGCTACTTCCTGACGAACACGAACGAACTGGGCCTCGACTTGAGGCCGGGCTACCAAAGAGTCTCGTTCGAGGGTGGCGGGGGGGCTGAGGATTGGTTCCTGCGCCTGGGTGGTTATTACCACTGGAACGTCGCGCTATCGCCTCAGCTTGTCGCCTTCGTCGGTCCTCAGGTCGAGTGGACGACATTCGATTCGCGTGACGGGCCATCGCAAAGCGAGTTCGGCTACGGATTCGAGATCGGCGCTAGGTACTGGTTCATGCCTAACGTCGCGCTCGAGTTTCAACCCCGTTACACGCGCAGGTCGTATGGCGGCGCAGTCGGAGATGAGAACGAGATCCAGACGCTGCTCGGCCTAACTCTCAAGCTCTAGCAGCCTTCGGCATAGGCAGCTTTTCCCATCGCCGAACTCAGGGGGGCGATCGCAGGAAGTGCGGGTGCATGCGACGCGTGCCGTCATTCGGATCGACAGGGCCGTCCTGGTCTCGACTCCAGGGTAGAAGAGTGCATCTCGACCACCATCGCAGACCCGTCCGGTCTGAGCCCTCCCGCCGGTCATCCCAACGCCCAGCAAATTCAACGTTGTCCCCCCGCACGCTGGTCGCCAGCCCTCCGAGCCCAGGCGATTGGCCCCCACGATCCGCAGAGCGGTCCATCGGTTCGACTCGCTGCGCGAGGTGATAGCGGTGGCCAACTCGAACCAATCCGGGGACGATCTTGCTGGCCTTTTGGCGCACAGCGCCGTCGAGCGCGTCGCCGCGCGCCCGGTGATCTCGGACGCGACGCTGCGCGGGATCCCGGTCGTGCCATACGAGTCCGACGAACTGACGCGCCGTTTCATGCAGGCCCTCGACGACACTGCGCTGCAGGGGATCGGCAGCGGACGGTCGGGCAGTTCCGCGAGTGGCTGATCGAAGACCAGAAGGAGTCGAGGGTCGAGGCGGCCTTGAGGAAGTAGCCCGGCACGAGATCCCTCCGTACGATCCGCACCCCATGTTCGAGACTCTGTCCGACCGCCTCTCCAAGGCCTTCTCCTTCCTGCGCGACAAGAAGGAGCTCACCGACGAGAGCATCGAGGAGGGTCTGTCGCAGGTTCGCACCGCGCTCCTCGAAGCGGACGTCAACTTCCGCGTCGTCAAGGAGTTCACGGAACGAGTCCGCGTGCGGCTCGTCGGCGCGAAGCGTCTCGCCGGTGTCGATCCGGGTCAGCAGTTCATCGGGGCGTTCCACCACGAGCTCGTCGCGTTGCTCGGGCCCGAGGCCGCGCGCCTCGAGTTCGCGAAGCACGGGCCGACCGTCATCTTGTTGGCGGGTTTGCAGGGCGCGGGCAAGACGACGACGTGCGCCAAGCTCGCGAAGTACCTGCGCGATAAGCACCAGAAGCGCCCGTATCTCGTCGCGGCGGACGTGAAGCGTCCCGCGGCCGTCGAGCAACTGCGTGTGCTCGGCCGTCAACTCAACGTGCCGGTCTTCCACGAGGCGGGGCTCACGCCGCCCGAATTGTGCGCGCGAGGCGTCGCGAGCGCCGCCGCGGCCGGCGCGGACGTCGTCATCCTCGACACCGCGGGTCGCTTGCACATCGACAGCGAACTGATGGACGAGGTGCGCTCGATCGCGCGCAAGACGTCGCCGCACGTGACGCTGCTCGTCGTCGATGCGATGACGGGGCAAGATGCAGTCAACAGCGCGAAGGCCTTCCACGATTCGCTCGATCTCACCGGCGTCATCCTCACGAAGCTCGACGGCGATGCGCGCGGCGGTGCGGCCGTTTCGCTCAAGGCCGTCACAGGCAAGCCGATCTTTTTCGTCGGGATCGGCGAGAAGATCGACGATCTCGATGCGTTCCATCCCGACCGCATGGCGGGCCGCATCCTCGGGATGGGGGACGTCGTCGGCCTCGTCGAGAAGGCGCAGGAGGCGATCTCCGAGAAGGACGCGCAAGCCAACTTCGAGAAGATGGTCCTGGGCGAGTTCACGCTCGAGGACATGCTCGCGCAGCTCCAGATGATCCGGAAGCTCGGGCCGATGAAGAAGGTCCTCGGGATGATGCCCGGCATGGGTGATCTCGCGAAGAACATCGACATCGACGACAAGCAAATGAACCGCATCGAGGCGCTGTTCACGTCGATGACGCGGCGCGAGCGGCTGCAGCCCGAGATCCTCGACATGAGCCGTCGCCGTCGCATCGCGCGCGGCGCGGGGCAGGACGTCGCAGCGATCAACGATCTCCTGAAACGCTTCAAGGAGATGCGCCAGCTCATGAAGCAGATGAACAAGATGGGGCTCGCGTCCCAGCTCGGTTCGAAGCAGAAGGCCGCGACGTTGCGCGACATGTCGCCGACGGGCGAGCTCGAAGCGGCGACGGGCGGCGGCGGGATGCTCTCCGGGATCGGCAGCGGCATCGGCGCCGGACTCGGCAGCCTCGGCCGCGGCGTCGGCGGTTTGTTCGGACGCGGTGGCGGGCCCACGCCTCCGGACGGGGGCGCGGCCGGGATGCCGCCAGGGTTCCCGGGGTTGCCGGGAGGTCTGGGCGGTTTGGGTGGGATGTTGGGCGGCGGTCCGGGTGCGCCGGCGCGCCCCATGGGGAGTTCGGCGACGCGCCAGAGCGGCTCGTCGAAGAAGGACCGCAAGCAGCAGAAGAAGCAGAAGCGGAAGAACCGCTGACGAATCACGGCGCGGGATCCTGCCCGCCCCTCAACGGTTCCGCTCGCAGGCGGGGGTCGGACTTCCCGACTGAGGCTCGCGACCACGGCTCCCGACCGTCGGTCCCGAACGAGACTCCCGAACGAGGCTCCCGACCGAGGCTCCCGACCGAAGCTCCCGACCGAAGCTCCCGACCGATCGCGTGCTGCGGCCCCCGGCGTGCGCGACGCAGCACTCACCGTTCTGTGGCTCTCGGGTCCACCGGACGCAGCACGCCCGTGCGCCTCGGCGCACGGCGCGCCGAGTTCAGTCCGCGCCGGGTTTTGGGCGCTCGACGCTGGACAGCGACCAGTCCATCGGGTGTCCTGTTCGCCCTCTTCTCGCCGGTCGGCCGACGCGTCGGCCGTACAGACTCCGTGTCCGCCTCGGGGAGCCGCGAGAGAACACCAGGATCGATCCGAAGAACATGGCTGTCGTCATTCGTCTGCGCAGGACTGGTCGCAAGAACCTGCCCTGCTTCCGCATTACCGCCACGGACTCGCGCTTCCCGCGTGACGGGAGGTCGCTCGAGACCTTGGGCCTCTACGACCCGCTCCGGAAGGATCCGGCTCAGCAGCTGCGCCTCAACGAGGAGCGCACGCGCTGGTGGATCGAACACGGGGCCGTGCCGAGCGACATCATCCAGTCGCTCTTCCGTCGACTCGCGATCCTGCCCAAGAAGCCGACCGTGAAGCGCGATCGTTCCGGCCGCAAGCCGAACGCGGGCACGCGGACCAAGTACGCCGATCAGAAGCTCCGCATCGAAGCCAAGGCTGCGCGACTCGTCGTGCGAAGGGCCGCGCGGAAGGCTGCTGCGGCGGCCGGTGGCGGCGAAGAAGACAACAAGAAGAAGACGAAGCCCAAGAAGAAGTAGGGCGCTGTGCGCAGGCGCAGACGCGCGTCGTCTGTTCCAAGCGCACTGCGGCTCGGCTTCGTCGGCCTCGACTCGACGCTCGGCCCGTCTGGCGGGCTGACCTCGTGTCGCCGGCTCACCTCGACGCTCGTCCTCGCCCTCTCGGGTGGTGGGGTTCGACTCGACCTCCGGCCGTGGAGCACGACCGGGCACTCCGAGCCGTCTCGCGCTCGACACGTTCCGCTCGACAGCAGGGCGACCACCCGTCCGCGCCGTGTGCGCGGACTCGACCCGCGGCGACGCTGCGGGCCCGTTCTCGTGATCGACGAGCCACCGCGATCTCCGCCGTCCGCGCACCTTTCAGGGACATCTCTTGAGCAAGAAGACCGACCTCGTCCCGAAACTCCTCGACCGCGTCGAACCGCGCTTCCGTCTGCCGAAGCCGGTCAAGGATGCGAGCCTCCTCGAACAGGGGATGATGATCGCGCTCGTGCGGCATCTCTCGCAGAGCGAGGCCGAAAAGGTCCTCATCAAGATGCGCGAGGCCTACTCGGACTGGAACGAGCTGCGCGTGGCGCAGGCGCAGGAGGTCGCCTCGCTCGTGGCCAGCGGTGAGCGGCGCGGCGCGCGCGAGGAGCTGACGCACCTCTTCCCGGTCGTCCGCGCGGCGCGCGATTACCTGCAAGAGATCTTCCAGAAGAACCACGGTTTCGACCTGGAGTTCCTGCGCGAGGACCCGGCCGGCGGCACCAAGGCGTTCGCGACGATGCCGTACTTGGGCCTGGCCGGCACGTGCTACCTGCTGTGGCTCGCGAGCGGCAAGCAAGTGCCTTCACACCCCTCGCTCGTGCGCGTGCTCGAGCGGATCGGCTTGGTGCAGAAAGGCGCGGTCAGCAAGAAGAACGCGAAAGAAGGACTCTCCGGTCTCGTCCCCGTGGGACGCGAGCTCGAGTTCGTTTCCGACTTCGGCGAGGTCGCCGATCGTTGGTGCCACCCCACGAAGCCCATCTGTCAGGAGTGTCCGCTCGTCGAGGACTGCTCGTTCGGCAAGAAGGCCTACCAAGAATGGAAGGTGGCGCAGTCGCGCCTCGAGGCCACGCGCGTCCGTGATGAAGCACGTCGGGCCATCTTCGACAAGAAGGAGGCCGAGCGCCGCGCGAAGGAGGACGCACGCCTCGCGAAGAAGCACGCGATCGACTCCGCCAAGGCTCAGAAGGAGAAGGCCCGTCTCGGGAAGATCGAGGCGAAGCGCAAGGAGACCGAGGCGAAGGCGAAGGCCAAGACCGACGCCGCGGCGAAGAAACTCGCTCAAGAAGCGGCGCAGAAGGCCTCGCTCGACTCGAAGCGCATCGTGGCCGAGAAGAAGAAGGCCGAGATCGAGGCCAAGAAGCAGAAGGAAAAGGATCGCCTGGGCAAGATCGAGGCGAAGCGCAAGGAAGCCGAGGCGAAGGCCAAAGCCAAGACGTCGGCCAAACGAGCGCCGGCGAAGGCTTCGAGTTCGAAGTCGAAGTCCAAGCCGAAGAAGTCCGCGGGTCGCAAGCGCTGA
>ENA-ORBV01010890-ORBV01010890.1-microbial-mat-metagenome-genome-assembly--contig:-NODE-10890-length-14425-cov-5.230624_pt1 | contig 14425 bp, 9 predicted proteins | sample MGYA00237777_ERZ505514 | MGnify/ENA primary metagenome ERZ505514 (study PRJEB26160, sample SAMN06269048) | microbial mat metagenome | isolation source: Oligotrophic lake microbial mat | place...
AATGATACGGCGACCACCGAGATCTACACCTCTCTATTCGTCGGCAGCGTCAGATGTGTATAAGAGACAGGGCGCCACCAATAACCTCGCCTATAACCGCGAAGACCGAGGCGGAAACGTCACCGGCCGCGGCAGCGTCCCCTGGCTCTACAGAATGGGCCGTACCGAAGTCACCACCGCCACCTGGGTCGAGTTCTTCAACGCGGTTTACGCTCGTGCAACCCCGTTGGTGGTCAACAGCGTGAACCTGATTGAGCCGCTTGATTGGGGCGCGGAGATCGATCCCACCTACAACGGCCCGGGTATGAAATGGCGGGTCAGCCCGAGTGTTCCCAACGCCGCGATGCTTCCCTGCAACTCAATCAGTTGGCGCGTGGCTGCGGTTCTTTGCAACTGGTTGCACAATGACAAGCGCAATGAGCCATCGGCGTTCATGAACGGCGCGTACGACACGATGACCTTTGGGTATCCGCCCGGTGGCGGGGCGTATACCGATCAAGCCGTGCATAATCCTGATGCGAAGTATTGGATCCCCACAATTGATGAATGGCTCAAGGCATCGTATTTCGATCCAAACAAGGACGGCAACGGGCAGGGCGGCTGGTGGCGCAGCCCAAACGGCAGCGATAATGCCCTCATCTACGGCCCGCCCGGCCAAGGTCAGGCCAACGCGCTCTTTGACCTGCCCAACGAGGGGCAGTGGCGCATTCCGCTTGGCGCGTACCCCGACACGCGCACTGCTTTCGGGTTACTCGATGTTTCCGGCGGCACCACCGAGTGGACGGAGGAAGACCTCTACGGCAAACACAGCGATCGATCTGCCCAAGGGTCTGCCGCGGGATCGGCGGGCGGCGCGCCAATCGCGGATCGGCCGGACATCATCTTTGGCCATGGTCCGTTTGCGGTCAGTACCGACCTGGGATTTCGTCTCGCCTCTTCCGTGCCCACACCCGCAACTCTCTTGGTGATGTTCAGCGTTCTTTATCAACCTCGAAGGAGACAACAGTAATGGCTCGATTTTCCTTGGCCTTGATTTCCGTGGCAGTTGGGCTGCTTTCCGGCAGCGCATTCGCAACCATCACCGTGTCCTTTACTTGTTCGGGGACAACGACGATGGCCAGCCGGTCGTACGCGAGCGGAGAAGCCATCGCACTGACGGCTACGGAACTTGCCGACACCTGTCAGATGACGATTCGAGGCGCATCATTTGGCGATACCATTGGCGTCATTCGTCTGACGGGAAGCAGGTCCACCAATCTGCAAATTCTGATTGCGGAAAGCGACATCTTCCCCGACCTGCCCGAAGAGCCGAGGACAGCGGTTGCGGCGGGCTGGTCCGGATTTGCCACCGATATTGACCCCTCCTTCCAAAGTCGTATTTCGCTTGCCTGCTACGTTACGGGAAACATCAGTGGCGAAATTGATGTCGCTCACATTCGGGTGCTGCGCACCTCCGCGGGAACGATCTTCGCTACCGTTAAAGCGAGCGGCGCGAACATCGCTAACAATGACCGCGCAATCGGGTTTGTAAGGGCAAACGAAATCACGGGCTCGCTGACCGCCACAGACGGCAGCATCGGCGACATTGAAGTGACGACTTCGATCTCCGGCGACATCATCGCGGACACCGGCGCTCTGCGGAACATCAACACCGGCGGCGCGCTGGGCCTCAGCACCGCCAGCGCGATCACGGTGAGTTGTCGAGATGGAATCGGCGAGATCATCGCCCAAACCATCAACGCCAACATCACCGCCAACCTCAACAACACAACCTCAACCAGCAACGGAAAGGTCAAGCGCGTCAGAACCTTCGGAACCGCGACCACCTCATTCGCCGGCTTCCTCAACGCCAATGAGTTGGAGGAAGATACCGGCACAGCCCCCAAAGGCATCGACATCGCCAAGGACATGACCGCCGCCATCCAGATCATCGGCGATACCAAGCAGCGGATCGTGATCGGCGGCCAGGCCATCGGGAACATCGAAATCTATGGCTACGCCACGCGCAGGATCGAAGCCCGCAACGGGTTCGCCGGAAATATCGTGATCGGGAAGGACCTCACCGCCAGCCTCATCGCCGGAGTTGAACCTACCCCGGGTCAGACCGCTGTCTACGGGAAGTCCATCAATTCCCTCTCCATCGGCGGCTCATTCGTCGCGACCAAAGAACTCGCCGCGAACGCGCCCGTCATCACAGGCATTACGTACTCTGAAATCTCCGCACGCAATGGCACGATCTCATCATTAAAGATTCTTGGCTCGCTCTCCACCGGCACGGGAGAGCCTCCCTCCGGGCAAGTGCGATCCGAAGGGCCAACGCCCGCCATGATCGTGGCCGCGACGATCTCACAACTCTGGGTCAAGCGCGACTGCCTCGCGTATGTCGGCACCGGCATGAACCCGTTGGGCACGGCCCGCACTACTTGGGGGGGTTCTCCGACAAACATCGGCGAAATCAAAATCGAGGGCTTGATGGCCGGTCGATTCGTCCTCAATCTTGACGATGAGAGCGACATTTCCGGCGTGGATGGATTCTCCGGCGCCCTCGACCTCACCGAAACGACTTCTTCGGTCGATTCCAACGGCCGCCGCCTTCACTTCGGCCGCGGCATGACCGGCGTGATCGTCTGCCGCACCGCCAACGGCGTCTTCGATCAAGTCGTCTTCAACACCCTGAGCGATGAAACCGCGGATTTCTGCTCCAGCGTCATCGTCCCCAACTCGACCGTTGTGCAGTCAACCAGCGTGTGTAGCGTCTCCTCTGTCGCGCTGCATTCGTTTGGCGTTCCCTGGGTGCCCTACGCCGCCCTGGGTGTCACCGCCGCGGATGTCGGCCCGGGTGCGATTGGCATGCACCCCTTCACCCCGAATATCGTAGAGAGTTTCCCGGATTTTTCACTCGGGATGTTGTACGGCGACTTCACGGCCATTGAGGCAAAACAGTTTGACCGCCGCGTCGGTGTGCCCACATCTGAGTACAAGGATGTCGTCCTCACGCTCAACGGGCTGGTGTACGCCTTGGGCACGGATGACACGAGCCCGCCCCTGAAACTTGAACTCATCCGCCGTCTGGATGGCATGACGCTCTACGACCTCATTGAGCCCGACAAGTATCGCGTTGAAGTGGTGGGCACACCCAATGCTCCAAACCGCCAAGTGAAAATTCATGGCGTTCCCACCTACAAGGTCTCCGGCGGCGCCTATCGCGTTTCCCTCCGACCCGAGGGAGAGTATCCCCTCTTCTGCGCCGGCAGCACCAACTCAAACGACCCCGCTGTCGGCCCTTTCCAGTTTTGGTTTTACCTCGGCAACAGTCCCGATGTTGTGCCCACGGGCGGCGAGTGCGAATGCAACTGCTGGAGCGCTGACTTCAACCTTGATGGCGGGGTTACCGGCGACGACATCGGGGCCTTCTTCGAGGCCTGGACCGCTGGCGACGCGACGGCGGATGTGAATGGTTGCGACTTCGTGGGTGATGGCGGCATTGACGGTGCCGATGTCGAAAGGTTCATCACCTGCTGGGAGGCCGGCAGCCCCTGCTGATTCAGCCCCGGTTTCAATAACACTGACTCAACGATCACCCGCGCACGATGCGCGGGTATTTTTTTCGTCCCATGATGAGCGCCTTCCCGACACCCTTCCCGTATGCGTGGTCGTCCCACTTCCAACTCCCGAGCCTTCGCTTCTCCATCCCTCGCGCCGCTATGCAGGCCCCCCCTTTCCCTTCGCGCCTCTCCGAAATCTGCGGATGCTTCACTCCGGTCGCCCTCCCCCCGCGCTCGCTCCACACCTTCACCCGATCATCCTTGCTCGTCCTGTAAAACCACCCTCCCAACGTCCCCACACCAAAGTGGCGCTTTCGTGTGCCGTGCCACCTGCCTCGTAACTCGGTGCCATCAAAATTTTTCAAAATAAATTTTCCACCCCGAGAATCACTGCTCCAAACCGACTTCTCCGCCACAAAATAACCGCAAAACGGCCCACACAAACGCGCCGCGCGGGGGGATATATGGAGGACTCAAATTATGCGCCAACATTCAACCATCACCCTCTCACCCCGGCTCAATACCCGGCTCAGCGCCTCACACGCCGCCGTTAACCCCACCGCATCATCCAAGGCCGCAAAGTTCAAGACCGCAGAGTTGCGCACGCACAAAAATCATTTTCTTGCGGGCTTGAAATACCCATCCTCCCCTCCCACCCGCACTGGCAAAACCTACCCACAAAAACCGGGGGGTGTCGCGCTGCAAAACCGTTGGCGCTTAAACATTTCTCACCCCCATCGTCGCTCGAAAACCCATGAAAAACAGGCAATTCCAACACCCCCTTCCCACATCTTTAAACGTCAGAGCAATCCCCAAACTGCTTTGCCGTTTAAACGCACGCCCGAACCGACCGACCGCACTTCCTTCTTCTTCAGTTCTTCCCCCCTCGCTTGTCTCTCTCCTACCACGCTCCTTCCCTCTTGCCGCGCCTTCGGCCTTCACTCTCTGGCCCTCCCCGAACTCCCAACTCCGAACTCGCAACTCCGAATCATGAAACTTCCCGCCGCCAAACCCATCCGCGTCTACTCCCGCCAAGACCTCAACGAAATCGACCGCCGCGCCCGCGATGAGTACGGCATCCCCACCATCCTCCTCATGTACCACGCCGCGATCCACCTCGCGCACGCGGTGGCTGATGCCATCTCGAACTTCAATAAAGATGAGCCTGCCCCCACCCCCGGCCTTCCCTTCAACTCCAACATCGCCTTCGTCTGCGGCCCCGGCAACAACGGCGGCGACGGCTACGCCGCGGCGAAACTCATCAAAGATGCAGGCCTCTCCCCAACCATCATCACCACCGCCCCACCAAAGAAACGCACCGACGCGGCCACCTTCGCCGCCATCGCCCGCAAGTGCGGCATCCCCATCACCCCCTTCGCTTCCGATGATGGCAAGCAGGCGATCTTTGATGCCCGCATCATCGTCGATTGCATCTTCGGAACCGGCCTCACCCGCGCCGTCGAAGGCATCGAAGCCCAGGCCATCGACTTCATCAACGACACTTCGATCATCACCGGCGCATTCATCTTCGCCACCGACATCCCCTCCGGCATGGACTGCGACACCGGAAAAGTCGCCGCCGTCGATGGCTGCATCATCGCGCACGCGACCGTCACCTTCATCGGCCACAAACGCGGCTTCATCTCAAACCCCGCCGCGAGCAAATACACCGGCAAAGTGCTCGTCCGCGACTACATCGGCGCTCCCCGCGAACTCATCAGCCAATACGGCGCCGACATGATTTCGCGAGCAAAGCCCCGGTCCCGGCCGCGCCGGTGATCCGCAATCCGCAATCCGCAACGGACCTTTGGAGCCGCTCTACAGGCAGGCATGTATGGAGTAAGCAACCTCGGACGCTGTCTCCTCTCCCCCAATCCCCAACCCCCCCAACCGCTTTTTCGCTCGCTGCCCACTTCACTGTGTACCCTTGACACTTCCAAAGGAACCCCCAACTCGTGATCTGCCAGTTCTGCAATACCAACAACGACAAGGTGATCGACAGCCGCGAGAGCGATGGCGGCAAGATCATCCGGCGGCGGCGCGAGTGCGTTTCCTGCGGCCGGCGGTTCACCACCTACGAGCGCGTCGAGCAGACTTCGCGCCTCACCGTCATCAAACGCGATGGCACCCATACGCCCTTCAACCGTGACAACATCATGCGGGGAGTGCTGGCCGCGTGCGGAAAACGCGCCATCTCCGAAGAGGCAAAGGAAAGGCTCGTCACCGAGCTTGAAGAGGCGCTCCACCACGAGTTTGAGCGAGAAGTGCTCAGCGCAGAGATCGGCGAGCGGGTGATGCACCGCCTCCGCGACCTGGATGAGGTCGCCTACATCCGCTTCGCCAGCGAGCACCACCAGTTCAAAAGCGTCGACGACCTTCGCAAGGAACTCGACCTTCTCGAAGCCCGCATCAAAGATGTCAAGAACCAGCAACCCTTGTTCATGGACCGGCAGAAGGCCGATCCAGCCAAAAAGTGAAAATGTCCGCCCTGGAGGCCATGACCGTGTCGATTGTCAACCTCAGTTCAACTTTCCCCGTGCCACCGAAGTCGGCTTTGCAACCTCGGTGCGTTGCCCTCCTCCTCGCGGCATCGGCCCTGCTCCCCGCGTGCGCATCTCGCCCGCGCGCCGACACGGTCGATGCGCAGACTCCGGTCGCGGCGGATAACAGCGGCACCACAGTCCTCGCCGCGAATCCCGCCGCACCGACCGCGCCTCCCTCCCTCGCCGATGAGGTCAAAACGCAAGGCACGCGCGAGGCCGCCTCACTCTCCCGAACCCTCGGTGTACGAATCGAACCCCTCGACAACGCCGTCTCCCCCGCCTGGTTTGCCGCCGCGGCGAACGATCCCGCACGCGCCGCGGGCTCAAGCACGGGCGCAACCCTGCACAAGGCAGTCGATGGCGCGGTTTCTCGTGCCGGTCAACAAATCCAATCTCGCGGCGGCGACCCCCGCAATCTCCGCGTCGAGCAAGCCGCGTGGAAGCGATTGCCGATGGGCACTTTCATCGCCTGGGCCGCGCTCGGCGACGGCTCAAACATGAGCCAAGCCGCCCCCGCCATCGATCTCCCACCCACGCAAGTGGCCGCGTTCACCGCTCCCGCCGAACCGACCCTGCCAACCCTCGCCAAACCGCGGGTAGCCATTTCGACGCTTCCCAGCGAAGTCGTTGAAAACTTCGCGCGTGTGCCCGAAGATCAGCACTCGCCCCCCACCGCGCCGACCGTTGCTTCAGCATCGCCGGGCAACGCTCCAGCAGCGCAATCAGCGGACGGACCAAGGGTTGTCGCAGCTCCCGATCGCGCGCCCGCCGTAACGCCCATCGCGCAGGGCAGTCCGGCGGTTGTGGTCGCGCCAATCGGGAACTCCCAGCCCGCAAAGCCGCCCCTCATCATCCCCGACTACGGCTCGCAAGACCCCTCCCGCCCCGCATGGTTCATGCTCAAGCCGGTCGAATCCAATGACCGCATCACGGTGGGCGTGATCGCCGAAGGGGAAAACACCCGCGACTGCGCCCGCCTGGCGCTGCGCTCGGGAAAGGATCAGTTGCAGACACTTGTCGGACGCGAGCCCCAAGACCTCGTTACGCAGCGATCATCCGTTGTGAAACTCCCCGATGGCCGCGTGCGGATGTACGCACTGATCACCTGCACAGGCACGTTCAAGCCCGCGGCCCAAGAACCCACGCCCCCGGCAACCGCGCCCAGTCCATAACGTGATGCCTCGCAACCTTCTCTCTCTTCATTCCGTTTCGATCCTCTCTGCTCTTCTCCTCTCCGCGTTCCTCTCTTCTCCCCGCGGTCTCTGCGTTCGCTCTTCCGACTTGCTGACCGAAGTCCATTGTTTTGGCCGACACTCCGGGAATCCCAATGTCCAACAAACTCTTTCCCACCCCCGCCTCCTGCTTCGCCGATCTGCGTGACAAGGGAATTCTCCGCGATGGCATGACCATCATGGTCGGCGGCTTCGGCCTGTGCGGCATTCCCGAGCACCTCATCGTCGCCCTGCGCGACAGCGGCGTAAAAAACCTCACCTGCATCAGCAACAACGCCGGTGTCGATGACTTTGGCCTGGGCCTGCTCTTGCAAACCCGCCAGATCAAGAAAATGATCAGCAGTTACGTCGGTGAAAACGCCACGTTCGAGAAGCAATACCTCGGCGGCGAACTTGAAATTGAGTTTAATCCCCAGGGCACCCTCGCCGAACGCATCCGCGCGGGCGGCGCGGGCATCCCCGCCTTCTTCACCGCCACCGGTGTCGGCACCATCGTCGCCGATGGCAAAGAGACCAAGATGTTTTTCCGCCCCTCCGATGACTCATCGGGCCACAACCGCAAGAACGATTCGCCCCAGCCCCCCGGAAAAGAGCGTCGCGAATACGTGATGGAAACCGGCCTCTTCGCCGACCTCGCCCTCGTCCACGCCTGGAAGTCTGACCCCTTTGGCAACCTCATCTACCGCAAGACCGCCCGCAACTTCAACCCCATGATGGCCTGCGCCGCAACGATTACAATCGCCGAAGTGGAGGAAATTCTCCCGCTTGGCTCCCTCGAACCCGACCAGATTCACACGCCCGGCTCCTACATCAAGCGCATCGTCCAGACCACGCCCAGCAAGCGCATCGAGCAACGCACCGTGACTGCGCAATAAGTGAAGGGCCGCTCTGCCCCTTCACATATGCTATTTCCCATTCGGACCCGCAATCACGCGGTACGACCCCGGCCCATCCCCATGCGTATTTCCGATCTCCTGCAGCATCCCCGTCGGGTCGTTATCAATAAACTGCAGCGCCTTGATCACCGTACCCCTCGCGCCACCGCGCCCCTTCGGATTGAGCCGATCCAGTTCATCAAGTGTCGCCCGCGTACCCTGACCCCACGCGCTGTTTTGCCCTGACCGGCGAATGCTCCGAGTCAACAAATAAATCAGATCGGGCTTGAACACCAGCGCGCTGCGCAACCCCGCCAAAGGCTGCGAACTGCCCGCGGGCTCAATCCCCGCCAGCCATACCGCCGCCCGCGTTTTGGCTTCATCCGTCGCCGCGGCGAACGAACCCGACGAATCAAACATTTCGATCACGGGCTTCACCCCGCCGGGCAGTTGGCGAAAGACCACGATTTGAAACCGCTGTCCCTCCTCAAGCCGCGAGATCGACCGCGCCAACTCGGTTTTCACGTACGCCAAACTCGTGGTCATCGCCCCGCTCGCGTCCAGTGCATACACGATCCGGCCCGCTCGCTCCGCCTTCACGCCTGCGAATGAAACCGACGCGCTCGCGGCAGTTGGCGGCGGCTCGGGCAACGGATCAGCGGATTCCGGCTCCGGCAAAGCCGCCGTCTCGGCAACTTGCGGCGGAGTTGTTAATGGCGTTGCCTCCGCCTTCGGTGGTGTCGACGCATTCCACAGGGTCAGCGCATCTTTGTTGACGGCCTCGGCTACCTTCGGCTCTTTGACGTGTACGACAGGCGGCCGCGGCGGCGGCGGCGCGGGAAGCGCCACAACCCGTCGCGGCGCCTCGGGTGCGAGCGCGGGAGCCAGCATCAAACTCGTCTCCGCCGACTCTTCCATCACATCCGTGACTTGCCCGCGCGGTTGCAACTTGATCAGGTCAATGCTGTACAGCAGCGCCGCGTGAACCACCAGCGAAGCGCACACCGGCCCCACGATCGCCGGACGAAGCCAGCGGCTTGAAAACCAGCGTGTAGTGGGTCGGCGACCTCGAACGGGCATAATCAATCTTTGCACCCTTGGCCACCCGCCGCCACCGCCCGATTTCGGTGAACGGTCGGTGATCAGGCCCTGATGTGCCAGTTCGAATATCGGCTCGCTTCCCGAGCCTTCGTCAAGGCACTTGTCACGCGATTCTCAAAATCATCCTTCCATTCACCAAACACCGCGCAAAGAGTGGCGCAACTCGCGTATACTCCTGTTGAATGAACGCCCTCTCGCCCGCCGCGGCGAACAATCCAAAGTCCCCCGGTGCGGTGATCGGCCTCGAAGCCCTCACGACCGCGCGCACCGAGTTCCCTCAACCGGATCGCCCGTGGCGAGTCGCTGCGGTCTGCCCCTGCTTCAATCGACCCCAAGACCTCGAGGTACTCCTTCAAGACTTCGCCAAACTCGATTGCTGCGGGATCACGCTCTGGGTGACAATCGTCGACAACGCCTCCACCCAACCGCTCGCCACGCTCAAGCGACCCGAAGGCCTCTCGGTCGAGTTCGTGCGATCAGAAAAGAACACGGGCGGCTCGGGCGGATTCAACCTGGGGATGTCACACATCATGTCCGGCGCTGGACTCTCTGGCGATATGGGCGAGCCTGACTTTGTGTGGTGGGTCGATAGCGACGCCCGCGTAGGCAAGCGCTCCCTCCGGGCGCTCGTCAATGTCATGGCCAAGTGCCCAAAGGTCGGTGCCGTCGGCGCGGCAATGGGCGAAATCGCTACCGCGCAAATCTGGGAAGCCGGCGGCAGAATCTTCAAAGATCGCGGCAGTTTCGGCCCCGCCGCACGCGATGATATCGACCGCCGCAGGATCATCAAGTGCCATTACGTCGCCGCGTGCTGCGCGCTCATCCGCGCCGACGTCCTCCGCAAGACCGGCCTCTTCCCCGAGAACTTCATCTATTATGACGACATCGACTGGTGCGTCCAGATGACCAAAAAGACTGGCATGGTCTGCCGCGCAACCCGCAAGGCCCGCGCCTTTCACCCGCCGGGAATTCGCCGATTCTCGACCTGGGGCCGGTACTACATCGCCCGAAACGGCTTCTCCGTCATGACCCTCCGCGGCCTAGGGCCCATACCTCGCTTCCGTCGCGTCTTCTTCGAGTTGCCCCGCGCCGCCGCCCAGGCACTGATGGGCTTGGATGAACTGGGCCAACTGCACCTTCGCGGCCTGCAGGACGCGGCGGACAACAGGTTCCCCGCCATTGAGCCTAAAGACCTGCTCAAACCGCTGGGCTTCAAGCCATACACCCAGTTGTCCGCCGCGATTCAAGAGGAACTTGCCAAGGCGGGACCCAACGCGACGCTGTACGTCCACCCCCTGCTCAAGAACAATCTGCCGGGCCTCGAGGGACTGCGCAAAGCCCTGAAGCAAATTACCTTCACGTGGCCGAGCAGTTGGAAAAAATGGCGCAAGCGCCAGCAGGGCACCTACCTCTTTCGAGATATTGCCCTCGCCATGTCGCGCATGCTCTTCGGCCCCAGCGCTGATGTCGCCATCGTTCCCACAGGGTGGCCCACCAACTGGTTCCGCGGGCGAGTGCTCTTTGAAGTCACCGAGCAAGGATTTCTGATCAGGCGCGTTCGTCCCTTTGTCGCCGCGTGGCACGCGACAAAGATCGTGGCGCGAGGTCTGGGCCTTGCGCTTCGCATCGCTATCAAGCCGCCCTCGGTTCGCCCGCTGCCTCCAACCCCGACTTGGGCGCCAGTTGCCCCCAGGGCTGCGCCCGCTTCCGCTGCCTTGCCGATTGCTGCGGCGCGGCCCGAAGAAGTGCCCGTCGGGGTGTGATCTCATCACCGTGGCATCGCCTTTCCAGGCGATAACCGCGGAAAGCAGTTTCCGAATGCGTGAGCGCGTCGGGGAGCGCCGAAAGATCGACGCCGCGGGGCTCAGGGGCTGACAACGATGCTCGAAATACGCCCCCGATTCAGGATGCGCTGGCCGCGGGACCGATATGCTCCTCTACCGCAACCATGCCATCCACACTGCACCCCTATCTCAAACTGATGCGCCCCAAGCAGTGGGCGAAGAGCGCCTTTGTGCTGCTCGGGCCGCTGTACGGCTTGCGCGACCACCCGGATAAGGGTCGGGCGTGGGCTTTCGCGGCCATCATCACCGTAGTGGCCTTCTCGCTCGCCTCCAGCGCCTGCTATGCCGTCAACGACATCCTCGATGCGGAGCGCGACAAGTTTCACCCGCGCAAGTGCCGACGGCCCATCGCCAGCGGAGCGATTCTCAAGTCCAACGCATGGGTCTTTTCGATCGCGCTGACCATCGCCGCGGTCGCGTGTGTTTTCGCGCTCCCTGCAAGCGTGCGGTATGCCGTGCTGGCGGTGCTGCTGCTCTATGTGGGCAACGTGTGGCTCTACTCGCTCTGGCTGAAGCACATCGTCATCATGGATGTGCTGTCGCTTTCAATGGGCTTCGTGTTCCGCGTCGTGGCCGGGTGCGTCGCCGTCGCCATCGCCCCCAGCACCTGGCTCCTTAACGTCACGCTCTTTCTCGCGATGTTCCTCGCCTTCGGCAAGCGATTGGGCGAACGCCGCACCTTGGGCGAAGGCGCCGCCAACGCACGCGGCGTGCAGGGGGTCTACACGGATGACATCCTTCGCATGTTCGTCGTGGTGACCGCCGTGGCGACCCTGATCACCTATGCCTTCTACGTCCAGTCGCGAGAGGCCGCGTTCAAGCACATATTCCCGGGCTTCCCCGAAGGTTTCAACACCCTCTGGCTCACCATGCTCCCCGCAACCTTCGCTCTCGCCCGCGCCATCGTCCTGCTCGAACGCGGCAAGTACGATGACCCCACCGAACTCGCGAGCAAGGATTGGCCCATGCAGGTTGCGGTCGTGGTGTTCGGCGCGCTCGCTGTTTGGGCGGGGAGCAACCACGCGTGAATCGAGTCATCTTGCCCGTGGCATCACGCCTTATCACGCCTTATCACGCCTTATCACGCCTTCGCACGGTACTGCTCAAGTATCTCATGCGCCACCGCATTGCTCCCCAGCCCCCCGGGCAGCCGCACCAGCGGCTTCTTGAACTTCGTGCACGCATCCGCAACCGCATACCCCGTGTTATGCCGAACCCATCGAATCGCGAGCAATACCAGCGAGACATCCGCCCGCTTGATGTCTGAGCCGAACTTCGTCGCCGGGTTCGTCGGCGTGCTCTTGATCCACCGCAGTTCTCCCAACCCAAGTTCTGTTTGCAGCGCCCGCTTGCGATCCTCCCGAACATCCCCCCCGATCAGGACCGCAACTTTCCCCGCCAGTAACGGCGCAACCGCCGCGGCGGGATGAGGCGGCATTCCGGGCAAGTCTTCGCTTTCCTCCGCAACATCCATTCGGGCAATCACCCGCTCAAGCGTCTGTTCCACAGCGACGGGAAGCACAGCCTTCGCCGGAATCGACGCGACGACATAGTCGAACGAATCACGCGCCTCATCGCCCGTGCGCACGCGCCCGCCGGCCTGGATAAACGCCTCGAATGCTGCCGCGGCACGCCCGATGTGCAGTATCGCGCTATTCACATCCTTCGCCGCGATGCACTTGTCAATCTGGACCCGGTGGTGCTGAGCCTTTTGCAAAGCAAGGAACTGGGCGCGAGCCGCTCGCTCATCCGGGGTCGAAGGGATGATAATTGCAGGTGCGGACGCAACCGCAGGGGGTGGTGGGGGAGGATCAAACGGCACCGAAACACCCGGCGCGATGGCGGGCGCGGGCGACAGGCCGCCGACCAAACCGCTCATCGGCCCACCTATCCCCCCGCCAATCGGTCCGTTCAGCATCACCTGCGCTTCACCAATCATGCGATCTATAGGGTCATTCCGCGGCGCTGCGGCCGCCGCGGCGGCTTTCGACGGCGAAAGTGCAAGCGCGGGCCGAACGGGCGAAGGGGTTGAAAAAGCGGACGGGAGTGCCGCGGGTGGTTGCGCGACCGTACCGCGGGTCGCGAGCTGCGCCAAGTACCGGCTGAGTTCAAGGGCAAGTTCACGATTGCGTGGGTCCGCCTGTATCCACCGCTCGACCATCGGCAGCGCGAGTTCGATAAGGCGTTGCGGGGGTGGAAGGCCGGGGTAAGGTGGGTGAGTTGCCAAGGAGTTGTGTGGAAAGGATATGGATGCTGCGCGGCAAATGCGGGCTTAGCGAATCGCCCGGGCTGCCACGGGCGAGCGCACAGGTGCGCCTTCCTCATCGGGATGCTCCAAAGCGGCATGGCGGCTGGCGCGATTCCGGTGGCACAATGTCTTGCCCTACGCTGACCGCGTGAACCCCTACGACACCTATACAAGCCCCCTCGCTTCGCGCAACGCCAGCCCCCGAATGCTCACGCTCTGGTCCGCCCGCCACAAGTTCAACACCTGGCGGCGCATCTGGCTGGCCGTGGCACGCGCCCAGCACGAAATGGCGCTGCCAGTCTCCATGGAACAGGTGGAGGAACTCCGCGACGCGGTTGCTCGCGGGATCACCGATGATGAACTCCGCGCTGCGGAGAAATACGAACGCGACCTCCGCCACGATGTCATGGCCCACGTCCACGCCTTGGGCGATTCGTGCCCAAAGGCCAGGGGGATTATTCACCTCGGCATGACCAGTCAGGATGTGGTCTGCAACGCCGACCTCTCCATCCTGACCCAAGCCATGTGCCTTGTGCTGAGCAAAGCCGAGCGCTGCGCCGTCGCGCTCGCCTCAAGCGCTGAACGCTGCAAGTCCATCCCCACCCTCGCGTTCACCCACTATCAGCCCGCCCAACCAACAACGGTCGGCCGGCGCGCTGCCCAATGGGCGTACGAAATCTCCCTCGCCGCCAACAGACTCCGCGGCACGCTGACGCAACTCGCATCCACCCGCCGCGGCCTGCGCGGCGCGACCGGAACCCAGGCTTCGTACCTTGCGCTCTTTGACAATCAGGGGCCGAAGGTAGACGAGTTGGAGGCTCGTTTCGTCTTCGCGCTTCAAGATGAAGGTTGGGAAGTTGCAAACGCCTTCACCCTGCAAAGCCAGACCTACCCGCGCGTGGTCGATACGTTCATTCTCGCGGACCTTGCCAGCATCGCCTGCATCCTCCACAAAATCGCCACCGACATCCGCCTGCTCTGCAATCGCAAGGAACTCGATGAGCCATTCGAGGAAAAGCAGATCGGCTCCTCCGCGA
>ENA-ORBV01010891-ORBV01010891.1-microbial-mat-metagenome-genome-assembly--contig:-NODE-10891-length-14423-cov-10.726544_pt1 | contig 14423 bp, 12 predicted proteins | sample MGYA00237777_ERZ505514 | MGnify/ENA primary metagenome ERZ505514 (study PRJEB26160, sample SAMN06269048) | microbial mat metagenome | isolation source: Oligotrophic lake microbial mat | place...
TCATTTCACTCCGTACAACTCTCTCATCCTCTATCTTATTCTCTTTACCCATCAATTAAAAGTTGGAAGGCTACTAGGGCAATTGAACCAATTGTCAAAATTTGAATTTGGAATTGCTGCTGGGAATGGCGTTCCCATAGCATCTGTGGGTAACGTTCCAGACCTGTGGAGCGGCAGCTAGAATGACAATAAATCATTTATTTCTTAGCTCTCTCTTAAAAAACCCATAGTACGATAAGGGAGGGCTTTTTGAAGATAAGAGTTCATTGGTCAGCGCTTCAATGCTTTTAGGTGGATCGCGCTTCAAAGTTAGGTGATATTCACTTTATTCTTTTGAGAATTTTTGCGATCGCCAGCAGAAAGCATTAGTTGAAAACGGCATATTACAGCACAATGATAGGTTAGGTGAATCGGAGATCCAGGCAAAATGTACAATTCAAGCGCAGTAGGCGCAGCGTCAGATACTCAATCTGGAAATCGTATGTATCGCTATGAAGTAGCGGGTCTGCGCCAGAATCAAGAATCTGACAAAGCGAGCTATGCAATTCGTCAAAGTGGCAATACATTCATCACGGTTCCCTACAGCCGAATGAATGAAGTAATGCAGCGGATCACCCGGATGGGCGGCAAAATCATTAGCATTCAACCCGTTAGTGCGTTGAATGGAGCTAACGGAAACGTTACTCTAGAACAGAAAAAAGGCGAGGCGACCATCGAAACTGGACAGAGCAATCCTACATCTGTAAATGAGAGTAAGCCCATGACTCAAGCGAAAGTTGCAAAAAAGGTCGTTCCAGTTAATATCTATCGTCCTAATGCTCCCTTTATTGGCAAGTGCATTTCCAATGAACCTTTGGTTTCAGAAGGCGGCATTGGCATCTGCCAGCACGTTAAATTTGACATTTCTGGTGGTGATCTTCAGTATTTTGAAGGGCAAAGCATCGGGATCATTCCTCCCGGCATTGATAAAAACGGCAAACCTGAAAAACTGCGGCTTTATTCGATTGGATCAACCCGTCATGGCGATGATCTAGATAAAAAGACGGTTTCTCTATGCGTTCGTCAGCTTGAGTATAAGCACCCTGAAACTAGCGAAACGGTTTATGGAGTTTGCTCAACTCACATTTGCGACATGAAGCCGGGTGACGAGGTTAAGATTAGCGGACCGACGGGTAAGGAAATGTTGCTGCCCGATGAGCCTGACACTAACATCATTATGTTGGCAACGGGCACCGGAATTGCGCCTTTCCGCGCCTACCTATGGCGGATGTTTAAAGAAGGTGAGCGATCGCTCAATCCTGATTATCAGTTTAAGGGGCTTGCCTGGTTGATTTTTGGAGTGGCTACTACTCCTAATGTGCTTTATAAGCAAGAGCTTGAAGAGATGCAGGAAGAGTATCCTGATAATTTCCGCTTAACTTATGCCATTAGCCGAGAGCAGAAAAATCCCGAAGGCGGCAGAATGTATATTCAGCATCGGGTGGCAGAACACGCTGAGGAAATTTGGGAAAAGTTGAAAAGCCCCAAAACCCACGTTTATATGTGTGGATTGAAGGGTATGGAGGATGGTATTGATGAGGCTCTGGGGGCGATCGCTACCCAAAATGGAGTTGATCTAAAAGAGTATCAGCGCCAACTGAAGCGCGAAGGTCGTTGGCACGTAGAAACTTACTAGGTTCTGCCTCTTTGCTACTCATCATCACAAACGCCCTGGTAGATTCAATATCCACCAGGGCATTTGTTTTTTTAAGCTGAAACGAAGCTGATCACTAGACGATCGCCATTTGCTTTGCACTCACCAACACTCCCAATTCCCGCTGAATCGGCACCACGTTTGAAGTATCAGTTTGAGCGCAATATTTAAGATCTTCGTGGCATTCCAAACGCAGCAGACGTTGACCGTGACTAGCATGATGCAGCAGATCGAGCAATGAATCTTGCCACTGCTGATACAGGCTAACGGCTCCAATTACCTCGTCATTGCCAGCCAGGTTTTCTAAAGAGCAATTGAGCGCGGTTTGCAAGCTATGGGCGATCGCGCCTGCACACACCGTATCTTCTAGCGAAAAACTACCTTCCCATCCTGAAGCCACAATCCACACGGTTTCTGGCTGATGTTCCAACAAATATTCCACGATCGCTTGGCGATTAATCAGGGCTGCCGCCAACACAATCGGGGCAGACTCCACTTGTTGCAAAGCACGGGTGCCATTTGTTGTACTGATAAATAAACGACGACCTGCCACTCGTTCTGGGGTGCAGGCAAGCGGAGAATTGCCAAAATCAAACCCGTCTACCATTGCTCCACCCCGTTCTCCTGCCCGAATCCGCTTGTCGGGTGCCCAGCGATCGCTGACTTGCAACAGCTTATCCAGGTCACTAAAAACTTGAACAGCTTCTGCTCCCGCTGCTAAAGCAGTTACCATCGTGCTGGTGGCTCTCAACACATCAACCGCGATCGCGCAATCAGCATCCGTTTTAGTCGGAGCAAGTTCAGGCGTATGAAAAATCGATAGCTTCATAGATAAAAAGGTAGTTGAACGGACAAGCAATAAAAAGCTCTCAGGGCATAGGCTGTAAATATTTAGAATACAGCACCGATGAGAGCCAAAACGAAAGCTTACGCGAGCGAACTATACAAACAGTAAGGGGAAAACCTGCGCTGTATTCAATGGTTGAAGGAGTGGGTTCAGCTTAGCGATCGCCCAACCCCGCCTATAGTTCAATCTTCACCGCTTTCTGACATTTACGCCGCAACGCTCCCAAGCTTAAAAAAGCACCTGCTACAAACAATCCCGCCACCGCTGGGGGTTCCGGCACCGCCTGAGAACTGTTAATAGTTTCAAAGGCAAACTCGCCAATAAAAGCGTGAGTTGCTGTAGTGGGGTGAATATCATCCCAGAATACATATTCACCAGGATTTGTGCATACCGTGGGAACCACACCGGGACTGAGAAAGGGTGGTGGGAAGATGCAGCTTTGCGTAGTATTAGTGAATCCATAGTTCGCTGGGTTGGTTAAAGCATCGTTGACCAAGGCGTTGATATCTAGCGGAATCAGGTTCACGCCGCTAGCGCTTAAGGGCGAACTCAACATGCTGAGAGTTTGAGCTAGGAAGGAATTGTGTGCGCTGCTGAGCGCTGTCAGCCCCGCAGATGCCTGAGGATTACCAATCGCCCCAGGCTGTTTGCCCAAATCGGGCAGGTTCGCCACCAGAATATTTTTTGCGCCTACGCCTACCAAAGATTGAATTGCCGTAGATAAGTTGCTTACTGGAATGACTGGATTCTGCTGTCCCCCACCGAGGTAATCATTTGCGCCTGCCCAAAGAATATACAAAGCAGCCGGATCAGCAACCGGATTCAATGCCGTGAACTGGTTCACTTCTTGTTGCAAACCGGGAAAAACTCCAGGAAGAGTAGTGTTTAAGGTTCCGGTGGTGGCTCCAGCAAAAGCAAAGTTAGTTTGTGGAGTGTAGGTCAAATTCAGCTTGGGAGCTAAGTATTCTACCCACAAAAGACCATTGGAGAGTCGTCCATTAAAGTAAGGCGGCGGCGGTATCAGGTTGCCAGTTGCTTGATACAAGTTGCCTGTATCAGACAAGCTATCGCCAAACACATACAAATTGGTAAAACTAGCGGCTTCGGCTGCCACAGGGGAAAGGGCGACCAGCGCAATGGGCAATGAAGTTGCGATCGCAACTCCATACATCCGAGAGACGAGAATTTGTAGACGCATAATAATCCTCAATTCTTACCAGGAGAATAAAATCTATAGCTAGAAATTCATCAAATCTGGCAAAGTTCTACCATTTAAAGGCTTAGCGTTTAAGCATATTCAACTAACTTTATCGAGTCTTTACAAAGTTAGTCATGTATTTCCGTATCCTTACCGAAACTTGGGCTTCATGGATTTCTGATTGACAGCGGCAGTTTAGACGGCAGAACAGGAACGCGATTATCCGACAGCTTTAGCGTTTTCGGGGCGGAACTTGCTGGTTTGATGGCAACACTAGGCGCAATTTTTAGAAGGGATCGGTTGGGTGCAAACGCAGGTAATTGTTTTGCACCCGGTTGAGGCAGCGCTTCCCAATGGACGATTCCGGGCATAGTAGCGGCGATCGTCAAATTTGCCAGTGGTTTAGTGGTTGCCACCTGCATATTTCCAGCCTTAAATGCCGTAGCGGATGGAATTAGGGTCGTTTGCGGCAACTCTGTTAAAGCAGCGATCGCCTGAAACCTAACAGATTGAGGCGGTTCCGACAAAACAGGAAGTTGCAACAGGGGATCAAACTGAGCCGCCAGAAAATCATTCACAAAGGGAGATAACCAGCCAAGTTCTGGTACGGCAGCTTGGGGCAATAAGGTGAACGGTAGCAATAGCCCTATTACATTGATCGAAGCCGACTCAGTTAATCCAGAGATCAACTCTTCATCCAGTTGATCTGCTGATACTAGAGCGGTAGTCGAAATGTCTACTACACCAGAGGCAGATAAGTTAAGGCTGTTCCCTAAGCCTTTTGCGATGCGTTGGGTGTTCTGTGCTTGAGCCATGGCGATCGCCTGCTCAAATATCTCTGCCGGATTAAGCGCACTCCAGCCCTGAGCCGTTTGCTGCAAAAACTCAAAGTGCAAATGAGGACCCGTCGAAGCACCTGTGCTGCCCACCTGACCAATCAACTGCCCCTGCTTCACCCATTCTCCTGGCTTCACAAACAACTGGGACATATGGGCGTAGAGCGTTTGCTGCATTGCATTGTGCTGCACAATCACAGTTAGCCCATAGCCACCATACATATCAGCCAAATAAATTCGACCACTTTTTACCGCCACGATAGGGCTGCCATAGGCTGCTCCTAAATCAATCCCGCGATGAAATCGAGTATCGCCAGTAATGGGATGAGTTCGCCAACCAAAGGCAGAGGTGATTTCTGTAGGAATTGTCAGCGGCAGAATTAAATTCAAGCCTGTTTTGCCTAGCAGTTGACCAATCGGCAATTGGAGGGCGGCTTGATTAGAAGGAATTAGCGCTTGGGTCGAGTAGCCCGTGGGTGGAGGCGTATATCCTGAAGACGATGATACGCCTGATGAGGAAACGACAGACGCGGCTTGAGATAAACCGGGCACCGATTGATTGGTTCCGGCACTTTTGGCGATCGCTGCGGCGGGTAATTTTCCGGTTTTTGCGACCTGTTTTGCGCTCAGCTTACGCAATAAGGTCGTCCGAGTTTGAGCGGGTAATACTAGCTTCTTAATCGCCTGACGAGCTTTCTCATAATCACCCGATTCGCCATATTTTGCCGATTCTTGCGCCGCTTCCTCGGTTTGCTGCGCTTGCTTTTGGGCGCGTGACTTGCTGGTGATCTGTAATAATACCTGCTCTACTTCCTGTCGTCGTTGGGCTTTTGCCGCCTCTGGGGAAGTAATAGTAATCGTTGCACTCACAGGATCAGGCTCTGCGGCTGGTGCAGATAGCTTAGCAGGAGACGGTGCTGGTGAGGGAGCCAGTGTGGCGGCTGGTGCAGACGGTAACGGCGCTTGAGACGACGATTGTGACGGCAGCGATTCTGGCGGAGCCAAGTTTGGCTGAGTTAAAGCAGCAGGAGAAGCGAAGCGCGGCGCGGCGACATCAACTTGCTGAGGCTGAACCTGGACAACAGGCTGGGATGGAGCGGGCTGCTCAGGAAACAAAGGAGAGCCTCCTAACGAATTGAAATAGAGTACAAATTAAATCAAGCACGCTGTTTAGAATAACCCTTTATTAGTTTCCCAATCCAAAGTAAGGTATCCGGGAAAATTATTGCAAGAGCGTGTAAGGACTCCATAAAGTTTGCCCTAATTTTGACAGGGCATGGGTTTGTGCTATTTTCAAGCTTCATTTTGCGGAAGTGATTTCAGGTGCTTGTCATATTCGATTTGCCCATAGTCAAGCTTGATAATGCGATCAGCAAGGTGAAAGTAGTGATCATCATGGCTGATGCAGAGAATGGTTCTGCCTTGTTCCCGCAGTTGAGGCAGTAGCTCGGTGTAGAACACGTCTTTGAACACAGGGTCTTGATCGGCTGCCCATTCATCAAACAAAAAGATAGGGCGCTGTTCTAAATATGCAGTCAGGAGGGTCAGACGTTTACGCTGTCCTTGTGAAAGGGCTGTGGTGGACAGGGTGCCGTTTTTGACGCTGACTTTGTGATCCAGTTTCAAGCGACGCAGATAGTCTTGAGCTTCAATGTCTAGGTCTGTGCGATCGAGTCCCAATAGGCGATCGAACAAAAAGAAATCGGCAAACACGACCGCAAAATGCTGACGATACCATTCACGATTCTGATCATTAATCTGCTGTCCATCAAAGCTAATTTCGCCCGATTGAGGCGCGTATAGCCCTAGCAACAGCTTTGCCAGAGTCGATTTGCCGCTGCCGTTGCCCCCCACAATAAACACCCATTCTCCTGGATAGAAAGTCAAATCAATCGGACCTACGCCAAAGCTACTTTCTTCTTGCTCAGTTTGGTAAGCGTGGGTTACGCCTTGTAACCGTAGTTCTTTCCACTGCTGATGAATGCTGGCGGATGTGGAAGTGGTTTCTGCCCAGTCTCCCAAGGAGATATCGAGCGCTTCGATCTTCTTCAGTGCAATCCCAGCGCGGCTGATGACGGGTAAGGAGTTGAACAACCCATCCATCGGCAGCATCAAATAAGTGAAAGTCAGCACATAGCCCGCTAAGGTTTGGGGGCTAATGATCATTAGTTTAGGTAAGGCAAATAGCACAAAGCCGATCGCAAAGAAAAAGATGAGTTTGCCCCAGCTAGAGGTCGTGGCGAATAGGGTCAACCCTCTAATGTTGTTGCGACGAAAGGCGGCGGCGGATTGCTGCAAATCTTCCTGAAGAAATGCCTGTCGCCTACGATAGTGCAGTTTGAGTTCCTTGCTGCCATCGGTGACGGTACGAAAGTGCTTGAAGAGAGAGTCTTGTTCGTTGCGCGCGCGCTCTAGCCAGATTTGCCCCTGCTTTAGCAACCACTGACAGCTTCCGATCGCGACGACAGCTAACAGGCAGACCAACAAAAACACTTTCCAGGAAAGCCAAATGATGTAAGCGAATCCGCCAGCAACGATCGCGATATCGATGCATAAAAAAGGCATCAGCCGCACCGCATCGGAAACCGCTTGCACATCATCCGTTAGGGTAGCCAGCAATCGGGCACTACCCAATTTTTCCAAATGTGCCAGTTCGGTTGCCAAAATCTGACGGCAAAGGCTAATCCGAAGCTGAAACACGGCTTGTTGTGCTAGCCGAATTAGCATTACTTGAGAAATAATGCTGGAAGTTAGGGCAATAAATGCCAACCCAACGAACGCGATCGCCAGAGTATTCAGCGAGCCAGTGTTTCCTTGAGTCATCGCTTGGCTGATTAGGGCGATCAGTGCCGCACTGCTGCCCCCACTCAAAAATCCGGTCACAATTGCGATCGCCACCATTTTCCAAGACGATCGCATCAAAAAAAACATCAAATTCATTGCGTTCGAGCCAAGCTCCTCACCTAATGCCCCTATGCCAACTGAAACTCTTCAAATATCGGCTGTCCGTAAATTGCGTTGCGGTCAACCGCCGACAAAATTTTACCGTTCGCCCGCTCAGACATCAGGCATTGACAAACCAGATCCGCCACATCCGCACGATGAATCACTCCAGCCACTAAAGGATTTTCGGTCAAAATGCCTTGCCCCGTTGCAGGTGGATCGGACTTTAGCCCACCCGGTCGAATAATAGTGTAGGTTAAGCCACTGGCAATCAAATGATTTTCTGCTTGTTCTTTTTCTGCCAGCACAGAACTTAAAGTTTCTAAAGCTTGTAGTGGCAGTGCCGGAGAACTATTACCACTGCCGATTGAAGTGACCAGCAAAAACTTTTTGGCTCCAGCGCTGACGGCGGCATCAATCAGATTTCTATTGCCCTTAAAGTCTGCGCGTTCTCCATCGGTAGGCTTGCCGCCAATGGTGCTGATGACCGCATCAAAAGCGGCTCCATTCATGGCGTGTTCTACCTCCGCCAGATTGAGGGCATCGCCAATCACAACTTCGATGCCCATCGCTTCTAGGTCGTCGCGGACATTCTCAAATCGCACCATCGCCTTGACTTTCATTTCCTGCTTCGTTAAACACTTGGCAATTTCTCGCCCAACGCCGCGACTTGCGCCTGCCAAAAAAATCGTACTGGTCATAAATTGTGTGCGTCCTAATAAGTCTTCAGTCTAATACTGCTGGTTTGAACGTTCTTCTGTTTTAGCAAGTCCCAGGAGAATAGAGATAGCCGTGCTAATCATCAGTGAATAATAGAACAGACAGGTGGCTAGGAATTGACATGCACCCGAATCGGGCGATCGCCCCTTCCGCCGTTGGTTTGACCACAAGCAGAGTACACGGAATGGTTCGTCACCCGATATTGTGTCTCAGTCAGGTGACGAGCTTAGCTCCACGCTTTAGTTTCAGCTTCTGTCAAAGGTCGCTCTAGCTTGATATACTCACTTTGAGCCGCTTGGAGAATATGCGACATTTGCACAGGCAGATCCGCTTCTGCCGTCCAGAGTTGGTGCTGTCGGGGGAGTTGTAAGCTACCCTCTGGATCGGCTCCACCAGGAGGTAGCTTTTATCGCATTACATCTTAACTGGACTTTAGAGGATATTCTAAATTTAGAACACCGCGATCGCCGACGTTGGGTTCAAGAAATTCAAGCTGCGACTTCTCCTTAATCTTTGCAACAACTCTCACCTATGGCAACTTCCCTAAAATCTTTATTCAAAACGATTTTGCTCACCAGTTTGGCGGTGACGGTGCCAATTGTGGGCATCCGGTTTTTGGGTGGATTTGAGGGATCGGAGCTAGCCGCTTATGACGATTTTATCCGTCGTCGCCCCGCAGAAAAATCCGACGATCGCATCGTGATCGTGACCATCAGCGATGACGATATTGAGCAACTTCAGCAATATCCGATCCACGATGATAAATTTGCAACCCTGCTGAAAAAGCTAGATAGCTATCAGCCTCGCGCCATTGGCATGGATATTTCGCGAGATGTGCCGCATGGTTTGCCAGCAGGGCGAGTCCGTCTGAAACAAGTCATTGAGCAGAGCGAAACAATCGTCACGGGCTGCCTGCTCAGCACCGCCAATCATCCGGGTTCACCTCCGGCTCCAGGCACTCCTCCCGGTGGAGCGGCTTTTGCCGATTTTCCCGTGGACATTGACAAAATTGTGCGCCGTACCAAGCTGCTTTCTACGCCAGCCCAATCGAACAGACGGAGCCGCACGAATCACGACTGCAACGATGTCAGAGCCGACAACGAAATACCCTCCTTAAGTTTTCAGATGGCATTGATGTATCTGGAAGGTGCCAACATCAAGCCCGAACCCACCGCAGAGAATCAGATTCAGTTTCGTCAAACGGTGCTGCGACGGATTGATCCTCAGTTTGGTGGCTATGTCCGCGCTGATGCACCCGACTACCAATTGATGTTGAACTATCGCGGTGCTAAACAAATATTTCAGGAAATCCCGCTCACCAGTGTTTTGGCAAATAAGGTTGATCCAAAAACGATTCGCGATCGCGTGGTGCTAATTGGCAACACCTCTGAAGTCTCGAAAGATGAACTCAACACGCCCTTTAATGAAACCCGCAGCGGTTCACGCACCATGCCGGGTGTGGTGGTTCATGCCCACGCGGTCAGCCAAATACTCAGCGCCGTGCTGGATAATCGCCCCCTAATTCGCAGTTGGTCAAGCTTTGGGGAAGTGCTGTGGATTTTTGCGTGGTCGGTTGGGAGTGGGCTGCTTGCCTTTTATAATCGACGGTTGGGCTTGTTTTTCATTGGCTTGGTTGGCTTAGGCGCGGCACTCTGGGGCATTTGCTATGGCGTGTTTCTGGCTCAGGGATTGTGGGTGCCGTTTGTGCCGACGTTGACGGCTGCTATTCTGACTGCAATAGCCGTGCGAGTGCTTGATTTGGCGGGTCGGAGTGGCTATACCCAGGCAATTTATGAACAGCTAAAGGATCAAATTCAAGGGCAAGGTGCAGGTCGCGATCGCAGAGGAGATTATCTAGAAAATCTGGTGCAGCGTGCCCGCATGGCGCGACAAGGGCGAACCGCCACAGAATTATTATCGTTAGGCACAGAGCCACTGGCGAACGCAACACCAGAAATGCAGGCGCTCTATCAACAAATTGCGGCTCAAGTGAAAGCAGATGTGGCAAAGGAGCAACCAGCGCGGCAGCCTGCGATCGCCCAACCTCGGAGCATCAGCAAAACCAGTCGGATTCAAAACTTATTGAGTCGGGCACAGGAAACGCGCAGCGCCCAACCACCCCATGATGATGGAACAATCATCGAGAACACTAGCGACTCCAAAGAACCCTATGACTAACTCCTCTCCCCTGACTCCGCTAGGGTTGATTCTCTAAAGAAAACAAATTCTTGAAAGTCCTATTTTTAGGTTCAACTTCTTTTGAGGGTAAACCAAAGAATAAGGGTTCCAGAGTTATTCCTCTGTTAAAGAATCTTCCCTACCTGACTCCGCTGGGTTCAGAAGCCGCCCGCGATTCCACAATTCCTTCAGTTGCGGTTTGTCCGGCTGGATACGCTGCCCCTGCTCGGTTTTTGCAGTTGACCCATCCCGAAGATTTGGCGCTGTTGTCTCAGCTTGCGGGTCAGCTATTGCAAGATCCCTTAGCAGTGAGGCGATTGAGCGATCGCGTCGTGGAATTATTGCACTAAGATTTGACGCAACAACAGGAGCGGAGTCGTGGCTATGGGAGGCGCAGGTAATGTCTAACCCAAATGTGCTGAATTACGTCACCACCAATCGGTTCTACGTTGAAATGGAAAGCCAGTTGGCGGCGGCTTTCAGTGAATGCTCTGGGTTGGATGTGCAGATTGAAAAAGATATCTATCAAGAAGGCGTGTGAATGAACAGCAGCGCATTTTTTTGAAACACGCGAAGTTTGGCGACTTGACCCTGAAGCGTGGCATCACTGATGATCCTGCCTTTTGGAACTGGATTAGTCAAAGCCTGACGGCGGATGACCTGCGGCGGCGCAACATCAACATTTTGGTGTTTAACCAGGCGGGAGAAACTATCCAGGCTTGGCGGCTGATGGGAGTGGTGCCTGTAGGCTGGAAAACCCCAGCGCTCAAAGCTGATTCCAGCGCGATCGCCCTAGAAGAGTTGGTTTTGTCCTACGAGGGGCTAACCGTTGTACATCGCTCAGACGAAAACAAAGTGCGGGTGAAAGGGGGACGCGCGATCGGCGATGATAAATCGAACCGCTTATATCGAGGCGCTCAAGGCTATTTTTCAGATTAGGGATTCTCAGCGATGACCGATGACCGATCAACCGCCACCCAATCTCCGGCAGAATTACCGCTGGGCATTCAACAGCCGCTTTTGTCAGCGATGCCGCTGGGTCAGTCGATGCTGCAACCCAAGTTTTTCACGCCGTTAGGGGCGCGATCGCTCAGGGTACTTGATCCCTCCATTTTCTTAGCCGTCCCAGATTTATCTTTGCCCAATCAGGAATCGCTCAATCAGGAATTGCCCTTTCAAGACTCCCCCTTTTTCGATGCGCCAGATTTTTCTACGCCTTCTAAATCTACAGTTCCAACAGTTCAGACTCAGCCTCAACCTCGTTCACTAAAGCCTGCCCCATCTAAGATCAATGTACCTACCACGGCTCCTTTTGAAAGGATCGCTGAAACGCCCATCATTGAAACATCTACAGTTGAAGATCTCGCGATCGCAGAACCACTAATCGCTAGGTCTCCACTCGCCGATCTAGATACGCCGATAGTTGAAGCCTCTACAGTTGAAACACTGATCGCTCGAACATTTGCAGTTGAGACACCGATAGCTGAAGATCTCGCGATCGCAGAACCATTGATCGCTAGATCTCCAATCGTCGAGCCAGATACAGCGATCGCGTCTCCTTTTGTCGTGGAAGAGACTACCACAGAAGCGATCCCATCCGCCCCCAGCGAAGTAGCAGCGATCGCCCAGAATCCTCAAAGCGAACCGCTCAATCGATTTGAATCTCCCTCGCCATCAATTTCAAGACTCTCTACAGAAACTCTTACAGAAACACCTGCGGAACATTCAATCGAACCGTCGATATCAAATGTTTCTGCCCAAGACTTCGACCCGCCCACTGAAACAGCAAACGAATATCCAGAAGCACTACTCCTTGAGCGATCGCCATTTTCTCCAGACACCGTGGTCACTCATACCTCAACTCAGCCACCCGATTCAGCAGCCATTCAACGAACTACAAATTTAGAAGATTCAGCTTCTCCAATCGCCCCAATTTCAGCAGAAAATACGATTACTCCGGTTGTAACTGATTTGACCAGTATTGATGCAGATTCCGCTGAGCCAATTCAGCCAAAATTCGACTCAACAGATAACATCCCGTCTCTTGCACCCGCTTCAGAGCCAGAGATCGCTTCATTATCGCCTGTTAACCACTCAGAGATGATTGCTACCTCAACATCAGCGATCGCTCAACCGATATTGGATTCACCAGCAGCGCTCGCACGGTTACCAGAGGACGAGTTAATTGATCCAGTTATTGATGTAGCTAAATCGGTTGTGCAATCGGCATCAGATAGAGATAATCCGGTTAATCAGGCTGAAGAAACTTCTCTTCCAGCCTCTCTCGTGGGGGAAAGGCAAACTGAAGTAGCCAGATTGGGCAATCCTCAAGCCAATGTTGATATTAGTTCCACTGCCGAATCTATATCTGAAGAAACGATTCAGCGATCGCCTTTGGAACCAGCCATTTCAGAACCCGCAATGTCTGATCGTGAAGATGATACGGTTGCGGCGATCGCAGCCCCTCCAGTAGATAGTCCGATCAGTGATGTTGAAGGTATTCAGCCTAAAACAACTAATCTAGTAGAGCAGAAAATTAATTACGCAACATAATGCTTGCCCAATTTTTTATCTGCATCGCGGCGTGTAAATTTCCACGCAATCATTTTACGGTGTCGATTTCTGCGAGTCTTCCATGCTTTAACCTGAGCCACTAACTCCGTCTCGGTGGCAATTTTGCCGTTGAGACATTGCCTGTCAAGAATCCCGATTTCAATCTCTGCCATATTTAACCAACTGCCGTGCTTAGGGGTATGGTGAAACTCAATTCGACTGAGTAATTTCTGCGCCCTTTTCGGTTCAAGGACATCCACAAACATCTTGGCGAAGTGAGTGTTGAGATTATCTACGACTAAATGCACCGTCTTGGCATGTCGGTAGCGTCCTTGCAGCAGTTGGCGGATAAAGGCAACAAAGTCAGATTTCTGGCGATGGCAAGTGACCTGAACCTGTCGCCATCCAACCAAGGGTTCGACTGCCACAAACAGATTGCGAGTCCCCTTGCGTTCATACTCATCGTCCACCTTCTAAGGTTGACCTGGTTTGAGCGGAATGTCGGGTCGTTTTGGGGCTAACAATTGCTTGCTTTTTTCGTCCACACAGACCACAGGTTCGTCTCGGTTGTACGGACGCTGGTAGAGTTCGAGCAATCCATCCATTCGTTCACGATATTGGGCGGTGAGTTGCCCAATGCACCACATCTTTTTCAGCCAAGGCTTACAGCGTTTTTTTTGAGCACCTGACGTACGGTCTCTTGACTGACCTGTTTGAGTACATGATTTTGACAACGAGCCACTTGAGTCAGCAGCGGTAAACTCCATTGCGATGCTCCACTCGGTGGGTTGCTACAAGCCAATGCGACAATTTCAGCTTCGGCAATATCGTCATACTGCCTTGGTCGTCCTGGTCGGGCTTGGTCCTGCAATGCAGTGTTCAACCCTCCCTCTAGATACCGTTTCCGCGTTCGCCAGATGCGAGTTCGCTCGATGTTGAGCACCTCAGCGATTTGATTATCGGCAATCCCTTTATCAAGTGCCAACAGAACTTGCGCCCTTTGCAACGGACGCACTTGACAGACCCCAACTGAGCTAATCTCTTCTAGCCGTTTGTGTTCCTCATCTTTGAGGTGAATCTCAATCCGTTGCATACTCGGTAGATATGTTGTATTACTTTATTGTCCCAGCACGCTAGTCCTAAACTATGCACTTTCAGTGCAAGACTTTAGTTGCTACACACCTCTGGGCTAAATATCGTCTTGACACTTACAGTTCACAATTTTTGCCTCCAGCAACTCATAAATCATTCAACGAAGCCGTGGACTCGGGCTTTAGCCCTTTCAGGAACCTATGCACTGAAAGTGCATAGTGGTTCAGTTCTATTCTAGTAGCTAACTCTGAAGGTAATTGCTCAACTCAGAGGGAATAAGGATTCGAGGGGATTTAAGGCAGCCAGGATAGACTCAAAAGCAGAGAAACCTTGTCGCCTTCCAGTATTGACAATAGAACGCAC
>ENA-ORBV01010892-ORBV01010892.1-microbial-mat-metagenome-genome-assembly--contig:-NODE-10892-length-14422-cov-44.104496_pt1 | contig 14422 bp, 21 predicted proteins | sample MGYA00237777_ERZ505514 | MGnify/ENA primary metagenome ERZ505514 (study PRJEB26160, sample SAMN06269048) | microbial mat metagenome | isolation source: Oligotrophic lake microbial mat | place...
GCTATCCTATCACCAACGTGGAAATCCTCAAGGGCCATAAGTATCGACTAGAAATTCCCAAGCAAACCGCTAAAACTGACGCCGCTGGGGCTCTACCACCACAGGAAAAAACATGGCCTTGGTGCATGCGTGGCAAAAATGTTGGGGATCATCTGATTTTGTCACAGAAGTAATGGCCCCTTCTTTGGCCCAATTGAAAATTCGAATGATCGGTTGCAGTAGTTCGAAACCATCTCTAATTAGGCAACTGCACTGGTCGCATTTGAATCCGCAGGTTATCATTCGGCCTCTACTTTCAGTATTTGGTGGAAAATCGCGTCGCAACTTGTAAATCTCTAGCATTCATCTTAGTCTCTTTTCTTAAAAAGTCAAGGGCGGCCCTTCGCATCAACAGGGCTCGGTATCTCCATACTACACGCTACGGTTGTCCTGTGCTTTACATCCAAGGCTGTCTCCCACTAAAGCATGACGATTATATCCCAGAGGAGATTATGCCATCTGTGGTTCATCCGAGCGAGTGGTGTCGAATTCCATCGCTCTGGCGTCATCGCGGGACTGGCAAGTATGCAAGGGCCCTCCACATCGGTGATCGCGGCGAGGGATGGTTTATCCGAATCAAGGATGAAACCCTGAAGACCCGAGAGGTTGATGCGGTGGACTTCCGAAAGGATTATGACTACCAAGATGAGTGAATGGCAAGGTAAAGCGAGATAGCAACAATGTTTACCGAATTACAAAGGGCAATGAATATTATGCTCAGCATGCCTCCCTGCCATTGCGGCAAGTATTCAGCGTGCGGGGTCGGGTTCAACAAGGCCCCGCTGTACTTGTGTGTTCGGCACCTGCGCGCGTTTTATAACGCGAGGGATAAGTGGCTGGCCCGGCATTATCCCCCTGCCAATCACAGCAAGTGTGCAGAGTTGGATCTGTGCGCTCGCATCTTGGTGGCGTTGGGTAATGCGGTCACGCTGCCAATGCAGCCGGTAATTTGGATGCGGACGTGTTGCCCAGCCTTGAGAGTCTTTGGGTCGATCATCAATGGCCTCTACGGATGATGTTTTTTGTTTTGCTGGATCCTTTGCAGGATGTACACCGCCAGGGGCCCGCACCGCCGCCGGAGCCTCCGCAGGCTCCGCAAGCATCATCATAGAAAGGGTCGTGTTCTGGCGCTGGATTGCATCCCCCGCCACCCTGTCGATGTGGGAATGGGTAGGCGCTGCAGTCACAGACATCCGAGCGGCGCCCTGTCATCTGGACGGCTCCATCTTGTGGATGGGCACGGAGACCAGTCCTGGATGGTAATCATTGATCCTTCGGGCGCATCCCAGGCAGTAAGAAACGCCCGATTGAGTGTGCTTACACTCTTCGTGGATGATGTTGTCGCAGGCGCTACGACCACACTTCTTGGGGCCCGGCCAGACATCATCTGAGGGTTCGAAAGTAGCCATCAAGCGACTCCTCTGGTATACGATCCGAGGATGGCCTGGACAGCACGGCTCTGCGTCATCATCTCGGCCGGCTGGGAGCTAATCCGACCAACTGCACGATCATCGCCAATCGCGTTGGCGAACGTGTGCGCCTTGCGATACAGGAAGTCCTGCATCTTGGCGTCGATGGTGTTCGCGGCCAGCAACTTGATGAACTGGCACTTGCGCGTTTGCCCGATGCGCAACAACCGACCCGTGGCCTGCTCGAACGCGGCCGGCGTCCACGGAAGATCCAGGAAGTATCCGATGCAGGCGGCCGGAAGATCGATGCCCAGGCCGCCCGCTTCGATGCCGATGACCAGCAAACCGATGCGCCCAGCTTCGAAGTCAGCCATGATGCGCTGACGCTCGGTTTCAGTCACCCCCTGGATGATGGCTGCCGCGCCCCTCCAAGCCTGGCCCTTGATGTTAGTACCAGTATGATTCTTGAACTTTTCCGCGAGCGCGAGCAAAGGACCGTTGAAGGAACAGAACACAACCGTCTGTTCTCCGCACTCCAACGTGTTCTCGATGATCTCTGCCGCCTCCTCAACCTTACCTTCAGCCGCCAAACGACGGAGAGTGTTAAGCTTGACGAGCGCCGCGCCACGTTCGGCACGGTCCAGTTGATCGATGTGGGCCCCACGCGACATCAACCACTTGATCAGGTCGCGCTCAGCAGCATCATAATCGTCGCGGTTGGACAACTTCAGGTCGATTTCACCGACCTTGCTATCCGGCATTCCCTCCCAGACATCTTCGCCGTGCCTGCGAAGCATGATGCCCTTCAGACGATCCGCGATTTCCTTCTCACCCTCCTCGGTTTCGTACTCTTTGATGAAGTCGGACTCGGACATCTTGGTCCAGTGCCGACGCGTGATGGTGAGCAACGGATGAAGCTCGCGGACCTTGTTCACGAGCGGGGTGGCCGTGATGGGGATGCAGTGATGCGCACGGGCGGCCAGCCACTTGACGTGGTGCGTCCGGTGAGCATCCGGGTTGCGCACCATATGAGCCTCATCGATGATGAGTACTCGACCCTGCGACTCCACGATGTTACCCAGCGGCCAGGCGGCGAACCGCTTCAACATGTTGTAGGAGACGATGATGATGTCATACTTGGCCAGATCGACCGGGTATTCCTTCGCATCCTTGGAGCCCATCACGTAGGTGGACATGTTGCAAAGAAGCTGGATCTTCTTTTGCCAGTTGATGCGAAGCCCGGCCGGGCAGATGACCACCGCCTTGTACTTGCCGGTGATAAGATGTGCCGTGGACGTGAAGGTCTTACCGAGGCCGGTCCGATCACACAACAGAGCGCCCTTGCCCTGCCTTGTAGTGATGTTCAGGAATTCGTAGCCCGAAGCCTGCCACCAGTACAACGGGACCTTCATCTCCGGGTGCGTCAGGCTGACATCGGCGGCGGTCTTCTCAAGGATGTAGGTTGCATCCACCGCGGACTCGGCCGCAGCCGCCTCGGTTTCCATCCACTGACGGAAATCTTCATCAACCGTCAGCTTGACGGTTCCTGCCTGCTTGTGAGGCAGGATGTAGTCCAGGATGCGACGAGCGTTGTCCAAGCTCAGCGGAGCGAGCTTCTTCATCAGACCCGTGACGATGGACGCCTGGAGCTTGCCGGCGATGCCATCTTCCTTGTCAGGATCCAGATCATCAGTCAGCTTGATGAAGTTCACCGGCCACTGCACAACACAGTGGAAGGTCTTCAGACTGATGTGGACTCGGGTCCGCTTGTCCACGCCCTTAGACGTGGTAGGCTTCCCCTTGCCTGGCGTGCTGCCTGGCGTGCTGCCTGGCGCGCTGCCTGGCGCCGCTGGGGGCTTACCCTTGACACCGACCGGCTTTGCGGGAGCCGCAGGCGCCATCGCCATGACCCCACCACCTACGTTTGCCACAAACCCTCTCATGCTAAGGACTTGGCCACAGGACGGACAGTATAACACACGAGCCTCAGCGACGCAAGCGCCTGTCGCCCGGAGGCTTCCGAAAGATCATCGGAGGCTGGACTCATCATCGGAGGCTGGACTCATCATCGGAGCTTCTTCACGAAGATGACGATCTGGTGCGGCTCCCCTGAGCCTACGTCATCGATGTCATAGTCCAAGGTCTGTCCATCTTCAGTCTCTAGCACGATGACGACCTCAGGATACGTCCTGCCCTGGAGACCTCGCTTGCGCAATGCAAGTGCCTCGATCTTGTGTTGGAGCGCGCGGCTATCCACGGGAGGGGATGCTCCGCTCGTCCTGCTCGATGATGGTGGCCTGGGCTGTCTTGGGTTTCTTCATCGTTGGTGCTTCTCTCGGGGATGGGTGCCCGCTCCATCACAACAGATGGAACACACCATCCGTCGGGCATGCAGGTGTAGCCCATGATCAAGATGATGGGCATCATGAAGGCTGTCCCGGGCTCCGCAGGCGTGGCAGTAGGTCAGGTGAAGCGCCTCTATTTGGGCTTCGTGGCGGATGATGGCTTGCTGGTCCTGGTAGTGATGGACGCGAGACATGGCGCTACCGTCACTCGGCCATCTGGCCAGGTCGCGCTCAGCCTCACGTAGACGTTGGTCTAAGCTGCTCACTGGATCATCATCTTTGACATGACCAACATCATCGGGTAGGCTTGACTTCGATGGTAAGGTGGAACACTCTAAGGCTTGCGGGGGCCGCCCTTCGGTGGTAAGCTCCCATTGTAGCACGGAACCGCAGGGACGCAAGCGAATTTTCCGGCGCGCGAACGGCGTGTCACACGACCCTAGCAAGCGGCGTGCCAAGTGCACAAGGACACATTATGAAGCCCTCCTCCGATGATGTTGTAGCGATGGTCGCCAAGATGCGAGCCTGGGATGATGCCTACTACAACGGAAGCCCATCCGTTACTGATGCTGTCTACGATCTAGAGCGCGACGCGGTTGTAGCCATCCTGCAAGCCTACTACCCAGACCATCCTTATCTGGATGAGGTGGGGGCGCCCGCTCCTGATGGCAACGTGTGGCCTAAGTTCACCCACACCAGCGTGATGGGCTCACTGGCGAAGGTCAATAACCAGGACGACTTCAACAAATGGGCGAAGGACAAGGGGAGCCGCTTTCATCTGGCGGAGAAGGCAGATGGCTGCACCATCGTCTCCTACTACCAAGATGGTGCGCTTCAGACCATGGCAACGCGTGGCGATGGTGTTATCGGAGAGGACATCACCGCTAACGCCAAGTATTTCGAGAACGTGCGCCTTAAGGTGCCTGCCAAGTTCACCGGTATTCTTCGTGGCGAAGGCATCATCACACTAGATAAGTTTGCGAAGTATTTCGCGCCACTAGGGATGGCCAATCCTCGCAACGCAGCTAGCGGAAAGGCCCGCGATACCAAGAATCCGGATCTCAAGCGGCACATCACTGTGTTGTGGTTCGATGTTATTACTGATCAAGTTGATTTCACGACCTGGCAGGAAAAGTTCGAATTCATCGAACAAACGCTAATCTTAGAGACGATCCCTAATCTTCCGGTGTCTGGTAATCAAGTTTGGGATGTTTATGATGAGTATGTAGCCAAGCTGCGCCCAAAGCTCAACTATTGGATCGATGGTCTAGTAGTGAGAATGTCCAATCTCACTGATCATGACGCCTTGGGCGTAGTTTCTAATCGCCCCAAAGGATCTATTGCGCTCAAGTTCCCCAACGTTGGTGTGCAAACCATTTTGTTGGATGTAGAATTTGGCCGCGGATTGTCTGGCCGTATTACTCCTGTGGGCATCATCCAACCGGTTCAGATTGATGGAACTACGGTCAGTCGTGTAAGTTTGCACGGTGCTGACTGGATTGAAAATATGGGCCTCGGGCTGGGTGATATTGTCGAAGTCGCCAAAGCTGGCGACATCATTCCACAGATTACTGCAAAAATCTCCGACGGTGTTGATCGGGAGCCCATCGAATTTCCGACGACGTGTCTGGATTGCGATGAACCGCTGACACGTCTTGGCGCTTATGTGGAGTGTCAAAATTCCGAGTGCCACGGTGAAGTCTACGGCGCGATGATGAAGTGGATCAAAACTGTTGGTATCAATGGTATTGGCCCCAGCACACTGCAAGAATTGATCAAGCACATCAAAGATCCGGCCGCGCTGTATGCATCTGGCGTGGATGCATTCGTGAGGGGGGCAGGTTCCGCTAAGCTTGGCAAGAAGATTCACGCTGAAGTTCAGGCAACCAAAAATATGCCGCTTGCAGTAATGTTGAGTGCTCTGCATATTGGAAGCTTGGGCACTACTAATGGGCAACGAGTCGCCAATCACTTCAAATCATTGCCGGCCATCATGCTGGCCACTGAAGATGATTTGCGTAAAATCCCAGGGATTGCTGAGAACGCTCGGAGAATCATCTCCGGCCTCAGAGCCAAACAGGACTTGATCAAACGACTGGCCGGTTTGATTAACATTCAGGGCGTGGCAACTGGAGCCTTCTCGGGCTCAAGCTTCTGCATCACGGGCACGCTGAGTAGTGGAAAGAAGCGGGAAGAAGTAGAAGCTTGGATTAAATCTTTGGGAGGGGAAGCGCGTGGCGGTGTCAGCAAGGATCTAACTTATCTGGTGACAGACTCGCCGGACTCGGGTAGTTCTAAGAACGCCAAAGCGGACAAGTACGGTGTAAAGAAAATCACTGAAGCCCAGCTTTATGCGCTTGTTCCGGGCGGGATGGTTGCTAAGAGGGTTATTGGCAAAAAAATCAAGCTCTACGTGAAGCGGGGCGGGGGTTTGAGTTTGTTTGGCGAATCCGCGTGCGGAGCGGCTTGGATCGAAGTGGCTGGGACCGATGATGGTGAATTTCAGATCGTTAACTCGGACTTGCTGGAAGAAAAGGCGAGGCTGGGTTTCATTAGTTGGGACGACGATGTCACAGACCTGGACGATGGCGGGAGTCCTCAATCAGCCAAGTTACGAATCTCTTCTCACCTAAAGTGGGGCGCGGTGGAATTGACACCCAAGGCTATTAGAGCTTCTGCACTGGAAGAAGTAGAGGAAGCTCTCAAGCATGTTACATTATGCGCGTGGTTTGAGGAGGATTTGTAGATGAAGCCGCACCACTCTGACCTTTGTATGAATATTAATCACGTTTTCGCTAGGCCGGCGATGTATTTGGGAGACGATTACACGCTCCGAGAAGTAGCCGCATTTATCAGTGGAATGGGAATATCCGGAGAAGACAGCCCACAAAACTATTCGGTGATGGGACGTTTCTCCGCTTTCGTTGCTCGTGTGATGGAAATTGAGGTTTCGGATTGGAAGCATTCAATCGATGAGGCCCTTCCCGGGCACACCGATCAAGAAAAAGTGGCCTCACTAGCTAGGCTGTTCACTAAGTTTTTGAAGTATGCTTTTGAGGAGAGTGACAAACAATGTTCGCTCTGCTTTTCTGAGACGGAAGTGACTATTACTCACAGCCCAGAAGGACATGCTGGTATTTATTGTGGGAAGTGTCGGGAGCGAGTGGGGATGGCATATTGAGCGTGCGAGTTGACTTCCTCCCACCACCCAGGCAAGCTGGGTGGGGGATTCCTGAAGAGACTTAGGTCTCATCAAGATGGTTCCTAAGAGAGTAGTGTTGACCACTCTCAGAGGCAATTAAGGCCAATCCGGCCTCTTCAATATTGTGGGCGGCATTTATATCCGCATCGTCAACAAAGTCACAACGTTGGCATCGAAACGTAGTGGATCCACGTTCTCTGCTTTTACTGGACACATGTTTACACCGGCGACAAGTTTGTGAAGAATACGCAGGATTTACATGTCGATAGATCCTGCCTTTCCCCGCACTCTTGTAGCCTAGGAAAACATCAAATAATTCTGCCTCTATTTTGCTGGACTCATGTTCCTGGATGTTGGACCAGGGTAGCTCAGAAGGGATCCAGTGGCAATATGCCCTGTTAGGAGCCAGTTTTTTCAATTTGGTAGTCAGGACCTATGTGTCCAACGACCAACGGGGCCAGTTTGAAATCGAGGCCATCAAACAATTAGCACACTGGTCATCTTCGCTAGACAAAGAGCGAGTCCACCGGGGTGAGATCGAAAAGATTCGGCATTTCGTAAAGGGTTTTTTGTCCGCGCGTAATAAGCGCACAGAAGGTTAAAGTTACATGGTTGAGATCAATCAGATGCAGGTCATTATGGTGTCCAGTATTCCGGGTGGTGGGAAGACCACCTTCACCAAGGAATTGCTGCGGCAGAACCCGGAAGGCGTTGCCGTTTCGGCTGACGACTACTTCGTGGGTAGCGATGGCAAGTATCGCTACATCAAGGATGGGGTCCACTTGGCGCACAAGCGGTGCCAGAACCTCTTCGCTTACCACGTCGATCGTGGCACTCCGCTCATCATTGTGGACAACACCAACTTGGAATCCAAGCACATGGTGTATTACCACGATCTGGCGGAGAGGATGGGCTACTCCTTCATGGTGGTCCGCCTGAACTGCGATCCGGCGGATGCCTTCTTCCGCCAGCGTCACAACGTTCCGGAGGATGAGTTCGCCAAGATGGTGGCCATGTGGAACAAGCGGGATGTGCGGGATGAGTGGGAGGTCAAGGAGTTGGATTACGTGCTGGGGTCGCAGAACCTGAAACAGGTTGGTCAGATTTTCCTTTTCGTAGTGAAAATCATCGCCAGTGGTTAATCTGCGCAACTTCGAATAATTCTGATCCAGCAGCTGATAGAACAAGGTTCTATCTAGTTTATTGATGCTTTCTAGGGCCGCCTGCATGACTTCGGGAATCAGCCCGAAGAATTGCTGCGTGCAAGGCTGATTCGTGAAGCACAGAGATACAGAGATACCTAGGCATTAAGGCCCGGTTCCAGGCTTGACCGAAGAGGATTACACATACCCTCGATATCCGAAGGCTCAGCTGCTCATCTTTTCTGAATACAACTATGTCACGGTCATGTATCGAGAGAGCAGCTTTCGAGAAGAGTTTGGTCCTTGGCAACACTTGTCGCATCATGATAGCTGGGACAGCCGACCGGGATCCCGCGCGGACAGCTGGTACTGTTTTTTGCATTGCTGGCAAGTTTCAATGTGGAGATTGTATGTGTCCCACAACTGGTCGTCGTCTGTTTGGCTCATGATTACTCCTTTGGGCTCTAAAACCGTAATATGGCTTCTCGGCCGATGCTTCCATAACTTATCATCTTCCGCCAGAAGACCCCCACCCAACTTGTTGGGTGGGGGATGAATGGCGCTGGTTTTGAACATAAGCCCGCTCTAGTGCACGAAGGCTGTCGTCAGCATTTCTACGATAATGAGATTTGCAAGTGCAATACATGCTCACATACTATCAAATGGCTTTGCCACATCGACAACCGTAATTGAAAAGCACAAAAATTGAGCATCTGCAGTCCAGGTCCAAAAGAAAATTACCGCAACACTCGAAATAGTCGAGAGGACTATCACCATCAAAGTACACTTGGTATACGTCGCCTTCGAGAGAAGCGACGACCACAACTGTTCGTCCCTTTAATTATTGTGGCGGGACATTGCTGTATTTAAAAGACAGCGACCTGTCTCGTCCCACAGTCCATCCAACAGTGTGGGCGGCAGGGCTGAAAATTCTGCGGTCACCTGTATTAAATTTTAGTGGTTGATCCATAACGCTAATATATTCTAAGATACTTGAAACGCAATTTCTGTCCAAGAAAGTAATTCTTTCAGGGTTGACGTTCCCAAAAAATGCCGTATATTGCACTACCTAAGGAGTCGTTCATGGAAATTCTAGAAGCCTTTACTCAGATCGAAAAAGCCGCGGAAAAGCCCCGCACTGAAATCCGCAAGGTCAGCAAAATCAAGCCCGGCCAGGCGGTCCGTCAGGGAGACGTTTACCTGGTTGTTGTGGAAGGGGTGAAGGCCGGTGCGCCTGTCCTTAACCGCCAGCTAGCCCCCGGCGAGACACGGGGTTCGCGACACATCGCCGAAGCCCCTGCCCAGATTTTTCAGAGCCCTGGTCACCCGCTCAAGGGCATTGCATCCAATGCATTGCTGGGTCCGCTAGTGGAGTCGGATAAGACCTGGAATCTCGCCCACCCGGAGCACGCCCATGTCTCCTTGCCTCCCGGACAATATCAAATAGTTTACCAGCTTGACTTTGCCGCCCAGCGGCGAGTTCAAGACTAGCTTTAACTAGGCTGGGCCTTCGGGCCAAGGCAATGTACCAGCATTCAGGTTCTAATCCTGACAGCCTACTCATCCCTTTTCAACTTCCTACCCTAACAAGGATAATTCATGGTTTCCGCCAAAGCTGATTCGTCTGCGCCCCCTCCCAAGATGATCGAATCGCTGCGTCAACGCCCTGGCGATTATGCTCGACGTTTGCACAAGCTATATGCCATCTTATACAGCTCTGTAGGCCAACGGCCGCTCCGTCGCCAACGACTGGGGTATGATTTGCTTGTTGGCTTGCTGCAAGTAGATACCGCTGTGGACCAGGTAATTAGTGGGCGAGATACTCAACCACTGAAAACTATATTCTGGAGGGCTTTGGAAAGTATAGATCGGGTGACGGCCCAAGTACTTGGTTGGCGATGAAATTCTTGCTCCCTGAATTGGGAAACGAAGTGGCGTCAGAACCAGTAGAACTTTATTTATCCGGCGTCTGATGGCCTCCTACGACAAAGTTGGCTAAGACCCAAGAATCTACGCAGTGTGCTTTAAAAGCATACTGATTACTCTTAGATTTCTGGAGACCCAAGGCATCCCGTAAATTCTTAGTCTCCCAACCTTCTTTGGTAACTAAGGTTCCTAGCTTGCGAAGCTCATCATAGAACCAATTTTTACCAACTTCCAGCGGACTAAAAGACTTATTCCACCGACGCTGCCCAGGTTTAGTAACGGCTGCGATATCTTCGACCACGTAGTCACTTATTGGAAAAACTTTACGCCAAATATGAACTAGACGTAGCTTAGTCCCCCATCTGGCTCGGGTGGAAGGCGGCATCCGTCCATCTTTACTGAGAGTGCTGCGATTACTCTTATTCTTACGACAGGGGGTTTTACGAAACCGTCGGCCGCGACGCATCTCTCGTCTAGTTTCGAGAGCATCTTTGACCCAGGTAGTCGCATCATTAACAGTGTTTAGGTAGGTATGAGACTTTGATTTCAAAGTCATCCCTTCCCACTTGGAACCAAGCTGCGCATATATCAAGTGAACGAAAAGAATTATTCGGACCACTTTCCACTCCGCAACTCTTACAAACTAGTCCTTCTTGGTAAGCATGTTTACGATAAGCGCAAGCATCGCATATATCAAGCGAGCGAAAAGGTCTATTCGGACCGCTTTCCGCTCCGCAACTCTTACAAACTAGCCCTTCTTGGTAAGCTCGCTCATAATGATCGCAAGCACCACATATATCAAGTGAGTGAAAAGGTTTCCCCCGACAGCTAGCAAATGCAGAGCTTCTCTCCAGATTTGATAAACTACAGTTATGTACCGCAGGAATGTTTTAAACAACACCCCATACGACTATTACGCATATGCTTTTGACAACGAGCACCGTTACCTGCAATTAAACTACTCCGGAAAAATTCTACCGCAAATTAGCCGGGTTTGTGCGCCTATTAATTGAGTCCCTGCACTATAATGAACCACTTCCCCCGGACGCAGGCCAACAAGAGGTAGAATTCTTGAATGTGGCCAACGCGCTATCCCGCATATCCACAGACCCGCTGCTCAAAGAGGGAAAAATTAATAACCTGGTAACTGCAATTAGAAACACTTGGTATTTTTCTGGTCAGATTCCCGAACCCGAGTGGAGATGGGAGGCTAGTGACCGTGCCTATGCCACGCTGCTCCTGGTAAGCGAGCGAGTGAGACAACTAGACCCGTGGCAGCATCAATATCTGATTGATTCTCTGCTCGGAACTTAAGAAAAATCTTCTGAGTTTAGTCATTAGCGACGGATTCGCGCAGGGCTGACAAACCACAGTTTTGCGATCTCCGTGGATCACCACTTAACGTCCTAAAAAGTCGATCCTCTCGTGTGCTATTTGTTGAATTTCCTAATTTGGATCTATACCTTTCCAAAGGAAGCTTTTGGAGCAGAAGCTACTATGCTGGCAGTTGTGGAGGAGCCTCATTAGAGGTTGTAAAACAATATGTTCAAAACCAGCGCCATTCATCCCCCACCCAACAAGTTGGGTGGGGGTCTTCTGGCGGAAGATGATAAATTTTTTAACTAAAACACAATCATTCGCCGGTAAGGCATTCCCTGTGTAAATTGATTGGTTAAGTAAATACATCGCCAAATCGACATCGCTTTGATTAATACTGACTACGTGCTACTAGACAGCTACCGCACAAAGTGCCTGAAAGACCAAGGCGAAATAGAAGCCCTCAAGGCAGAAATCAAAAAGCTAAAGCACGAACAGGCTCTTGCCAAGCCGCCCTCCTTGTGCGACACTGAGGAGCCCCGGCCCAGAAAGGAAACAGAAAAAACCATGAAAATTCTGCAAACTTCGCCGCCAACCTCTTTCAAGCAATGTCAGCTTTGCGGGTTCACTTCTCCGCATGATGACATTTGTTCCTTCCAAATGTGGCAACGATCCGATGCGCAGGATAATCCAGTCGAGGATTACCTGATTACCTGCAAGGGAGACGCCTGCTCGCAGCGCATCCAAGATGATCCGATGTTGTTCCGGGAGGTCGCCTGGAGTCAAGGCGGCCCTGGAAAGTTCATGTTGCTTTGCGGTGATTGTCACCACAGAGATGGCTTTCGTTGCACCCACCGTAACTTGAAGACCAGCGGTGGTGTGGGGCTCTTAGTCAACTTTGCGCAAACTCCGCTGAGCGGGACCCACATCTGTTTCACCAACGGGACCAGCCATACTATTGGCAACCCAGCCACTCGATGCGAAGGTCATCCAGACCCTCAAAAGCTTCCCAGCAAGGATGTCGGGTGAAGATTACAGTCACTATCGGCTGGAACGAGTGGTGTGTCAACGAAGGTCAAGTCTCTAAGGAAGAGGGAGTAACTCTTGATTGGGAAGATGCTCAAGAACTCGGGCTGGCCAAATAGTTCAGAAATTCCTGTGCGGTCATTGAAAAACCTCTATTTTAACAGTATCAAGCCACCGATTAGTAACAGCACCGCCCCACCACCTGCCAACATCAATCCCCCACCCAACAAGTTGGGTGGGGGTCTTCTGGCGGAAGATGATAAAATCTGTGGCCACGGGGAAGTAGTTGGGGGGCTTGCGGCGCTGATAATTCTAAAAGAAAATAACCCTACTAAAAAATTACTCATATATCCGAACGGGGAAATCACACTAGAATGAACAATTTATGCAAATCTGGTTAGATGATAAACGAAATCCGATCTATCCCAATTGGGTGTGGGTCAAAACTGCTGAAGAAGCAATTCAGCTTCTAGAGCAACACGGCCTCGAAATCACAGATATGTCTTTTGACCATGATTTAGGGACCGAATTGGATGGTCATGATGTTGCCACTAAATTAGAGAGTCTGGCATTCGAAGGGAAAATAAATCGCGATATCAGGTTGAGTATCCAATCGTCTAATTCCGTCGGGGCTCGGGAATTGAAGCAGGCGTTAGGATCTGCTTTGAGATTTTTCGAACGACGGCCAGAAGAAGTCATTCAATTCGATTACTTGGCCCTCTATGAGAAAGAGAATCCGAAATGAAAAATTTTAAAGCTGGCGACGTAGTCCAATTAACTCAGAAGGCAAAAGATACCTGTTTGGGGGCTTGGGCATCTGACATTTCAAGTTATAAGGTATTTTCTAATCCTATGCCGATAGTAGCAGTGCTACTAACTTCTAGTTGTCAATTTCTGTATCCAGAAGATCATCGTTTGGCGGGGTCTCATTTTCACTGGCCTTTTGAGGAATTAGAATTGGTTACTGCTCTAATCACCCTTCCCGTTGGGGAAACGATCAATACGTGTCAATGTCCTATGCGTGTATTGATGATGACTGGTTGTAAGTGTCGGGGGATTTGAACTTCCACAGAAAGAAGGCTTAATATGTTTACTGAATATCAGCCACCTCCTGCTCGTCGGCGGTGCCGAAGTGAGGAACACAAACCGCCAGGTCTTATGTTATTAAAGCCAGGCCGTCACACCTGGACTTGCCCCAAGTGTGGGGAGAGTTCTGTTTTATTTGTGTGCGAGGCTACGCTAAAAGCGTAATCTACTCATCTGGCTAGTTGGAGCTAAAAATGCCTAAAATGCTGCATGTAGTCTATACCCGCAACCATCCGCTGGGACCAAAGCAATTCAATTTCTGTGGCGTCTTCATGGAAGAAGCAACTGCGAAAGATTACTTCGCCGGCTTGCCTGCAGAATATGGCTGTAGTATCCAAAGTTTTCCCAATTTCACGGGCTACCCAATATATCTGCTCGAACATGATTTTAAAAAGGCGCCCGCGCATCCTGTGTCGCTGGAGGATTTGGCCAAAGAGATGGCCATGATTCCAAAAACAAAAAATGACGACCATGTGTATTTCAATTACTACAGATTTGTAGAAGATTACCGGGGTATTGTTCCAGGGCAGCGTTACTTCACAATCACGGATCACTATCACGTAGCATACCTTGGGTCTGGTAGTTATAACTCAGTTAGCATTCCTGAGGACCACATCCCAAATGCGTGGACTTATTACCAAGTTGTGACTATTTAATGGATGGGCTACTAAGACAGGGTATACATGCTATTAAACGTGCGCCCTGGATGCTACAGACTCAGGATATTTTGGAACTTCACACATTGGTAGTTCTAGAACTTCATGAACGTAAATTCAATATTAATTGGATAGCACCACGAACATATTATGATGATGGGAGGCCGTTGCTATCATTTGTCAAAGAACACCTTTCGTTTATCATCTTCCGCCAGAAGACCCCCACCCAACTTGTTGGGTGGGGGATGAATGGCGCTGGTTTTGAACATATTGT
>ENA-ORBV01010894-ORBV01010894.1-microbial-mat-metagenome-genome-assembly--contig:-NODE-10894-length-14419-cov-5.058221_pt1 | contig 14419 bp, 17 predicted proteins | sample MGYA00237777_ERZ505514 | MGnify/ENA primary metagenome ERZ505514 (study PRJEB26160, sample SAMN06269048) | microbial mat metagenome | isolation source: Oligotrophic lake microbial mat | place...
AATGATACGGCGACCACCGAGATCTACACCTCTCTATTCGTCGGCAGCGTCAGATGTGTATAAGAGACAGGGGAAGAAGTACGGCATGCAGACCCTGAACGACTCGCTGTACGCGTTGTACACGGCCCGAGAGGTCAATGAAGACGAGTGTCTCCGCGTCTCGGGCGACCCGACCGAGTTCCTGCGCATGATCGGCAAGGCCCCGGGCGACGACCCCTCGTCCGCGGGCGGGGCCTCGAAGGGGGCTCCTGTGGCGGGCGGGCGTCGTTGATCGTCAAGACCTGAAGAGGAGACCCAATGCCAGCATTTACGTATACCGCCCGCACCGCCAACGGTGATCTCAAGTCCGCGACCATGGAGGCCGCGAACAAGGAAGACGTTGTGGCGCAGCTGAAGCGGCTGCGGATGAACGTCGTCAAGGTCGAGGAGCAGTCCAAGAGCGCGCCCAAGACCAAGGGGTCGATCGCGATGCGCGACATCGTGATCTTCACCCGACAGTTCTCGACGATGATCAATTCCGGCCTGCCGCTCGTGCAAGCCCTCGACATCCTGTCCAAGCAGTCCGAGAATCCGGTGCTGCAGGCGGTCACCCGTCAGGTCGTGTTCGACGTCGAGTCCGGCCACACCGTCGCCGATGCGCTGGCAAAGCACCCCAATGCCTTCACCGAGCTCTACGTGAACATGGTGGCGGCGGGTGAGGCCGGCGGTATTCTCGACACCATCCTGTTGCGCCTCGCGACGTTCATGGAAAAGAACGACGCCCTTGTCCGCAAGGTGAAGGGCGCGATGATCTATCCCGGTGTCATCATGGGTGTCGCCGGCTCGGCCATCACGATCCTGCTCCTGTTCGTGATTCCGACCTTCCAAAGTATGTTCGAGGCGGTGGGCCTCGTGCTGCCGCTCCCGACGCGCATCGTCATCAATCTGTCGGAGTTCCTCCAGAACTTCTGGTGGGCCTGCATCATCGTGGTGGTGGTCACCGCGCAGTCGGTCCGGAAATACTACGCGACGCCGGATGGACAGCTGCGCATCGATCGGATGTTGCTCAAGGCTCCCGTGCTCGGGGACGTCATCCGGAAGTCGGCCGTGTCGCGGTTCACGCGCACGCTCGGGACGCTGATCAGCTCGGGCGTCAGCATTCTCGACGGACTCGAGATTACGGCAAAGACCGCGGGCAACCGCGTCATTTCCGATGCCATCATGGCCTCGCGCGCGTCGATCGCCGGCGGTGACACGATCTCGGCGCCGCTCGCCAAGTCGGGCGTGTTCCCGCCGATGGTCATCTCGATGATCGCGGTCGGTGAACAGACCGGCGGTCTGGACGAAATGCTCTCGAAGATCGCCGACTTCTACGACGAAGAAGTGGATGCGGCGGTCGGCGGCCTGCTCGCCCTCATGGAACCGATGATGATCGTGTTCCTCGGCGTCGTCGTCGGCGGCATGGTGGTGGCCATGTACCTGCCGATCTTCGACATGATCAACGCGGTGCAATAAGGGCGGATGAAGGAGGAAGGATGGAAGAGGGGCGGCCCGTTCGGGCCGCCCCTCTTTCTTGGTGGACCGACGAGTCCTGTCAGGGGGCACCCCACGCGGTACCGGGAACTCTCCTGCTGGCGCGAGGGGGCGGGGGAGGCGAGCATTCGAGTGTGCTTTCCCATCACGGTCCACGCCCCGCCTATCAAACGGCGCATTCATACGCGCACTCACGCGCGCGCTTACGCGCGCACTCCGGCGCGCACACGGGGGTACGGAACCTCATGCCGTTGCTCGCGGTCCTCGTGATGTTGCTTGGCGCCTTCACTGGTGCCCCGCAGACCGCAGGCGCGATGCAGGCCTCGTCCGTGCCCGCGCCGACGGCGGCGCGGCCCCCCTTCTCGCTTGGAGAGGCGCTCGAGTACCGGGTGCATGTGGCGCGCGGCGGCGACGTGGGAAAGGGCCAGATGCGCGTCGAGGGCCCCGTGATGGAGCAGGGCGTGCTCACCTGGCGGCTGGTCTTTGACATGGAAGCAGGCAAAGGAATGATCCGCGCGGTCGACCGAACCACCTCGTGGCTCGATCCCGCGCGTTTTGCCGTTGTGCGCTTCGAGAAGTCGGAGCGGCACCCGCTCTCGCGGAGCGAAGAGCACGTGACCATGGATCTCGACGCCGGCACATGGAATGAGCGCGGCAATGTGCGCTCCCATCGGCTCGGGTCGGCGCTGCCGCTCGACGAGCTCTCGTTCATCTACTTCCTGCGCACCCTCCCGTTGGGGCGCGACACCTCGTTCAGCTTCAATCGCCACTTCGATCCGTCGCGGAATCCGACCATCGTGCATGTCAAAGGCGAAGAGCTCGTGCAGACGCCGGTCGGCATCTTCCGCACCCGGATCATTGAGATGCACGTGCGCGATCCCAAGCGGTATCGTGGTATCGGCATCATCCGATTCAACCTCGACACCGCCGATTGCCATGTTCCCGTCCGCATTCGGAGCAGCATGCCGCTGCTCGGCGCGACGACGTTGACGCTGATTGGCTGGATCTCGCCGCCGCGGTACCCGGGCGCGATGAGCTGCGAACAGTAGGGATTTCCCCTACCCGGTGGTCATTCACCACCTCACGCAACTTCCGGCTCCTCCCTACTGTAGGGAGACTCCCCACAGTGGATAGTTCACCCATGAGAGACACGCACCGTGTACCTCGTGAGCTTCCCACTGCTGGAGAACGACCTGATGCGCTCAAGACTCTCGGCCCCACTCCTCGCGCTCGCCGCTGTTGCGCTGCTCGCCGCGTGGCGTCCGCTGGTGGCTCCGCTGACCCTGAAGGTGGGGAGCCGCGTGTGGTTCGACGGCACCTCGACCGTCCGCTCCTGGACCTGTACTGCGCCGCGGATTGACGCGGCAATCGATGCCGAGGAGAACGCACCGGCTGCAGTACTCGCCGGACAGCAGGCGGTGAAGACGGTCACGCTGGCGTTCCCCGTGGCGCAGCTCGACTGCGACAACAACACGATGAACGGGCATATGCGGAAGGCACTCCATGCCGACCGCCAGCCGACGATCCGTTTCGCACTCACGAGCTACGAGATCGCGCGCGGCGCGGCCGTCACCGGCACGCTACAGGGCACGCTCCTTTTGAACGGCCAGACTCGGCCTATCTCCTTCCCTGCGACGTTCGCGTCCGCCGATGGAGCGCTCCGCGTCACCGGCCGCTACGCACTGAAGATGACGGACTGGGGGGTTGAACCCCCGAAGCTGATGATGGGCACCCTGAAGGTGGGTGAGACCGTGACGGTGCACTTCGATCTGCAGCTCCAACACTAGACCGGCTTTGCTCCGGTCCAACCTGAGGGGAACCCCCATGAAAGTTCTACAGTCATTCGCAATCCTCGCCACCGTGGCGTTCACCGCGCCACTCTCCGGCCAGTCGGTCGATCCGGCCCAAGCGAGCTTCCAGCCGCCCACCGTCATCCAGTACCTGCGCCCGCAAGACAAGCGCGGCATCAATGTCTTCGAAACGCCGAAGGTCGCCGGCGTCGAGTACACGGGCTTCGTGGTGCAGTGGGGCGCGGCGTTCACGCAGCAGTTCCAGGGTCTCTCGCACGAGAATGATGCGGACTCGCTCGCCTATGCCCCCGCTGGCCCCGCGACCAACAACAATCGCAATCGCCAGGTCGAGATTGGTAGCGGCTTCAATAACGCGACGGCGAATATGTACCTGCACGCCCAGCTGGCCCCGGGCATCCGCGTCCAGTTGACCAGCTACCTCTCGTCGCGTCACCACAACGAAACGTGGGTCAAGGACGGCTTCCTCCAGATCGACCAGTCGCCGATCGACCTCCCGCTGTTCAACAGCATCATGAAGTACACGACGCTGAAGATCGGTCACTTCCAGGTCAACTACGGTGACTTCCAGTTCCGTCGCTCGGACAACGGGCAGGCGATGTACAATCCGTTCGTCGGCAACGCGATCATGGATGCCTTCACGACGGAGATCGGCACCGAAGCAGTGGTCCAGCGCAACGGCCTCTTCGGCGTCGTCGCCCTCACGGGCGGTGAGATTCGCGGCAACATCAAGGATCCGGCGAAGCGCTCCCCGGCCATCATGCTCAAGGGCGGGTTCGATCGCCAGCTGAGCGATGACCTCCGTACCCGCCTCTCGGTGTCCTACCGCGCGCAGCAGAGCGCCATCAGCAACACGCTCTACAGCGGCGACCGCGCCGGTTCGCGCTACTATTTCGTGACCGAGAACACGAATGCGTCTGAAGCCAACCAGTTCAGCTCGGGCCGCGTGAACCCCGGGTTCACTGACGCCCTCACGGCAATCATGATCAACCCGTTCGTGAAGTGGAACGGCCTCGAGTTCTTCGGTATGTACGAAATGGCCTCGGGTCGCGGCCAGGAAGGGACGGGTGGTGCCGCGCCGGGCGTCGCGCCGGCCGAGCGTGACGTCACGCAGCTGATGGCGGAGCTCGTGTACCGCTTCGGCGCCGGCGAGAAGTTCTACGTGGGTGGTCGCTACAACAACGTCGATGGCGAGCTCTTCCAGAATGGCGCCACCGCCTCGGGTAGCCCCCAGGTCCTCGGCAATGTGAGCGTCAACCGTCTGCAGTTCGGCGGCGGCTGGTTCATCACCCCGAGCCTCATGCTCAAGGCCGAGTACGTGCAGCAGACGTACAACGACTTCATCCGCAGCGACATCCGCTCGGGCGCCAAGTTCAGCGGCTTCATGATCGAGGCGATCACGGCCTTCTAAGGTCGCATTCCAAGGTCGCTTCCCAAGGTCCGAGTGTCTTGACAGCCTGATCACAGGAGGGCGGCCCGAAAGGGCCGCCCTTTCTGTGTTCGCGCTAGATTGCTTCGCATGCGTACACTCCGTTTCGCTCCCATTCTGCTTATCACGTTGAGCGCCTGCGCCGGGCTCGGCGCGCGTTCCGACTCCGCCGATGCGACCGCGTCGGCGACCGCGTCCGCGTCATCGTCCGAGACATCGTCGCGCGCCTTTCCTGTCCTCGACTCGGCCCGTCTCATGGCCGATCTCACCCGCCTCTCGCACGACTCAATGGCCGGTCGCGCGACCGGCACGCCGCAGAACGCGCAGGCCCGCTCTTGGCTCGTCTCGGAGGTCCGTCGTCTCGGATTGCAGCCGGTGAACGGGAGCTACGAGTACGCCTTCACCATGCCCCGCCGAGGACGCCCGGACTCGGTGAAGGGAACGAACGTCATCGCCCTCCTCCCCGGCACTGGCGCGTCTGACAAGATCATTGTGCTGAGCGCGCACTTCGATCACGTGGGGACCCGCAACGGCGAGATCTTCAACGGCGCCGATGACAACGCGTCGGGGACGTCCGCCCTGCTTCAAATGATTGCCCACTTCCGCGCCCATCCCCCAAAGCACACGCTGCTGTTCGCCTTTTTCGACGCTGAGGAGATGGGACTGCTTGGGGCGCGTGCGCTCGTCGCGAATCCGCCGATCCCACTCGCACGCATCGCCGCGAACGTGAACATGGATATGGTCTCGCGGAGTGATTCGGCGCGTCTCTGGGCCGCGGGAGGGACGCCCTGGCCGCAACTCCGTCCGTTGCTCGAGCAGCTCGCCGCGGATGCCCCGCTCGCCCTCAAGCTCGGCTTCGATTCCGGCACGGGCCGCGACAACTGGATGCAGCTCTCCGACCAAGGGGCCTTTCATTCGGCAGGAATTCCAGCGGTCCTGTTCAGTGTCGAGGACCACGCGGACTATCACAAGTCCACCGATGATGTCGAGCGCATCCAGCCGGGCTTTTACTACAACGCCGCGCGCACGATCGCAGAGTTCGTGACGCGGCTCGATGCGGCGCTTCCGCTGCCGCCGCGGTAGTGCGCTCTTTCAGATGAAACGAAGCGCCGCGCGCGCGGCCGTGAGCCGTGCCGTGCCGACTCCGCTGATCTCCACGACGCCCGCGCCGATCTCCAGAAGCACCGCGCGGAAGCTCGTCAGCAGGAGGTCGCGCTGCGCTGGACGATCGCGAATCCCGTCGGCCACCCAGGGCAGATCCGGCAGGCAGAGCAGATAGCGGTCGGCGCAACGGGCGCGAGCTTCGGTCACGATCCACGCAGGGCAGTCCCCGTAGTAGTGGCGCGCGTAGACGATCGTGCTCACCAGGTCGGTGTCGAAGACAATACGCGCCGGCGCGCGCGCGAGCGCTTCGTCGGCAAGACGCATGGTCAGGCGCGCAATGGGGTCGACCGTCGCGGCGGAGAGCGCGGCGGGGGCCATCGCCTCCGCGAGGAGTCGGGAGGCTTCCGGGACGCACGGCGCCTTCCACTCCAGTGCGAGCGCACGCGCGAGTGTGGTCTTCCCGGTGGACTCCGGGCCTGTGAGCACGATCCGCATGGTCGTCACTTCGGCATCTCGAGACTGCGCGTCCACGCGAAGTGCCCGCTCACCGCGAGCCCAAAGTAGACCGCATACAGCGCCGCAGAAGGCGCGAGTCCCTGCGAGAGATACATCCCCACATAGACAACATTCACCACGCACCACACCTGCCAGTTCTCGAGCAACTTGCGCGTCATCATCCACTGCGCGGCAAGACTCATGGCCGTGGTGCCGGCATCGAGCCAGGGCGAGGAGGCGTCCGTGAATCGCGTGAGAATCCAGTAGATCACGAGCGTGCTCACTGGGACGAGCGCCACGAGAAGGGTGCCGGTCCGGCGCGACGTCCGCGTCACCACGACGCCCGCGTGTGCGGCTCCGCCGAACTTCCACTCGTACCAGCCGTAACAGGAGAGCGCGAAATACATCAGTTGCAACCACGCATTCGCGTAGAGTTGCGCGCGCTGGAGCACGACGAAGTACAACGTCACATTCACGAGCGCCGTGGGCCAGCTCCCAATGTGTTCCCGCGTGCTCAGAAAGACGCTGACGATGCCAAAGACGACGGCGATGAGCTCGAGGGGATCCATGGCGTGAGGGTAATGGCGGCGGGGGGGCGTTTACAAGGCGCGTTCCGAACGGACATCTTCCGCGTATCCCGCACCGAGGCATTCCTGTGCTCGTTCCAACGCTGCTGCTCGCGCTCTCGCCCCTCTCGCCTCTCTCGCCCCTCTCGCGCCTCACTGCAGCCGACCTCCGTTGCGTCGATGCGCATGCCGCACTGGCCGTGGTGTCGGCGCCCAGCAGAGGGCCCAGCACGGCGCCCAGCACGGCGCCCAGCACGGCGCCCAGCACGGCGCCCAGCACGGCGCCCGGAGTGCTGACGGTTGCCGACGCGGACTCAACGCTCGTCGCGGCCTACGCCGCCGGCGAATCCTGGGAGCGCTTCCTCGGTGCCGCCCGCGCGGGGCGCGCGCGCTGGGTGAAGCATTGGGAGACCGCGGTCGTCCCGGCGGACGCCCTCGCGCAGGCCCGTGCACTTCCCGCGGGATTCCGGTTGCTGGTCATCGCGGTCGATGCCTGCAGTGACTCGATCAACACCATCCCTTATCTCGCGAAGCTCGTCGCCGAGGTGCCGGCCCTCGACATGCGGATCATCGCGCCGATGGTCGCCCGGCCACTCATGACCGCGCGTCCCACGCCCGACGGTCGAGCCGCGACGCCGACCGTGATTCTCCTCGATGCCGAGGGGAACGAGGTCGGGTGCTGGATCGAGCGGCCGGCAGCGCTGCAAGCGATGGCGATGGAGGCGAGAGCCGCTGGCTCGTTGGGGAGCTTCCTTTCGGGCAAACAGGAATGGTATGACGCCGACGCGGGCGCCTCGACTATACGCGAGATCGTCGCGCTCCTTACGGCGGCGGCCGGCGGCAAGCGAGGGTGTGACGCCTCGGCAGGGGCGCGGGGTCAGTAGCAGGGGGGCCTCGTGATTGGCCGGCGGGGTCCCGTTGTCCTCTCCGCGCCTGTCCCGCTAGATTTAAGGCTTACTCCCACCCGGACCATATGGCGAAGGAAGAAGCGATCGAACTCGAAGGGACCGTGAGCGAAGTGCTGCCGAGCGCGACCTTTCGGGTCCTGCTCTCGAATGGGCACGACGTGCTGGCCACCATGGCCGGAAAGATGCGGCGCTTTCGCATCCGAGTCCTTCAAGGCGATCGCGTGACCGTCGAGGTCTCGCCGTACGATCTCAGCCGCGGCCGCATCACGTTCCGTCACAAGAACTGATTGCCGGCTTGGCGAATGCGCACGAAGGGCGCGGATCCATTGGATCCGCGCCCTTCTGCATTCCTCGCTACCGAACAATCACGACGCGTACCGCACGAAGTCCTAGTGCGCGCTGCTCGCCGCCGCCGGCTTATCGGGCTTCAGGTAGGTCGCCTTGTGGATGGAGAAGGCGGTCACGTTCGCCACGATCGCGAGCACGATGATGACCGCGGCAAAGCCCCATCCCAGCTTGTTCGGATCGTACGGCTCGCCACTGGCCGACATTTGCAACTCCATTCGGTTCGAGGTTTCGAATCCGAATGGTAATCGGGCCACTGCGGTTCCCGCCACTGGTCCCGCCCCGCAACTCCGGTGTTAGCGCCGCCGGAACTTCTCGAGCGCTCGCCGGTCCTGTTTGGTGGGGCGCCCGGGGGCGGCTTCCATGGCCGGCGCGGCCTGCGTGAGCTGCCAGTGGAGCTTCGCGCGCGCCTCGCGCGACGCGGCGGTCTCCTCGTAGAGCCGCTGCGCTTCCGGCGCTGGGCCGCGCTTGTCGCCCGTCCCGCGCACTATCAGCACATGCTCATACGGCCCGCTCCGCAGGCGGACCTCGTCCCCCGGGCGCACATTCTTGGCGGGCTTGGCACGCTCGCCGTTCACGTACACCTTGCCACCATCGACGGCATCCGACGCGAGCGAGCGAGTTTTGAAGAAGCGCGCTGCCCAGAGCCATTTGTCCACCCGGACCGGGTCGGTCCTGAGAGGAGTGTCATCGGCATGCGAAGTCATGGATTGAAGCTAACGGCGCTGCTCGCAATCGGGCTGGTCGGTACACTCGCCGCCTGCGGCGCGGAATCGGCTGAGGACTCGCGCGCCGCCGAGCGCGCCGCCGAGCGCGCGGCCCTTGCCGCGGCGCAGGCGACCGCGGCCCGTGCCGCGGCGCAGGCCGCGGCACTTCCCGCGACCGGGCTGTGGTCGGAGGCCCACGTCATGGACCGCTTGAGTCGGGCCGGCGTGCTCCCGCGTGCGCGGGAAGGCGCGCCACCAGCAGCGCCGTGGATGGACCGCGCCCCCCTCGCCCTGACCGCCGGGGGCGGAGAGGTGTACGTCTGGATCTACGCCGACAGCACCGCGCGACGCGTCGTCACCGAGCGCCTCGATCCCGCGACCGGGGTTCCCGCGGGTACCACCTCACCATTCGCTCCTCCAATGCTCTTCGTCACGAACAACAACCTCGCCGCCATCATCTCCGGCGGCACGGAGCAGAACATCGAACGCATTATGCTCGCGCTGCAGGCAGGCCTTCCGGTCGCGCCGTGAGCGAACGGCTGAGCGCTGTGCAGCGCGGTGTGCCGCGCGGTGTGCCGCGCGGTGTGCCGCGCGGTGTGCCGCGCGCTGTGCAGCGCAGTGTCCGGCTCGCGTTCGCGCTTGTCGGACTCCTCGCCATGGCCGACGCCTCCGAACTCTCGGCGCAGCGTCGCCCAGGCCGCGCCAGCACCGTCCCCGCCGAGCAGGTGGTCCCTGCCGCCGATGCGCCGAGCGCCGTGGCACTCATGGCGCGTCACGACTCGCTCGTGGGCGGACGTCCGGCCCTCGAAGGCCTCACGTCGGTCCGGTTGCTCGGCCGGTTTTCCGTTCCCGCCGCCGGGCTGGATGCGCCATTGGAGATCCTCAAGCGCAACCCGAATGCCTTTCTGTTTCGCACCGTGATGGGAGAGCAGGGGGAGATTCTGCAGGGATTCGACGGACAGGTCGCGTGGTCGATGCGGCCGGGCGAGGGCGCGCGCTTGCTCGTAGGGGCCGAACGCGCGCAGGTGGTACAGCAGGCGGACTTCTTTGGGGATTTGCACGATCTCTCCCGCTTCGCCTCGGCCGAAACAGTGGGCGCGGTCGATTTCGAAGGGCGCTCGACCTGGCAGGTGCGGCTCGTCCGCCCGAGCGGGGACACCCTTTACGAATATTTCGATCGCGAGACGGGGTTGAGTGCCGGAGGCGCGATCGATCTCTCTACCGGCCTCGGTCGCGTTCGGCAGAAGACCCTCTACGGCGACTACCGCGTGTTCGGGCCGCTCCGGATGGCCACGACGATCGTACAGCGCCAGCCCGATTTTGACGTGATCATTCGCATAGCTTTCGTGGAGTTCGACACCGTCCGAGAGCAGGACGTTGCCCTCCCGCCGGCAGTCAGGGGACTGATCCCCTGAAACACCGCGAAACGGTCTGGGGTACTCAGTCGTTTAGCAAAGACCGACCGTTTCGCTCCCCATCGCTCATGCCCGCTTCCTTGGACAGATGATTCAGCGCGCTTTACAGCTCTGCCAGCAGGTCGCCATGGGATTGGGCCTCGACGATCCTGGCTCGGCGTGGCGTGAAGACCTCCGCCGACTTCGACTTCCCGAATCGTCCGCCGCCGATCTCGCCGAGAGCGTGGTCGAAAGTGGTCGTCGTTGCGGCGTCGCCTTCCTGCGGCACTCCTACAATCGCGATGAGTTCACCTCGGCGTTGCATGGTGCCTCAGCGCCCCTGGTGTTGCTCGCGCAACATCCGCAGCATGGCGTGCTCGCGGCGGTGGTGGATCGTGTGGACGATAGCGCACTCACGTTACGCGTCCTGACGGAGTTGGGGATCGGACCGGCGGAGACGATGTCGAGCGACGACGCGCTCGTGCGGCTTGCGGGCACGAATGGCGTGATCGGCGTGTTGTTCCCCGCGCGAGTGCTTCCCGAGGCCGTGTTGGGCGTGCGAGGCGATGCAGAACTTCGCACCCCGGTGCAGCGCCTCGGCGAGCTCCTCCTGCTCGAGAAGGGGAACATCGTCCTCGTCTACGCGTACGCGACACTCGTCGGCCTCTTCAGTCTCACGCTTCCGCTCGGCGTGCAGGCCATCATTGGGCTCGTCTCCGGCGGACTCTTCCTGCAGCCGATCGTGATCCTCATCGCCGGTGTGGTGCTTGGCACGATCATCACGGGCGTGCTGCAGATCCTGCAGCTCGAGGCGGTCGAGCGCATCCAGCAGCGCATCTTCGCCCGCGTCGCGTTGGAGTTCTCGCTCCGCGTCCCGCGCGTGAGTGTGGAGCCATCGCTCATGGGAGATCTTCCCGAGCGGATGAATCGGTTTTTCGAGGTCGTCACGATCCAGAAGAGCCTCGGCAAACTGCTCACGGGGACGACCACCGCGTTGCTGCAGGTGGTGTTCGGGTTGTTGCTGCTGACGTTCTATCATCCGTACTTCACCCTCTTTGGCATACTGCTCGTCGTCTCGCTCGGCGTGTTGCTGCTCGTGACTGGTCCGCGAGGACTCGAGACGAGCCTGATGGAGAGCAAGTTCAAGTATCGTGCCGTGCATTGGTTGGAGGAGATCTCCCGCGCCGTCTCGACCTTCAAGGCCGCCGGGCGTGGCACGCCGGCATTGACGCGCATGGACGAACACGTGAGTGGATATCTCCGGTCTCGCCAGCGCCACTTCCGGGTGCTGGTCGTGCAAGCGATGGTCGCCGTCGGGCTCAAGACCATCGTCACCGGCGGACTGTTGATTCTCGGGAGCATGCTCGTGATTCAGCGACAGATCACGCTCGGTCAGTTCGTGGCCGCCGAGCTGGTGATTGTGACCGTGCTGGCGGGTATCGAGCGACTCGTGGGCTCGCTCGCCAACGTCTACGACGTGTTGACGGCCGTGTACAAGCTTGGCGATGTGACCGATCTGGAGCTCGAGTCGGTCGGTGGTCTTGCCGTCCCCGGCGGGGACGAGGGACTCGCGGTGCGGATCGACGCGTTGCGGTACACGTATCCGAGCGGTGAGCGGGCGGCGCTGAATGGATTGCACCTCGACATCAGGCCCGGTGAGCGGCTCGCCGTCACCGGCTCCGATGGCGCGGGGGCGTCGACGCTCCTCGCCGTGCTTGCCGGGATGCTCCCGGGCTACACCGGGATCGTGACTTGTGGTGGTATCACGTTGCGCGATCTCGATCTCACCTTGTTGCGCGATCAGCTGGGGATGCAGATCGGGGCCAACGAGATCTTTGAAGCAACGGTCGAAGACAATGTGAGCCTGTGCCGGTCGGGCATTGGTCCGGCGGAGGTGATGCGTGCGTTGGAGCGGGTCGGAGCCGCCGACGAAGTGCAGGCCCTGCCGCTTGGCCTGCGTACGCCGCTGGTGAGTGAGGGGCGCGGACTGCCGCAGATGTTGCGGATCCGACTCTTGTTGGCGCGCGCGATGGTCGGTAGACCGCGGCTTCTATTGCTCGACGAAACCTTGGCGACGGCCGAACCGGCCGCGCGCCACGCGCTGATTCACACGCTGACGGCGCGCGATGTGCCGTGGACGCTCGTCATCGTCTCGCACGACCCAGAGGTCTTCCGCGCCTGCGATCGCGTGCTCGTGCTCCGTGAGGGCACCCAGTACGCCCTGGGTCCGTGGCGCGAACTCGCGGATGATTCCCTCGTGCGTGAACTGGTGCCTGGCATCTGGAGTGCGGTCTGATGCCGGGAACTCAGGATCTCCTCGAGCAACGCGCGCTGTCCCTGGAGTCGGTGAAGCTCTTGGCGCGTCAGCCCTCCTTCCGCACGCTCGGCCGGTGGGCCGCGGTGATCATTGCGGTCGTTGTGATTATCGCGTTCCTGCCGTGGCAGCAGAACGTGCAGGGGGCGGGGCAGATCATCGCGCTCAAGCCGGAAGAGCGACCGCAGCAGGCGGTGGCTGCCGTTGGTGGTCGCATCGCGCGCTGGTATATCGCCGAGGGCCAGCCGGTGAAGGCCGGCGATCCGATCGTCGCGCTCTCCGAAGTGAAGGAGTCGTATCTCGATCCGCGCACGCTCGAACGGCTCGGCGATCAACTCGGGGCAAAGCGACTCGCCGTGCAAGAGAAGCGCGCGAAGGCCGAGGCCCTCGCGGTCCAGGCGCGCGCGCTCGACAGCGCGTGGCAGTTCGCACGCATCCGCGCGGACAATCGGATCACGCAGCTTCGGGCCACGTTACAGGCGGCGCAGTTGGAGGATTCACTGGCGCACGTGCAGTCGACGCGCATGGAGAACCTCGAACGCGACGGATTGCGGGCGCGGGTGGAAGTGGAGCAGGCACGTCAGCGCGCGCAGCGCGCGAGTGCCCTCGCGCAGGAGCAGGAGGCCGCCCTCGGCATCGCGCGCGCCGATCGCGCTGGCGTCGATGCCGATTACGCCGAGAAGATTGCCAAGGTCGATGGCGATCGCCGGGCCACCCTCGCCGAAGTGGCAGAGGGGAACGCGGACATCGCCAAGCTTGCGACCGGCGAGGCGAATCTCGCGGAACGCCAAGGACTGCTCGTCGTCCGCGCGCCGCGCGACGGCATCGTGGTGCTCGCCCTGCGAGCGGGTATCGGTGAGATCGTGCGCGATGGTGAGGCCGTGGCGACAGTGCAGCCCTCGGCGCCGACGCTCGCCGTCGCGGTCCAAGTCACGCCACGCGATGTGCCGTTACTCCGCATTGGCGACAAGGTCCGTCTGGAGTTCGCCGGTTGGCCGGCGATGCAGTTCAGTGGATGGCCGAGCGTTGCCGTCGGCACCTTCGGTGGGCAGGTGGCCGTGATTGATCAAGTCGTTTCGGCGGACGGGAACTACCGGGTGCTTGTGGAAGCGGATCCCGACGACGAAGCGTGGCCGAAGGAGCTTTTGATGGGCTCCGGCGCTCGCGGGTGGGCCCTGTTGCGCAACGTGCGTGTCTGGTTCGAGATCTGGCGTCTATTGAATGGATTCCCGCCCGCACTGCCGGACGCGGGAGGCTCGACGGCCGCAGGGGCCGCCGGGGCCGCGGCCAAGTCGCCGAGCGCGAGCAACGCGGCAGCCAAGAAGTGACACCGCACGTCGGTTCTCGGAGCGCGGCGTGGTGTGCCGCGCTGTGCTGGACGCTCCGACGCGCACTTGTACTCCCACGTGTACTCCCACGTGTACTCCCACGTGTACTCCCACGTGTACTCCCACGTGTGCTGCCACTGGTGCTGCCAGTTGCGCTCGCCCTGCTGCTCGGGTCGCCGCTTCGCGTTCCGCTCGCGGCGCAGGACGCCAGCGAACTCTCGCTTGAGCAGTTCCTCGCGCGCGTGCGCGCCTCGCATCCGCAGGTGCGCCAGGCCGCGCTGGCGCGCCAGGTCGCCGACGCCGAACTCCTCGCGGCGCGTGGCGCCTTCGATCCCTCGCTCGCTGCCACGTGGGACACCAAGGAGTTCAAGGGGATCGGCTACTTTGACGAACTCGATGTGCGACTCACGGTTCCGACGCCGTGGGGGCTCGACTTCAAAGTCTGTCTCTTATACACATCTCCGAGCCCACGAGACTAAGGCGAATCTCGTATGCCGTCTTCTGCTTGA
>ENA-ORBV01010898-ORBV01010898.1-microbial-mat-metagenome-genome-assembly--contig:-NODE-10898-length-14411-cov-4.383494_pt1 | contig 14411 bp, 10 predicted proteins | sample MGYA00237777_ERZ505514 | MGnify/ENA primary metagenome ERZ505514 (study PRJEB26160, sample SAMN06269048) | microbial mat metagenome | isolation source: Oligotrophic lake microbial mat | place...
CTTCGCCGATCGTCGGCAGCGTCGATGGATTGATGATCGGCGACTCACTCGGCGGACCAGCACTCGCAGAACGCATTGGCGCCACGCGCGGCTGGCGCGAGTTCACACTCTACCGCGTCGTCAGCGACTCCGGCAGCGTGGCCGCGACTTTTGCCTTGTCCGGATTGGGCGAAGTGCATCTCGACGACGTCACCGTCGAGCCCCTCGGCGGCGCAGGCCGCACGACCGGTTATCCTTCGACGGGGCAACTGTATCCAACGACGAGCCGGTAGTCGTCTGTCACGTGTCGGATCTCCCGTAACTGAGCAGAGCAGGCGCTGTTGTGGGACAGGCGCTGTTGTGGCACGGTCTCCCGACCGTGCCACGCGGCCGACCGAAGGTCTCCCGGTTTACGTCATACCAGAGAATGGAGACCTGCGGTCGCACGGGCGGCATGGTCGGGAGACCATGCCACAACACGCCGGTAGCTCGCTTAAATCATTGACGATCTGTCTCGCGCCGTGGCGCAAAGAAAAAAGGGCGAAGTGACAACATTGGCAACGCCGTGAGGCGCTGCCGGTGGCCGGAGGTTGTCGTCACTTCGCCCGCGGGCTCGCGAGATCGCTCGAACATGCGCTACGCGACGGCCAGGGCCTCGCGTTTGGCCTTGCGCAAAAAGCCGATGCTTTCGAGCGACTTGTAGACTTCGTCCAGGGTCTTTTCGCCGAAGTTGGAAATCGCCAATAGATCTTCACGTGAGGTGTTGAGGAGATCCTCGACGGTGAAGATGCCCCTTTCTTCTAGGCAGTTCGTGGTCCGCACGGAGAGACCGATTTCGGCCGTGCTCATTTCCAACCGTTCCTGCATTTCCTTGGCGCGCTGATCGACGATGCTCAACGGAATTCGGGTCCTGCTCATGGGTTCCCTCCCAGATTCGAAGAATTCGAAATCAGCTTGATCGAACTTCACGCCTCCGCCGTTCGATCGCGTCGCAGTTCTTCGCGACGTGCCGGAAGTATAACGCTGCCCCCGCGAACTAAAAGCATAAAGTTGTAAAATTTCTCTTGATAGCACCGCTGTGCTGGCGCACGGGCGATAGCAGTGGCTATAGGAGGCGTCTCGCGACGCCGATGGAGTTGATCCATTTCACGATTCACGGCCGGAACCTGCGATCCGCGTCCGCGCCATGGGCGTCGGGAGTCGCCTCCTACAGATCAGTTATCTGCCCTGGAATTTCACGGTCGAGAATTGCGAACGCAACTCGCGGCAGGCTAGAATCGGCGAGCCGTGGCTGGCGACTCCGCCGGCTCGGCGCACTGCGCACCCCACTGCGATGAGCCCCCACGATGAAACTGTTTGCCGCCGTCTTCCCAGCCGCGTTGGTCGCTTGGTGTCTCGTGTCTGCTCCGGTCCAGGCGCAGATGTCGCCGGAGCAGGAGCTCGCCACGCTGCGCGTTTCCGAGGGCATGGAGGCGGTGCTGTTCGCCGCGGAGCCGCTGATCACGAACCCGTCAGCGATCGACGTCGATACGCATGGTCGCGTCTGGGTGGCGGAGATTCAGTGGTATCGCGGCGCCGCCAAGGATCCGCCCGCCGATAAGATCAAGGTCCTCGAAGACACGGACGGCGACGGCCGCGCCGATAAGGTAACCACCTTTGCCGAGGGTCTCTTCGCACCCATGAGCATTTGCGTGGCCGGCGACAAGGTTTATGTCGCGACCAGCCCCGATCTCTGGGTCTACGAAGATCGCAATGGGGATCTCAAGGCCGACGGGCCGCCAAAGAAACTGCTCACTGGCTTCGGCGGACGCAATCACGACCATGGCGCGCATAGCCTCGTGCTCGGCCCCGATCACAAGTGGTGGATGGCCCACGGCGACGAAGGTTTTGATGTGACCGGCACGGACGGCTCGCACATTCAATTCGAATGGGGTTCGGTGCTGCGCGGCGAATTGGACGGCAGCCGCTTGGAAACCGTGGCGGTCAATTTCCGCAATATCTACGAAGTCTGCGTCAGCTCGTTCGGCGAATCGTTCCTCTCTGACAACGACAACGACGGCAACGAAAGCGTCCGCATCTGCTGGATCATGGACTTCGGCAACTACGGCTGGTTCGGCCGCCCGCCGTTCGCCCGCAATGAACTGGACGCGCGCGTACCCGTCGGCATCCCCTATCGCGAGGCCTGGCACTTTCGCGGTTACCAACCCGGCTTCGTGCCTGGCACGCTGGTCACCGGCTTTGGCTCGCCGTGCGGCATCTGTTACTACGAAGGGGACGCGTTCGGCGCGGCGCTCAAGAACACGCCGCTGCATTGCGACGCCGGGCCGCGCGAAGTGCGCAAGTATCCGCACACGCCCAAAGGCTATGGCATGACGGCCACGAGCGAAATCATCATGGCCACCGAGGGCGACCCGTACTTTCGCCCGGACGATATCTGCGCGGGGCCGAGCGGTGAGCTATACGTCAGCGATTGGTACGACGGCGGCGTCGGCGGCCATGCTTACAACGACCCGGACCGCGGCCGCATCTTTATGATGAAGCCCAAAGACAGATCGCTAGCACGCGCCGACAAGCCCGGCCCGTATGCGACGATCGACGACGCCGCGGTGGCATTGCGCAGTCCGAATCTCGCCACGCAGTTTCTGGCCCGTGAGCGTTTGCTGGCCGAGGGACAGGCCAGTGTGCCGGCGCTCACGGCAATGTTGACCGACGCTGAGCCTAATGTGCGCGCTCGCGCGTTGTGGCTGTTGGATCGCATCGGCGGCGATGCCCGGCGCCTGGTCGTGCGCCACCTGCGACATACCGACGAACAACTCCGGGCGCTGGCGGTCCGCATTCTGCGGCGGCACGGCGATGCTTATGCCGAGCAAATCGTGGCGCTGGTCGACGACGCCTCGCCGATGGTGCGGCGCGAAGTGGCATTCCTGATTCCACAACTACCAGACACGACGGCCCAGCGAGTTTGGTTGCGCCTGGCCAAGCGCTTCGACGGCGCTGATCGCTATGAACTGGAATCGCTGAACATCGCCGCCACGGGCCGCAAGCCGGCGCTGTTCGAGCATTGGAATCAGAACGGCGGCGTGCGGCCGGAACAATTCGCCCTGGCCCAATTGCTCGCCCCAGAGGCGGTGACGGCGATCATTGTGCAATCGCTCTCCGCGCCTGATCTGAATGAAGCACAGCGCCGCGTGCTGTTCGAGCAGTTGGCGTTGAATCCCTCCGCGGCCGCTGGGGAAGCCGTGCTGCGCGTGGCCACGGACGAGCATGCGGACGCTTCCATGCGCCGCCGCGCCTGGCAAATGCTGGCCGCCAATCTCGGCGACTCTTGGCGCGATCTCGCCGAGCGAGACGTGTTGCGCGACATGCTGCGCGCCATGCTCCGGCAACCGGATTGGCGCGAATTGGCGCTCGAAGTGATCGCGCGGCAAGGACTGCGCGGACTCGGCCCGGACGTCATCACAATGATCGCGGACGCGCAACAGCCGCGCGAGCTACGGCTCGCCGCCATTCGCGCCGCCGTCGCCATGGAGGCCGAAGGGACGCGCGAAGTCATGCAAAAGTTGTTGCTGGCTCCCGACACCAATCTTCACGAGCCTGCGATGGCGGCGCTCGTCGAGTTGCAAGATTGGGGGGCGTTCCGCGCGTTGCTGGTGGATCATCAACACAGCCTTGCGGAACGTTCCGCGCTCGCCGCGCAACTCATGACAGCCACCGGCGGCGCTTACTTCATGTTGCGCATGCTGGAACAAGCGGAGTTGCCGGCCGATCTGCGCGAGCAGACGCTCAAGCTAGCGACGGCGCATCCGGACGTCAATGTCCGTATCATGTATGAAAAGTACATTCCCGCGGACCAACTCCCGGAGCGACTGGGAGAACGCGTCAAGCCGGAGGAGATCCTGGCCCTCGCGGGCGACGCGGCGCGCGGCAAGCGCATCTTCTTCGAGAGTAGCGCCGCATTGTGCAAGAACTGTCACGCCGTGCGGGGCGAGGGCGCGAACGTGGGGCCAGAACTGAGCCAAATTGGGCGCAAGTACGAACGCGGCGCACTGCTGGAGACAATTCTGTCACCGTCTAAAGCGATCGCGCCGGAGTATTTTCCGTACATCATCGAAACCAAGTCCGGCCAAGTCCTGCTCGGCTTCGTCATCGAAAAAAATGATCACCACGTCGTGCTCCGGGAAGCGACCGGCAACATGATGTGGATCGACGTCAAGGAAATCGACGCGATGGAAAAGCGCGAGCAGTCCCTGATGCCGGAGTTGATCCTCCGTGACGTCACGGCCCAAGACGCGGCCGACCTTTTGGCGTACTTGATGACGCTTGGCACGTCGCCCTGAGCGTGTGACGGCGTCGGTGCGCTCCGACCGCTTGGTCTCGCGCGACACTACTCGGCAGCTTACTTCGTGTCTCCATCCAGCTTCGGAATCGCCGGCACGTCAATGCCGAGCGCCATGGCAAGATCAATCGCATGTTCCTGTTCCTGCCTGACGATTTCACGGATGATTTCGCACAGGGCGTATTCGCCGAGCATTTCCGCTTGCCGGATGCGCCGACGGTAGTTCGCGATCGTCAACAGTTCGCTGTCCAAGTCGAACTGCAGCATGTCCGTGGCTTTCTTGGACGTTTTGTCCGGTTCCGGCGTGACCGTAGGCAAACCACGTTCCGCGTGTGGTGATTAGGCGCCGATCATTACTTCGCGCCAGAAATCAGCAACGCGCGCAAAGGCGAAAAGGGCTGGCCAAGCGGCAATCAACCTGAGGCCTGCTGCGCCAATCGCGACGCTTGCCGACCATTTAGAACCTCAGCTCGGCCAGCAATGGCAAGTGGTCCGACGCCCGACGTGCGAGCCGATTGCGCGGTGATTCGACGCTCAATACTTCCAGCCCGCGCGTGAAGATGTGATCGAGGCTCAGCAGCGGCAGGCGACTTGGAAACGTAGCAAAGCGCCGCCCATTCCTGGCACGTTGCACGTCTTGCAGACTTCCGGACAGCGATCGATAGACAGTCGACCGCGGCAGCGCATTGAGGTCGCCGCAAAAGATCAGCGGCTCGCGGCAGCGTTCATTCCCCAGCCAATCGGCGCCCAGCAGCGTCTGGATTTGCAAAGTGCGTTCGCGTCGGGTCAGGCCGAGGTGCGTGTTCACGATTTGGACAGCCACGCCATCGACATCCAATTCCACCCAGATGGCGCCGCGCGGTTCCTGGCGATCCTCCCACTCGGCGCCTGGCAACGCGGCGGCGTATTCGAGACGAATCGGAAAACGGCTGAGGATCGCATCGCCGTATTCTTCGTCGGACCATTTGCGGGCAGGATGAAAATACGCCTGCCAACCGAGCAACTCGGCGATGCGTTGGGCCTGATCGACGTGAGCGCTCGAGCGGCGCCGCACGTCCAGTTCTTGCAAAGCCGCTACGTCCGCGCCGCTCGCTTCGATCACTTGTGCAATTCGTTCCGGCGACAACTGCCCATCCGCTCCGCGGCAGGAGTGAACGTTGTAGGTCATGACGCGCAGAGACTTGGCTGAAGTGCGTTGCGCCGATCGCGCCGTAGCAGCGGCCGGAACGCTCGCCTGATCTCTCGTGCGCCCGATCGCGGTTCGCAAATCAGTCGGCCGAAAAAGGGTCGCGTCATCCCAATCAATGTCCGCGTCCTGCGGCGCAAGTACGAATGCGGAGCATTCATTCGCCCCAGGCCCGCCATGCGCTCCTACTTCCTGTACAAAGGTGAGGGGCGTTTCGTGGGGACGCCAGCCGCAGATCAACAGTTCGCCGGCGTCAGGATGGCGACAGAGCTTACATAGATCCTCGGCCGCAGTTTGTAGGAACGGATGTTCCGCTCCAAGCACTTGCGCCGCATCGGCGGGCAACTGAAACTCCCCTTGCGGAGTCAGGGCCCGAGTTGCCTGCTCACTCATCGCGGCGACGACCACAGGCACATTCGCTTCGGCGACGAGACGGCGCGCGAATTCCAAACGCTGGTCTGTGCTCAGCGGATCGCGCGTGTAAATGTAGCCCAGGGGACCGATCGCAATTGCCGACACCTCCGGCCGCTCACCATCGGTCGCTGCTTTTTCAGGACTTCCGCCGGCATATTTGCTCCAGCGGCCGCCGAGCCAACCCGCGCGAGCGCGCGTCGCCGACGCTGCGTGGCGCTTTCCGCCTTGTGGCGCCACGTTCCAAATTGCTTCGACCGCTTCCTGCAGCGTGCGCCCATACTTGGGTTCGTACGGTTCAACTTCCTCCTGACCGTGGTCGGAGTAAACCCAGAGCTGGTACTTTCGCGCATCGGACCGCGCCGCCGCTTTCCAGATGCGTTGAATCGAGCGATCGATTCCGCGCAATGCGCGAAACGCAAATCGGGAACCCGGCCCCCGGCAATGGGCTTTCTCGTCGTAGCCCAAGTAGTTGAGCTGAATCACCGGCAAGCCGCGTTCCGCGTCGTAGCAGGCAGCGCTGGTGATGGCATCGCGCAACAGCACTCCGACCGCGACGCGCGAGGGAATGATTCGCATTTCCGGACGGACCAGGTGTCCCTGCAACACGCCTTGGGCGAAGTCGTAAACGGCAACGCCCAATTCGACGGCGGTTTCGCCCGCCGCGCGCAGCAATGACTGCGTTTGCAGCATCGCGCGCAGCACGCTCGGGCCGGAACGCGCCGATTTGTCCTTAGTGCCCCCGCCCATCGTCGCGGCACAAAAACGAGGCTCCGCGGCCCCTCCGGAGAAAATGTTGCTGTGGGCGCTGCCGCCCTGCAAGATTCCATCCTGCTGCGAACAGAGCGTAGCTTCGACACGTTCCGCTTGTTCGGAGTCGTTCATCCATACCGGTTCCGCGGCGCCGCGCGGCACGTACCCGAATGCGGGCACCGCTTGTTGTACCGCGTAGAACAGCTCGCCTTGGACCGCGGGCGTCGTGCTGGGCAGACCGGAATACATGGTCCTCAGTTGGTACTCATTCCGATCCAGCAGCCGCTTCAAGAACGGCATGGCGCCCATCGTCGTGGCGCGGCGCAGCCGAGCGATCGACAAGCCATCGATCTGGATGAGTATCAGTCCCGTGGCAGCGGACGATTCGTGTGCGGTTTGTTTGACTGTGCGTGGTTTCATGGAAGTCTGGCGATACGCAAACCGAGTGCCGCCCACAAGGAGGAGCAGCGGTTCACTTAGGACGCTGGAACGACCGCTAGCGGGCCTGCAATTGGTTCATGACAATCCAGGCTGATTGATTTGCCTTCAGTTCGCGAGCTCAGGCAAGTGTCCCCGCACTCACATGGATCGTGGAAACCTCTCGAGGTGATGGTGGCTATGAAGGAAAGTGTCAATGTCGACGAGCAAAAGTTCGCTGCAAATTCTGGAAATTTGGCGAACTACTTTCGGGGCTTGCCGCAATTCTAAGGATGCATTGCCCAAGTGAGACTGCCTGTCGAGATCGAGCCGATGGATGCCAACATGCGCGCATAATCGCTTGCTGCGATGCGTGTTACTGACGAATCAATGGCTGCCTACGCGACGCCTCCATTCTTTCACCAGCGATGCCCAGAACTTCGTCGTCGGTCGCTCGCCCTTCGCAGGTAGCGTTCCCGTCCCCCCGTCCATGCGGTTGACATGTTTCACGGACGCCTCTTAGATGAGAACGCTTCAACTCGTCGGGGCCGAATGTTGTTGAAGCGGGAGCACCAGATAGGCAACCAGGCGAACGTGAATCCATCAATCCGCGCTCATGGCTCATTGATCAACAACCACCGATGCAAACCGCGACGAAACAAAATCCTCGGAGGCTTCGAAAGACTTGAGGTCAGGCGACTGCTGGCCGATTGGTTCGCCGCGCCGACCGGCGTCGCGACCAACGCCGGCACGTTCGATTCGCCTTGGGACCTCACGACCGCGCTCAACAACGTCAACGTGATCGATCCCGGCGACACGCTCTTTCTGCGCGGCGGCGCTTACCGGCATCCGGATCGCTCGCATGGCAGCACCGGGTATGGCTTCCATCTCGACGGCGCCGAAGGCGCGCCGGTGACGGTGCGACCGTACTTCGATGAGCACGCGATCATCGATGGCGGACTGCATGTATCCCAGGGCACGTCCAGCCAATATCTCACGATCACAGGATTGGAAGTGATCGTCTCCGAAAACGTGACGGGCAACCGAACGAGCACGATTTCCGGCTCGAGTTATCCGGCGGATCTGAATCGTCCGGCCGGCGGAGTGGAGATCACGTCTGGCTACGCGATCAAATTCGTCAACAACGTGGTTCGCGACAATGCCCAGGGCATCACGTTTTCCCGCAGCGTCGGCGGCAGCAGCGAGTTGCACGGCAACATCATTTACGATAACGGCTGGCTGGGACCGGACCGCCCGCACGGCCCAGCGTTCTACGCACAGAACGGCGCCGACGGCTGGAAGTACATCACCGACAACCTGGCGTTCGACAATTACACACGCACGCTGCAAGCGTACGGTTCCGCCAATACGTCGGTTGATCGCTTTTACATCGCCCGCAACATCTTCTTTGACGACGTGCCCAGTTCCAAGCACGACGCGCTCGTCGGGGGCGAAGCGCCGATCCATGACATCCTGGTGGAAAACAACGTCGCCTACGGCGTCGACATCCGCCTCGGCTGGGTCGACGGCGGCGATGGCATCGTGGTCCGGAACAACCACGTCCGCGGCGAAATCGAATACAAAGAATTCTCCGAGATCACCACCAACAACAATTGGGAATGGGGCCTCACCGACGCTCAGCCGACGGTCGACGGCGTGCCCGTCGCCGTTCCGGCGTCGCCGCGCGTTTTTTTCAACGTCAACGCCTACGACTCCCGCCGGGCGAATCTCGCCATCATGAACCATCTCGGGGCGACGCAAGTGCTCGTCAACCCGGGAACCTTTCTGAAGTCCGGCGATACGTACCGGATCATGGATCCCACCAATCTGTGGGGCGCTCCGATCACCAGCGGCGTTTACAACGGCGGTTCGCTCAACGTGCCGACTCCCGGTCCCTTCGCAGCATACGTCGTGTTCGCGTCGTCCGGCCCGACGAACACGCCGCCGACGATTTCCGACTTTGCCCATGTCTCTCTGAATGTTGGCGAAACCGTTCCGCTGCGCACCTTCACGATCGCCGATGTGCAAACCGCGGCTTCGGCGCTCGTCGTCACGGCGACTTCCTCCAATCCGGCGCTGGTGCCGTCGACTGGATTGATCCTCGGTGGCAGCGGCGCCAACCGCAACTTAAGTGTGCGGCCGACAACCGGAGCGACCGGATTCAGCGACATTACGGTGACAGTGCGAGACGCTGGCGGTCTCACCAAGTCCGACGTGTTTCGCGTGACGGTCACTGACCCCAGCGTGAATACTCCTCCCACGATGACCAACCTGACGAACGTTACGACGCTCGTGGGCGAGTTGATCCCGCTTCGCTCCTTTGTCGTGGGCGACGCCGAAACTGCGCCAGGTTCACTTTCCGTGCAGGTGGCAAGCTCGAATCTCGCGTTGGTCCCCAGCTCCGGACTTGTACTCGGCGGCAGCGGGGCGAATCGCACGCTGAAGATCACGCCAGCGCCGAATGCGACAGGCGTCACCACCATCAGTGTCTGGGTGCGCGACGCGGCCGGGCTTCTCGCCAAGGACATCTTTCGAGTCACCGTCCAACCAACCGCAAATAACACAGCGCCCAGCGTCACGGATTTGTCGAACATCACGGCCTTGGTGGGCGACAGCATTCCCATGCGCCCCTTCACGGTCGGCGACGCTGAAACTCCCGCTGGTTCGCTGTCCGTGACCGGGTCAAGTTCGAACCCGTCCTTGGCGCCGACCTCGGGGCTCGTGCTGGGTGGCGGTGGCGCCAATCGCACGTTGAAGATCACGCCCACGCCCAACATGACGGGCGATGCCAGCATCAGTATTTGGGTCCGTGACGCCCAAGGCAATCTGGCGAAAGATGTCTTTCGCGTCTACGTCAATCCATTGACAGCGATCGCCCCCATGACGTCGCCCAACTTGGCGGATCAATCCTCTCCCGTGACCTCGACGCGGAACATGATTTGGGCCGACAGCGAAGCGGCGCATGCCTTCGATGCGTTGCTGCTGGCGCGTGCTACGAAGCGGACAATGCAAAGCGAGAACGGCGCCCGCGAGGCGCTCTGGTTCGCCACTTTGAACCAAGGAATAAGTGTCTCCAGGACAGCGTTCACCGCGGCAATCGATTCCATCTTCGAAGAACAGTCGGCCGCGGCGCCTTAACCGGCGCAATGCCGGATCACGTCCAGGCTGGTCCGGCGCGAACTTTGCACACGTCTTCAGGGGTCAAACCCTTTCGGAGCAGCTGTCATGCTTTTGATCTTCGTGGCAATGGTGAGTCTGTCCTGCCTCGCCGGCCTCTTCGTATTGCGGACCCATCCCAGCCATCCCGTTGCTTACAACTTGGAAAAATCGCGACGCAACTTATTGCGTCACCGCCCAGGAGGCGAGATCGGGCGAACAGATTAATCGGTGTTCGACAGCCAATCTGCATTGACCGCCGCGCCCTAGGCGCAGCTATTTCTTAGCGGGCGCCGCCGCATTGACCGGCGTAGGTTGTCGCGGCGGATCGCGCTGAATGGATTGCGAGACATTGGGCCGCGCATCACCTTCAATCGACAACTTCACGGCTCGCCCTTCCGCAACTGATTTGCGGAGGGCGTCGATGATCCGCACGTCGATCAAACCCTCGTCGCCCGACGGTTCCGGTGTCCGATCCTGCTGGATGCACTCGGCGAAATACAGCAACTCCGCGGCCAACTGGTCGCGATGCGCGAAGGTACGCGATTCTTCACGCCCCTTCACGACGATTTTCTGTTGAATGTCGCCTTGCCAGGTAAAGGCCGGATTCATCGTCAGCGTGCCGTCGGCGCCGATGACACGATATTCCGAATGGTTCGCCGCGCCGAAACTGCAGATGAACGTCGCCAGGCGATCGTCGGGAAACCGCAGCATCGCCGTCACCGTTTCGGGTACTTCGGCGAAGCGCGGATCGTCGCCATGCACCGCGAACGCCGAGGCTTCGAACGGCTCCGCCTGGAACAAATATCGCGCCGCGTTGATGGAGTAGATGCCGATGTCCTCCAGCGGACCGCCGCCGAGGGAGGCGTCGAGTCGCGTGTTGCCGGCTTCCACTTGCGACGAGTGAATAGATGTGAACACGCGTGGCAGGCCGAGGCGACCGGATTGCACGACTTTGATTGCCTGCAGGTTGCCTTCCTCGAAGTGAAGTCGATAGGCGGTCATCAATTTAATACCTTGCCGCTCGCAGGCTTCCACCATCGCGGCCGCGTCCTCAACCGTCGCCGCCAGCGGCTTTTCGCAGAGTACGTGGACACCGGCGCGCGCTGCTCGTTCCGTGTAGTCGCGGTGCTGCGCATTGGGCAGCGCGATATACACCGCGTCGATGTCGCCAGCGGCCAGCAATCGATCGTAGGCGTCGTAGGAGTGCGCTTTCACCTGGTATTTGGCGCTCAACTCGTGCGCCTTTTCTGCGTCGCCGGTGAAGAGCGCGGCAAGCGTCGCCTTTTCCTTGGCATTGGCAAAGGCGGGCAACACCGCGGTCTGGCCGAAATGCCCTAGGCCGACGACGGCGAAACGGACGGCGGACTTCGAAGGCGTATGCATGACAATTGCTCGCGAGATCAAATGATGTTTCGTTTCTGTGCTGGGATTACAAGGCAGCCTTTTCGACGGACTCGAAACGGGCCACGATGGCCGTCGCATTGTCGTGACCGCCGCCACGATTTGCCGCTTCGATCAACGCCCTGCATGCTGTCTCCGAACTAACTGCCGCGAGCAGCACGTCCGTGATCTCTGCGTCGGTCAACATGGCGGTCAGCCCGTCCGTGCAAAGTAGCAGTTGATCGCCGGGCTCGACCTTCACCTTGTGGATGTCCACGTGAATACCTGCCGACGGTCCGCCGACCACGTTGGTTAGGATATGACTCATCCGTGCTTGCGTCGCCTCGTCGGGCGGCAGCTCGCCGCGGCCTGCTAGTAGTTCACGCAATGTATGATCACGCGTGACTTGACTAAGAACTCCGCGCTTCAGGAGGTAGCAGCGACTATCACCCACGTGCAGCACAAACGCGGTCGAGGCGAGAAAGAATGCCACCGTGACGGTCGTGCCCATGCCGAATAGCGTCGGGTCGTGGGCGGCTTCATGAACCAAGCGTTGATCCGCACTGCGCAGCGCTTGCTCGAACTCCAAGAGCAACTCGGAACCTTCGGCGCCGCGCAAATGAAAGAACCATTTGAGCACGTTCAGCGCAAACTCTTCGATCGCCTCCGTCGCCAACAGGCTCGCGGTTTCACCCCCTTCGTGCCCGCCCATGCCGTCGGCCACCAGCCAGAGATGGCCGGCCTCGTGCGCTACTCGCGTCGTCGGCGCCGAAAAACTGCACTGCTGAATCTGCATGGATTTGCGCAATACGGCGATCAGAAACTGATCTTCGTTGCCCGAGCGCACCAAACCGCGATCGGTTGCGCCATGCGCGAACGGCTGCAGAAGTTCTGCGTCCGGTGTTGAAGCGAGCATGCTGCCTAGGCGTTCCATAAATGCACCAGTTTGACCGAGAGTTGGTTGGCAGCGACTACAGTTGTACTTTGGCGTGGATTTTCGGATCATCCGCCACGTCGGGACGCGTACCGGCGAGGTAGGCCTTGCCGGCTTCGATCAGGTACTTGATGCCGCTGGCGCCGCTGTTATCCCATTACTCGCCGCACTCGCCGTGGATGCGAAGCAGCGTTAAGGTCGGATCGTCCTGGCCTTGCGGAAACCAGACTTTCCAAGCTTCACTCCACAGCTCTGTCACTTTGCTGCGATCGTCCACCAGGTCGGCGGATCCGCTCAGCGAAATGAACTTCATGCTCGATTGCAGCGAGACGTTCACCCGCCGATCCTGGGCGATGTCTTCCGCTTTGCCCGAATGCCGCTGAGTGATAAACCAGAGCGTGCCGTCGTCCCCGACTTCGGCCAGGGCCATCGGGCGCGAGCGAAGTTGGCCTTCGGCGTTACGCGTAACGAGCATCGCCATATCGAAGCCATGCAGCAGGTCGTGGAGTTTGTCGAACGGTCGCGTGCTCATGATGGGATTGATCCTAGTGAAATGTTTCTTGTTTGGCTTGCCCCGGCGTTTCGTATCGCAAAGGAAATGCCAAACCATGTTTCAAGTCGCACGGCGCCCTCCCTTGCCCGTTTGCACATGTCGGCTGGACGCAAAACGACCGACGTGCGTCATGCTAAATCAAACTTCGACGAGAAATAAAGACGCCCAACCAAACTGTCGGCGAGTCTGGCCGGGCGGACAACCCAGCATGGCCTGGTAGACCACCTGCGGTTGTGTCGGGTCGCCGCCACCGTGTCGGACCGTCCTCGAACAATTTGACGTTGCCAATTGTTCTCGCCCGCCGGTGATAGGTGCGGAAACCCCGCGGGACCAAGAGAATCGGTTTCTCCTCGACGGTCTGACGCACCTCGTCTTCGTTAGCGGTCCGTCCGGCGATATGCAACGCGTATGCCGCGGACGGCCTCGACCGATCCACTGCGCGACATTGGTATGAGATTGGCGTAAGGCGCAAGGAGGCGGCATGCAACTATTGATTGAGGAGGATCCACATGGCCTGGTATCGCACGACAACGGACGAAGCGAGCGGGGGCGGCGTCGGCTTCGGATTTGTGTTGCTGGTTGTGTTCGTGATCGTCGTCCTAATCGCGATCGCCACCGGCGTCGTTTGCCTTCGACGCACCGGCGACACGACGGAAATCATCATTGACGAGCGGAGAATTGAAGCGACCACGGAGAAAGCCGTCGAACACGGCAAGTCCGTCCTGCGCGAGACGGGCGAGAAACTTCAAGACCTCGGCGAGCCGGACAGCGCGGTGGAGAACAGCGCCCGCGAGCCGGGCGATTGAACGCCGCTCGACTCCTGTGTCGCACTCAATTCGCGCCCAGATCGCGTCATTTCAATGTCGTACCGTCGGATTGCGATCGACGCGAACTCAGCAAATCTGCGCGGTTGCCGCACAAGAGAACACGAAAAGTTTTTCCCCGGAACTTCTCTTGTTTTAGGGAAATTGCTTGACCGCGCATCGGGAGTGCTTATATTGCAGTCGCCTTGGCTGGCCCGAAAGCAGGTCAAGAATGCCGCTTCGGCGCCGAATGGATTGGCCAATGCTGCGACGACGGAATCTGTCGTGACGTTCGTCATGGCACGCGCGCGGACGGCAAGTGTTTGCGTGCTCGACGCGCCGCTTCAGGGCTTGCGGGTTATTCGGCGAGCGTGCGCGCGAACGGACGACTCCCGTGCGGCGCTATTTCCGTTGAATTGACGAGGCGGCGAGGTACGAGCTCGGTCCTGCTCACACCGCCCGGGGGAGTACCTCTGTCTCTTATACACATCTCCGAGCCC
>ENA-ORBV01010903-ORBV01010903.1-microbial-mat-metagenome-genome-assembly--contig:-NODE-10903-length-14407-cov-5.362666_pt1 | contig 14407 bp, 9 predicted proteins | sample MGYA00237777_ERZ505514 | MGnify/ENA primary metagenome ERZ505514 (study PRJEB26160, sample SAMN06269048) | microbial mat metagenome | isolation source: Oligotrophic lake microbial mat | place...
GTCCTCCACTTTTCTGGATCTGGTGCACGTTGATGTGGCACCGCGCACCATCAACAGATGCAGCTTCGTATGAAGTGACAAACGACGTGTCATGCAGCTTGGCTGTAGTTGGTCTGCCCCACAACAAGAGGTAACCATTCAACTACTAGCTAGGACAATGACCATGTAGCTAGCTACTACTGGCATGTAACATTAAAATGTGTAATTAGTTGTTCTGATTGCTGTGTCTAGATTTTCTCATTCATGCTGGTAGCAATGTAATGTTGCTGTGCAGTAACATAAATAATAAAGTATGTGTTTCATTTCAAAATGGATCATCAACACACCTAGACCCCAGCCAATCAAATCAATCTGCATAAAGCCAACAATGGCAATGACTTGCTACCGATTCTTTTTTGCGTTTAATTGGTAGTTCATCAAAGATTCTTTGGCAACTGTGTTTCAAATTGTTTTCGTTACTGTGACGAGGAGCAGCCAACTCTCAACCTCCTTTGGTCAATGGAGTGCCATCTTAGCCACATTGGTTAACACAATGGCTCCATTCCCCAATTTTTCTCCACAGGAGTCTGTCAGCATTGAGTTGGGCTGCTCTTGTGATTCCTATTATTGTGATGTCATAATTTGATTGTCTGGTGCAACACAACATTGACTTTCTGTGTGTGTTGTGTCTGACCAAGTTTGGCAATTCAAAACCGAATCTGTCAAAACTGTTCTGAATCTACAGAAGTTGTTCTTTCTGAAAGAGACACACTGATTGATTTCTTCAATCAATGTGATTCACAGGCCTTTGACAACACATGTCGGTAAACCAAATAGCAAGAATCTGCTGAAATGACACCATTGGCAAGCACTGCCACTGCCATTACAAAGTGGATCAAATCTTGTTTGATTTTATTCAGTGCTTTGATTTTCCCACTATCACATTCATAATTGTTTACCATTGTCTTTCCAATGAGCTCACAACCCAGTCAGTCAACATCATTCTTTGTTATTGTTTCACTTTGTGTCACAACCATCACATGCATCATTGGAAGTGACATTCTTGTAACAGCAGGCACCCTTTATTTCTCAATGCTGCTTCTGTAGCACACAGATGACAAGTGTGTCACTGAGAATCATCACAAGAAAAATAGTGTAGTTTCATCAAGGCTGCTATGACTAGGAAGACATCCTCACGTTCTCTGGTTCATGTGACAGTCTGATGAACTGTGCTTCAAGGACATGCCAACATTCTTAAGCCACAACAAAGCTCAGTCTGCTTGCAAATTAGACAAGATGAAGAGTGGCAGCTTCATTGTGACACAAGTGATGATGTTTTTTGCGGGGGCTGCTCTTATCAATTGTGCCAAGAAATGAGTGAGGTTGCAGTGGTCAAACTCAACTTCAGCAGCTCTACCACAATTGTCCTTCATGCTGATGAACCTCCTAGCATGCATCACCACTGCCACTGATGCACTGATGCACTGACCAGAAATGCAAAGAGATGCATCACCACCACCACTGATGCACTGATGCACTGACCAGAAATGCAAACAGATGTGATTGTCTTTGTTTCCTTTCTGTGCTCTTTGCTGACAGCAACCATTTGATGTGGTCAAAGAGGCTGCTGCAGTGCTGTCACATCGCTTCACCAATGCTTAGAACAAGTTCCAACATCTGCAAAATGGCTCATCAGCTACACACACAGCGTGAAGACAGAGGACATTTGGTTGCTCAAGCCATTGTGCAAGGAGCGCTTGGTGCTCGCTGTCAGAGATGGGTCTCTCAAAGGATGGTTTGATGATTAAGCCTCGGTTGACCCCTGAAGCCCAAAACCACATTGATCAACACATTTAGGTTGAAAACGAGATGCCCAACCAACTTTAAAAAAGCAATTTGCACAGATGTGAACTGTTGAGTCTGCATGCAATTGTGATTCTATTTAGCACATGGAGTCAGCAACATTTGATCTCACAACTGATGCTTCCGAATCAACAATTCTTTGCATGTGACCATTGCAGAACAACTTGCACTCAATGCCAGATCATTGCAGAGGAGCTGATGTCCAAGAATGCGAAAATGTTGTCAGACTGAAAGTTGTGCAGTTTGGTTTGTCTCAGTTTTGGTTTACTCTGCAGACAAGCTAGCTAGTAGCAGACATTCAATGGCGGTCTCATGTGAGCCCGAACTATTCCCAGTAGAAGTAGTACTGTGGCTGTACGGTACCGCTAAATCATTTTGGTCGGCGGGAAAAGCTCCTCCCGCCAACCGAGTCTTCGAGGAAAAGAACGGTCATCTGGAAAAGACCGAAAGTGACCGTTTGGTTTTTTGACTATTGTGTTTTTTACAGTCGTAAAGTCTTTTTTATTTGCGCGACAGTAAATCACTAAGAAGAATGACTGTACTGGCACGGGGGCCGATCCTTGGCCGTAAACGCCAGGTGCTTCCGACAAAACAGGAAGAATCTGGTGTGTTTTAATTGGCCACCGGGCCGGGGCTGTTCCCAGTAACAATGGAGTCGTGAGCACGCCCGCGCGCACTAGATCTGGGCATTGGCTACACGAGCCTGCAGGAACAAAGAATGCTGTCTCGAAATCAAACAAATCACGATCCAAACCAGGCATTTTCTTTACCAGGCAGCATGCATGCATAGACCGCGCGAAACTTGCTGATTTGATTCCCTTGCTAACTACTGTAATAACTGGGTTATTTGATACGATCTGGCTGACGGAATTCACACACGGGCAATTCTTGATTGACCAGGTTACTTACTTTTGTTGTGCCAACACAATTAACAAACAACAATATGATTTTTCGTCTCTTACTTGCTAGTCTAGTAGCTACCGCTGCTCAGGCGGGAACTCCTGACAATGTCTCCAGTCGGTTAATGATTCATGTACGTCTAGTAGCTCTGGTTGTTTGAGTTTTGGTGCGGTTGACGCGGTCAATGGATTTGAAATCCTCCTGTGGGACTCGGTTCTGGTTCTTGCGTTAGGCATTCTCTACTAGTGCGATGGTTGCTTCTTCGCAACAGGGTTCATCAACCACAAGCATGGTTGAAAGGCCGACCGCGGGTCCACTGTCATTGTTGTATGAACCAAATACACAAGCAAACTGGTTGGTGTTTGCAAAAAAATCCAAATGACATGCTTGACCGGTTCAAACGTGATTTTGCTTGCTGTCAGTGGCCATGGTCGTTCATTGACTCTTTTGAATTCATTTCTCACCTTTTCTCTCTCCTTCAACGACAAAACAAAACCATTCGTGACTACTGTAAACCTGCAATTGAATTTTGTATTTTCAAACAACCGCAATGACAAATTTCCGCAACCAATCACACAAATTAATTACATCAATTCAAATTCAAAACCTCCCCAACGAACACTCCGAACAACAACCAAAAATAACTTTGAAATGGCCCCCATCGCCAACACTATTACTACAGATTCCTCACTCCCTCTTCAAGGACTCAGGATACGACCACCGCGAAGCTCTCTTTGGAGTTCCTCCTTACGGTGGGTCCATTGCGCAAAATGTGTACTACGCCGACTCGGATCTCTGCGACGCCGACGTCAACACTCGTGGCGGTTACCCGGCGCGAGAGGCGGACAAGGATGGTAAAATGAAGCCATGGCCCTCGCCGTACATTCTCATGGTGGACCGCGGCGGCTGTACCTTTGTGCAAAAAGTCCGCAATGCCCAGCGTTCCGGAGCTGCTGGAGTAGTGATTGCCGACAACACCTGTTTGTGCAGTGATCAGGAATGTACCGCCTCCAACAATGGCGCCTGTGAAACCACCGAACCCATCATGGCGGACGATGGAAGTGGTGCCGACATTTCCATTCCTTCCTTCCTCATGTTCAAACGCGACGCCGATGCCGTCAAGGCCGAACTGACTTCCAATCGACCCGTTCAAATTGAAATGGCTTGGTCTTTGCCAAGTCCCGATGACCGCGTCGAGTACGATCTTTGGACCGTTCCCTCCGATCAAGTCAGCAGGGACTTTTTGACCTCCTTCAAGCCCGTCGCGGAAGCCTTGGGAGACCGTGCGTACTTTACTCCTCACATGTACATTTACGATGGTGTTCGTTCCCACTGCCAAGGAAATGACGGAGAGAACTTTTGCTACAACTTGTGCACCAACAATGGCCGCTATTGCGCCACCGACCCCGACAATGACCTGGACCACGGAATCTCGGGAGCGGATGTTGTGCGTGAATCTCTTCGACGTTTGTGCATCTGGAATCACTACGGAGCCGAAGATGGTGTCGGATCTGTATGGTGGGACTACGTTCGTGAATTCATGGAGCGTTGTTCGTCGGCCGATTACTTTGCCAATGAAGACTGTGTCAAAGACGCCTACAAACATGCCAAAGTGGAGGGTACCTTGATTGATCGTTGCATGCAAGATAGCGGCGGTTTGGAAAAGGATACCGCCAATGCCTTTTTGGATATTGAAATTGGATCGCAAGCTCAACGTGGTGTTGTCGTTGTCCCCACGGCCTTTGTCAACACGGCCGCCATTCGTGGTGCTTTGACCGTTGGCAATGTCTTTTCCGCCATTTGTGCCGGATACGTTCAAGGTACGGTCCCTCAAATCTGTACCATGTGCTCGCAGTGTAGCGATGCCGTCGGCTGTGTCAAGAACAAGGGAAAATGCAGTGCGCACCATGGAGACTCGTCCAGCAAGGGGGGTGTCTCGACCCACACTTTCTTTACTACCATGCTCTTTATCATTGGCGTCTTTGGAGGATTGGGAGCTTGGCATTACAAGAAGACCCGTGAAGATATGCGGGAGCAAGTCCGAGGAATCTTGGCCGAATACATGCCTTTGGAAGACCAGGACCACCAAGATAGTGGCGGTATGATGGGTTCATCGCCCATGAATTTCGCTATGCAAGGAGGCAAGACGTCCTTGATTGGATAAATAGTATTATTGGTAAAATGCCTGTGGATCGCGTTTGTCTACTCCACGACCGAAGAACGAATGGATGGACTTTCCAGGAGCGCCAGTGAATGCACATTTATTCAGTTAGTTAGCATAGAAAGATGATGTGTCAAGTGTTTTTTCCTGGCTTGAAATACTGCATATTTTTTTAATTTAAGAAAAAAGGGTTTTAGAACGCATGTGTGTGTGTTGGGGACAGCGGAGTTTGGTTTTGTGGCATCTTTCGTTATTCATACAAATTCGTGCATCCTACAGCTGGCCTAATGAGGACCGGTAGTCTGCTAAAAATATTAGTTCGTCGGTAGGCATAGGGTTGCGTTTCTAAAATTTACCCCTCTATTCATGATTATTTTTTACCTAGTTTCATTCTGAACTCCCGTCATGATAAAAACTAAAATGCAACGCCAAAACCAACTCTGAAGAAAGAACGGCAGCAACACCCAGTAGACCGAAACAGTGCTCATTTTCAGCTATTGACCCGAGTGCTGTGACGAACTACATGTACGCTGCTAGAACCAGCGGGATTCTACCAACACAGAATAAAAGGGAGCAACGTGTCAGAGACATGCTGATGATCAAGTTTGCAGAGTCTACTAGTAAAACTCCAGCAAGACAGGGAGACAAGGAGAGACACATTTCCATTGCCGCCAGCATGTGCGTAGCGTACCTCTGGAGCTATAGAAGTTTTAAGCCATGCCCAAGCCCCGGCTTCTGGCATTTGTTGTCGAGCTTTCTGGTACCGCGGTGCAAGATACACCAAGAAGTTTGGAAGCCCTGACCATATTGTAGCAAGCACACAAATATATGAGGTTTTCTGATCTAGCGTGCTCTCACCAAAACATATTTGAAAGGTGCGAAGAAAGAATCAAAACAACTCACCTTGCAATGGCGTTGTGATTGCAGCTACGATCAGCAGTGGATAATATGTCTTTCCATTGATTGTTTGTAACAACCGAGTGAGCTAAAACAAAAGTCGGAGAGGAATTGGAAAGTCTGTTGAGCTCGATCACAATTTCAGCCCCAACATACTGAATAAAGGGGCATACATGTAAATTATGAAAGACTCACCGACAAGGCAGTCCATGTAAAGTAAAATGAACCGGCATACTTCAAACTTTGGTATGCGACCTCCCGACTGCGACGTTTTGTTTTTGCTTGATTATTGCTGCTGCGAAACATTTTAGCGCCACTTCGAAAAGATATAGAAGTAGCAGTTGCACGCCCTGTGCTAGATTTAACGTCCACCCCTGCAGGAGAATTCTCTGCCAAAGTCCCATTTGTAGCATTTCCAGTCCCCGTGTGCGTATCCTGCTTCGCATTTTCTAACCTGGCAATCGGGTTATCCGATTCACACTCTACCCCGAGATGAATGTCCTCTCTCATAGTTGTCTCTTGTTGATTATCACCTACAGACAAATCTTTGTCTTCTTCTTTTTCCATTATCTTTTGCTGGCTTTGAAGTTCTTGATACTCATCTGTTTGAAATTGATGTGCGGCAGTATTTCTATCATCCGGACGAAACGTATAACTTTCCGTTATTCGCTCGATTCTTCGCACATGCTGGAAGATGAGAATCACGTTGATGGTTACAATAAAAATCATGCTCCACAAAGGCCCATAAAAGAAAACCCATCGATACAGATTGGCATTGGCTCCACGGTCTTGGTAACTGGCAATCCAACACCACAAATTCGCCGAATTAAAAATGGTCAAACAGGTTCCGGCAATGGACGTGCCCAACCCCCATAAAATGGGAATCGCATGCAAGAATGGCTCCACTTGACGTATGCGCTTTTCTTTCCAACCATATCGAATCACCAAGAGATAAAATACGGACAACGAGGCATTGTAAAAAGATGACGCCACTCCAAATTGTGTAAAAAAGCCTTGAACCGTACAACTCAAAGTATTTCCCCTAGAACCCTTGATGCCCGTTTCTCGTGGTATGGGCCACGTGGACAGTCCCAACCAAAAACTACTCGATATATCGACGCACGAAATCCCCAACAATAATCGATGATAGGTTTTGTTTCGTTTTTCCTTATCGAGACAGACTGTCAATATCACCAGTCCACTAAAAAGAATGGAGATGAATCCTGTCACTTTGGGAACAATGACTAAGGCCCATTGCTGTGCGTCCGTTAAGGGCATTGGATTGAAAACCCAATTTTACCTAGTAGCTGCAGTACTGTAGTGTTGCTCAGATGATACCTTGCGGTGCTCTAAAGTTTGAGCGTATGCATCCAATAATAGCTAGCTTCTACTGTATCGATCATGGTTTCATCATGGTCGCGGTTTTCAAAGATTAACTGCAGTACATGATCGATGGAATGACCAGCCAGCGGAAAAATAACGAAGTAAAGAATTTGATTTAGTGTGCGTCCCAATAACTACGTTATTTAGGGTTAGGACACATTGGCTTGCGAAGTCGTCGTTGGTGCGTCTATAAATTGTACTTTCGTACTTGGTACGCACACTGTACTCATCGCGACACGGCACCTTCTAACTGTTATTATCGCGTGAAAAGATTCTTACGTACTACTGATACTGGTACCACGTATCAATATCCTGTGAATCAATGAATCTTCTATCATCTTCCTCATCTCCATTTTTCAAGGAAAACAAAAAAACAAAACACCATTCATTATTTTCTTGACTACTAAATCAATGGACCTCGTCTAAAATATTATTGTAGTCCTATGTTCAGCGTGTCGGCAAACGGTTGTTCCACGTTGTGTTAAGGCGTTTGACAACTGTGCATAGGGAGACAAGTCATAGTTTCTAGTCCTTTGCTTCAAGTTTGCGTCAAATTCTGGCCACCCCCTCTTCTTTTTCGGTTGTTTCGTTTTCCACGCCAGGCTGCAATAAAAGCGTGAACAATATGGACAATGGTAATGATGCTGGAGCAAAGCAGGGCAAGTTCTTTGAAGAAGAAGATGCGAGTCTAGTACTAACTAGTACTCCCAATGGTAACGGCAGAGACGGGAATGTCCATTCTACTCCCACGTTAGGGCGGGAAGCCTTGGAAGCCCTAAGAGACCAGCAGGACGCCATGGACACGGTTCGAGCCGCGAATCGTCGTGGACAATCCAGGAATACTACAAACTATGATGGAAGCAGTAGCAGTGACGGCAGCGGTGAACTCCGAGGTTTAAATTACAACAACAACAACAATCTTGAAGATCTTTTTCGAGCTCCATTTGCGCCTCCTTCCCAAGACAGCGAAACGATAGAGTTCCAGGAACCCGGTGTCATTGATTTTCGAGCAGCATTGTTGGCGGAACAGCTCCAGCAGCAAGGAATTTTAGAGGAACGACAACGAATATTTGATGTAGGCGGCAATGGTGTTGTCAATGGCGACGCAGCAATTTCGCCAATACCAACAACATCTATAATGCCGCCATTGGAGACAATAGAGTCGCCGGCATCAAATTCTTCTCCTACCAAGTCTCCATCTCACAGACCGACAAAATCTATACTCAAAACTACAGACAAGAACAACAACAATTCCCCCAACAATGGGACAGGAAAGCCACCCTCTATACCCCCACCGCTTCGTCCTGTGCCCATAAATTCATCCTCTAGAGTCAGATCTGTTCCAGCTCTTCCGCTTGGAGCGAGCAGCAATACTGGTACTGCAGGACAACATACTCGCACAGTCTCATGGAGTTTAGAAAAATTGGCAGCAAGTATTCCTTCTCGTTTACAAGGAGTCGACGATAGCCTGAAATATAGCACCAACAGCAACAATAATCCTTCCATGGCGGCAGCAGCTTCCGGGCGACCAGCAGCAGGAAGGGGGCACCGACAGCGCCTCTTGTCGGAGGAAAATGGCCACTCTTTGTTGACGGGACGCCGTATTGATATTCATGATATTGCAGGCATTACTCCATTTGAATCCGAAGCTGAAACAAATATTTTGAGAGCCGTGGAGGACTTTGGGCTTAGTCATGGTCTAGCCGATTCGTTGTCTTGTCTCTCCAATCTTCCAGATGGTTTTACGTTGCCTCTTCCAGAAGAGGAGGGAGAGCGACCTACTACGAGTGTCCCCACTAGTAACGAATATCGATCTAGCTCGCCGCGGCATCAACGGAGAGTGTCAGAACTATCCACGGGTTCTGCCAAGACAAACCGCACTCCACGGCAAGAACCCCCCATGTCTGCCAGCCAGCATGGCGGTGGACTCCAAGTTGGTGAGCACAGTCCCGGCCGTATGCGCGCTGCTGCCATGGCAAGGTCACAGAGAGTCGCAGCGAGAAGGCCTCGCATGCATCGGCATACCCAAAGTGTAGAGCAAACGTTATTTGGTTTGACAGCTCAGCTGAGTAGGCTAGACGGAGAGGCCTTGAGACGTATGAAGGATGATGGCTGGGATGAGGATTCGGATGCCGATGATAGCTTTGCTGGCGATGCTTCGGAAGACGAAGCCAAAGCTGCCCAGAACAAAGACAAGGGTAAACATCGCCGCATGCTCACGTCATCGGCCGATCGTCTTGCGGGAAAAGCTCAAGCCCTTGTGAATAACGCTCTTCAAGCACGTCATGGTCGCAAAGCGTCCACGCTTCCAACCATTCGCCCTACGACACCCACTGATATCGAAGCACAACCTGCATCCATCGATCCAGCCACTGGCTTATATATTGACAACAGCAACAAGAGTCGAAGAAGCCGAAAAAATAGTCGAACCATCGATCCAGCGACTGGCCTATATATTGACGACAGCAATGAGAGTCGACGAAGGAATAAAATCATCAACACAAATCTGAAGGATGAACTAGATGTGAAAGGTAGTTTTTCGAGTCACTCTCTCAACGGAGGGCAGATGTCCCCTCCTTCCTCGGCAGACGTGAGCCCAATGCAAAATCATGAATCTACAATCGAAGAAGGCAATGATGAAGCTTCCTCCATAGATGACAATGAAGGCGTAGGCACTACTACCACGAAGAAGAAGAGGAGGTTTCGACAGAAGAAAGAGCGACGAAAGGCCCACCGATTTAGCATTTTTCGCTCGAAAGATCGTTTGGCGGAAAATGTCCGCGACGACTGGCAAACGTTCGAAGAATTTCTTAGTCCGAGGAAAAAGCACATACATATGTACTGCAAGACTCTCCTCTTCTTTGTAATCATGCCGGCAACGGGAATCGCTGCGATATTCTTTTACGTCTTGGAGAATCGGAAAACCGGTGGCGACGCTACGGAAGAAGCTATAGCGCAAGCGGATGTAACGAAGGCGTCCGTATCATGGTGGATATTATTCGTCGGGGTGCGGCAAGTGGTCACGCTAAGTTTAGCCATCGCAACCCAAAGTTTCGTCATTGACTTCATTGTGCTTGGCAGCCACTTTTCCTTGAAGTTGTTGGGGCCAGTCATTACGCTTCTCGTAGTGCAATCGAAAGGATGGTAAGTGGTTTTTTTTGTATTTCAGCTTCTCGGCAGAATGCCTCGTTTAATGTCCATTTTTCCTTTCCTTACCTCCGTTGCGATAAAAGGCCCTTTGTTGGCTGTGTGTGGGCTTTGTATGATTTTGCGCTACTAGCGGGCGACAGGCGATTCGTTCAGCACTGGGCATACTGGCAGGATTGGATAGACATGTTCAATGAGAACAATCCGAGTGGACAAGTACCATCCGGCTATGCTTACAACCTGGTACTGTGGCTTGCAATGTTCGTGACTTTCGTTTCGTCAGTGAAGCGATTGGTGGTAGGCCTCTTCTTAGGCAGGCAAACATTCTTACATTATAGCGAAGAATTAGCAGAGGTGATGGGAAAGATGGTTCTTATAAGTGAGATCGCAACGCTTGCTCGGCTTCCGCTGCCACAGGGTACGGATAAGTTCTTTGACGACCGTGGAACTTGGAACCAAAGGGATGTTACACGACTTATTGCAGAGGAGGACAGAAGCGCGCATAGTAGTTTCACACCAGATAAGACAATTGAACTGCCTCAACTCCATGGTGCCCATGGCGAAGCTATCGGATCCGGGACAGTACCTGCTAAAATTATATCTGATACCAATGGCATTGACACGGATCAAGATCGCTCGGGGGAGATCAGAGACACCCAGGAGCAGCAACCTCCCTTGGCAAAGGAAAGTGAAAAACTGCAAGCTGATGCCCAGTCAAGTGGCGGTACCATGTATAGCAAATACACCGAGACAGAAAGGCAACTCATTTATGATCTCTTGGAACAATGGGAAGAACCTGACCGAGTCAACCGTCAAATGGTAGGTGGAGCCGAATCAAGGACTTCTTTGTTTGTATAATTCCCACATTTTTCTCACCTCGCCAATTATTGTCTTATCCGCGCATAACAGCAACAGAAAGTGACTTTAGGAGCTGTTCTTCAATTCCGTCAGGCACTGACACAACTCAGGAGACGCTACGCTTTCAGTGCTGCGTTTGGGCCCAGCGATACAAGAGAGTCGTGTATAGACTCTGCCCAAGATGTGTATGATCGCCTGCTAGACAGGGATGTAGATGGCGAAGAGGACTTGAACTTTGATGTGCTTGCAGTTCTAGCGGTTGGCTCAAAAGGTCTTAACGAATATAAATTGAAGGAGATGATAAAGGTAATTTGCCATGAGGCTCTTGTTGTGGTTAACCCCGAAGCTCGTGATCCTTCTCATGTTGTACTTGTTCTGTATCCTTGCTGTCTTGATGATTCTGCTCGTCTTCGGTCTTTTCTTGCCCCTGATCTTTCTGGTCTTATTGTTTATGATCCTGCTCGTCTGACTCCCGCGCCTACTCTACCTGCTAAGGTATTTCGCCCTGATCGGGATGGAAGACTGACGCGGTTGGCCTTCGTCAAGTCTATCGACTCTGTCTACAAGCGATTGGTTATGCTGACTGCCAACATCAATAATTCAAGCCAGATCGATATTGCAATCGAAAACATCGTAAGCACTGGAATATGGGATTTCTCGCAAAACAACAAAACTTGCAAATCTCATCGACTCACGTTCTCGTTATCTTTCTTGATTTTCCAGTTCAACGTCGGATTTTACTTCGCCATATTTTGCCTCATTTTGATTGTGATGGGCCAGAACCCTATGACAATATTCATTTCACTGGCAACTTTCGTAGCATCACTTGCTTTCATGGTCGGCTCCACCTCGGCACAATATTTTGAGGTAAGCGGACGGGCCCTGACTTCTATTACTATGAATGAACAATCGGTTGTTGTCGCAATCTTACCTGCCGGCGCAAAAATATAGGGGGTCATGTTCATCCTCGCGCAACGCCCGTTTGGTAAGCCCAGTAAAACGTCGACAATCGGATATACTTTTGCTCATAGTATCTTACCACTAACATTCACCGTGAATGCCGATCGTCTTTACTGGTTGACTTCTGCATATCCAGGTGTTGGTAAGTATTCGCCAGAAAATATGCTCTATTTGTGCGCTTCAGGCGAAGCCATGCGGCTAACGAATGTGCCCTTTTTGACTTGATTACAGGTGATCGCATCCATGTCTCTAATAAAGAACAGGATCTAAGCGCCGATGGGTCATCAGGCTGGATTGTTGAAAAAGTAGATCTCTTCAGTACAACAATATGCTACGGCAACACGAACGAGCGTGCGACAGTATCAAACGGCACACTGGCCAGAAGTCGTATCGTCAACGCAGCTCGTTCGCCCAATGCTATCTGCTACGTCAATTTGAAGGTGAGGACAATCTTTGCCTTCACTCCGTTCCTCGAAGATAGAAGATTCCTCACACCAGCTTTGTTTCCCTTTTGATCAGTTTGGCATTGATATCCCCTACGAAAAGATTCAGATTTTTCAGAATGCTGTTGAAGATCACATCAAAGCACGACCAAGGGAATGGATAGGAATGTCAGGATTCCGGGCATTCGGTATATCCGTTGATTTGGGGTACATTGAATACAAAATTGTGTGCCAAGTACGTATTGGAGGTTTTTGTTTCTTTTAGTTTGGCTAGAACAATACAAAATGGGCAGTCGCATCCTATCTCACAGCTTTCTTTTTGTATTCTATCCGAACTGCTACTCGTAATCCTCTAGCATCGACTGTCATGGCAAAATATTGTCTCGATCCTGGAGAGCAAAGCTAGATTGACGACTTATTGTTTGGAGGTTGCAAAGCAGCTAGAAATGAGGTACACTTCCCCTCCGCTGCCGGTAGATCTGAATCTGCGCAACTGTTCTATCGCACAAAACCAGATATTATCACCAGCATTTGAATTTAACGCGAAAGATAGCATCGAAAAGACGGCTTGAAGGGCATTCTCGGTATACGTAAAGGACACGGAAGTAACAGGACTAATCTGCTTACTTGGTAGAGTATCATGCTATATAAGAAGTGGTTATTATTGAAATGCACTGTTGGCAGCCCAGTATTTAATTTCAACATTGTAATAATGCTAGCAATAGAAAACTATCTTCAGGCATAACCTGGTGCACCTGGTGCAGAACAATTGGAGAAATACAGAATAAATGTTTTCCATGAAGCTGATCTTGGAAGATTGTAACTCTAACACTGATTGATAATCATCATCTTCAAAGTTGATGGGTGAGCATTGTGTTCACAAGCATGGAACTGAGACCTCACTGATAGTCATTGATTTCCATGTCCACCGGTAGACATGAGCAAATTGTCTTTTAGTGGAGTTTCATAGATGTGTCATTCTACCAAAAAGAGAATGTTTCATTGTTTTTGCCCTCATTTGAATTGTCATGGTGCCTACAGCATGCATAGTGCTGACTGCCATGAAGATAGTGTCGCTGGATTTCTTATAGACAAAAGACATGAAGATCTGAAGAAACATGATTTTGTTGGGAAGGGTTTTTGATTGAATTGGCTGGATCCATCTTCTTTCAGCAAACCTGCTCACTAGTCAAGATTCCTGTCATAATTCTTCCTAGTTTAAGATAAAATGCTTCACCAAGAAAACAGGAGAAAATGTTTGGTGAAGTTTGTAAAGACCCCAATGTAACAAATAAAAAGACTGATTATGTGAAACTCAGCAGTGTCATCCAATTTGGCTTTTTATTCTGGGGGGCAAGTGATCAGATATCAGTCTGATGAGCATGGTGTATCCAGTCCACAACAGGGACGTCTACATCTCCCCAACACCAACGGGGGGGCATCTGTTAGTGGTGGGCATTCTGTGTAGGACATGTAGAATTTACATTAGAAGGGGGGGGGGAGAATGAGATAGGGTTAGAGTTGGATCATGAACCAGTCAGACAGTTGTTGTTGGCGAGAATCTAGATCAGTCAAGCTGCCAGCAGTTGCAGTGGATGCAGTGCAGTAGAAAATTACAAATGATCACATGCTGGGCATCATCAGTTGGAACACACTGGTTTGGGCACAATTGAAGGTGGAAATGCCATCCATTTTCCTTTTTCTATTCAAGTGTGGATGGAGCTGTGGGTCCGAACGTTGATGTGGATAGAGGGATTCTTGATTGGACGTCTTTTACAAATAGCATTCTCTATCTCACAGTCCCAAATTTTGGCAA